>Ga0073899_10000707_pt1 | contig 30705 bp, 28 predicted proteins | sample KloWWTmetaKNB5Ph_FD_88975 | JGI IMG/M metagenome (GOLD analysis project Ga0073899, IMG submission 88975) | Active sludge microbial communities from Klosterneuburg, Austria, studying microevolution and ecology of nitrifiers - Klosterneuburg... | ecosystem: Engineered > WWTP > Aerobic digester >... | reverse complement strand
GTGTACAGGCTCGAGCAGGCCCGCAAGCGATGGAGGCCTCGCGCCTCGACCTCGGCCAGGTGAGCCAGGAGGCCGGCGAGCACCTGGTTGGAGCGACCCACCAGCCGTCGTGTGCTCGCGAGCAGCTCGTGATCTTGGAGCCCGGACAGGCAGTAGTCGGGCGCTGGAGTGAGAACGGTGAGGTCATCCATTCGAGCACCCTACACCCGGGATTTTCGACCTCCGCATTCGAGCCAGGCGACGACTTCAGCGCCCCCGACGAAAGTTTTTGCGTCGCGTGAGCGAGCACGCAGCAGCGTGGCGCGCGTGCGCCGCAATCGGTGAACACGGATGCGTGCGACGAAGACGAGGCGCCGCCCCGCGCCAAGTGTGTCAAGCCAAAAATCGAAAAAATCGAAAAAAAACGTCGCGGCCCGCTCCGGCTCCGAGCCGAGTCCGTGAGTGCCCGGCGAGCCAGCCAGCTAGAGCGGCCGCCACACCGGGCCGCCATTGCGCCAGACCACGCCCACCGCGCGGCCCAGGACTGCCTGGCGCGCGACCAGGCCGAACACGCGGCCGTCGCGGCTGTCGCCGCGGTTGTCGCCGAGCACCAGATAAGCGTCCGGCGGCAGCGTCAGCGGACCGAAGTCCGGCCCGCCGTCGCCGTCGTGGCGGATGGCGTACGTGCGCGGCGCGCGCCGGCCATTCAGCTCGACCTCGCCGCCTTGCACCGAGACCACGTCGCCCGGGATGGCGACCACGCGCTTGAGCAGCACCGTGCCGTCTTCTGGCGAGTCGAGCACCACCACGTCGCCCCGCGTGGGGTCAGCGCCGCGCAGCAAGTAGGCGTTGCTCATGGGGGCTCGCAGCCCGAACGCCAGCTTGTTCACCACGATGTGGTCCCCGACCTCGACCGTGGGGCGCATCGAACCGCTCGGGACCTGGTAGTGATCGGCCAGCGACGCGCGCGCGAAGAGCAGCGTCGCGATGCCCGCGGCCCAGGCCAGAGACTCACGCTTTGCCATGCGCGCGAAACCAGCGCAGGCCGGCGAGTATTCCCGAGGGTCAGCCGGGCTCGATCGCCCGCAGGCCCTTCACCTCGTCGGCATACTCGAGGATCGCGCCATCGCGAGTGACGAGGGTCGCGCCCAGGCGACGAGCCGTCGCGACGATCAGGCGATCGGCCGGGTCCCCGTGCTGCCACACCGGAAGCTCGACGGCGTCGACGGCCACCTCTGGATCGAGGGGGGCCACCGCGGTTCGTGTGGCCGAGAGCGCGGCCATCAGCCACCCGAGCAGCAAGCCCGCCACTCTGAGCTTGCCGGCGCGAGCGAGCATCGCGACTTCCCACGGGGTGATCGCGGCAACGTAGAGCACGCTCTGCTCACCGGCGCGCTCGAGTTTGCGCATCACGGCACGCTTGAAGCGTCCGCGGCCGAAGGCGACATCGAGCCAGACGTGGGTGTCGAGCACCACCGCTTCACTCGTCGGCATTCCAGACCGCTCCGGTCGACAGTAGCTCGGCCTGGGGCGCCAGATGAAGAATGGACGCCCGTGCCGCGCCGAAGATCGGCCTGGGCTTCTCTGCCTTCACCGGCACGAGACGGACCAGAACCTTGCCACGCTTGGTGATCTCGAGCGGCTCGCCGGTCTCGGCCACCCGGTCCATCAGGCTGAGGCAGGTGGCCTTGAACTTCGCCGCGGCGACCTTCTTCATGTGACCACTATAATGTGGTCACTTGGGCGGGTCCAGCGCGGCTGCGGTGTCGAGGCCACCGAAGCGTGATACCCCACGGGCATGCGCCTTCGAGCCTTGACCCTGGCCGTGCTCACCCTCAGCGGCACGGCCAGCGCCTACGACCAGAACCACGTGTTCATCACCAACCGCGGTGGCAACAACGTGCTCGAGCTGGACGCGAACCTGACCTACGTGAAGAGCTGGTTCGACGGCGCCGGGCTGAGCCTGCCCAACGGGATGGCGTTCGACCCGCTCGACCGGCTCTACGTGGCGGACACCGGCAACAACCGCATCGTGGTGTTCGACGACAAGGGCGCCGTGGTCACCCAGTGGAGCACCGCGGCCGTGCTCTTGCCGCAGGTGGAGAGCCTGAATTTCAACGCGGCCGGCCGGCTCTTTGCCAGCGCGAACCCCGGCAACGGCACTGTGGCCAGCTGGAAGAACGACGGCACCGACCAGAAGGTGTTCATCGCCGACTCGTCGTTCACCATGCTGGGCAACGTCAACTTCTCGATGGGGGGCAACGTGCTCTTGGCCGATTTCTCGGGCACGCGCGGGGTGCGCGAGCTGAACCCGAGCACGGGCGCGCTGATCCAGGAGTTTGGGCAGGGGACCAGCAAGCACGAAGACATGGTGATCGACGCCGACGACAACGTGTTCGTCTCGGCGTTCACCCAGAACAAGGTCCTGAAGTTCGACGCGGCTCGCAAGCAGGTGGCCACGTTCTCGCCGCCGGGCCTGGTGCAGCCGACGGGCATCGTGCTCACGGCAGAGTGCAAGCTGATCGTCGCGTCGTTCGGCACGCACGAGCTGTTCGTGCTCGACTACGACGGGACCTTCGTCAAGAAGTTCACCGTGCCGGGGCTGTCGCTGCCCGAGAGCCTGGTGATCGCCAAGCTGTCGGTGGCGGGCGCGCTGCCGATCGGCAAGGCCGTGCCGGACTGCGAGGGCCCCGATGGCGGTGTGGGCGGCAGCGGCGGCGCGGGCGGCACCGGCGGCGCCAGCAGCGGCGGCGCGGGCGCGGGCGGCGCGAGCGGTGGCGGCTCGGGCGGCAGTGCGGGCGGCGCGGGCGCGGGCGGCAGCGGCACCGGGGGCGCAGGCGCAAGCGGCAGCGGTGGTGCGCCAGCGACGGGCGGAACGGTCGCCGAGGACGACGGCGGGTGCGGGTGTCGCAGCGCGGGCAGCGAATCGCGGTCCGGGTTCGTCGGGCTCCTCGCGCTGGCGGGGCTGGTGCTTGCGCGGCGATGGCGTGCTGCGTCGCGTGCGGTGCGATAGGCTAGGCATGTGACCGATCCGGCGAAAGCCCTCCGCGCCACACTCGCGGACCTCCTGGCCATCCCCGAGGAGCATCGCAGGCACGAGGTCATCGACGGCGTGCTGGTGGAGAAGGAAGCAGCGTCGGGGCGCCACGGAGGAGCCCAGGGCAGGTTGTTCCGCCGGCTCGGTCCCTATGATCGGCGTCCCGGCGGTCGCTGGCCGGGTGGTTGGTGGTTCGCGACAGAGGTCGAGGTGCTCTTCGAGGATTCGCAGGTGCTCCGCCCGGACATTGCGGGCTGGCGTCGCGAGCGGCTCGCCGAGCTTCCGGCGGAAGTGCCCATCACGGTTCGGCCCGACTGGATCTGCGAGATCCTCTCGAAGAATCGGCAGAACGATCTGATCAAGAAGAAGCGCGTCTATCACCGCCACCGGGTCGGCCACTACTGGATCATCGATCCGATCGAGGAAACCCTTGCCGTCTACCGATGGCACACCGATGGCTTCGTGGAGGTCCTGATCGCGGACCGCTCGGAGACCGTGCACGCCGAGCCCTTCGATGCGATCGCGGTCCGGGTCGGAGTGCTGTTCGGCGAAGACGAGGGTGACGAGTAGACCGCGCCCACTCACGGCGTGCAGGTGGTGCTGCCCGCGCAGCACGCCGGCGCGTTCAGCTTGCAGGTGCTGGCGGCGTCCATCGGCTTGCCCGCCCAGCGATCGCGGATGAACGAAAGCGCGTGGGGCACCGACGAAAGCGCGCCGTTGGCGTGGGTCTCGCCCTTGCAGGACAGGTGCTGCACCGAATAGCCCTGCGCACAGAGTGTGGCCACGTCGGGCTCGTTGTCGGGCGCGGGGATGAGCTCGTCGTTCTCTGCCACCGCGTACAGCGTGGGCGCGGCCTTCTTCGCCGGGTTCGAGGTGGTCGCGATGCTGCTTTCGCCGAAGTAGCAGCCCCACGGGTCCAGGGCCGGCACGCCGGCGCGGGCTGCTTCGAGGAACGGCGGCTCGTAGATCTGCGCCGGGTCGGCGGTAGAGAGCGGGTTCGAGCCGCACGAGCCTTCGAACACGATCTCTTCGGCGCGCGACGCCAGGCGATCGGGGTCGGAGTCGGTGAGCACACCGCTCAGGCTCTTGGGCGAGCCGTACCAGCTGCGCGCGGCCACCAGCATGGCTGCGGTCAGACCCACCATGCTGGCGCCGGGCGACTTGCCAACCCCGCGGGTGAAGGCTGCGGTCACGCTCGAGGCCGGCACGATCGCCGCCTGGGCCACCACTTCCCACTCGGGAGCGTAGTACGCGCCGAAGCGCTCGGTGAACAAGGTGGCGTGTCCGCCCTGGGACGCGCCCGCGATCACGACGCGCTTGCCGAGCGCCAGGCCGCCGCCGATCTGAGCCAAGACCTCGCCGGCGGCGGGCATTGCGTCCCACGACGCGATCGCGGTGGGCTCGGCCACCATGTACGGGTGGTGCACCGTCGACGAGTCGCCGTGAGAGTTCATGCCGATGAAGTCGGGGGCGACGACGATGGTGCCTTGCCCGGCAAGGAACGCGGCCATCCCTTGCCAGTTCGTGTTGGCACCCGGCGAGCACGCGTCGCTCCAGCCGGTGGTGCCGTGAAGCCAGAGCACCACCGGTGGGTCCTTCGGCAGCGGCGCGCCGCCCGAGGGATACGCCAGCATCGCGGTGGCCTCGACCGCTCGGCCCTTGGCTTGGGTGGTGTAGCGGAACAAGAAGAGCTTCGCGCCGTGCGGGGTCGGGTCGGCCTTGATCTTCGCCAGCTTCACCAGGGCGTCGAGGCCCGCCGGGGTGTAGCTGAGGCCGTCGGGCTCGTGGGACACCAGCTTCCCGACTTCGGAGCTCGGGAGCAGCGCGTACGCCGGCATGCCGCAGGCCGCCACCGTCAGGCCGGTGCCGGGATCCGTCACCGGACCGCGCTTCACTTCGGGTTCGTCGTCGCCACCGCCGCAGCCAAGCGCGAGCGCGCCGACCAAACTGCCTACGAATTCCCACCGCATGGCGAACCTTTGCCCGAGTCGTCGCCCGGTCGCAACCACCGGTGGGCGCGGAACGCCTGCGGCTTCACCGGTACGCCGGCGCGAGGCCGGCGAACATCGGGAAGTGCTTCACGTTCTGCGTCTTCAGCTCCGCGCCCAGCACCAGGGCCGCTGCCGCGATCGTGAAGTCGATGGTGTCGACCCCGGGGTGCGTGCGCAGGTAGCGGCGCGCCAGCTCGCCCGCGCGGTCGGCGATGTCGATGGTGACGTCCTGCCAGCGAAGTTGCGCGAGGAGCTTGAATGTTGCGGCTTCCTCCCTCGGTCGCATGCCCGCCAGAACCTCGGTGCGCACCACCGCGCACCCCCAGAGCTCGTGTCCGGAGCGGACGCCGGCCAGAAGCAGGTCCCGCGCGCGCGCGTCGCCGCGCAGGTGGTCGATCAGCACCGATGTGTCGATCACCCAGCGCGTCACCGGTCACGCCCCATGGAGTCTGGCGAGCCTGCCGCGCCGCCGCTGCTCCACCCACGCGGCCCCGGTTGCGCTGCCCTTCCCGCGGCGCCAGGCACCGGCCGTCTGAATCAGAGCGGCCTCCATCGCCTCGGGGGTGGGCGCATCGATGTACGTCGCCTCGATCGCCTCACGGATCAGCTGAGAACGCGTGCGCCCCGTACGGCGCGCCATCCGGTCGAGCGCTTTCGCGTCGAGGTCGCTCAAGTAGATCTGCGTCCGCTGCACGATGTATGTGTACATCACCGGGGCCCTTGCGTCAAAGCCGCCCGGCCACGCAGCGCTCCACCCGGCGCCCCCGCCGCTGCTCAGTGCTTCCCGCCGCCGGGCCCGTGCCCGCCCTCGTCGATCGGGCCGATGCTGCAGATGCCGGCGCCGCGGAAGCGCGGCAGCTTGGGCACGAGCCCGGTGTAGACGTAGTCGGCGAAGCTGTCCCAGCGGTCGAAGGTGGCGTTCGCGCCGAGCGGCACCGAGGCCAGCTCTTCCAGCGTAACGCTGCCGTCGCCGTTGCCGTGCACGTCGTCGGCCTCGGCGAAGGGCGCGAAGCGCCGCTCTGCCAATGCGTCGTTGGGCACGCTCTGGAAGAGCGCCGCGCTGCGAAGGGTGATGTCGACCGACTGCTGGTCATCGCTGGACAGGCTCACGCCGGAATCGGCCAGCAGCTTGCAGTCGTCGAACTGTGCCCCCAGGCGGAACGACCAGGCGAAGCGCTTGGTGTCGGCGGCCCGCTGTGCCTTGCCCGAGACGTACACCGCGCTGCCGCTGTCTTCGGCGAAGCCGTCGCTGCCCGGCTCGCGAAGCATCTTCAGGTCGGCTGCGGTCACGCCCACGCCGAGCACCGCGTCGTCGGGCGGCGGACGCATGCGGAACCGGAAGTCGCACGCGCCGAGCGCGACCGGCGCGCTGAGCTTCTGCGGGGCGTCGAGCAGCGCGTCGAGCACCCGCGAGTAGTCGGTGTCGTTGTAGGGTGTGCAGTCGTCACCGCCCAGAGCGACCTCGCCCAGCGTGATCAAGAAGCGATCGTACTCGACGTGCCAGCCGTCGGCGGTGTCGAACCCTGGGGTGCTTGGAGAGAGCGCGTAGTCACTGGTGACGGTCACGTCCAGGCGGCCGGGGGCCTTGCGCGTGTCGTCGGGCAGGCAGCCGGTGAGCACGGCAAACCCGAGCACGAGCACCAGCGAGCGGACCGGGGTCGTCACGTCAGAACCCCATTTCCGCCCCGACGCTGGGGATGGTGATCGGGCCAATCTCTTCGTCGCCGAAGCGCTCTTTGCTGAGCGTGGCGTTGAGCACCTCGGCCACGAACGAGATCCAGGTCGACTGCCCGAGGACCCAGCGCTTCTCGAGGCGCACGTCGAGCCGGAAGAAGGCCGGCGAGCGCTCGATGCCGCTGGTCGTGCGCGGGGGTGAGCTCGCGTCTTCGTTCTGCGTGGGTTCGAGGGGTGTGCCGGTGTAGAACACGACGCGACCTCCGGGGCGCCAGCCGCGACCCAGATCGTAGCCCAGCGCGGCGTTCAGCACATGGGTGCGGTCGAAGTTGCTGGGAAACTTCTCTCTGCCCAGGCTGCGCGTCGAGCGCGACAGCGTGTACGAGAGGAAGCCGCCGAGCTGCTTGGTGAGCTTGCGCTTCACGAACAGCTCGGCGCCCACCGCCTGGCCCATGGCCCGCTCGTCCAGCTCCTCGGTCGGCGGCCCGCGCTGGGTGCGAGAGCCCGCCGCGTCGGTCATGTCGAAGAAGGCGTTGTAGAACAGCGTCAGGCTGGCGGTCGTCGCGTCGGCCACGTCCGCCTCGACGCCGGCGCTGGTCTGCCAGCTCTGTTGCAGGCCGTTGTCGAGGTTGCCGGGCGTGAGCCCCGGGATCGGCAGCACGAACGACGGGGGCTGGTGGGCGATGCCGTAGGCGTGGATGATGCGCACGCGATCCGACACCGCGAAGCGCGCCGAGATCCGCGGATCGACGGCGACGGCGCTGGCAGAGTCGGAGCGATAGAGATCGACACGTGCCCCCGGGACCAGCTCGACGCCCGGCGTCACGTCGAGCACCAGGTCGCCGAAGACGCCGAAGGCCAGATCGGTGCGCGGCGGAAAGTTACTGGCGAAGGCCTGGGTTTCTGGGCTGTCGGGGTCGGCGTACTTCGCCGGGCTGGTGCGGTAGCGCTCGACGGTGCCATCGGTGCCCAGGCGGAAGCGCGTGTCGGCGCTCAGCCGGTGCTCGAGCGCGGTGCGGGCACCCAGGATCTGGGTGGTGATCTGACGCTGCTCGCCGGCCAGGAACGCATTCGCGGTGCGGTCGAGCCCCAGCGTGAACGCGGTGCGCAACGAGCCGTGCCCGGTGTCGTGATCGTGTCGCAGGTCGAGCCGATAGAACTCGGTCCCGAACAGCACCGTGAGGTCACCGTTGCGCTCTCTGCCCAGCAGGTCGTAGGCGCCGAACGAGAACAGCGTCAGGCGATCGCGCGGGGACAGATCGTACGAGACGCGCGCTTGGTAGTACCGGTACGCGAGCTCCACCTCGGGTGCGATCAACGACAGCAGCGCCGCCGTGTATGAATAGCGACCGCCCACCAGGGCCGTGCCCCGACCGTTCGCGAAGCCCGCTTCGACCAGCGCGCCTGCGTCGAACAAGCGCACGTTGGCCTCGCCGTGCAGCTCGGGCCGGGGTGCCGCCGTCTCTGCCGCCACGATGCCTCCGGCGAACCGGCCGAAGCGCGCGGGATAGCCGCCCGCGTACAGATCCACGCGCTCGACCAGCCCCGGGTGCACGACCGAGGGGCCGAAGCCCACGTGGTAGAGGTAGGGAACGCGCACGCCGTCGAGGAAGTAGCCGACGTTGCCCGGCGGTGCGCCCCGCACGTAGAAGAAGGGCAGGCCCGACGCCATCGGGGTGACCCCGGGCATGGCCTCGATGGCGCGGAACGGGTCGCCGAACGCGCCCGGGATCTGGCGGACCTCTTCCCGGCTGAAGGTCTTCACCGCCGGCGCCAGCTTCTGGCCGTGCACCACGACCTCGATGGGTTCGGGCGCCTCACCGCGATCGGCGCCGGGCTTCGTCACCCGAAAGACGACCTCGGTGTCGTCGCCCGGGACCAGGGTCACGTCGGCGGACTGGGCGTCGTGCTCGCCGCTCTCGAACCAGACCCGCGCCGCGCCCGGGGGCAAGTCGCGGCTGGTGACGCTGCCGTCGTCAGCGGTGGCCAGCGTTCGCTGACCGCGGTCAACGCCCTGGACCCGGATCCGCGCCCCGGCCACCGGCTTGCCCGAGGCCGCGTCGATGACCCGCACCGCGAGCGCGGGCGGCGGCGGCTGAAACAGGTAGCGGAAACGGATGCGCGCCTTGACGGCCGCGCCTGCGCGCCGGGCCGGCTCGAAGCGCAGCGCCTTGGCCGCTTCGAGCGCGGCTTCGTCGAAGCCGTGACCGCGCGGGCTCTCGACGCGGGCGCGCTCGACGTTCCCCTGCTTGTCGAGCTCGAGGATCAGCACCACTTCGACGTGCTGATAGACCTTCTCGCGCAGTGCCTGGCGCGGGTAAGCCGCACCGGGATCGTGCTCCAGCTGCGGCGCGACCACGTCGGCTTGCGCCATGCTCGGGCGCGACAGCGCGAGGCCGAGCAGCGCCACCAGGCATGCGATGCGGAAGCGGGCGGGGCGGTCCAAGAGCCGCGCCACTATTCCACAGCTGGCACAGCCGGGGTGAGCGAGGTCTGTCGCCGCCGGGCGCCCCCTGCTAGGGTGGCGGCATGTCGCTCACATTGCCCCGTGAATCGTTTCTGGCCATCGCCACCGTCGGCTGGGCCGATGGCTGGATGCGAAAAGGCGAGGCCGAAGGGCTGCTGCGCGCGGCAGCGGCATGCGGTGTGTCGGAGTCCGATCGGGCTTCGATCGCTGCCGCTGCCAAAGAGGGCGTCGATCTGGACAGCGTGGATCTGGGCGCGCTCGGTGATTGGGAGCGGGCGCTCACCTACGCCATCGCCGCATGGCTGGCGAAGCTGGACGGGGTCGCGAACGCCGCGGAGCTGAAGCAGCTCCAGGCGCTTGGAGCTCGCCTGGACCTCGACAAGCGCCGGATCGATCTGGCCACCTCGGCGGTCATGGACATCGCGGTTCAACCCGAGGGGCACCGCCCCGAGAAGTTCGACTTCGACGCGCTGGCGTCTCGCCTGCGCGAGAAGCTCCCGTCGCTGCGCTGACCGAAGGCGGAGCAAGCGCCCGTCGCGGGAACTCTGGCCCGGGCGGGCGTGTCAGACGACCATGCGCTGCGTGATCGTGGTGGCCGTGCTGGTGGGGTGCGCTCCCACGTTCGAGCAGGCTTCGGGCCTCGATGATGACGCCGAGGCCGAGTGGCAGGCGCTCGAGGACGATCCCTTCGACCCCGTACACCCGGTGTGCTGGCCGACCTCACGCCAGCAGGCTCGCTTCGACGACAACCTGCCGCAGCGCGGGGTGTTCCCCTGGTCGGCCATTGCCGGCGTCTATCACGGTCACGGCGACGCGCCGGCTGCGCGGCTGGAGATCTTCGAAGAGGGGCGCTACGCGTGGCGAAGCTTCGGGTGCACCGGCACGGTGCTCGAGACCGGGATCGTGGACCACGCCGAGAGCTGGGTGTGGCTGGAGGTCCCCGAGTGCCGGTACGGCCGCGAGCCTCGCTCGCCGGGCGTGTTCTGGGTGGGCGAGCACCACGGGCGACAAGTGCTGGCCGATCCGGACACCGTGCAGGCGGAAGAAGACGAAGAAGAAGCGGGCGACGCGGAGGACGACGGCGAGGGCATGCCCGACGGCCCACCGATCTTCTTCCCCTCCATCCGGGGCAAGCTCACCGCCTGGTACGAGCGGCAGTGAAGGGTGATTGCGCGACCGCTGGTTCTCCGACGCGTAGGGGGCGAGTGGCCGGTCGCTCACGCCCCCTTGTACGAGAGCAGCGGCCGCAGCCGCCGCACGATCCGCACCAGCTCTCTTTGCGCGCGCATGACCTTCGCGATGGGCTTGTACGCGGATGGGGCTTCGTCGCGCAGACGCTCGGCGAGCGCTTCGTCGAACCACACGCCGTCCATCTCGCGGACCAGGCGTCGCGCGTCGATCTTCCGGAACGCCTGCCCGCGCGCGAGCGCCCGACCCGCGCCGTGGGAGCTGGACGAGAGGGCGTCTCTGCACCCGCGGCCTTCGACGTGAAAGCTGTCGCTGCCCATCGACCCCGGGATCACTCCCGGCTCGCCATCGGTCGCCGAGCTCGCCCCCTTGCGGTGCACCCAGCAGCTGGCACCGAAGTGTGTCTCGAGGCGCACGAAGTTGTGGGTCGTCAGAATCAGCGAGTCCCAGTCGGGTTCGACCCCCAGCGTTTCAGCGAGGACCGGAAGTGCCTGTTCCAGGATGCGAAGTCGGTTCGCGTCGGCATACGCGACCGCGACCGCCGCATCCGCGAGGTAGCATCGCCCCTCGGGCTCTTCGTGGGACAGCCCGCGGCCTCTACGGTGATGCGCGTGGATGGCAGGTCCCACGGCGCGCGACCCGCTGTGCGCCATCAGCCACAGCTCGTGGTCTTCGTCTGCTTGGAGCTCCAGGAAGTGATTGCCTCGGCCGAGCGTGCCGAGCTGAACCGCGCCGTCGCGCTCCAGGACCTTCTGCAGACGATCGCTCGACAGCCTGCCGAGTCGTTCCGGCAGGCCCTGGCGCTCGCGATGCTTGTGGGCTGGCACGCGATCCCGAAGCCCCGCGAGGATGGCCTGCGCGGTGTCGCGGCAAAGCACGTGCTCGCCCGGCCCCAGGCGAAGCGCCGCCATGCCGCATCCGATGTCACCACCCACGGCTTCTGGGTGCACGTGCGAGCGCGAGGCGAGGACGGTGCCCACGCACACGTCGTCGGCGGGATGGACATCGGGCATCAACGCGATGCGCTCGACGTCGCCGAAGCGGGCGAAGCGCTCCGTGGCCCTGATCACCTCGTCGGAAAGAGGATCACAGGGCCACGCGCGCACCTTGGGTGAGAGCGGACGGCTCATGGAGCCGCCTCCCAGCTGGGAAACACCTGGAATTCCAGATCGGGCGTTCGCTTTCGATTGATGTCGACAGCGAGCTGCTGGCGCAGCCACGTCCTGGCCTGCCCAAGGGCCTCGTAGGCCGCTTCGATGTCCTCGAAGGTTCCGACCTTCGAGAGCACGACGCGGACCACCATCTTCCCCCCTTCCGCGCCGGGTGCGACGGAGTGAACGATGAGATCGCGCAGGCGTGGGTCTGCCGACGCGCCGAGGGCGAGCGAAAGGACCTCCTCGACCTCGCGAGAAATACGGGCTCGTTGACGATTCTGAATGATTCGGTTTCGTGTCACGGAAGAGCTCCTGGCGCCCTGGGCGCAGATTCGCCGTGCCGTCGTCGGGTGGTGACGACAGCGGAATGCGTCGAGCTTCCGTGTCCCAGCTCACGTCACGCTGGATCGCAGGACGGGCCTCACCCGTCTTCACCGGGGCGAGAGAGCGACTCGCACCGGGTCAGCTGCGACCTCAGCGGGGAATGGACCGGAGGTTCGACGCCAAAAAGCGCGGTAAAGTGGGCATTTTTGTCGACCTCCTTCCCGTGAACGAGCGCTCAACATACCGCGCGTACGGACCTCGGGCAAGAGCGGGCTCGGGCGGCGGGCTCGCCCCCGTTGCTTGGCAAGGGAGAATTGCAGCGCGGGGGTCCGGAGCCAGCCTCGACGCCGCGCTCTAACCACGCCAGGCTCGGCCGCATGCGAGCGCGCTTGGCTCTTGCGGTTCCGCTCTTCTGGCTTTCGCTGGCGTGCGACGACGAGCGGCTCGATCCGGGTCTCACGCTGGCCTCCGACGGCGCGAGCGTCCAGCTGCGGCTGTCGCCGTTCGGGTTCGAGATCCACGATGGCGACGGCACTGTGGTGCTCGCCAGCACCCGGGGCGGGGGCGCGTATGGCTCACCCGCCGCCACGCTGGACGATCCCGAGTTCGTCAATCAGGTGCTGCCGGGGTGGGATGGCTATCGGGCGAACGAGGGCGCGTGGCAGAACGGCACGCGCGCGACGGTGCGCGAGGCGACCGAGCACAGTGCCGTCCTCGATCTGGAAGGCGGCATGGTGTTCTCCGCCAGCGTCGAGGGGTCGCGCGTGCGCCTGTCCCTCGACGCAAGCGGCGTTGGCGGCGTGAACAAGACCACCCTGGGCTTCCGCTCGGGCCCCGACGAGAGCTTCTACGGCATGGGCGAGCGCTTCGGTCACGTCGACCACCGCGGCTGGCCCCTCTACAGCTATGCGGAAGAGGGCTCGACCGGCAAGGGCGAGAAGGCCCCCATCGGACCGGAAAACCCCTACCCGAACGGCCCCAGCATGACGTACTTCCCGGTGCCGTTCGTGCTCTCGACCCGCGGCTATGCGCTGCATGCCGACACGACCTTCCGCTCCGAGATGCACTTCGCCTCGGACCGCGAAGACGCCTGGCGGCTGGCGGTGAACGCGGATGGGTTCGCGGCCACGGTGTACGTCAACGCCGATCCGCTGCGCAGCCTGGACCAGTACACCGAGGACACCGGGCGCCCCACGGTGCCGGCGCCGTGGGTCTTCGGGCCGCGACGGCGCGTGGGGCCCACGTCGAAGGTGGGCGACGCGCTGGAGTGGAAGCTGATGCGCGAGCGCGACGTGGCCTGCACCGGCGTGGACGATGCCGTGCACTTCTTGCCCGCGCTCTCCCACAAGGGCCGCGAGAAAGAGCTGGCGGAGTGGACCGCCGCCGGCCATGCGCAGGGCTACAAGGTGATGGCGTACAACAACCCGTACGTCGCCTCGAACGATCCGGCCGCAGCCGAGGACTATGCCTACGGCAAGAAGAACGGCTTCTTCGTGAAGCGCCCCGACGGGCAGCCGGCGCTGACCGAGTTCATCTCGGGCAAGCTGCTCGAGGTGGCCGCGGTCGATCTCACCAACCCGGCCGCGGTGGCCTGGTTCCAGAGCCTGCTCAAGCGCACGCTCGATCTGGGGTACGACGGCTGGATGCACGATTTCGGCGAGTACACGCCGCGCGACGCCGTGCTGCACGACGGGCGGCGGGGCGACGAGGTGCACAACCAGTACCCGGTGCTCTCGGCCAAGGCCGCCCACGACCTGATGGAGCGAGAGCGCCCGGGCGACTACTTGTTCTTCGTGCGCTCGGGGTACAGCGGCACGCAGCGCTGGGTTCCCGCGGTGTGGGGCGGCGACGCCGAGGCCACCTTCGACGAAGCCCAGGGGCTGCCCTCGGCGCTGCGCAGCGGCGTCAGCCTGTCGATGAGCGGCGTGCCCTACTGGGGCAGCGACGTGACCGGCTTCAAGTGCCTGACCAACGACCCGCACGACAAAGAGGTCTTCTTGCGCTGGGTCGAGCTGGGCGCCGTGTCGCCGATCATGATGGAGCAGAACGCCTGCTCGAACCCCCTGGGCAAGCAGACCAAGTGGTCGCTGTGGAACGACGACGAGACGGTGGAGCACTATGCCCGCCACGCGCGCCTGCACACCCGGCTTCAGCCCTACTTCTCGAGCCTGGCCCAAGAGGCGCACCAGACCGGCCGGCCGCTGATGCTTCACCCGTTCTTGGTTCACCCCGAGGCCGCCGGCGCGCGCGCCATCGACGACGCTTTCTATCTCGGGCCGGCGCTGTATGCCTCGCCGGTGGTGCGTCGCGGGCAGACCGTGAAGAAGACCTGGTTGCCGCCCGGGCGCTTCGTCCACTTCGAGAGCTACGTGCTCTACGCGGGGGATCAGACGGTCACGATCCCGGCGCCGCTGGGCAAGCTGCCGCTCTTCCTGGTCGAGAACCAGATGGTGCCGCTGCTCGACCCCAGCATCGACACGCTGGCACCCGCCAGCGACCCCGCGGTGGTCACGCCTGCCGACGTGGCCGACCGGCTGGACGTGTTGGTGGTGCTGGGCAAGGGCGGGCAGGCGCGCTTCGAGCTCGCGGACGGCACGCTGCTCGAGGCGAAGCGCGTGAGCGGCGACGCCGGCAACCCGGCGGAGCTGACCCAGGTCGGCGAGGGCGAGCTTGCGAGCTGCGCTGCGTGCTTCGCGAGCGATCAGAAGGGCGATGTGCAGCGTACGCGGGTGACCAGCGCGCTGGGCCAGGGCTCGGAGCTGACGCTGGGTGACCTGCGGCTCACCGTGAGCGGCGGGCCCGCGCGGCGGGTGCGCTGGGAGGTGCTGAAGATCTGAGCGCCCCGCGCAGCGAGCCGCCGGCGGCCGGCCTGCCCGGTTGACCGCGAGCCGCTCGTGGCGTCACCCTTGTTCGATGCGACACTGGGTGTGCTTCGCGGCGGCGGCGGCTCTGCTGGTGGGTTGCGGTGACTCGAGCGACGACGGGGGCAGCGTGGGCGGCACCGGAGCGGTGAGCGCGGGCGGCCAGGGTAGCGCGGCGGGTTGGCCCAGCGGCGGTAGCGCAGGCGTGGGCGGCGGCGCGGGCGCGGCTGGCAGCGCGGGCGCTACCGGCGGTGCGGCCGGCAACGGTGGCAGCTCGACGGGCGGCAGCGGCGGCAGCTCGAGCGGCGGCAGCGGCGGCTCTGGCACCGGCGGCAGCGGTGGCAGCTCGAGCGGCGGCAGCGGGGGATGCCCGACCAACGGACCGCCACCGGGGCCCGCGGTGAAGCGCTTCGACGTGGCCACGCTCAACTGCGGCAGCAGCGGTGCGTGCACCGGCAGCGAGGACAAGTGCTTCTGCCCGCCGGACTTCGACGCGCTGAACGTGAGCCCCGCCCACTTCATGGGCGTGGCGTCGGACGCTCACAAGGCAAAGATCTGGGGCGCGGGGAACTTCCAGGCGGCGTACGTGGATGATCTGAACACCAACTGGCAGGCCGGTGGCGCCGCGCGCGCGGCAGCCATCATCCAGAGCGCTCAGGCCGGTTTCCCGTGCGGCGTGCCGGAGTACTTCATCTTGAACGAGATCTCGGCCGGGCAGTGGCCCGACAACGCGAGCTATCGCCAGTTCGTGATCGACGTGGCGAAGGCGCTGAAGAACACCCACGGCAAGACGCCGATCGTGGCCTCGCCGTTCCCGAACCCTGGCTCGAACGACGCCTCGTGGGCCGAGCTCGCCAAGTACGCCTTGATCGGCGCCGAGGTGTACCTGTCGGGTAAAGAGATCAACGCCAACGGCAACTCGGTCGCCTGGTGCCAGGCGCAGTATCAAGCGGCCATCACCGCGTACGCCAATCGCGGCGTCACCAAGGACCGGCTCTATCTGTTCGAGCACTTCGCCAACACCGACGCGAGCGTGGGCTGGGGTCGCGCCGGCGTGAGCGAGGCAGGCTGGACCAACGCCATCAGCGCCCGCAGCAAGGCCATCAAGAACCTGAGCTTCGCCGGCTTCATCAGCTATGGCTGGGCGGGCAACGCGATGCACGTGCCCGAGGCCCAGCGCCTCGGCTTCATGAAGCTCTACACGCAGCAGGCGCTGCCCTGAGTCACTTGGTGGTTCGCGTGCACATGCGCACCACCAGCTCGCCGGTGAATGCGCCCGCGGGGCCTTGACCGGTCAGGCGCGCGAAGAAGATCGGCGGCGGCGCGGGCGGCATGGCGTCCACCGGTGACGGCAGCGGGCAGGCGGCACCGAGCACGTCTTTGTCGGTGAATGCATTCAGGTTGGTCGAGACCTGGCCCGTGACCGGGATGGTGGTCTCGCTGAGGCTGGGCTGCCAGCCCGAGGTGTTGAACGGGGGGATGGGTGTGCCGCCGCCGAACGACGACTGGAAGGGCACGATCCGGATGTCGCTGGCGACCGAGGTGATGCCGGGGCCCGGCGGATGCGGGAGCTGCCCCATGAGCTGCGTGCTGACGAACGGCCCCATGGGCTGCACCATGGCGTTGCCGAAGGCGGGCGGATCAGCGAGCCCGCTGTGGCAGGTGAGCATGACCCGCGGCGGCCACGAGCTGCCGCTCTCGACCCCGGTGCCGCACTTCGCCTCGAAGCTGCCGCCGTCGGCCTTGCCTTTGACGATGATGCCGTAAGGCTCGATGCGATCGAGCTCGTCTTTGCAGCGCGCCACCATCTCGGAGTGCGCGTCGCCGCTGCCCCACAGGGACGTATCCCACGACTTCTGGGCCTTGCCGGTGCCACTGAGCGTCTGCAGCACGCTCTTGTCGGGGCGCACCAGATCGATGCTCTCGGGCAACAGGCAGGTGCCATTGGCTGCCACCAGGCGACCCGTCACGCGCACCGCGGTCGGCTTGCCGGGCAGGGCGAGCACCGCAAGGTTGACGTCGTCGCAGCTGACCTTGAGCGTGCCACTGCCGCCGGTGGGCGTGCAGCTTGCGCTGCCCCCCGTGCCGCTGCCGCCGGTGCCAGAGCCGCCGGTGCCGGAGCCCGCGCTGCCGCCGGTGCCGGAGCCCGCGCTGCCGCCGATGCCGGAGCCCGCGCTGCCCCCCGCGCCGCCCGAGCTGGCGCCCCCGGTGGCGCTGCCGCCGCTTCCCGCGCCCCCATCGGTGGGGCCGCCGGACGAGGCCGACGAGCCACAGGCCAGGGCGAAACAGGTCAAGGGAAGGCAGGCGAAGACGAGCGCGCGAGGCATGGCGCGCGTCCGATGCCCTGCGCGACGGGGGCATTCAAGATGCGCCCCGCTACTTCGCCAGCTCGGCCAGGTATTCCTCGAGGTTGGTCCAGCCGTCCTTGTCCAGGTCGCCGTTGCGATCTGCGGCGTCTGCCGGGTTGAGCCCATGGGACAGCTCCCACGCATCGGCCATGCCGTCTCGGTCCACGTCCGCCACCGGTGTCCCCGATTGCAGTGGTGGGAAGCCGCCCACCTCGGCCTGCGAGTGCAGGTAGTTGCTCCACTTGCGGTCGACCACGTTCTTCACGATGCGCAGGTCCACGGCGTCGCGCTTCTTCCATGCGCCGGCCTGAGCCAGGATCGCGTCGTAGGCGGCCTGGGCCGATTGCTCCGTCACCGGGACCGGCGGCGAGAACAGGGGCGCGTTCGACATCTGCGCCTTCACGTTGGTGGCCGCGCTGGTGATGACCGAGCTCGGCGTGTCGTTGTCCGTCCAGACGAGCGACCACTCGCTGCCCGTGTCGGTCTTCCGATTGGGGCCGATGTTGCCTGCCACGTGCACCTTCACCTGGCCGCTCACGCCGTGCTTCAGCTCAGCGTGGATCTCTGCCCGCGGTGCGGCGCTCGGATTGTACAGATACAGGTTCTTCCGGAAGTGGAAGAAGAAGTCGACGTTGCTGGCTGCGCTGGGGTTGGTCTCAATGCCGGCCGTGTAGCGTGAGCCCGAGGCCTCGTAGTCGAAGAAGACGTTGTTCACCGCCTCCATCTGCACGTCGTAGCCCTGGCTGTTCGTCGCGTCGTTGGCCTCGAACTGAGGCCCCCGCATCACGTAGTTCGCCAGAAGCGAGTGGTGCAGGGTCAGCGTGCTCGCGCTGTCGTTCAGGCCGAAGGCGTGGTTGGTCCCGTAGGGGTGAAGCTTGGGATCGCCCAGTGGCTCGGCCATCAGCGCCCACTGGATGGTGACGTTCTGGTTCTGGACGATGCCGAAGATCTCGTCACAGCTCCACGAGAGTGACACGTGATCGAAGATGACGTCCTTCGAGTCGTCGATCGAAACAGCGTCCAGGCCGATGGACCCCGTCGGCTGGCCGCTCGCCAGGATGTCGATGTCGCCGCGACGGATGCGCAAGAAGCGGATGACGATGTCGTGCGCCTTGTCGATGTCGACGCTGCGATCGCGGAGCGTGATCCCGTCGCCCGGCGCGGTCTGCCCAGCGAGCGTGAGGTTGCTCTTGCTGATGACCAGCCGGGACTTGAGCTTGATCTCGCCACCCACCTCGAAGACGATGGTCCGCGGCCCGCTCGCAGAGTTGATGCCTTCGCGCAGTGAGCCAGGGCCGCTGTCGGCGAGCGTGGTCACGTGGTAGACGTCGCCGCCTCGACCGCCCTTGGCGTTGGCGCCAAAGCCCTCCGCACCGGGGAACGCCCGCAGCGGCCCGGTGGCGCCTCCGCCCGCGCCGCCTGTCCCGGCGTCGACGCCGGCGTCGGCTGCTCCGGTGCCGGCAGTGCCCCCAGCGCCCGCGGCCCCACCCGTGCCCGCAGCCGCACCAACGCCCGCGGCGCCAGCGGTGCCCGCCGTTCCGCCCGTGCCCGCCGCGCCCCCGCCCCCCGCGGACTGCCCGGGGCTGTCGCCATCAGCGGCGCATCCGATGACGACGCCGCAGAGCAGCAGTCCCGAGATCCAGCGTGGCTCCACATCAGCCATTTTGGGCGCAGTCGATCAGCCCCGCAAATACTTTCGGCGGGGGCTCGCCAAAGCGCGCCGCGCCGTGGTCGTTCACGGGCAGGTTGGCGGCACCGGGCTAGCGCTCATGGTCGCGTCGAATGCGAGCTGCCAGTCGTGCTGTGGCACCGGCGCTGGCGAGGGCTTCTCGCACCAACTCAGCAGGGCTTCACCGAACGACAGCGTCACGAGCAGCGTGTTTCCGCTGAACTTCCCTTCGTATTGGAAGTTGGCGACGTGCCCGATCCCGGGCGCCAGGTAGAAGTAGTTGATGGTGTACGCTGCTGTCCCCGCTTGATCGGCGGTGCATTGCGTCGGCGAGGTGCAGGCCCGCTGATCGATGCGAACGACCGCGACATTGTCGTATTTCACGCCGTTGACGATCACGTCGTCGCGCACATCGGTGAGCTCGAAGGTGTTGTCACCCCGAACCTCGAGCGAGCCTGCCTCTGTCAGCGAGCCCTCGGCGAAGTGCGTGGCCCAGCCCAAGGTCGGCGACGGGTTCGGAACTTTGAGGCCGAGCGTGTCGCCCCAGCGCAACTCCTTGCCCGGGTTGTAGACCGTGCGGTTGAATTCGATGCCATCGCCCGCGGGCACCTGGAGCGATCGTAGATTCGCGTCGTCCTTGTATTCTACGACCGTGTTGCCGTCGTAGCGGACATGCCACGTGTCGATCCACGTAGCGTGGGTCCAGTGGGGTGGTGTGAAGTGATCGACCAGGACATAGTCGGTGGGCGGAGCTCCAGCGAGATGCATGTACTGCTGGGTCCGGATCGGCGTGCCACTGGCCCGGTAGTCGCCGAGGCTCGGCAGAGCCATGAAGTCCCAGCGCTTGATCAGCATCGTTCCGACCGCGACGGTCGGCCAGTACTTCCGCATGTCGATGCAGATCCCGCTCGGGCACGGATACGCCGGCCCGCCCCCAGGCAATGCCGACGGGGCGACTGGCACCCCACCTGAGAAGAACACCACGGGTGCGACGTCGGCTCCGTCCTCAGCGCCGGGCGAGCCGTCGTCGGCTCCGCCCTCAGCGCCGGCCGAGCCGTCGGCGACTCCGCCATCAGCGCCGGCCGAGCCGCCTTCCACACGCGCGCTGGCGATGTCGAAGCAGCCCGCCGACACCCCGAACAGGACTGCCCACGGAGCCACGGAGGCCGCTCGGATCAGGGCCCTTCGAGTCATTCCGAACGAAGGATATCACCGGTCAGTCCACCAGCTCTGCTGGCGGGCGATCGGTGAACGCACCCGCCGCGATCCAGCGCTCGAGCGGACCCACCGGAACTTCGAGTGCGCGGAGCCCCGGCACGATCAGCGTCTCGAGCGCGTCGACCAGGGCCGCGTGGATGACCTCGCCCGGCGGCGCCCCGTGCGCCGACAGTGCGGGGTGGTGCTCGGGAGCCACGGGGCTCTCTTCCTGCCACAGGCGCAAGTTCAGGTACGCCATCGGCAAGAGCCAGCGCCCGAGCTGGCGGCGCGTGTCGGCTGAAGTGGTCGCGAGATACGCCCAGCCGACCCGGCCGTGGTCCACCTCGTCGCTCAAGAGCTCGCGCAGCGCGTGCCGCGCGAGCCCGCCGGTGGCGTGAGCCAAGCAGGTCTCGAGGAACGCGGTCGCGGTGGTCTCGTTCAGCACGCACTGCCCCACGACGTGCAGGGTGTCGCGGAGCTCGGGGGAGGCGCCCCGGTGCTCGGGCACCACCAGCGCGAGCAGCGCCGGGCTCGGGAGCGGTCGCCCCGCGAAGCGTGACGCCACCACTCGACTGAGCTCCGCGTGGCGGTACTCGTCGTCGACGGCGCGCTCGGCGAGGCGCACCAGCGCCTTGTCTGGCGAGCGACGCGCCAGAGCCTGTGCCACCACGCCGAACGAGTCCGCCACCCGCCGCTCCATCGCCGCGCGGCTGAGCCAGATCCCAGCGAGCTTCGTGCGCAGCTCGGGCGCCAGGGCTTCGATGGTCTCGTCGCGCTCGGGCAGCGGCTTCTGAGTCAAGCGCCCGCCCCAGCGCCCCTCGCGCGTGTGCTCGACGCGCGCCATCATTCGCAGGGCTCCGGCGGTTGGATGTTGCCCGCGGGCGTCGCGCCCCCCATGCAGTGCCACTCTGCGCCCACGCACTCGAGGGGATAGAGCTTGCAGCCGCCCGCCCCGTCGGGCCCATAGCACCAGGGCGCGTCGAGCGTCGCGCACGCGTCGTAGGGGCCGCAGACCTCGCGCCCGGACTTGGTGATGGGCCAGGTCGCGTCACAGAACGCCTCGAGGATGACGTCCTTCGGTGCGTCGGGTGCGCCCGCGTCCGCCGGGGCGGCATCGGGCGCGATGGAAGCGTCGGGGTGAACGCCCGCGTCGTGCAGCGGCAGAGCCGCGTCGACCGGCGGCGCGCCGGCGTCATCCGGCGGCAGGTCGGCGGGTGAAGCGCGGTCCACGCGCCCCCCACAGGCCACGCTTCCCAGGGACATACCGACCGCGACCACGGCGTGAAAGAGCTTGGATGCCATTCGAAGACCTCGGGTCGAGTATGGCGACGGGTATCGTTTCAGCCATCTGAAAGATTCGAAGCATTCGTTCGAATGAATGCAACGAACCGCGGCTGCTGTCGGGATCGGAAGGCGCTCGGACGCGCGCCTTCATCTCGGCTGGGCGCTCAGTCCTTGCAGCAGGTGGCGCCGAACCAGCTGTCGTACCCGGCTTGCCCGATCTCCACGTAGCCGCAAGCGGCTTGCTTGCAGCCCGGCGCGCGCTTCGGGCTCAGCGTGCTCGATGACGAGCAACCGGCGGCCGCGAGCGCGGCCAGCACGCACGAGCACAGAGACGCCGCCTGCTTGCTTCCGCCAGCAGTCTCGTGAAAGAGTCGCGGCCGGTTGGGGGGCCGCAGCGCGATGAGACTGGAGCTGCTCGTCTGTCTGGGTACGCTTGGCGCCGCGTGCTGCCCCGAAGGGGACTTGAAAGAGGGTCCGTCGCCGTGCGTGATCGATGCCGGCACGCCGCCCGAGCCCATCTCGGATGTTCCCGGGGACGGCCTCGCTGAGTCGCGTCGAGCGTGCCTTTTCGACAAGGGCGACAAGACATCGAAGACGCTCGGCACGGGGACGGCGCAAACCAAGCTGGCGCCCGCGAACATTCCCATCGACCACGTGGTCGTGGTGATGCTCGAGAACCGCAGTTTTGATCACTACCTCTCGGAACTCGGGCCGCCGTGGGACGTCGCCACTTCCCAATCGAATCCAGATCGCCACGGGTTTCCGGTCTTGCGCCAGCACGAGCTCACGTTCGTTGCAGAGCGGGATCTGAACCACGAGTGGGAAGGCACTCATCTGGCGTACAACGGGGGCGCGCTGGACGGGTTCGTTCGCACGAATCCGCCCGATGGCCGCGGGACCATGAACTACTTCCGCGAGTGCGATATCCCGCTCTTCTACTGGCTTGCGCGCGAGTTCGCCACGAGTGACCGCTACTTCTCTTCGTTGCTCGGTCCCACGTGGCCCAACCGCTACTTCTTTCTCGCCGGGACGGCACGAGGACGCACCACGACCCCCAGCACCGACATCCTGAAGCTCGGCATCGAAGTGCCGGAACTCGGCGTGGATTCGATCCTCAACCAGATGGGTACGAACTCTCGCGTGTATTCGGGTCGCTCGCCGCCGGCGCTGACCCACGTGATGTTGCCCGGCGACATCGATTTCGAGTTTCGTTCCATCGAAGACTTCGTGGCGGATGCCCGGAACGGGGCGCTGCCACAGTTCTCGTTTGTCGAGCCGAAGTTCGATTTCGAGGACGATCATCCGCCGGCCGACATCCGGAACGGACAGGCATTCGTGCGGAAGATCATCGAGGCGATCGCGGATCAACACACCTGGCCCCGCGTCGCGTTGTTCATCACGTACGACGAGCATGGCGGGTACTTCGACCACGTTCCACCCCCACCGGCGTGTGAGCCCGACGAGATGCGGCCCGCGACGCACGCCTACGATCGCTACGGGTTCCGGGTGCCGCTTTTCGTCATCTCGCCGTACGTCAGGAAGGGCGCGGTCAGTCACATGGTCACGGATCACACCAGCATCACACGCTTCTTGGCGCATCGGTTCGGCTTGCCGGCCCTCACGAAGCGGGATGCGAACGCCTGGCCGCTCCTGGATCTCTTCGATTTCACCGCAGCCCCGACCCCCGCGTTTCCGAAGCTGCCTGACGCCAGAGCGCAGAAGTGTGACGACGCGCCATGAGATGCGAAGTTCACTTCATCTGCCTCTCGCTCGTGCTCGCCGTGGGGTGCGGAGCCGACGAGGCCTGTCGGGAAGAGAATGAAGACATGGTCTCGTCTGCAGCACACGTCGGTGACCTCGACGACGACCGCAAGCGCTCGCTCAGGCTCAGCGGCACTCTCTCGAATTGCAACGAGACGGCATACCTTCACTACTACGCCGAGGATACCGGCTTCGTCCGGCCGAACCGTCCGACGCTCGAGGTGAACTTCGAGGCGCCCGTTTCTACCGGTGAGTCCAACGAGGACACCGGTTCGTCGACCCTGCTGCCAGAAGCGTGTGTCTACGTGGCCTGCTGGTACGGAGCGACTGAGCTCGCTCTGTGCCGCATCGACGGTCAGAGCTACGCGCCGGTGACAACCCCAGACGGGTTTCGCGGGTGCTGTCACGTCGGGTCGGCGAAGATCGAGCTCGACTATGAGTGCGACAACGCGCTGGTGAGTGCCGTCAGCGACGACGACGCGGAGTTCTTCGTGCACCTCTGCACGAACCAGCGACCCCAGCGCGCGGTGGTCTCTTATGACCTCGCCGCGACGTTCTGAGCACATCGCGGCGCGATGTGACACCCTTCGGCATGGGCGACGGCGACCTCGACGACCGCGAAGCAGAGCTGGAGCGCACGGCTGAGGAGCACGAAGCGTATTCGCGCCATGCCGTGGCGTTCGCCGTTGGCTTCGGATTCGCGCTCCTCGGCGCGGTGCTCTTCGGAATCTCACGCTGGCTGACCGCGGCAGGGCTCGTCCTTGCTGGCCTTGCGTGGATGCACTCGGGCCAAATCGCCTGGAGCAGCGGCGTTCACATGTTCGGCGGGATGCGCCCCGGAGGGTTCGGTCAGTTCATGCTCACCCGACGCTCCCAGAGTGGCGCTCGCGTGGTCGCCGTCGTGCTCGTCGTCCTCGGCATGTCGAGCGTCGGCGCCGCGCTGGGCGCGCTGGTCTGAGGGGTGGTAGTGAGCTCGGCCAACGCCAGTCGTGGCGGCGCGCTTGCCCATTCGAGCATTGCCGCAAAGTCAGGTAGACTCGGTGGCGGGAGCTCGCACATGAAGACCTTGCCGCTCGCGTTCTGCACCTTGGTACTCGCCGCTTGTTCGTCCTCTGGCGCGGGCGGCGGCGGCGGACCCGACGGAGGCGGCGCCGTGGGCGGCGGTGGCGGCGCGGTGGGCGGCGGTGGCGGAAGCGGCGCCGCGGGGGGCGGCGGCGGCGGAGGCAGCGGCGCCGTGGGCGGAGGAGGCGGCGGTCCCGGAGCGTGCCCGCCTCAGGCGATCCCACCGGCCCTCTCCGGCGGCTGCGCACCGCAGATCGTGACGCCCGCCCCCTGCGAGATCGTCGACCTCTCGGGTGGCAAGAGCTACGAGGTCGCGTGGACCACGAATGGCACGGGCTGCGAGACACCCTGGAAGCTGTGCGCTGCCGGTAGCCCCGTGTCCGACCCCAACTCGCTCTGCGTCAATCTCTCGGAGGACGTCAGCGCGGGCATCTCGAAGACCGGAGGCGTCCTCAACGTGACGGCGGCCGACCTCGCCGGCTTGAGCAGCGACACCGGCTGGTACCACGTCATGGTGGGCAGCTACTACGGCTCGCACAATGGGACCGTCGCGTTCTACTTGCAGAAGTGAGCTTGCCACCGTGCGGGACAAACGCCGCGACGAGTAGCTCGGCGCCTCACTTCCAGACCGGCGCCGGGCCCCCCGGTCCGCAGCAGCACGCGTCGCAAGGCAAGCCTGTGCCGTGGTAGCAGCTCGTCCCGTCGCCGACGCAGCCCCGGCAGTCGGCGCCGCAGGTGCCTTGCGGCCTGGGCGCGGATTGCCCCGCACCCTGTTGTTGCTGCTGCTGCTCGCCCTTCAAGAACGCGATCAAGTCCTGGCAGCTGAGGCTCTGCATGTGATCCAAGCGCCCTTGCGCCGGGTTGCCCTGCTGGCAGCTGCTCGCGCAAGCCGATTGGTCTGCCTCGGTGTAAGCGTTGAGGCATTGCAACGTCTTCTGGCAAGTCGTCGCGCAGGTCGCGCCGCCGCCGGTCGCGCCGGGCTCCCCCGCCGGCCCCTGAGCACCCAGTTGGCCCGGTTGCGCTCCCTGCCCGGGCGCTGCGCCCTGGCCGCCCCCTTGCGGCGGCACGCACGCCGCCAGCGCCCCTGCCAACACCCAACCGACCGCGAAACAGACCCCACGAATTGCCATGGCGCAGAGCCTAGTTGAGTGACGGGGCGTGTCCAGCGTCGACCGCTCGTCCCCGCGCACTCGAGCTCGAGCTCACTCGCAGCAGCGGAAGCCCACGCTCTTGCCCGAGTCACCGCGCGCCAGGCTGCTGTCGGCGCTGCAGCCCAGCGTGGGGCCGCTCTGCGAGAACGAGCCGCCACGGATGCGACACAGATCGCTGGCGCCGGTGGCGGCGCTGCACGAGTCCTCCCACTCCCACACGTTTCCGCTCATGTCGCGCAGAGAGGGGTAGCCGCCCTCGCAGGCCGTGGCACTCCCCGCCGAAAGCGGTGCGCCCTTGCCGAAGTCCGCGCCGTTGCACGCGCCGCCCACGTAGCTTGCGCCGTACGGGAAGTCGCGCAGGCCCCCCGCGCTGCAGGCGTTGTACCACTGGCTCTTGCTCGCCTCGGCGAAGTCGGCGTAGGCGTTTGCTCCGCCCCCGATCTTGCCGCACAGGCGCCGGCGCGCCCAGCGGCAGTAGGCTCGAGCGTCGCAGAAGTCGACGTGGGTCACCGGCAGCTTGGCGTCTGCCGCGGGCCAGCCCTGGGTCGGAACGTAGCTGGCGTTGGCGCTGCACGCGCCGTCCTGGAGCTTCGGGTTCGGTTGCGTGAGCAGCCACACCGCGTAGGCCTCGTTGGTCACCTCGACGGCGTCGATGCCGTAGCCACCGGCGGCGACGGACTTCGTGCTCGGACACGCGCCGCACGACGGATCGTCGCACTGACACGCGCCGGGCGGGGCGGCGTCGGCTGCCGCATCCCCCGCGTCGTCGGGCGTGCCGCCCGAGCCGCCCGTGCCACCGGCGATGCCGCCCGAGCCGCTGCCGGCCGCACCGCCCGCGCCCGCGGCGCCGGCTGCTCCGCCGGCGGCCGCCGCGATGGGCTCGCCCTCGGCGCACGCCGAGAGGCTCGTCAGGCCGATCAGCACCGCGAGCAAGTGGGAACGAGCGCTCGGGATCAGGGGCGGGCCTTTCGCTGCCTGCGCAACGCCAGTGCCAGAAGACCGAGCGCCGCGCCGAGCCATCCGGACTGGCCTTCCCCTCTGGGCACCGCGCAGCCGCACCCCGTTCCCGTGCCGCTGCCGCCGGGCGCCCCGGACAGCGCACCGCTGCCGCCGCTGCCGCCGCTGCCACCCGTGGCGCCTGCGCCGCCGCCACCGCCCACGCCAGCGGTCGCGCCCGTGCCCGAGTTGCCGCCGCCGCCGCCTGCGCCGCCCGTGCCCCCTTCGGTCTCGCACAGCGGGCTGCAGCCATCGCCGGCCTTCAGGTTGGCGTCGTCGCACTCTTCGACCGTGGCCTGCACGAAGCCGTCGCCGCACGACGCGCTCTTGCAGGTCGTCAGGCACGCATCGTCGTTCTGGGTGTTGCCGTCGTCGCAGGTCTCACCCGGTTGCAAGATGCCGTCACCGCAGCCCGGAAGCTTGCACTTGTTCGAGCAGCCGTCGGTGTCCACCTGGTTGCCGTCGTCACAGGCCTCGGTGCCGGTCTGCACGAAGCCGTCGCCGCACGACGCGCTCTTGCAGGTCGTCAAACACCCGTCCGTCTGGGTCGTGTTGGCGTCGTCGCACTGCTCGACCCCGGTCTGCACCTGACCGTCCCCGCACTTGGCGGCCTTGCAGGTGCCCAGACAGGCATCGGTGCTCGAGGCGTTGCCGTCGTCGCACTCCTCGACGCCGGTCTGCACGAAGCCGTCGCCGCACGACGCCTTGATGCAGGTCGAGAGGCAGCCGTCGGTGTTGTCCTTGTTGCCGTCGTCGCAGACCTCGCCGGTCTGCAAGATGCCGTCGCCACAGCCGGGCAGCGTGCAGGTGTTGCTGCAGCCGTCGTTGTTGTTGGTGTTGCCGTCGTCGCACAGCTCCACGCCGGCCTGCACGTGGCCGTCGCCGCACTTGGCCACGGTGCAACCCGCCACGCAGCCGTCGGTGTTCGAGCTGTTGCCGTCGTCGCAGGCCTCGGAGCCCGCCCAGATGTGCCCGTCCCCGCAGCTGGCCGCGACGCAGGTGGTCAGGCAGCCGTCGGTGTTCGCGCCGTTGCCGTCGTCGCAGGCCTCGCCGGTCTGCTGGAAGCCGTCGCCGCAGGCCGGGCTCTTGCAGGCATTGGTGCAGCTGTCGGTGTTCGAGTTGTTGCCGTCGTCGCACTCTTCGGGGCCGTTCTTGCTGCCGTCGCCGCAGTGCGGGCCCTTGGCCGTGCAGCCGGTGTTGCAGTACCCGTAGCTGCCGTTGTTGCTGCCGTCGTCGCAGGTCTCGCCCATGTTCTGCACGCCGTCGCCGCAGGTGCCCACCAGTGCCAGCTCGAACGCGCCCAGATCGTGCTGCGGGCCTCCGATGCCGTTGCCGTCCAGCGGCCGGGTGACACCGTCGAAGTCGTGGCTCGGCGCGCCGCTGGCCGTGCCGGCGTCGATGCACACGCTGCTGCTCTGCAGGCGGAAGTCCCCGGTGGCCTTGTAGTTCGGGTTCTGCGAGATGCAGCCTGCGCCGAGCGTCACGTTCGAGTTCGTCCCGTTGCCCCACAGGTCGCTGTAGGTCACGCCCACCGTGGGCGGGTACGACGTGTACCGATACACGCCGTAGCTGCTGTGATTGGTGACGATCGAGTTGGTGACGTTCGCGGTCAGGGTTCCGCTGCTCGAGCGCGAGGCATAGATGCCGTAGCTGCCGTTGCCGTTGAAGGTGCTGCTCGTCACGTTCAGTGTGCTGCTTCCCGTGCCAGCGTAGGCGTAGACCCCATAGCTGGTGTTGGCGTGAAAGAGCGCGTTGGTCAGCGAGAGCGATCCGGGCGCCACCGCGTAGGCGCCGTAGGAATTGGCGGTCGCCTCGACGGTGTCGGCCGTGGCCGAGCCCGAGTCCACGCGCAGCCCGTAGCTGTTGGTCTTCAGGGTCAGGTGGTGCAGCGCGTTCCCCGTTCCCGTGGTGTCGTACTGAATGCCGTTCGTCGCCCGCTCGCTGATCACGTGGGCCAGGGTCGAGCCGCTCGACCCCGGCGCCAGGCGCAGCCCGTTCCAGCTGCCGGCGGCGCTGCCCGAAGAGGTGAACGTGATCTTCTCGGCTGCGGTCCCCACGGCGTTGACGCTGCCCTCGACCTGGAGCTCGGCCTTGGCCGTGCTGACGCCGCAGCCCATCAAGTCGGTGGTGGCGAACGAGAGCGTCACGCCCGGCTCGATCACCAGGTTCGAGCCGGCGGGGACCCGCAGATCTCCGGCCACCGCGTAGGGCGAGCCCGCCTTGGTCAGCACCTTGCCCGACCAGAGCACGCCGTACAGGCCCGGCGTGGCGTCGCCGGCAAAGGGCAGGGCGCCGATGTCGCCGCCGCCGGACTCGGCCGCCTTGCGCGCGGGCGAGTTCTCGGTGAGGCGCCGGTTGGTGCTCGAGACGTACAGCGGGTTGCACGTGAAGCTGCCGGTGCCGAGCGTCACGTTGCTGTCGGTCCCGTTGCCCCACACGTCGCTGTAGGTGACGTTCACGGTGGGCGGGTAAGACGTGTAGCGATACACGCCGTAGCTCGAGTGACCGGTGACGACGCTGTTCTTCAGGTTCACAGTGAGCGTGCCGGAGCTCGAGCGTGAGGCATACACGCCATAGCTGCCGTTCTTGTCGAAGGTGCTCTTGTCGATGAACACGCTGCTCGTGCCGGTCCCGGCATAGGCGTAGAGCCCGTAGCTCGTGTTCTCGAACACCTGCGCCTCGCTGACGGTCGGCGAGGCCGGCGCCAGGAAGTAGAAGCCGTAGCTGTTGGCCGTGGCCGTGACCTTGGAGAGGCTCGGGGAGCCCGCGGTCAGGTACACGCCGTAGCTGTTGGCCGAGAAGGTCGAGTCCACGATGCTGAGCAGGTTGCCCGTGGCCGCGCTGGTCACGCCGTAGGTGGCGTGCTTCACCACGGCGCCCGAGATGCTGGCGCCGGTGGCCGCCGAGCCGACCACGATGCCGTACCAGGTGCCGGCAGTGGTGCCCGAGTCGCCCTCGAAGGTGACCGGGCTCGAGCTGGTTCCGCTCGCCGTCAGCGTCCCATTGATCGTCAGCTCGACCTTTGCCGTGTTCAGCCCGCCCGCCTGAGAGTCCGCGGACTTGACCTTGACCACCGTGCCGGCCGAAATGGTCAGGAAGGCGCCGGGTGGAACGGTGACGTCGCCCTCCAGCACGTACGGGCTGCCTGCGGGCGTCCAGGTCTGGTTGATGACGTTCCCACCAGGAATGGTGGTGGCCGCGATCGCGGTTTTTCCGCCAAACAGCGCGGCAAGCAGGCTGGCCGCGGCGAGCAGCGGCCGGGACACGCGAGCGAAGGAAGGCATGGGGGCACCGTGGGGGTGGGCAGGCTCGTGCCCTGTACGCCGCCAGCGGACGATTCTGCCCTCGGGCCGGGTTCAGTGCCGGTCGAAGGAAGCGCACGTCGAGACCGGCGAAGCACGCCCGAGGGCTTCGCCCAACCCGGTGCCGCATCGCGAGGTGCCGAGCTCCGCACTCGCTGCGCTGCTCGACCCTTGTGCCGACCGCCGCTGCGACGCTCGAGCCAAAACCGCCAAGGCGGCCCGAAGCAGCGGCTCGACGTCGAGGTCGACACGTTCGTTTCGCACCCGCTCGATGGCCGACGAAGCGCCGGGGCCCGGGTTACTCTGCTCGAGCAGGGTAGGTTACAGCGGAGTGATGCTCGGCAGCACATCGGGGCGGGGGAACCGGCGAGCCAACAGGGCTTCGATTTCCCTCCGGGTCTTCCCCCGTGCATCGTCGAGCAACTCGTGCACGTTTGCCTCCGTCACCTTGGGGCTCAGCAATGCCAGGCCGGAAATGGACAGTCCGGCCGGGCCGGTTGAACCCGCGCTGGGCCCGCCGCGGTCGCCGACCTCCCTCCGGTCGCGCGACGCCGAGCACGAAAGAAATCGTTCCGATCTCGAGCGCCTCGAGCGCCTCGGGGAACCGCGAGCATAGGCGGGCCACTTGAAGCCGGGTGTGAGCTTCGTTCTCCGAGTACCCCAGTCGTTCGATGCAGAACGTGAACATCGAGGAGCAGGCTTCTGCCAGGTAGAGCCGCCGCCGCTCGACCTCCGCGAGATGGGCGATCACTTCGGCGATGGCGCGACGCTCCCGGCAGCGAACCTCGGGCAGGCGCGCGAGCAAGTCCTGATCGCTGAGAGCAGAGACGAGCGCGTTCATGCGCACCCGGCAGCGCGCCTCTCGTGGTCCCATGGCGCTGGCCCCCGCCCGACGCAGCCTCCGCGTCTGGATCAGTGCCGGTGCAGCGAAACCGCGGAGCCCCGCGGCGCCATGCTGGGACGGTGCGAGAACACGTCGGGCGCCTCGGCGGCCGGCGGATAGATGAACTGCAGCGGCGAGCGCAAGAAGCGACCGAGCACCGCGAACAGCAGACGGACGCCGCGGCTGATGGGCACTTCACGTGCGCGGAACGCGACGCCCAGGGCCAGCAAGAAGCTGATGCCGAAGTTCATGCTGCCGATGGCCACGATGCCGAGCGCCGCCCAGCCCACGCTGGGGTCGGTCAGCGCCGAGAGCCCCAGCGCCTTCACCGACAGCGCCAGGGCGCCGGACGAGAGCGTGACGTGGCGCACGTCGAG
>Ga0073899_10000706_pt1 | contig 30725 bp, 49 predicted proteins | sample KloWWTmetaKNB5Ph_FD_88975 | JGI IMG/M metagenome (GOLD analysis project Ga0073899, IMG submission 88975) | Active sludge microbial communities from Klosterneuburg, Austria, studying microevolution and ecology of nitrifiers - Klosterneuburg... | ecosystem: Engineered > WWTP > Aerobic digester >... | reverse complement strand
GCTGCGTGTGCGCGAGCAGGTAGTCGAAGGAACCGATCACGAACTGCCAGACGCGCTGCAGGGTATCCATGTTCAAGCCTCGTTTCGACTGACGGGAAGGTTGCCGACAAATCGCGGCAGCGGCTGATGCGAGTACGGCCCGCCGGGCGGCCAGACGTAGCCAAGCACGCGAGCGGGATCGAACGGCCGAATACTCACCATGTCACCTTGGTTTCCGCCCAAGGTCAGGATATTGCCATGCTCATCCCGGCCCACGGCAAAGCCGACGTGCCCGCCGCCCTTGCGCTCGTAGACCACGATGCAGCCGTAGACCGGCGCGGGAATTCGCGTGCCGTAGTCGAGCCATACGCGCGCGCGATACCAATTCTGCGGGCGCGGCAGGCCGACTTCATCGAGGCACTCGCCAACATACGTGCCGCACCAAGGGGCTCTGGAATCGTCTCGACCAAGCGTGTTCCACACGGCCGCGCCGCCCTTGAGCCACCACTTCACCAGCAGCGGATTCGAGTCCTTGCCGGGAATCTCCGCGACGCCGATGTACCGGCGTGCGACCTGCAGCCACAGCGGTTCAACGTTCATACTTCCGCACACCCTGGCACGTCATACTCGCGCTTCGTGAGACTGCGGTAATCGTCGAGTTTCTCGATCACCTGCTTGCGAAAATACTCGACGGTATCGATAGTCTGTGCCTTGCACTGCCTGCGCTTCGCCTCCAGAATTTCGCGCTCCAGTTCGACGGTGAGCTTGCGGATCAACAGTTCCTTCGTGTCCGTCAGGTCCGCCGCGATTTCATCGACCTTGCGTCCGACCGTAGCAACCTGTTGCTGAATCGGCTCGACCGCCGCCTTCACTTTGTCGTCGATGTCGCCAGCTCGCGCGAACTTCCACGGGCTGGCAAAGGCAAGGAACGCCATCGCCCAAAACGCCAGCAGCGTGAGCGCCACGTTCCACCGCCAGCGCTTGATCGTGCGCGCGTCCGCGTCGTCGGGCGGGCGGATGAAGTCGAGCAGGGATTCGACCATGATCACCTCGTCACCGCGATCGTCCGAGTGGGATTTTTGCTACGACCTCGATCGCATCGACCGTGTTTCGGTCTGCAATATCCGGGCACGATGAAATATGCTGGTATCCGATCACGAGCCAGTCCGACGGAATCGGCCCGAAGCCAATAGGCGCTCTCAGTCGCACGATGCAGGCGGGATTGCTGCCGACCGTCTGTTGAGTGTCCAGAGCAAAGCCCGCTTCAAGCCACGGACGCCTTTCGGGACTGACCGCACAGCCGCTCACGACGATGAACACGAGCGCGAGCAGAAACACGCCCGTCACGAGCAGCACGGCCCCACGGTTGTCTTTGTTGAGCATGCCGGTAGCCCAGAAGATCACGGCAAAGGCAACGAGCACTGCAGCGAACCACGCGATATTGCCCATGGCGCGCTAGTGCTTGTCCGGTCTGCCGCCGCCCTTGCCGCCGGTCCCGCCGCCGCTCTCGTCCTTCGGATGCGTGTCGTGATAGCGGTTGCGTCGCTTGACGAAGTACCAGACCGCGCCGAGCGCGAGTGCGATCACAAGAATGCCGATGAATGTTTCCATGTCTGTCCTCCTAAGCTGTACTACTGACGATGCCGCGCAACGTGATCGAGGCCGTTGCCCGCACGGTCGACGTCGCGACGTCACGAATCTCGATTGTGAGCACGACCTCGCTTGTGCCGATTGTCGTGCGATTGCGCTCCCACGTTCTCGAAGTGCCGAGGCCGAGCCACGAGCCCGTCGTGCCGCCGCTCACTGAGCCGCTGACAACGGTGGCGCGCGCTTCGTAATCGCTGGCTGTAATACCCGACACCGCCCATTCGTCCGACGTCGAGCCGGGCGAGACCTGCACCGCGCGCGTGTTGGCGAGCGTGTAGGACGCGAGGGCATTGGCCGGATCGGTGACGACCTGCTGCACGGTTTTACTATTGAGCGAGATGCCGCTCACGCGCGTGATCGACACCGAGCACGTCACAGCATAGGTCGCAGCCGCAGTATCCGTGATGGTGCAGCGGGCGATGCCGGTGCGCGTCTCAGCGACGGCCAAGCCAGTGGCACCGAATGTCGTTGCAGCCGCCGTCGCACTCGTGATCGTCAGTCCCGTGCCGCCAGAATCCCAGGTCCATGCATACGTGTACGGTGCCGTGCCCCCGGTCGGCGTGACGGTCGCGGTGCCGGTCGTTTGTGACGCACCGATCGCGCTCGATGACACTGATCCGGGCGACATGCTTCCGGACAGTGCTGCTGTCACCGCAAGCGCTTTCGCTGGCATGCCGCTACTCTCGCTCAGCGACACCGTTCCGGTCTGTCCGGTCGAGGGGATGCGCGTCCTGATCCAGTAGTACCGCTGAACGGTATCGTTCTTTTTCAGTGTGATCTGAGTCTGTGGAGTATCGGGCGACACTTGCGTCGCGGATGAAAACGGCGAGGCGGACGTGTACTCGAACAGTTGATACAGCACGCCGATCGGCGCATTCGTCGGCGGGTCCCACTTGAACAGGATCGCATCGACCAGCCCCTGCGCGGCGAAATTCGAGACAGCGCCTGGCTTGTAATCGGCGGGGGTCGGCAACACGATCGAGCCGGGAACGGTGTAGTCCGTCGTGAGCGGATCGTCGAAGTCGGCCGAGCCGAGTTCCTGCAAGTCGAGTTCGATGGCCGGTTCCGGTCTCAACCGCCAGCCGATGCAGCGCACAAGCTGATTGGTCCAGCCCACTTCTGCGATCGTTACCGTGCCGGTCATGTACGGACGGATGCCGAAGGCGTTGCGCAGCGTGAACACGCCCTTGACGATGCGACGGCGGCGCGACTGACGAAGCAACAAAATGGCGTTGCGCTGCGCCTCGTACTGGTTCTGCACGCACGGGAAATCCGCATCGAGAAAGATGCGCTCGCCGCCGTCCTCGGTCTGAAAAGCGCTCGACGTGATCGGCGTGAAGTCCAGATCCTGGTAGTTGCGCGCCGCATCGATGAAATGCCCGCGAACCGCGTTGTAGAAGCCGCCCGACTTGCGACTCTGCGCGGTCAGCACACTGAGTTGACCGCCCACGTCCGACTCGGTGAGCGTGAATTCCGACGTGCTGTAGCTACCCGCATACATACGCCACTTGCCGCCCGAGAAGTAGCACGCGCCCATCATGGCCTTGGCGAGCGTCTCGATGCCGTCGTTAAAATCCTCCGGCGACATCGGCGCGTAGAGCACGGTGTTGCAGGTGTAGCGATTCTGCGTAGCGGCAGACGGAAGGGAAACCGTCTCATCGCATTCATTCGCCGCCGTCACCACGAGCGGCCAGTCGATCTTCGCCGGGACGTCGCCGAGTGCGATATCGAGCGTCAGGTAGTCAGCAAGACACAGCGCCGGGTTCGTCGTGTATGCGAAGTACGTGACGTTGGTCGGGTTCGCGCCCGGCGTCGTGTCGAGTCGCGGGTCGTACACGCTGCGACCCCGAACGAGCATCTTCACGTCCGGCTTGGCGTTTTTGTACACCGACTGATCGAACGTGTACCGCAGCGCAAGGTAAGCCACGCCATCGCCGCGATGCGAAGCGTTCCACTGCGTGAACGCCGACATCAGAATATCGTCGGCGGCCTGCGGGGTCGTGCCGAGATACTTGCGGATCGACGCCTTGCCGCTGTACGTTCCAGCGTTCACATCCCCGCCTGCGCCAATGCTCGCGTTCGGAATCTCGGTCGTGTCGAAGTACACGCTGTCGATGCCGGTGATCTCGGTCCCCGCGATCGCCAGCACTTGATGAAGATATTCCCCGTTTGCCCCGGTGACAATCGGCGGGATCACGTTCATCCCGGACACCATGTTCTGCCCGTAGAGGATCCTGCGCGGCTCCTGCGTGCCGCTGTACTCGACGTCGGCTTTCGGTCGTGGTCGGGATATTTTCGGCGCGAGCGCTTTGGATATCTTGCTCAGCGCCAGCATCGCTACGGTGTAGACAAGCGCCTTGGCCACCGTTAGGGCCGCCGCGGCTGAAATGCCGGTGAAGACCGCCGAAATCGCCGTCGCGACGTAAGGAATGACGACAGACATTACACCGCCCACCGAACGAGAGCGCGCGTCATCGGCACTTCAACCACTCCGGCAGGACCGGCCGCCGCCACGCGTGCGCCGATGCACACGCCGACCTGAATCTCCCCGTCGAGCATCACCACGTCGCCGCGCTGTGTAAACGACAGCCGGGACGGTTGGCCGAGAAACGTACTGATCGCCGCTTCGATGCCGCCCGAGTTCTGGATGTACGCGAGCGCCGAAGGTTCATCGTGATACCGCGTCAGCAACAACGGCAGATGCGCACTGCCGGTGATCTCATCTACGACGGCGGCCGCGAGCGTGCAGCAGTCCTGCGCGCCCTCATGCTGGCCCCACTGAAACGGAAAGTTCCGCCGCCGCTCGATTTCTGTGAACAGCCGCGCGAGCCAGTCATCGACCCGCGTCATGGCGTTTGGTGCCGGGACCGCCCGGGACCACCCCGCCCTCCACCCCCGCCGCCGCTTGAAAATGTTGCGACTTTGTCGCCCCACGACGATCGATAGCCGGGGATGAGATGAATCATGTCGAAGAAACTGTCGCCTGCGGATCGCGTTTGCTGATCGGCGTCGGTGTTGCGTGACGCCGGGGCCTCACGGCGCAAGCGTGACTCACAAGACAACGAGATCGAGCCCTGCCCCTGATCGAGTTCGATGAACATGGTGTCCATCACGCCGGACCACACGATCTGCGGGGCGTCGACGAGTTGCAGCTGATCGTTCAGCAACGCGAGATAAACCGTCGCCGCGCGACCCTGGTACACCTCGGTCATCGCGGTAGAGATGATCGACGCAGCCACCCCGCTACAGCGCAGGATCAGTCCCCGCGCGGTGAAGTCGAGCGTTTCCTCGATGATGTCGAAACCGAGCAGCGTGTTGCCGCCGAGGTAACTGTTGCCGTTGTAGACAAGCGTTCCAGCCCCGTCATGTGCGTAGATCACGCCCGAGGCGAAATCGAGATCGGCCATGAACACGCCGTGGGTTGCACCGAGCAGGGCTTGCGCGGCGTTCAGACTCGAATCCCAGCGACTCATGGGGCGATGTCTTCGATGAGGTCAATCGAGAAGTCCGAGAATAGTCCCGGTCGGCTCGGCCACAGCGGGCCTTCGGAAACGAGACAGCGCATCATCGGCTGATTGAAAATCACGGCGGCGTTGTCGGCGGGGGACGTGCGCACGGGGTTCTCGAACTGCATGTAGCCGAGTCCGGCGGCGTCCGAGTCCAGTGCGGCCGTGAGTCGCACGAGCTGCGAGTAGGTAGGCAGCACGATTTCCACCATGTCCCCGGCCGCGCGGATGTTCTGCGTGCTCGCTGGCAGGCCCTTGAGATAGAGGCCGGAGCCGGTCTGCGTGGTGCCACTCGCAAGCGCCGTTGCGATCGTCAATGCGCCGCGAGTCGGGACCGAGGAACGCGCCGCGCCGAGGCGCCATGCGTAGATGCTGGATGCGCCGTCGCCGGTGTAGTTGTCCGTGCCGCCAGCCGTCTGCGTGAGTGCCGCAAAGGTTGCCAAGCCAGCCGCTGCCGGAAGGCGACTCACAACCGCGCAGAAGAACCAGCCATTGCCTGCCGGAGCGATGAACGAGCGCGCGTTCGTAGCCGTGCCCGTTGTGCCTACTGCGGTCGCAGCGCCAGCCGTCAGATTGAAACCGGCCTCTGCGTAGCTGCTCACGTCGTTAATCGCCACCAACAGCCGCAAGTGACGTGTGCCGCTGCCTTGCTTGAAGTAACCATACGCGCAGCAGTCTTCCGCAACAGCCGAGCGGGTTGATTGCTGAAGGATGTAGTGCTGCGTGTTTGCGGAATTCTCCACAATGGCATCCGCCGTCGTCGTGCCGTCCGGAGCCGTAGCAGCATTCACCGTGACCGTTGACGCACCCTTGATCCACTCCGCGTCGTCTAGTTGGTCCGAATAGAGCAGCGCATTCGGCCCGTTATCGACGAGCGCGCAATGTGCAAGAGACGCGAACGGCATCTCGATCCAATCGCCCGCGATGCTGACGTTTAAGTCAGCGTCGTACACGACGGGATAAGTTGAACCGGCAGACGCGGATGCGGGAGTCCACGCGACTGCCTGCAAGCCGCTACGGTCTACGGCGTAGTTGGTCGAGCCGTTCGCGTAGACACCAATTAGCGCCCCGTTGCGACTGCGGGCGCCGTGGAAAGCACGAACAACCAGCGGGCGGTACTGCGTGACCGCGGGAGACTGATAGCAGGATGGCCCGCCGGTAGATGCACGCGAGACCGCTACCCGCATGACGCGATCGCGCACAGACAGCGTGCAGTTCTGCGCCGCCCACCCGGTCGTGCCGTTCGCGAAATCGGCGTTGGTGAACAACTCCGGGAACGACCCCAAACCACGCGCTACATAATCCGGCGGCGTCAGCCATACACGATTAGACCGACCGCGCAGCGACGCGATCGCGGCGATCATCCGCGCGCGATCTTCGCCCTTCAGGTTCTGCCACGTCAGCCGCAGTCCCCAGCGCGTGCCGGGCCGCGTGAACGTGTTGGTGACACCGTTCAGCGGCGACATCGACACCGCCGTATTGTCGATGATGCGCCACTCGCACTCCGCCGCGTACACGCTCGGCGGCAGCATCACATCCGTCACGCGAGCCCCCAACGACGGTCGAGCTCATCCCACATCTTGCGCCGTTCCTCGGCCATCATCGCCGCCGCCTGTTGCTGCGTGAGCTGCGCGGCGTTTATCGTCGGCGAGTAGTTCACCACCATCGACCGGCCCGCCTTGTTCGGCGTGATCGCGCCACTCACGCGTGGCGTGAACAGTTCCGGCCCGCGCTCGCCCACGAGATAGGACGTGCCCGCAGAGACGGGACCGCCCGCTGCCTTACCGCCGCCAAACCCGCCGAACAGCGCATTGATCCCGGCGCTCAGTAACCCGCCCGATAGATTGCCCTTGTCGTCCACGTTGCCGAAGATCGCCATGCGCAGCTTCACGGCCGCGATCTGCGCGAGGATGTCGCCGAAGGTCTGTGCGACCGATCGCGCCAGGCCCTTGAAGCCACCGTCCGCGTTGCGGAAGAAATCGGCGAACGCGCCGTCGAGGCCGCGTGCGACGTCGGCGGCGTACGGCGTCAGTTCCGTGAACGGCTCTTTCAGCGCCTCGCCCATGCGGTCGGCAATGCCTTCAGTCGATTCGAGGATGGAGCCTTCCAGGTCAGTGAAGTCCAAAAGCCCGCGGCCGTTGACCAGTTCGGCCGCGCGCGCGTTGAGCGAGATGTTCAGATCGCCGAGCTGCTGGGTCTTGCTGACCAGAGCTTCAGTTGCCGCTGTGGCCGCCTCTGCATCTGCCTGTACTCGTGATGCCAGCGTTGCGGGAGCGGATCCACGACCCCGGGATCGGCGACCTGACTGCAATGCGGCAACACGCTCGAGACGGGCGATCTCTTTATCGAGCGCCTCGGGGCCAAGCACACGGCCGGCACCATCGATGTAGCCGAAGTTGAAAAAAACGGGGATTGAGTCGCGCGCGCCGCGAAGAATACGCAGGCGATCCTCGATGTCGTCGAGGCTCTTGGAGGCCGACATTTCGGCCAGTTGATTCAGAACGCTGGTCAGTGCGGGCGCGACAAGGGCCGTCAGTGTCGTGGCGAATCCGGACCACGACGCCTTGAGACGTTTGATGGCGTCATCGGCGTCGGCCAGACGCGCGATCTGCTCATCGCTGAACGTGTTACCGAGTCTGACCTGTTCCGCAACAAGCGCGCGCAGGCCCGCAGCACCGCCTTGCAAGGCGGGCACGAGATCAAGGTAGGCTTTGCCGAGGATTTCAGCCCCGCGACGCGAACGGTCGGCGGGGTCAGCGATGCTGTTGAGGCCGTCAGCGATCGCTTCGAGTTGCTTTGTGGGACTCAGTTGGCGCAGTCGATCGACCGACAGGCCGATGGCGTCGAGACTGTCGATGGCGGTCTTGCTGCCCGTACCCGCCTCGGAGATGGTCTTCTGCATCTCCTTGAGACCGCGCGAGAGCGTACCGATATCGACGTCGGCTTGCTTAGCGGCCGCCGCGAGTTTCGAGAACTCGCCCGCGCTCACGCCCGCGCGCGCCGCACCCTTCTGCAATTCGTCGCCGAGCGAGATCGCCTGACCGGCAAGGCTCGCAAGCCCGAGACCACCCGCTCCCACTGCGAGTCCACGGAATATGCTCGTGAACTTCGACGCCGTGCGCTCGGCCATGCCGACGGCTTTGCCCAGATCGCCTTGCAGGCGCGCCGTATTCGCGGCCAGTTCGATGACGAGAGAGCCGAGAGACGCCATTATTTCTCCATGCGAGGCTTGCGCTTCCCGAAAAAAGCCTTGAGATCGGTTTCCGCGTTCCCGGAACCGGACGATTGCGCCTTGCCATCCAGATTGAAGAACGCGATGTACTCGGCGATCACCGACATCGGCAGTCGCTCAATTTCCGTCACGAGTACGCTCAGCCTGGCGGACAGCGAGAACAGCACCCGGCGCAAAGGCCGGGCCATCAGTTTTTTGCGGCGTCCTCCACGGCGTCATCGTCCAGTCTGTTCAGCGCCAAGCCAGCGCGCAGGATTCGAGCGGTGTCCGTAACGGAATACTCACTCAGAAGGCTGTCAGCGTTCTCGATCGTCGCGACATCGGAACCGTCCGCGTTCGACAAGTAGAACGCGAGCTGCATCGCAATCAGCTTCGGCGCATCGCCATCGTGCGCCTTCAGAATCGCGTCCAGTTGCAGACCCTCGATCGCAAACAACACACGCACATACCGCTTGCCGTCAAAATGTCGCAGCTTCACTTCTTTTACGACGCGATTGGCCTTCATCATCACGCGAACCACGCCGGTTCACCGGTGACCTTGATCGACACACTGCCGCTCACCGCACCGTCAGGCGTGATGTCGTTGAAGCTGAACGACTTCACGAGGCCACGGAACGCCGCAACCGTGCCATCCGACAGCGTGATCGAGAACGTGCCAATCGACGCCGCCGCCTTCAGCGACCGCAGTTTCGCCTGTCCGACATCGGTCGTGAGCCACACGGAAAGCGTGACGCCGCCGAAATCCTGCAGGCCAATCAGGAATTCCTTGGCGGTCGAACGCAGATGCGTCGTATCGATATCAGCGGCCTCGCCATCGAAGCCGGCGATCGAGGTCACCTCGCCGACGTCTGTCATCGTCTGCTGCGTGACCGTACCGCCGCTCGTGTAAGCGGTGTACGCCGTGGTATCGACGCCTTTGAGTTCCAGCGTCGCAGCCGCGACGTTGGCCGCAATGGCCGCGCGACCGTTCAGTTGTGTCATGCCGCTGATGGCGTCGAGCACCACTACCGCGCCGTTAGGGATAGCGTGCGTGCCGGCCGTTACTACGCCGGGATTCGCCGCCGTGATCGCCGTGATGTTGTCCGCTGCGATGGCCGCCGTCGAAACTTGCAGCAGCGTGTTCTGTGACTTTATTGCCATGTGCGTTCCTCAGAAACGAAAAGGCCGCCAGATGGCGGCCGGATGGAAGGGAAGGAATCCGATCAGTTCGTCCAGACTTGCCAGCTCTGGATCACTCGATACAGTTCCGGCGCGGTCTCAGCCTCGTAGTCGTCGTTCTCGAACGTGAGAACGTGTCCTGCCGTCTGCAATGCAGTCCGGCAGGCATCCGCAATCGCACGCGCCGAAACGTAGGACTCGGCCCACACGTCAAGCTGCACCACGTTCGAGTCGAGATCGCCGTCACCGCGCAGGTGGTTTTGCGGCACGAGCGAGATGCGCTGCAACGTGATCGCAGGCGTCGTGATCGACTGCGGGCGCACGAGCGGCGTGATGCGTTCGGCAGGCACAAGCGCAGTTACCACACTCGCTGCTACGAGCACGTCGCGAACGATCTTGTCGGCCATCAGAGCCCCGTGATCGTCCGACGCAGCGCTCGTCCCAGACGCGACCGTGATCGAGCCATCGCACGAGTCGCCACCTTCTCGATCTGCCCCGCGAGCGACTGGCGGATCGCCTCAAGCGCCGCGAGTTTCTTCGACTCGAACGCCGGGCGCATGAACGGACGCGCCGGAGCCGCCTTGATCTCACGGCCGAAGAATCCCTTCGCGGGCGTGCCGAGCGAACGCGACAACCGACCCTTGTTGCCACCCGACTTGCGACGATGCTGAAGCGTAATCACGCCGTGACCGAACTCGATCCACTTCCAGTAGAACGCATCCCGACCCGACTTCTGGAACTTGCGCCCCTGCCGTACCGAAATCAGCCGCGATTCGTACGTGCGGCGACTCTCGCGATTGCGGTACGAGTAGATCGCCTTCTTGAGTCGCCCTGTTTTCACCGGAGCGCGCGCACGAGCAGCGGCGACAATCGGCTTCGCGCCTTGCGCCAGCGCGCCCTGCAGCGCTTTACCCTGTAGCGCTTCGGGAAGACGCTTCATGAGCGTCTCGCGCAGTTCGGCGAGACCCTCGACGCGCACTGTCTGTGTCATGTCGGCGCACTCGTGGCGAAGATTTCCAGTCCTTCCCGACGCCCAATTTCCGATATCTGCACGATGTCGTAGTTCGCGCCGTCATAGACAATCCGATCTGTCATGACGACACCCGTCATGTAACGTATGCGGAAACGCGTTGTGGCCTCGGCCTGGGTGCCTTGGGCGGCAAAGTATTCCCGTGCCCGCTGATCGAGCTTCTCCGCCCAAACAGTCTCGTAGGCGGTTGGATAGCTCGGCACCTGCTCGCCGTGGCTGTTCTGCGTCAGAACGCGGTGGCGCAGTTCAATGAGCCGATCGAGATTACCGGCGCGCATCAGAGCCAGTTCACCCGGTAAGTCGCCAGCAGGCTATCGACCGCCAGCGGGAACTCATTGACCGTGCTGCCAACATTCACCGCTTCACGGTGCTCGTACCAGTGCCCGATCAGCAGCAACATCGCCTGCCGGATCGGCTCGGGCGCATCGCCGGGATTAGAGCCGTAGCCAGCCACAAACGTCACGGTCACCGCATTGGCCTGAGTTCTGGCAATTGGCCAACTGGCGTTGTAGGCCAGTCTCACAGCAGGACGACCACGAAACGCATCCGAGACATAGTTAGCGGATGGCCAGGTTTGCGGCGACCCGTTCGTATCAACATAGGTGACGCTCGACACCGACTGTACCGGCGCGCGCGCCATCTCGAAGTAATCGTTAGTCGGGAACGCATCGAGCGTCATCTCGCACGTCTGCGTCAGCAACAGCAGCCCCGTGTGCTGCTCGACAAACTTTCTCGCCGCCAGAACGTATCCGGCAATCAGCGCATCCTCGTCAGGTAACGCCACCCGGCACTGCGCCTTGGCTTCCGCCAACGGCACCGGTTCCGTCGCGGGCGGAACCGTGATCCGAAAGCCGTAGTCTGGCGTCATGCGCGCTTGCCGCGCTTTTTCGGAGCAGGCACCTCCGCCACCTCCGGTTCAGAAGACGGCGGGGGTGCTACTGGACTCGACAGGTAAGACGCGCAGCGCAGGTCCACGACGCAGTGACGGGCGAATGCCTCGTCACACGCGACGATATCGCCGGGGGCACAATTGCCATAGACCGGCGATATGACCAGGTTAAGGAACTTGATCCGGACCATGCGCTGCGCTCCCGCTTACGCCGGGGTCAGATCGCCACCGCGAAGCGACGCGGGACGCTCGACCGCCAGCGCGAGCCGACGCTCGGCACGCAACGTCACGAGGTTGGTCGTGAAGTTCGACGCATCATCCTCCGACATCGCCACGACAACCCCTTCGCGGTTGTACTGCGTGGCCGCCATGTCGAACGCGCCCATGAGGAAGTTGTCCGCGGTCATCGCCGCAGTCGGGATGATCGGAACGCCCCACAGACGAGGTTCCGCACCGTTGGCAGGATCGCCCACGAGATACCGGCCGGTCGAGTCCTTCAGTACCTCGATGATCGCCCAGTCGGCCGGGTTCACGAGGATCGCGTTCGGCGCGTAGTCCGAGAGCTGGCAGTCTGCCAACACGCGCCGGATCAGGTCAATCCGGGTCCACCCCGACAGCCACGACGTCATCGTCGCCGCCGTGTAGCCGTGCGCCGTGAAGTTGCCGGTGTTGTACAGACCCGAGATATTCGCGCCCGTGCCGTTACCGACCACGAGCTGATTCTCGACCCGCAGGTTCACGCCGTACTGCATGCGCGTGTTGATGTACGCCACGAGCGCGCCGTTGTCACTTGCGAGTTGCTTTGAAATGCGCAGCCAGTGCGCCACCGTGCGTACGGGCACGTTCACCAGCGTGAAGGTCACGTCGGTTTCCGGCTTCGCCACCGATTCCGCCGTTTCCGCTGCGTTGTTGGTGAACGCATTCTCGCGCGTGAACTCCACCGCGTTCGAGGACGTCGGGGCCTGATTGAGCGCCGCCTCCACCTTGAACGTGCGGAAAGCCCCGCCCACAACACCCGGCTTGCGATCCGGCACCACCGTGGTATCCGAGCCGATGTTCGTGTTCTTCGTCTCGAAGCGTACCGTCTTGCGGTTGCCCTTGACGAACTCGCCGTAATCGGCCGACTTGACGAACTGCGTGCCAATGCTCTCGTTCTTGTGGCCCTCATCCGGACCGCGCGTGCGACTCTGTTCGATCGTCTGCAAGCGCTGCGCGAACTCGAGCTGCGACTGCGAGACCTTGTCAATCGCGGCCTTGGTCTCCGCGCTCACGCGACCGGTTTCCTTCGCCTCGTTTTCGGCCTTCGTGGCGAACACATCGAGCTTTGCCTCGATGCCGCCGACAGCCTTCATAATGTCGTTCAATTCCATTGTCCTGATCTCCGATTGGTTGGGAAGCCTCAACGCAAGGCAATGTGTCCGGCGATGCGGTCAAACATCGCTTTCAACTCCTGCATCGCTTTCGCGTTGGTTTCTTCATGCGCTTCACGCGCACCCAAGATGACCTTCGCGCGGGCTGTGATGGCCTTGGCCAGCCCGTTGCTGAGACCCCCTACGTCACGCAGGAAGCGCTCTAAATCCTTGATGCTCTCAAGCCCGTCGATTTCCTCGTTCTTGACCGACGACAGATCGACACGCGCAGCTTCATCGGCCGGGAAGGCCACTATGGACACTTCCGTCAGCCGGTGGATACGACGGATGACGCGGCCCTTTTCGGTCTCGTCGTAGTCGCCTTTCTTCAGCCAGTAGCCGATTGACAGTCCATCGACCGTGCCATGTTTCAGTGCCGCCCGAACGTCCTCCGACTGCGAATTGCCCGCCGTGAGTTCGCCCTCCACGAACAAGCCTTTGTCGTCTTCCTTGGCAGACGTGAACTTGCCGATCGGCAGCGACATCAGATCGTGGTTGAATAACATTTTCGGCTTGCCGTTCGTGCGCAGCGTGTAGTCGTAGGCCCCACGAATGATCGTGTCACCGTAGCTGTCCACGCCACCGAACACCGATGCATACCCCTCGAACACGCCGCGATCGGCGTCGAGCTTGATCTCGGTCTCACTGAGCGACAGGGTCTTGCGGAACATTGGTAACTCCGGGCCTCGGCGTCTGGCCGAGCATCTGAATGGGAACCAGGTTGACTTGCGCGGTCAGCACATCTCCCCCCGGCATCGGCGGCAGCGTTTCCAGCTGCCGGCATTCGTTGCGCGTCACGATGCCGTTCTGCACGCCCTTGGCGTACAGGTCATATCGAGCGGTTGCATTCGCGCGAAGCAACGCATCGAAAGAGAATTCCACCGTGAACTGTGCACGCTCGACGACAGTCAGCACGCGTTTCTTGATCGCTTGCTCTATTTGAACCAGAGACGGGCGCACGGTCAGCTTGTAAAAGCCGTCCATGATCTGCTCGATGCCGGTGCCCCACGCAGTCACGTTCGAGTGACCGACCAGTACCGGCGGCACGCCGAACCAGCGGCACAGTTCCTCGACGCCAAACTGGCGAGTCGAAAGCAACTGCACCTCGTCCGGCGTCAACGAAACCGGCTCATACTTCATGTTCGCCTCAAGCACGAACAGCCGCGACTCGGCGCCCTCGGCGATCTCCTGAAAATTGCGGCGCAGAATCTTGCGCTGCTCGTCCGTCAGCACCCGATCGACGAACAGCAATCCGGCTGGCTTGTCACCGTTCTTGAACGTGCGAGTCGCCTGCGCCTGTGCGCGCACCGCCTCGGTCAGCGCGGCACCCATGAAGTCAACGCGCGAGAGACCCGTGACCCCATTGCCGTGATCGCGAATATGCAGAACGTCCTGTTCCAGCAGGACAAACTGCCGCGCATCGACCAGATACACGTAGGCCAACTCGCCTGTGTCCATCAGGTACGGCGTCACCTGGTCGGCCGGCAGCGGCCAAAGCGCCATGGCCTCGCCTTTATCGTTGCGGTCGATGCGTGCGTAAGCATTCCCGCGCATCAGCCAGTTCACGATCATCGCTGCCCAGAAATCAGCAGGCGTCATGCGCGCATTCGGGTTGTCATGAAACAGCAAGTAAAGCGGATGACCGCGCGCCAAATCCCGCTGCCCGTTGGGCATGTTGCGGTAGACGAACAGCGGCAGCGTAGAGATGATCTTCGACAGCAACTCCACGCAGCGCCAGACCGTACTGATCTGAAGCGCAAGCTCTGCTCCGCCCGTGATCTGATCGTCAACTAACCCGCGCGACGGAACGACTACCTGCTGCCCAGAATGTAGCCCGAGCGCACCGCCAAGCCCGAGCCAGCGCCCGATGCGAAGAAAGAACTGGTTCATGCGCGGACGGGGTCAGCCAGAAACGCGTCGAAGTTCCCCGCCGGGGCCAGCATCTGCCGCCCCACAGCCATCAGCAGCGCGCACATGCCGTCGATCTTGTCGGCACTGCGCTTTCGATCCGGCGCCATGTTCATGTTTGCATCCCGTCGCGGCACCAGGTTTGCCGCATTCCACTGCAGCACCGGATCGCCACCATGGCGAAACTTCCCCGACACGTAAGCCGCTTCAAGTGCCTGCATCGGCGGATGGTAGGACTTCGCCCCTTGCGCCACCTCGACCATGTTCAGCCCGCCATTCATGAGGTTTTGCACAAGCTGCGAAGCGTTCCAACGATCAAAGGCCACCTCCGCAGGTTTGTACCGTTCGCACAGTTCAACGATCTCGGCCTCGATCTGTCGGTAGTCCGCGGTGTTTCCGCCAGTGCGGGTAATCCAACCTTCCGCGACCCACGCGCCGTAAGACACTGTGCCGCGCTCGTTGCGCTGAGCCACCGCCGCGTCCGGCACCCAGTACCGGCCCCACGTGTACAGCACGTCATCGCGCCGCCACACGAACCGCAACGCCGTCATGTCGCTCGTGCTGGCGAGATCGAGCCCGGCGTAGCACGGCAGCCCCTTGAGTTCATCCAAAGGAACCTCGCCGCCACACCGCCGCCACTTCGGCAGATCGATCCACCCCTCTGCCGACGCAGACGGCCGGTTCAGACGCTTGATCCGAAACTCCGCCAGGGCTCCCGGCAACAGCCGCGCTTCCTTGGCGTACTCGCGCATCTTCTCGATCCCGATCGATACGCCGAGCAGCGGATTGGCCTTCACCCACGCCCGCTCGTCGAAGTCGCCGTCTGATTCGTCCAGCGCGTAGTACAGCGCGAGAAAGTGATCGGCCTCGACCACTTCCTCAAGCACCTGCCATGCAAAGCGCCGCACTTCCTGCCACGGGCCAGGGCTCTCGTACCCCTCCGTCGTGGTGTACAGGAACAGCGGGTTCTTGCGCGCACCAGCAGCAGATCGCAGCACGTCGTAGAGATCGCGCGACTTGTGTGCGTGCAACTCGTCGAACGATAGCGCGGACGGATTCAGACCATCCTGCGTAGAAGCCTTCGCATTGATCGGCTTGAACGTGCCCCCGACCTCGTACCGCGCAATGGCATTGGCGAACGGTTCCAACGTGAACGCCTCGCGGATCTGCGCATCACGCTCCACCATGCGCTTGGCGATGCCCCACACAATGCGGGCCTGATCGCCAGTGGTCGCGGCAGAAAGCACCTGCGGACCCACGTCAGATTCTGTGCAGAACACGTACAGCAGGATCGCCGCGGCTAAACTGCTCTTGCCGTTCTTTCGCGCGACAGCCAGAAGCGCCGTCGTGAACCGACGCGACCCGTCAGGCCGCCGAAACCCGAACAAGTTGACGATGAAAAACACCTGCGCCGGCTCGAGCTTGATCGTCTTCGATGCCCACACGCCCTCGACGTGCGGCAATTTCTCGATGAACTCACAAGCCTGATTGGCTTGCCCCGGACTCCACAGAAACGGCGGTCGCTTACGCGCAGCTCGCTTCAGGTCACGCAGAAACCGCTTCGCCGCCAGCCGCACCCACTTGCCGAACTGCTTACCGCCACGATCCGCAATCGCCTCTTCGGCATAGGCGATGGCAACCAGAACGTAGTCAGCCGGTTGGCTTCTTGAACTTGTCGAACTTGTTCGAAGTGTCTTTGTCGCCAATCGGTTTCACCTTGCCGCGCCATGCAGGCGCGAGCCCGAAAGCTCCGGCCAGCGAGTTGTACTGCGCCAGCATGTGGCCGGTAGGAGCTTCCCCGGCAGCCCACAACTGCACGATCTTCCCGTGCAATCCACACAGATGCCCAAAACTCGAAAGGTCGGCCTCAGACAGCAGTCGATTCGCCGTAAGGATCGGCGCGAGCCGTTGCCACTCGTTGACCGCGTGTGCGTTCGGTAACCAGTCTGGCGGAGATGGAACCTGATCCAGCGCCGGTAACTCGACCCCAACCAGCGCCGGGCGATCAACACGATCCGTCCCTGCAATAACCTTCAGCGCGACGGGCCGCTTCTGTGGACCTGGCATGGCTTGGCCTCATTTTCCAATCGTGGCGTTGCAAAAAAAACGATTGGGTGCCGGTCGATAGCGTGAAGTCATAGACTTCTGACTCCCCCCTACCGGTGCGCTCTTCCCGAACGCTTGATCACGTGCCGTGCGTCTGTCGTGGCACGCCTTCGCCATCGCTCTGAGGTTGCTCCACTCGAGCCGCAGCTCGGGCCGTTCCTCGATCGACACGATGTGATCGACCACATTGGCAGGGGTCAGGCGCTTGCGCCCTGCATCACAATCCTCGCACTCGCACAGTGGATGCTGAGCGAGGAACGACAGGCGCAGCCTGCGCCATGTCGTATCGTACCCACGCTCAGCCGATGATCCGCGCCTCTCGTCCTGCCGCTTGCGGAACGCTTTCTGATGCGCGTCGCAGTAGCGCTTGTGCACCAATGCTCTGCACCCAGGGTGCGAGCAGGGCTTTGGGGCAGCCTTGGGCATCAGCCGTTGAAGCAACGCACCGGGAACTGCCGGTTCACCACCTCGCCATTGGATAGCGTGCTCTGTGCCTCGATCAGGTACAGGCCACCATGCAATGCACCACTCACCCGCACCGTCGATGTGGCCGCTCCCGTGTCCGTTGATTCGCTCACCTTGGTCAATGGCGCTGGCACGGTATGCGTCACCGTCCCGAGCGTTACCGTCGCAGGCAGCACGTCGGCCCAGTTGCCGATCGTGAGACTCACGACGTCGTCGGGGTCAATAAGGGCGAGACTGACTGACATGGCTAAATCGTCCTGTCGATGCCTCGCACGGTGATCGTGCGATTGGCGCCGCGCACAGTAACTGCAGCGCCATTGCTAATTCCGATACCAGAAACATCCGTCAGCGCGCCACTCGCCGCCAAGGTCATTGCGCTCATTCCCGCGACGCTCGCCACCGACGAGCCGACCGCTGCGGCGCCGAAGAATAGCGATGCATTGCCTATCAATTCGCCGATGCCGAGCAATGCCGCCGCGCAATCGAACTGAAGCGATATAGCCCCAGCGATCCCGCCCGAGGTCGTCGCACCGAGCGTCGCCGACAGATCGATCGCCATCGCGCTGGCGCCTGCGAGCTGTCCGGCGCCGAGCAGCACGGCACTCGCGCCGAACGTCAACGAGCCGGCGCCGCCGATCGCGGCCTGGCCCACCAGCACCGCAGAGGCATCGAGCGTCATGCTCGCCGTGCCCTCGATGCCCGTCGCCACCTTCAGCGGGAAGATGACGACCCGATCCGTATAGGCCCGGTAATCGACCTCCCGAGATGCCCACCGCCGGCTCGGCCGGTACATGAGCGGGCTGTATGCCTGCTGTAATGTCCCGCTCGCCGACAGCGTGAACTGCAAGCTGATCGTGCCGACCAGTGCACCGGTGCCCGCAATCGACCCGTCCGCGTCGATCAGTATGGCCGTGCTGCCGGTGAGCGCAGAGGCGCCTGTCAGGTTTCCAGTCGCGCCCATTGACAGCGCCGCAGCACCCGACAGCGCGCCCGTGCCGGTAATGGTTCCCGTCGCCGTCAGCGACAGATCGCTCGATCCGCGCGCAACCGCTGCGGCATAGCGCAGCAGGAAAAACGGCGTCGGCCGCGCCCGATAGTCGAACGGCCGGCGGTAGACCCAGCTCACGTGCTGTCCGGAGCGCCACCAGCCACGGCGATCGCGTGCCAGTGACGCGAACTATCACCTGCGAACAGCTTCGCTTCTTTGCCTCGCACCCGCAGCCATTGACTGAGCGTGATCGCGTGCTCGTAGTCCATCTTCATGACCGAATTGCCGATCGTCAAGACGACAAGCTCGCCCTCGGTCGTCACCTGCACCTTCGTCGGCTGCAAGAGAGCGTGCTTTGAGCGGATGCCGAACATCAGTCTAGGGTCACGTCGAGCGCGCCGGCAGCGAACGAGGGCGACACGCCGCTTGAGACGAGCAGACCCGACGACAACGCACCCCACAAGAACAGGTTGCCCGTCCCCGACACGTCGGAGCCGATGCCGAAATGCGTTTCGGTCTCCGATCCACCCGTGGCCTGCGGAAAGTTGATCGCCGCGTCGTTGTCCGCCACACCTGAGGCCACGGTCCAGCCCGCCGTGGAACGAACCACGGACACGCGCGCATAGGACGTGTACGCCGCTTCCGTCGTGGACTGTGTGCCCGTCTCGTTCGGGTTCGCCGTGTGGAGCGAGATGTAGAACACACCCGCTGTCGTCGACCCTCGAAGTCCGGTCGCGTCCCCGACGTTCGCGCAGTTCGCGTTCTCGAACAGCAGCGACAAGAGGCTATTTTCGAATGAATTGGATGCACTCACGACTGCGACTCCTGTGCGGGTTCAGCAAGCCCGGCCGCGATGTATTTCTGTGCGCTCGCGTCGGACATCTCGATCACCGCGCCTTTCACGAACGGGGCTTCCTTAAGAAACGTCCCATCCGCCTGACGATGCCTGCGGGAAATCTTGATGCCACCATTTTCTACGATGTGGCTCAGCAGTTTGACGCGCATGGCTTACAGCTCCTCGAAGATGATCGAGCCGGACATCACCCGCGTCGCGCCCGTTGCAGCAGCGAGATTCAGCCCGAGAAATCCGCTTACCGGAATCGTGGGCCGCATCTCCGGGGTGGGCAGCCACTCGAACGGCACGAGCAGCGACCACTGCTCGGCGTGGATCACGTTGCCGGCCGTGCCGGGCGTCGTGCGCGCGTAAGTCGCGGTCGTCGCGGCTGCAACCGAATTGCGTCCGTGCAATGCGACGGGCGTGATACCCGTCCCACCGGAACCGGCTGTCGTGCGCCGGATGAGCTGAATGCGCGCGCGCACGTCGGTCGTCACACCGGCCGTGAGCCGGACCGCATGAATCCGCAGCGGCACGGACGAACTCGTCGCAAGGAATACCAGGTCCTGCGCCGCGTCCGTGAACGTCACGTTCTCGAAGGGTGCCGAGTAGAGAAGCATGGAGATACCTCGGTAAGTGAACTACATCCGCAGCAATGAATTGGTGCGGCGATACTGAGTCGGGATGAACACGGAAGCGCCACCACCGCCGATCGTCGGCTCCTGCGCGGACGTGCCGCCGCCGTTGATCGTGATCGCACCCGCACCGCCGCTAGACCAGTCGGTCGTCGTCGTGCCATCCGGCACAGCCCACGAGCCGCGCAAGTTTGCCGTGCGAACAGCAGGAGACCCGCTAGTTGGAATGTGAGCAGCCTCTGCGGCGAACTCCGCTTGCGAGAGATTCGCGGCCCAATACTTCCAGTATCGGTACTGCCCAGACGCAGAGTCTCCATAAGCGTTCTGGTTTCCCAGGTTTACGCTTGAGACTTGAGCGCCCGCACCGAGCGGGGTATACGAGCCCGTGCCGGTCGCCGGAGAAACCTCGCTGCCGTTTTCCAGAAACACGCGACCGCGCGCGGTGTCCGTCGTCTCGTCTGTGCTGAGTGCAAGTCCGTACCACGTACCAGCACTCACGGTCCATGTGCCGCGTGCCGCAGCGTTGATCCATAACTGAATCGTCGTTGCGTTCAGAATCAGAAAAAAAGCGGCGCCAAGTCCTCTGGCGATGCTGCAGATTTCCCGCTGCGCGACCGAGTCGCCCATGCGATACCAGACTAAAGTTGACCCTGCGTAGGAATTACCCAGCGCGGCCGCGCCTGCGCGCGACGCGTAGTCGCCGACAGCATCCAGTTCAAGCGACATCAGTGCACCCGCTCGTAGCCGAAACGCGCGAAGTCCTCTGCATAGCGATGCTCCGCAATGGCGCGCGTCTCATCGGTGAAATACTCAGGCCACGGCCTGCGCCGACTGGCCTGCAAGTGCGGCAGCGGCTTGTCGCTGATCCGCGTGAAATCTTCGTGCAGCCGCTCGAAGCGACCGATGAACTGCACGTCTTCGTCCAGCCACCATGACTGCGAGCGCAGAAACAAATGATCGCGCTCGATGAACTCGCGGAATGAACAGTCCGCAACGCGCCAGAGTTTCTCCGGCGTCGAACCGCGCATGAACTGGTAAGCACTCACCAGCCGGTCGAGCGGGTGACGCACGAAGGCAAAGCGCGGTTCTGGCGTCTCGCTCGCGCGCCTGTGTTCGTGCCAGTCGTCTCCGATCACTGCGCAAATCGACGAGCCAGCGGTCTTCGGGATATGCACGAAGTTCATGCCGATCGGTAGAAGTAGACTGACGACTGACTACCCGGAACGCTGATGTACCCTTTCAATTCAGGCACGGCCCGGAAGCGGCCGGCCAGACCTTGCGGCCCCACATTGGCCGGTGTCGGCCCAGAGAACGTCCGCGTGGTCCACGAAGGCGACCCGCCACTAGCGAGACTCGATGCAGACAGCTCGAATACGCTCGCGGCCGAAGTCGACGGCACCACGAACGCATCGCGGTCGTAGTCGTACTCCAATGATACGGATATCAGCGACGGCGGGGCGGCAATGCCCGTGCGACGCGCAATCGACAGATTCGCAAGATTCGGCCAGTACGCCCCCGTATCGTATGCAGTGCCAGATGCAATCGCGAGCAACGCACCTCTGCGAGTATCGACAGCCAGCGCCGTCGAGTCTCCGGCAAGCGTGGTGTCGTTGCTATCCATTGACCACGTTCCAGCCGCGATATTGAACACTCGCAGCCGCTGCGGATCACCGGGGTTCTTGTAGAGATACAAGTTGCCGTTATACGCAGTGACTCCGCCACCCGCTCCAACGCCCGGCGGCGTCGGATACGCGGGATACGCCGGAAACGTCCATGTATCCGTTGCGGATTCCCAATAGTGCGGCGTGGGCGGACCTGAAGCGTTGACGCTCCCGTTGCTGTACGACACGCCAGGTGCCGGGCACCACATCCGCGAGCCGATGCCCACAAGCAGATTGTAGGTGTGCTGTGAACTCGGCTTGCCGTCCGCGTAAAGCCCTGTCGATGACCCGAACACGATTGAGCCGGGCGGCGACGGTGTTGCTCCAATACTCCACACCGGAGTATTCGCACCGCTGCCCCACAGCGGCCCGTACTTCATCGTGCCGTTCCACGAGCCGTCGTTGTGCCCGCCACCAAACGCATGGATGAACGGCCGACCGGATTCGTAGATCAGCGCACCGCCGCTGTAAATGTCAATGCGGCGCGAATCGGTTCCGCTCGGGTACAGCGCGAAAACGTTCAGCGCATCCAGAAAACTGAAAATCGTCGTCGATTGCCCGAGCGCTGCCGACAGATCGATGACCTGCCCCGCAGAAGCTGGATACCACGACGGCATCGAGGCTGCCGCACTCACCACAAACCGGATCGTCTTGTCAGCGGTGGCCATGCGCTATGCCTGCGGGCAGGCGATCGGCTGCACTGAGCAGATCACCTGATCGAACTCGTTCCACGAATCCGCCGCCTGTGCCTGCCACTGCGCGCCGCCGGTATACGGATTGAATTGCATCCATGTCCAGCCGTACGGGTGTCTTCCGCTCGGCGATGATCCGTTCTGTGATCCGTCATCGAAGGCCCAAACGTAGTTGAGCTTCGAGAAGATGCGCGTGTAGCTCGTCTGACCTGGAAGCGCAACGTACATCTCAATCTGCGTGTCGCGCGAACCGTCGTTCAGCGCACTCGCAAGCGTGGTCGAGCCGTACTGGTGGCCCGGCTTCAGATGAAGCATCACAGTCACCCACTGGTCTTCCGGCCACACCCAGCAGCCTGCGGGATTGTTCGCCGCACAGGTCGCCGAATATCCGGGCTCCTTCAGCCCGAAGCCGGGTCCGTTACTCTGGGGGTCCTCGAGGCCCGAGTTGAACATCTGCTCCCACGATGTGTACATCGTGGGAATCGCTCGATTGAAGTCAGACCCGCCGATGTAGCTCGTCGAGCGCAGCACGTACTCTTGCGATGGGTCCTGATAGTTACAAGTGACGTACATCATTTTCGCGTACGGCATGCCGCTCGCGAAGTGCCCGGGGCTGTACCGCACACGGAACTGCAGATACAGATCGCTGCCAAGCATGACACCCGTTCGCGCGGGCGATCCGACTGCTACCCCGTTGTAGTCCGGGTGCATGATCCCGTGCATGATCGTCGAGTTCCAAAGCGCGAGGCACGACGCGCCCGAACCGACCGGCACGCCCGGCTGGTTGATGTCGCCGGGCTGCGGTTGCAGCGGACGCCGCCATGCGATCGCCGGGCCGCCACCCGCGGCAGCGCGAGCCAGCACTGTCTGGCGCAAGCATCCATCACCAGAGATAACGCCGCGACTCGACTCAAACGACTGCCCGACCATTGGGTCGGCGGTCTGCCACCGCGTCACGTCCGTAGTTGACTGAAACCGCTGCGCCCACAACACGCCCGCGGCACCCGTGCGTGCAGTCCAATCAGCCGCAGCAGAACTCGCGGCATCAGCCGCGCGGAAATTCAAGTCGTAAGTGCCGTCCGTTGTCGGTGTCCCGGCCAGAATTCCCGTCTCCGGTGTGTACGTCATGCCGGGGATCGAACCGGACAGCAGCGCGATAGACTGCTCGCCCGTTACGTAGTCGCCGATATTGACGCTCGTCGCTACGTCACGCTCAAGCGGTATCTCAATCGAGCCCGGCTGCCAATTCAGCGCAGTCGCGCCACGCCGAACGACGAGAAATCGCATATCGGGCGGCGATCACACCGTCGCTGTGAACGTCGCGATCACCGGCGCGGACTGGTCGAGAATCTGCGCGCTCGCCGTCGCGGGATCAGACGCCGCGCCCGTCTTCGGGTAGCACGTCAGACGGAAGTTGTAGGTGCCTGGATCGGTCACGTCGAGATTGAACTCGGTCGCTGTCGCTCCGGGACCGGGAATCGCCGTGAAGCCCGGCGCGCCCTCGACCTGCATTTCGAGCGCGTAGTGATCGACTTCGCTCGCCATGTCGAACGGACGACCCGACTTGCGCTGCGTGATCGTCCAGACGAGTTTCATGATTCAATCCTTGCGTTCGAGATAACCGGCGCCGACTGGCCGAAAATGCGTTCCAGAATCCACCACCACACGCTCACGAGGCACACTGCGCGAACACCACCCGAGGTTTCACATTGCCGTACCACGTCACGGCCGCTCTCGGCACGGCATACCTGCCGTTAACCGATTGCAGCGGATCGCATGCGGTGCCCGCTGGCACCGTGCCAACCGGAAGCAACGCCACGGCGTCATCGGTGCCGATGAACTGGTAGACCACCAGCGCCGCGACCGTCAGATTGCCCGGCGGTTGCGGCGGGGCTTGCAAGATCGTCTTCGTGACCGCGTTCGTTGGTGCGCTCTCAAGCCCCGCGACCGTGCGCGAGTAAGCCCGGAAGCACCACACACCCGCCGCCAGCCCCGTGATCGTGTAGGTCGTGGCCGGCGTGGCGACCGTCTGCTGCCCGCTCGCCGTCCCGAAGTTGCTACCGCTGCAGGTGCCCCACTCGACCCGCGTCGAGGCGAGGCTCGTCGGGCCACTCGCCGCAATCGCCGACCCGTCTGTATTTGCCGTAGCGAGCGTCCACGTCAGCGCGGCGTCGCCGGCGTTCGCTGGACTCGCGCTCACGCAGAGCGCGATAACCGCCAGTGAAGCGATACACACGGCCCAAGATGACCAGCTCAAGCGACGCAACATGCACGGGTGCTCCAAGAAAAAAGCCCGCGCGAGGCGGGCTGAAGTGAACGGTGCGGGGGTAGTGCACCGCCCAACGAATAGATCGGCCCCACGGTCCCGGCTTTCTGGGGATCGCGAGCGCGTGCCGGCGGGGGCCGAAAATCGAAGTTCAGAAATGCAAAACCCCGCGATCGGCGGGGTTCTGGATTGTGCGCAGGGGCAACTCCCCCTGTACTTTGAAAAGTGTGCGCACGTGCGCACAGCATGTCAAGCGTTTTCTCTCCACTGCGCGAGCAGAAACGCATACGCGCGATTTAGATGCGTCCGCACCTCATGATGCTTCACGTCCAGCGCGCGGCTCACGCTGCGCTCAGACAGATCGAACACATGCTTGCCCCACAGACAGCACCAAGACAATGGCAATTCAAAATCAAGCGTGCGCACCGCGCGATCAAACCGCTGCAATTGCTGGTCTACCATGACCTCTGGCAAATACTGCACGAACCCACTGCGACCCGATAGCAACTGATAGATCGCCGACTTCGGCGGGTAGCCGCTGCCGAATAGCCGATTCTTCTGCACGCGGCCCCAATCGTGCGCCAGACCCTCCATGCGCGCGATGCCGTGATTCATTCGCGGTCTTGCAAGTGCAACGTGTCCGGCGATCTCAACCCCAGCGCGACCAGTATCCATTTCAGCGCTTCCCCCCGCTTGATCTGCCCCGGCGTGACCCGCATGAGCCGGTGTCCCGCCATCGCGATATGGCTCGCCTTCTCGCAATCTCGCTCGATTCCGTCGCCTCGACCGTGTTTTCCGCCGACCCACCCGCCACCATCGATTTCGACCGCCAGCTTCGCGCCCGCGAACCAGAAATCCAGCCGCCACATCCGCGACTCGTGGAAACGGTGCTCACGGTCGAACGTCAGCCCCTCTGCGCGTAGCTGCCACGCCAGCAGCTCCTCGGGTTCGCTCACCCGCAGCCGTGGCTCAGGCAAGCGCATAACGCGTTTCGCGCGCGATTGCAGGCTGTCCGCCAAAGCGCGCGGGACGAACCGGCGTTTCACTGCCGCGATTCCTCGCGATGCAGCTCGCGCAGCGCTTGCCGTACCGCGGCCTCGCTTTTCTGCGGCCGTCGCAATGGGACTGGATCGGGAAGGAATTTCCACGTTTCGCCCGTGATGGCTTCCCGAATCGTCGTGACGGTCACGCCGAATCTCCGAGCCAGCGGCATCAGATTCATCCCGTCACGATAGAGCTTGCGCGCCTTCGTGACCTCATCCGCAGAGAGTCGGAACCGGCCGGACGGCATCAGCTTGCCACCGCGAGCGCAATGAAAATCAGCGTGAGCGAAAAGCACACCATCACGATAGCCCAGAGCGCCAGTTCCTTGGTGAATTCCCCCACCACTCGCGGCGGCTGGTCCAGCGCGCGGCCGAATCGGTGGCGCTGCGCCATCCGGTCTCGCCATGCGTCGGCGCCCTGGGTGGTCTGCTCGTAGGTCTCATCCGCGAGCACACGCTGCGCTCTCGCTTTGGCCGCAAGCTCGATCAACTGCGCGCGCACGCGCGGGTCGAGCGTGTCGAAATCTTCGTTCCTGGCGTTCATGCGCACCTCGTAAATTCTCGTTGTTCGCGCCATCGGAAGAAATCGTTCAGCGAACCCCCGTCTCGTTGAACGAGCCGTTGCAACTCATCCCACTTGGGCCTCATTTGCTCGCGAAATAGACGCCGACGTTTCCGCAGCAGGAGATACGCATGGACCTCCATAATCGTACTCACCGCCTCAACTCCTGCGGCACTTCGCGGGTCGCCATGAGCGTCTCCTTCTCGCGCAGCAGGCGCCCGACGTGTTGGGCCAGGTGCATGCAGTGATGCATGGCCGTGCCCGACTCGATGCGCGACGTGCGCAGCGACTTCTCCAACCGCGCGACCCGCTGCGTGAGCGTGCGTTTTTTTGCTTTCACTTTTGCTTTTTTTTGCTTTCACTTTTGCTTTTTTTTGCGTTTTTGCTTTCACAGCGCCTCCCCAAAACAGCGTTGAAAATACTCGCCGTAGCTGAGCGGCTTGCCATCCTTGCGCCCGATGATCACGTCGGCGAGATCTGCGTCGACAATCGCCTTGCGCGCCCGGTCGCGACGCTGCTCGACGGTCGTCACCCCGTCCGTGATGCTGATGCCGTGCTCGCGCAATCGACGCGCCAGAAATTGCTCGACGTAGAACTGGCCAAGGGCGGTCATGCCGCGAGCCTCGCCGTCAACGCATCGAGTTCAGCCTCGGCGAGCGTCATGCAGTTGGCCCACAGGTCACGCTGATCTTCCGTGTCAACGCCGTGCTCGTCCGCGACGGATCGCATGCGTGCAGCCCATTCGTTTTTCCACTTCACGAGCACGGCGGTGCGCTCGCGCGTTTCAGGGCCGGGCGTCACGATGCCGTGACTCGCGGTGTAATCCGGCGCGTACCTGCGCGTATGGCGCGCGGTGTGCTTGAGCACGTAGGCCAGCAGGTGGCGATTCGCGGTCATGGCCCATGCGTCGAAACCGTGATCTTCCGGTGCAGACAGCCGCGGAAGCTGCGGGCCTTCGTTGATCTCGTCGTGCGCACCGATCGCGCGGCAAAGCTTCACGAATTCCGGCAACGACGGAATGTGCCCGCGCCCCGAATGCACGAGTCGGCGCATACCGCGTTCGAGATCGTAATCGTTCAGTTTTGCAATCACGCTCACCCACTCACCGGGCGGCGTGTCGCCGTATTTGCGGCGCACGCTGTCACCGCCGAACAATCCGATCAGTCGGCGCCAGACTTCGGGCGCGCGGTCAATGGCTGGCTTCATGCTCGATCGTCCTGTCGTTGGAACTGTTCAGTCGCAGTAGCCGTTCGGTGTCGGTCTCGGGTCGGGCGGGCGACGTCCACGGCAGCAGAAAATGCTTGTCTGGGCCGAGGAACGTGCTCGCCTGCTTGACGTACTCGGTGCCGCGCTTGCCGGTTTCGTCGACAAAGGCCGCGTATCGCTGCGCACCGGCGATGAACTCGTCAACGCTGTGACCTTCGGCCATTCGCGCGTTCGCGGCCCTCTCGGCCTTGCGCCATCCTGGGTCGCCTGCGCGTTCGGGGTACGCGAGTTTGAAATCGAGAAACCAGTCGGGCGGCGCTTCACGTGGAACTTTCGGCGGCTTCTCGCGCGCTCTCGCCGGAGGCGAGGTATCAGCAGTCAGCAGTCCGGAGTCAGCAGTCAGAGAAGAGGGAGTCAGAGCGCATGATCGACTCGATGTCGAGTCGATATCGACTTGTTGTCGACTTGTCGTCGTTCCGACGTCAATTATCTTCTTGCCTTTCATGAGGTTGCATTTGCCACACAAGACGCGAAGATTTGCGTTATCACTACCGCCACCAGCTGACACCGGAATGATGTGGTCGATGTGCAAATCCTTCTTTGAATGGCACTCAACGCATTGATGGCCGTCTCTCTCTAGGATGTCGGCTCGTTGACGCTTCGTTATCGGTTCGTGGTTGAACCGATCACTAATTCCGTCCGGCGCAGGCAGCACAGACCGTGCCTCCATGTGGTGCGGCATCTGGTGCTTCGCAAAGCCGGGAATCGCGATGCAGGCGATGCCTGATGCCTCATACCGCAGAATGAAACCGTTCTCATGTAGCCACTCGAGCGCCGATGTGGTTGTCGTGGGCGCCCGGTATGGGTTTATCTCGACATGGATGCGCAACGGCCGATCTTCGAGACGCCCTTCCCTGTCGGCCAGACACCACAAACCCTCGAAAATGAGTGAGTAAATCGGGTCCGCGGCGCCGAGGATTTCGTTCTTGAACAACGATGGTTTGAGGCCGCGCGCTCTCATCGCCCGGCCCGATCGAGCCGGTATTCGGCGACCCGCGCGCCGTGGCGCTCGACCATCGTTGAGCGGATCTGGTGCCCGCGTTGACGCAGCTCAAGGATGCGGCCTGACAGTCGCAGCGTGCCGAAGCGATGCAGCGCAACGAGCGGCGTGAGGCCCGCGCCGGTCGCGAGGTAGTCGATGATCCGCTGGCACTGTGAGCGTTTCTCGGTCACGCCGCCACCTCCTGCGCCGGGCTGCACTCATGGGGCCGATACGTGCCGCACCAGAATTCGACCGCGCCCCACGAGACGCCGGTGTCGGTCTGGACACGCACGGCTACGACCGGGGCGCCACAGAGCGCACAGCCGGTTGCAACGGATTCCAGTACGGTGCCGGAGGGGACATTGAACGGCGTCATTGATCCCGCCTTCCGCGCTGATGCCGCTCGATAATCGAATAGGTGATCGCGTAGCCGAGGACAAACCCACAGACGAGCGCCAGCCATTGCGGCCATTCCCAGCAGTTCATCGGGCGCGTACCGTCGTCTGCCGTGAAGTGCCGTGGACTCGTGCGACGGTGTCGGCGGGGATGTTGAAGGGGGTCATCGGCGCGCGTCCGTCAGACGGCGCTGTGATTCGTTGACCGGCCGCGCGCTGGTTTGACGTACAGCAGCGCGTCGATTGACATGTTCGTGATTTTGCTCAGTTGCCGCAGGTTTTTGATCGACGGGAACATGTGACCGTTGAGCCAGTCGGAGACGACCGGCTGGGATACTCCGACCTTTCTTGCGAGGTCCGCTTGGGTCGTATCGTTGGCGTCAAGCCATTCGCGCAATTTGATCATGCCGCTGAATATAGTATGACGCTAAATTTTGTCAAGCGCTGGCGCGATGTCGTTCACAATCGCACGAACCTATTGACATGCGGTTAGGTGTCGCCTATTGTTTTGCCATGCCCACCACGGAGCACAACATGACCACCACCCGGCACGCCGAACTGCTGGCCCTGCACTACGCGATTCCGCTGGCTGCGGCGCTGCTGCTGGCCGCCTGCGCCACGCAGCCAGATATCGAGTCCTGCCGCATTGCCCGCGCGGATGTCGCTGCGGGCGAGTCGTGTCTCGCCGAGACGAACTGCGCGGCGAAATGGGACAGCCCGACCTTTCGCGCCACGATCGACAACGCACGGGACGATGCGCGTCGCTACTGCGCGGGTGCGAAGTGAGCGTGCGAGCACACCGCTTGCCCGAGGCACTATGGCTCTCATTGAGGGCCGGGCAAGCGCGCGAGCTCGTGCGCGAGTGGATGGATCGCGCCCGCGAAAATCGCCGACGTGGATTCGGACATGACGCTGTCTGTTTTTGCGTGCGTCGTGCGCGCGAAAAACACCGCGAGTATCGCCAGTTGCTGGCGCAGGCGGTGAAGGCGAGATCATGAACATCCACGACGCCGCCGGGATTGCCTACCCGTTCCGCGAGCGCGATCTGGACTCGCCCGTGACGTACTGGACCGACGACGATGAGCGCGAGTACATCGCGTGGCTCAATCGCGATCTCGCGCAACTCTCGGCTGCGTTCCTCGACGCGCACAACGATCGCTTCGACGAATGGTGCCGCGACAAGTTCGAGGAGGAATGCCTGTGACCACTAACCAAGGAAAACCCATGACGACTAATTACAGCGACCGACAGGGCGACGTGCTGATGCTCGCCGCAAAACAGATTCCGTCCGACGCCGTGGACATCACCCCCAAGAACGATCGCGTCGTGATCAAGCACGGCGAAGCCACAGGGCACGCGCATGCGTTCTATCGCCAGCCTGTGCGCCTCTACGAAACCCCGAAGAAAGAGCGGTTTCTGCGCGTCGTCGAAACCTCGTACCTCAAACACGAGGAACACAGCACCGTCGAAGTGCCGCAGGGAATCTACAAACTCCCGTCGCAGGTCGAGTGGACCGACGATCAAGAACCACGCGCGGTGGCCGACTGATATGGCGCGCAAACTCTACAGCCTGACCGACGAGCATCGTGCGCGGTTAACGCCGTGGGCCGAGCTCTGGATCGCAAATGCGATGTCCACGACGCCCATGACGGACGCGGATCGCGAAATCTGCGCTGATGCTGCCCGACGGCTCTACGCCGCGGCAGGTCTCAAGACTCCGCGGATCGTGTTTGTGCCGTCGCCGCTCGTGCTGCGATTCGCCGCAGGTTTCGCCGCGGCAATCTGGTGGCAACGCGCAAACGGTCACAGGCCCGCCACGGACGCCGCCACGCGCGCCGCCACGCGCGCCGCCACGCGCGCCGCCACGCGCGCCGCCACGGACGCCGCCACGCGCGCCGCCACGGACGCCGCCACGCGCGCCGCCACGTACGACGCCACGTACGCCGCCACGGACGCCGCCACGTACGCCGCCACGGACGCCGCCACGCGCGCCGCCACGTACGACGCCACGTACGACGCCACGCGCGCCGCCACGCGCGCCGCCACGTACGCCGCCACGTACGACGCCACG
>Ga0073899_10000705_pt1 | contig 30788 bp, 24 predicted proteins | sample KloWWTmetaKNB5Ph_FD_88975 | JGI IMG/M metagenome (GOLD analysis project Ga0073899, IMG submission 88975) | Active sludge microbial communities from Klosterneuburg, Austria, studying microevolution and ecology of nitrifiers - Klosterneuburg... | ecosystem: Engineered > WWTP > Aerobic digester >... | reverse complement strand
TGATCCCCTTTGTCATGTGAGCCTCAGGTAAGTATCTGGCGATCGCCTCCTCGAACATAGTTCCCTCCCGTACGGCCGCCTTCAGGAGAACGTGGTACCAGTAGCGGTCAACATAGTAGAACGCGTACCACAAAATCAAACCGAGAACAAGAATCATCGCTCCCAAGCTGACAGGGCCATATCTGGTGCCATCCTTGGCCGCGACGCCCGCCGCCCCGAGTGCGAAGGTCGCCGCCGTCAACGCCAATCCACGGATGCGCCATTCAATGTCATTGAAGTGCTTCTGAACATCGACAGAGGTCTTCCACATATCGATGTATAGCGCGGCTTGTCTCTCGCTCGATAGCGGCAATCCTGGGCCATCTGTGGCGTTGCTCTCACGGACCGACTGAGTCAGCGAGTCCGATGATTTCGAGGATCTGCTTGAATCCCGCATCGCACGTGTGCGTTGGAAACACATGGCCGGCCTCCTGGTTGATCCGTCGTTCACGAGCGATGTCCTCGTCGGACCAGTGACTTACTCGGCGAAGTAGGTCATAGTCGACCTCAGCCACAGCTCCGTATTTCGCGTAGATATCCGTAATGCCAGCTTCCTGCGCCATCGCGACGTCCTTCATAAGGCTGTCACCGATATAAAAGGTGCTGTTTCGACTCGCCCCGTTCTCCGAGACAATTTGCTCGAGAACCCTCGCGTTTGGTTTGAGGACGCCACGCGGAACGTGCCGATGCTGGGTTCTATCAAGACCGTAGTATGACTCGGGCCGAGAGCGAAGGTCTCGAGTGGACATCCCCCTCGGCAGGTCATGGTCCGGCGCTGAGTACAGGACATCGATCACGCCGTCGAGGCCGGTTTTGCGGATTCGCCATTCGGTCCAGTAGGCCACCGACTCGGTATAGGCGATGATCTGGAAGCCCGCATGTTTCAAGCGGTCCAGGGTCTCCGCCACATCTGGATACAGCCTGGTTAGGCGTTCGCGCTCAGATCGGAAGGTCTTGAGCGGTCCAGGGAACTTCGTCCAGGGTTCGGGTCCGCCCGTCCAAGCAATGAGTGATGGCAGTTCATTGAGTAGATTTGAGTACTCAGTAGTTCCGTATGTCTGATGAACTTCGCGCATTTCCGATTCGAGCGTGTCTTGGTGAAGTCCCGTGACCCCTACAAGTTCACGCAGCAGCGCCGAGAACGAACCGTGCCAGGCCGAGAACCAGTTCCATAAGGTGTTGTCCAAGTCAGTGATCAGGAGTGGATTGCCCATTATGGTTGCATTCGATCTCGTCTTATTGCAGAATTTGATTCTCGCACGCTGGGGAGCGCCCTAATGATCCGCATGGTCTCGACGCTTACGGTGGTGACGCGTTTGATGAGGTCGAGGATGTGGCGCGGGTTGGTGGGGTTGTTGGGGTCGTTGACGATGCCGGAGGGTTTGTCGGTGCGGATCCAGTAGCGGTCGATGATCCAGTCGAGTGCGGAGCGGGAGCCGAGCTGGTAGTCGTGGGCCTGGTCGGGGATGCCGTGGAGGGTGATGTGGTCGTTGTAGATCAGGGTGGAGCGGTCGGTGTGGCTGCCGTGTTTGGGGTAACGCATCTTCTTGACGACCCGGTACAGGTCAGCGTCCGAGAGGTCGACGGGGGCTTGGATGCTCTCTTGGAGTGGGTACGGCTCAACGGTCTCGTAGCCAATGTGCAGGTCCAGCAGCCGCCGGCCGGCGTCGGTGAAGGCGTGGAACTCGTCGACGCTGCTGGCGAGGGGGATGCGGGGCAGCATCTTGCGTAGGTCTGCTTCGTATTGGGCCCGGTAGGTCGGCGAGTGCAGCACGGCGTAGACGCAGGAGAAGATGTCATCTTTGGTGACCTGGTGGCCGAACGCGGCCCGGTACTGCGCCAGCGCGTGGTCGGTGATGTTGTCGACACGCCGCCACCCGTCGACCACCTCCCCCTCGTCGAGGCTGAACAGCTCGTCGATCTGCGCGCGCCTGGCAGCGGGTTCGTAGGTCCACCGTGGGAAGAACTGAGACGTGATGACGTACGTTGCGCAGTCGGGAAGCAGGTCTGTGGCAAGGACGGAGAACTTCGCCTGCGGATGTGGCGAGATCACAAGGAAGCCGACGTTCGGAGTGTTGGCGGTGGGGAAGATGCTGGGCATCCTGTAGACCATGTCGTTGAGGGTGCGGTCGAAGTAGGCGGTCTGTTTGGTGAAGGGCCGATACAGAGCGGGTCGGATTCCGGTCGGTTGGAACGTCCGTGCGATGCCGCGGTCGTGGTCTTTGAGGAGACTCCGATTCCACGAGATCCGGGTGGGGTCGTCGGGGAGTGGGCACTCGAGGGATTCGTTGTAAGTGTCAATCATGGCTCGCATGTTGTGTTCGACGAGTGCGTGGCGGAAGTTGTAGCACCAGGCGTCGCGGTTGGTCTTGAGCCCGTTGGAGTAGACGGTGAAGATGGCCGGCTCGGCGTCCTTGGTGCCGATCGGGGTAAAGGCTTGGTAGGTGTTGTCGCGGCGGTTGAGCCAGTCGCCGTGATCATTGGGCGTGATCGGTTCCCAGGCTGTGTCGTCGTCGAGAGTGGCGGTGGTGAGGATGTCGAGCTTCTGTTCGCGGGTGAGGTAGTCGCCGATGTCGCGGTACCGGATGGTGGCGGGGCCGGTGTGGTCGGGGTGTTGGATGCCGATGGTGATTGCGACGGTGTTGCGGCTGCCGGAGCCGAAGACTTTGCCGCCTTCGCGGCGCGATTGTTCGCCGGCGGTGCGCTGGTTTCCGCGGAGGTTGAAGATCCACAGTTCGGAGTAGTCGTCTTGGAGCGACAGGCGCATGCCGGCGGCGGTGTTGCCGTCGAGCCAGCCGCCGTTGGAGACGAACGCGACGATGCCGTGGCCTTGGAGGCGGTCCGTGGCCCACCGGTAGGCGCGGATGTAGGAGTCGTACAGGCTGTTCTTGTTCGTGGCGGTCGACCGGGCAGCGTAGGTGTCGCGGATCCGGGCGTCGAGAGTGGGGTAGGCGAGGTTGGCGTTGTTGTCGTTCGCTGTCGTCTGCCCGACGGAGTAGGGCGGGTTGCCGACGATGACGGTGATCGGGGTGTCGACTTGCGCGGTGATCCGGTCGTTGTTGACCGGCAGGAGCGACGTGTCGGCCCGGTCGCCGGCTTCGCTGATCTGGAAGGTGTCGGTCATGATCGCGCCGGGGAACGGTTCGTACGTGTCGGCGTCGGTGAGCGCGGCGTAGGTGGTTTCGATGTTGACGCAAGCGATGTAGTAGGCGAGCAGCATGATCTCGTTGGCCCACAGCTCGTGGTGATACTTCCGTTCCAGGTCGGCCGGCTGGATGAGGCCGGATTGGAGGAGCCGGACGGGGAAGGTGCCGGTGCCGGTGAACGGGTCGAGGATGGTGATGCCGGGGTCGGTGAGGCCTTGGTGGAAGTGGCGGCGGAGCAGGGTGTCGGTGGCGCGGAGGATGAAGTCGACGATGTCGACGGGTGTGTAGACGACGCCGAGGGATTCGGCTTGTTTAGGGAAGGCGTTGCGGAAGAACTTCTCGTACAGGTCGTGGATCACCGACTGTTTACCGGCGGCGTCGGTGACTTGGGAGGCGCGGAGCTGGACCGACTTGTAGAACCGGTCGAGGTGTTCGGTCTCGGTGTCGAGACCTTGGCCTTCGAGGACGTCGAGCATGGCCTGCATACCGATCGAGACCGGATTACGTGTAGCGAACCCTGAGTCGCCGAACAGGGCGTCGAACACGGGGGCGGTGATCAGGTGCTGCGACAGCATCGAGATGGCGTCGTCACGGGTGATGGACTCGTTCAGGTTCGCGCGGAGCCCTGCCAGAAACGCGTCGAACCGGTCGGTCACGTCGGGTGTGGAGCGAGCAAGGATGGTGTTGATCCGGGCGACTTGTGCGGCCGACATGGACGAGACGTCCTGGGCCCATCGGTCCCAGTATTCGCGGGTGCCGACCCGGTCCACGATCCGGGAGTAGATCGCGTCCCGCCACTTGTCGAGGGCGAACAGGGGCAGCTGGACGGCCTGCCCGCTGGTGTCGCCGTCGGGGGTGCCTGGGGTGTCGATGATCAGACGGCCGGAAGGGTCCTTGCCGCCGTTGAGGTTGATCGAGGAGATGATCGCGTCGAACCGATCGTCGTGGGCCCGCAACGCGTTGAGGACGTTCCAGACCACCTTGAACCGCTTGTTGTCCCGCAGCGCCGTTGCGGGGTCGACGCCGACCGGGACCGCGACCGGGAGGATGATGTAGCCGAACTGTTTGCCGGGGGCTTTGCGCATCACTCGGCCGACGGACTGGACGACGTCGACCGCCGAGTTGCGTGGTGAGAGGAACAAGACCGCGTCCAGGTCTGGGACGTCGACGCCTTCGGACAGGCAGCGGGCGTTGGTCAGGATCCGGCACTGCCCGTCCGTGACGGGGGCTTTGAGCCAGGTCAGTTCCGCGGCGCGGGCGAGCGCGTTCATGGTGCCGTCGACGTGGTGGGCCTCGACAGCGAGCTGACCTGTGGCGTCCGGGCCGGCGGCGGCGGTGACGACCTGTTCGAACGCGGCTGCGACTCGTTTGGACGACTTGATGTTGTCGAGGAACCCGACTGCGCGTTTCATCGGGACCGCGTCTGGTGGGAACGCGGGGTCGGGGTCGGCGGGGTGGGTCCGTTTGGCCAGGGTGTTCCAGCAGCCCAGGATCTTGGCGGCGTCGTCGAGGGGGATCTCGAGGTTGTCGTCGGCGACCATGTCCTGGACCGGGCCGGTCATCTGTTCCTCGGAGACCACCAGGACCAGCACCTTGTAGTCGGTAAGCAGATCGGCTTCGACGGCCTGCCCGAACCCGAGCCGGTGGAACACCGGCCCGAACGTGGCCTCGTCGTCCATCGACGCCAGCACGGCCGAATGCTCATCGGCCCGCTCCTTCACGTCGTCGCCGAATATCCGCGGGGTCGCGGTCATGTAGAGCCGCTTGCCGGCGCGTAGGTAGATGTGGTTGTGGACTCGGACGAACGCGGATTCGTCGACGCCGGCGAGCGTGACCCCGGTCGTCCGGTGAGCCTCGTCGCACAGCACCAGGTCGAAGTCCGCCGCGCCCAGCTGCTGCGCCTGGGCGACCACGTCCAACGACTGGTACGTCGCAAACACGACACTCAACCCTGCCGCCCGCCGCGCCACCGCGAGCCGCTGATACAGGGCCTGCGGGTCGGTGGTCGCCGGCAGCGGGATGTCGTGCGGGGAGATGTCTTCGGCGGCCCTAGAGCTCTTCGTGTCTGAGCACACCACCGCGGCGCGCAAGTCGAGGGACGCGTGTGCGGTCCACTCCCGCAGCGTCTGCGACACCAACTGGATCGACGGCGCCAGGAACAACACCCGCAACGAGCCACCGTTCGCGCCCGCAAGCTCCTCGGCCAGTCGCAGCGAAGTGAACGTCTTGCCGGTCCCGCAGGCACTGATCCACTGTCCACGGTCATGCTCGGCGAAGCCGGCCCGGATCGCATCGATCGCTTGCCGCTGATGCTGCCGGACGCTGTACTTGCGGGCCAGACGCAGCTCGACCTGGACCGTGGCCTTGTCGGTGAAGGCCCAGTCGACGCTGGACTCGGCGAGCTGCTCTACTCCGATCCGCTGTACTGGCACGACCTGCCCGTCGAGGGCTTCCTCGGCATGCTTGGACCACTTGTCGGTTGTGGAGATGATGATCCGGTTGCTGAACTGCTGCCCGTTCCACGTCTTGCCCGACGCGGTGAAGAACGAGTCAATATCGGCCTTGCCCAGCCAGTGCGTGGGTTCGTAGAACTTGCACTGGATCGCGGTCCACCCACCGGTGTCACGCTCCCGGGCGACCAGGTCGATCCCGACGTCGACGCTACTGCCGCGGTGGGTCCAATCCACCCACCTCGACACCTGGTCGTAGTGGCCGGCGAGCTCCGGATCCAGTCGAATGAAGTCGACCATCAACTCCTCGAACCGGGTCCCCCGCTCCACATTCGGCCCGGCCGTCCGCAACGCCGACAAGACCTCGTGAATCGTGATGGTCATCGCTCTCCCTAGCGAGGTCGGGGGGCCCGGCTCGTAGGCGACACCCTAGTAGGCCGCCTACCTGGCCAAGGCGAGACCTCGGGAACCAGCCCGTGGGAAGTCGACGTCGGGGAAGCCGGGCGACTCGACGGGCCAAGCCCCAGGGGACGGCTTCAACAGAATTACATAGAGCAAGTCGGCAGCAGGGGGCGCGCCAGTCTTCGGATCCGGGGCCCCCTGTGGCGCTTGGTTCGCCTAGACGGTGGCGAGGGTGTCGAGGGTGTGGCGGTCGAGCTGGTCGATGTCGCCGAGGACGGCGCGTTCGGTGTTGCGGGTGGCCCTGTCGGCTCCTCGGATGGGCTGGTGGTGGTGGGTGTAGGTGTTGACGGCGGCGAGGACTCCGTACGCGGTGCCGCGCCACGGGCTGACGCGAAGTTCGGTGGCCCAGAGGCGCCACAGCTGCTCGGCCTTGGTGTCAGCGTTGGTGACGGCCCGCTTGGACGGCCGCGCCTCTGCCGGGGTGGTGTAGGCGGTGAGGAACCGCTGGTACCTGGCGTCGGTGACGGTCTCGGCGGTGAGGTCGCGGACCTGGTGGGCGAACTGGTCTGCGGCGGTGTGGATGATGCCGAGGGCGTCTCGGACGGTGGTGATCTGGTTCAAGGAGTGGCGGGAGTGGCGGACCTTGACTGTCGCCGACGCGGTGGTGAGGGCAACGGACAGGGTGTTGTCGCAGACGACGACTTGAGCACCGGTCTGGTAAGTGGTGGCGAGGGATCCGTCGAGGCTGGTAGCGGCGGTGAGGAAGGGCCGGTAGTCGACACCTTCAACCGACAGGGTGTCGGCCATCTCGACTTGGACCCAGGCGAGGGCGCCGCCGCGGAGGAGTCCGGCGGATGCGATGGCTAGGTCGGCGTCGAGGATCGTGGCGACGTTGTCGATCAGCCACTGGTCGTAGGCGTGGATCTGGTAGCCGGTCTTGAACACGCCCAGGATGGTCTGGGTGTCGGGCCGGATGATGACCTTCCGGGTGGGGTCGGTGATCGTACGGACGCCGGCGTCCTCGAGGATCGTGGCGGCCAGGGGTGCTTCGACCGGCGCCCAATGGAACAGGCGGCGGAGGACGTCGTCGGTGGGGATCGCGCCGGCGTAGTGGTTGGGCTCGGCGCCCTGGTGGTCGGCGCGGTAGTGCCAGGCGTGCCCGCGCTTGTCGGTGTAGCCGATCAGGGTTTGGGTGTTGAGGTGGGTGAGGGTTTCGCGGGACATGACCGGTCCCTTCCGTCTGTGGGCTGGGCCGCCCGTTCTTCTTGCCCGTCTGGGCGTGGAAGGAGATGCCCGGGTGGTAAGTGGAGGTGTCAACTGCCCTTGCCTCGGGAGCGGAGCAGCTTGTTCGGCATAGCGCAGCGCCCGGAGGGTGTCGAAGAACATGCGAGCACCGGAAGAGGCGCGTAGCGGGCGGTTGACGCCGGAGCGCGGCCGGGCACGATGGAACGGCCAGAAGGACAAGAATGTGATGTGTAAGGACTGTCCGAGCATGAGCGAGGTCGAAGCCCGTGGGCCCCGTCGTGATTCGTGTAGCGGCTGGTGTCGGGTCGTCGGGGGTCCCTGGGTGCGCGGAGGCGTCAGCCGGAGCGCGGGCCCCGGGGGTGGCGGGCCGACGTCAGCCGAGCGCCGGCCGAAGGCCGGCGCCTTGACACTGGATGGGCGAGTTCGGCAGCCAGTGCGCCGTCTGCGCCCCGCGCCGGACCCATCACATCAGGAGAACTTCCACTCCTGCTCGGCCACTTCGGGAGAGTTAGGCAGCGAACACCCATGGCGTCACATAAGTCGGGGATGCGTGTCTTGGTCAAGACTGGCCGATGCCGGCAGCCCGTTTAAGCTCGGGTGGATGTCGATGCCCAGCGGCAGCAGCGCCCGGGTCCTGGTGATCAAGCCGACTTTCAGGCCTCCTCCTGAAGTGGTCGTTGGGTGCCTCATAGGTGGGACAGGGTCTCCGGCTCGACGGGCAATTCGTGCCTGGCGCTCGTGAGCGAGTCGCGGACAATACTGTTGGGCTGGACTCGAGTTCAAGGAGGGAAGTTGCAGGGTCGTGGTCGACGCCTCCCTGGGTACGCCAGCTACATCGCGTTCTCGAATACAGACAAGAAGGGCGAGGAGCGCCAGAAGGTCGTGCGTTTTGCTGCTCGGTGGCAGTTGGCCCGAGCGTTCGATCGCATCGTCGTGGATGGCGACCGCGACCGTCGTACGACCCTGGGCTACTCGGCTCTCCTGCGTCTCGCGCTGGCGTTCTCAGTGGTCGATCAGTTCGAGGCGGCCTGCGGGGTCGACACACTGCGCCGCATGCGCGACCGTGCTCTCGCCGACGAGCTCCGCGCAGTACTGGAGATGCATGCGGTCATTGGGAACGAGCGGACCTCTGGAATGAAGTCGCGTGGCAGGTTCGCGGACATCGACACGACCGACGATATCCGCGTCTTCGCCTACGCCTTGCGCAACATGTTCGTCCACGGTTCGGGGACTCCTTGGGGCGTCGGTGCCAACAGGAAGCGCGCATTGCGAGCGCTCGACCGCCTGAGTGAAGTTCTGCTCGGCGAGGTCGAACGGGAGTTTGAGGCATGGGCGGCGATCCGGGTTCGGGCCCCCCAGTAGGGCGACCGCCTCGCCGCATTTGCGAGTCTGCCCGATTGTCGCTGCTGCTCGATATGCTGCTCCGGTCGGGAAGGTGGTGGTGCCGTGGCTCTGTTCGCTCGGTGGGCGGCGAAGAATCCGCGGACTCATCCCTCTGTGCTCGCGAAGTTGGCGCGAAGCAGCAACCCGGACGTCGCTGACTCGGTAGCCCAGAATCCTACTACGCCGCCAGCTGCACTCTCCGCGCTGGCCGCGGCGACCTCCGAGCGCACACTGACAGCTGTTGCTGGGAATTCCGCAACACCAAAGTCATCACTTCAGGCCTTGGCGGGCCATCGGGCCCAAGGCGTAAGGGATGCAGTAGCTGGCAATCCGGCGACCCCGGCCGATGTGCTGGATGCCCTGGTTAAGCCGCCAAGAGTATCGGGTAAGACCGTACTGGCTGTGGCCGGGAACCCGAGCGCGGCGTCTCAGACTCTGGCTCGGCTCCTGGACCTCCGGTCTCCGGATCATCAGCCAATCGGGGAAGCAATAGCGGGGAACCCGGCATCATCGACACCCACCCGAGCTCGCCTGTTCGGGATGGAGCGCACCCGTGAGATCGTGCTCCGAACCTACCCGGCGGAGTCGGTGGCAGCGAGGATCAAGTTTGCTGAAAGGCCGCCGGAGGGTCAGGTGGCTCCGGTTCTTGCTCTTCTGAGCCATGACCCGGATGAGGAAGTGCGGCGAGCCGTGGCGATCTCTGGTCAGGCCGGGGCTGATGTTCTCGACCACCTTTCCAGGGATTCGGCGACGAACGTCGCGATCGTCGCGCGAGCGCGACAGACCCTTGAGCCATCAGAGCTCGTCGCGCTGTCGTCAACTGACGATGTACTGGTTCTCGCAGCGGTCGCCATGAATCCGAACACGCCCGTCGAGGTGAAGCCAATGGTGGCGCGTCGGCTTGTCCACGAAGCAAACATCGAGACATCGCGGATCCTTGCTCAAGACGAGGCCACCCCGGCGGACGTGCTTCGAGACCTTGCGGTCCACTCCAGTACCAGGGTTCGCCTAACGGTCGCGTTCAACAAGGCCGCAACGCGTGGCGTGATGAGCATTTTGGCGTCCGACTCTGAGGCTGCGATTCGAGCGGCGGCGGGCAGACATCCGCAGCTCGTACTCGAGAATCTCGTGGCCCTGGCGACCGATGCGGAGTCGAGCGTCAGAGCGGCGATCGCAAGCAATGAATCCACGCCGCCAGAGATCTTGATGAGACTGGCGTCCGACGCTGATTGCAGGGTCGTTATGGGCGTCGTACGCAACGAGGGCGCCACCAGCGCGGTGCTGCAGCAGGTCGTTGACCGGCACGCTGAGAGGCGTCACGAGAAGGATGCAGTCGGGGGGATCATTCTCGGCGGCGATCTGCTAGCGGAAGTCGCGAAGAACCCGAACACGCCGCCAGGGGCCCTTGAGATCCTCGCGGATTCGCGCAACGCTATCAGGGCTGCGGTCGCTGGGAACCCGTCGACCCCGCCGAACGTCTTGGACGCCTTGGCGCGCACTGTTCGCGAACACGTCCGGCTCAAGGGCAGCCCTGACATGCAGAGCCTGGACCCGGAGGATGAAAGGGAGCGAATCCTCTATGCCATTGTCCGCAACCCGACCAGTTCGCTCGAGACGCTCCAGTTCCTGAGCAGGGGTGACTGGGTAGCTGGTCGGACCACTACGGTGAGTGAGCGCGAGGACGGCCACACCACGAATTGGACCATCTGGGATTCGGAGGCCACTGCGGCCGCGCGGCAGGACATGGCAAGTTGGGTCTTAGGCGAGATCTCAAAGAGGCAGTGGAGCTCCGGCATGGATCTCGGGACCCGCCTCAAATTCGCTGCCAATGGCCACACGTCATCGGACATCTTGGACGCGCTGGCGCAGGATTCCGACGACAACGTTCGCCGGGCTGTGGCGGCCAACCCTTCGACGCGGCGCGATGCATTCCTACACCTGGCCGGCGATTCGGTTCATGCCGTCCGATTGGCCGCTGCCAATGCGTCACATCCGCCAGCCGCAAGTGACCGCTTCTACCTGCGGGATGCGCATTACAAGGACGCCTTTGAGTTGCTGGCAACGGACGAACAGGCCGACGTTCGTGCTGCGGTCGTCGCGAACAGTGACGCCTTTTGGAGCGTGCTCTCGGAGCAGGCGCAGGAGAGGTTGGTCTTCGATTCCTCCACGGAGGTTCGCGAAGCGCTGGTCAGGTCGTACCTCGGCCGCGAGAACCCCCGCTTGAGGGCTGATGTGTCTGCGCGGGCGTACGGCCGTCTGATTGAACTCGGGGACGTCGAGGTGTGGCGAGCAATCGCACACGATTTTTGCGCATCGGCAGAGATTCTGGAGAGACTCGTTGATTTGGAAGATGTGGAGACGACATCGGCTGCCGTATACCGGCTTGATCTTGGGTCAGAGTCTCTGGTACGGCTTGCTGGATCAGCAATACCGACCGTCGTCACCGCAATTCTCTCGCGCTGGGATGTGATGAGCGCCCCTTCGGTCACGAGGATTCTCGCGGGTAACACCGTCACGTCGCCGACCGAGTTGGAGCGGCTGGCATACTACACCGAGGACGATGAGACGGTTGGCTTTGCGGTCCGGAACCCGAACTTTCCCGAGGCGGTGCTTGTTCAGCTCGCCAGCGGGTCGGACGAACGATTCCTTCGAGCCATCGCGACGAGTGGAAGGATCGTTGCGGCCAAGGTGCTTGCAGAGAATCCACTCGCGTCGGCCGATGTACTCGCTTCGCTTGCGACTGTCCCTGACGCTGAGGTCCGTCAAGCGCTGATTGTGAACGAGTCAACGCCCGCCCAGGTCCTCCTTCGACTGGTTCGAGCCGGGAAGACGCAGAAACCGTAGTCGGGGCTTGGCGATAGCGTGTGGTGCGTCCTCCGGAAGGACCATCGTGAGCGCACTGGAACTTCCGTGGCTCGTCATCACAGCGTCGATCAATGTCGAGCAGCCAGTTGGCCCAAGCGAGCACGCAGCCCGTCAGGGTCGCTACACCGATGGCCACGAAGAGACCCACCTCGGCCTTGCTCGCCGTCTGCCACCCACCGCTCCGATCAGTCTTTCGTGAGGGATTGTGACGTATCTTGCGACTTCGAATCAGACCACCCTGTGGGGTCCTGGGTGATCCGCGAGAGAGGTTGCCTGACGAATATGAGCAAGGATGCCTGGAAATGACACGCTGATCTGGCGCCACCGTGACGTTCTCACACAGCCATACAGGTCGGCCGGGTTCGCGGACACGGCCAACAGCGTCGGTGCCGGTGTCCTCCACTGAAGGTGTGACACTCCCCCGTTGGCCGGAGCTGTAGTGGGCGAGTCGGCCTTCGGTTGGGTCCACAGCCAGGGACAATGAGCCATGCGGTTCACAGAGCAGCACAAGATCGACAGACCAGGGGACGCCGACTGGTTCGATCTCAATGTCGAGATGGACAGCCCCCTCTACGTGGACCCCTTCCTGATCTTCGATGACTCAGACCCCTTCTGGAGCGCCGGCCACGACGAGATTCACGACTTCTTCGACGCTGCGCTGGATCTACTGACGAAAGCGGGCGGGAACCAGGAGTCAATGCACTGGAAGAAGGCCGAGTACTTCCTCCAGTTCCCGGAACCAAAGGAGTTCGCTCTCGGGCTCGCCATGGGGCACCCTGAGGGGGCGGGGATCGGTCCGGAACTGGCCCACATGATGTGCGAGGAATTGGAGTTCTTCAGAGAACGGGGTCGAGGCTCGGCCGACCCACTCCTCGCGATGATCGCGGTGATCGTCCCAGGGCTGGGGGTAGACCGTATCAGCGACATGGTATGCAATGTCCTGAAGGCTCGCTTTATCGGCTATACGCAGGAGGTCTGCCGGACGTTGGCCGTCGCGATGAAGCCGGTGCCCGTCCGGAACGTCTCTTGGGCGACCCAGGGCTACCGCTGGCGCTCCGAGCGCGTTGACCTACCGGAGAGCCCCGTCTTCGCCGGTGGCACCCTCCTGGTGCCCCAGCGATTCCTGAAGGACATCCCCCGCGTTACAGCGGATGGCTTCTGGTCGTGGGCAGAGACGAACGAGAACGAGAGGCTGCGCTTCGACCTCAACTACGACCTTGCCGAGTCACTGGACAAGAGGGAGAAGGCCAGACGGGGCCGCGAACTGGCCCACCGCGCTGTCGACCTGCTGGAGACCTACGTGGAGGAGGCGACAGCGAAGGGGACGCCCTATGACGTCGATGCCGACCCTAGGGGCTTGGTTCGGTGGGAGGAGGCCGGGCGGGCGATAGCCCTGGCGAGCGCAGCGCCTGACCCGCCAAGTTCACAGGAGGAGTTCGAGGGCTGGCTAATCGCCCTCGCGAAGGGCTTTAAGGGTGCAGTCGAGGACAACGGGCTTTGGCGGGCTCTCTGGAACGACGAGGTTAAGCGGCATCGCCCTGAGGCCATCGCTCAAGTGATCGCCCGCTCGACCTGGATCGAGCACTGCCGGTCGAGCGGCATTGACATCACCCGTGAGGCCGACTGCGGTCGAGGCCCGGTTGACTTCAAGTTCACCCGGGGCTGGGAGATGCGTGGCCTCATCGAGGTCAAACACATCTCCAGCACGCAGTTTGCCCATGGGGCTAAGACCCAACTACCGATCTATCTCAAGGGTGAGCAGGCTCCCTTCGGCGTCTACCTCTGCATCGGGTACCAGGATCAAGACTTCGTCGAGGACCGCCTCGGGCTGGTCACGAGCGCCTGCGAGGCCATCTCGACGCAGGGGGAAACGCGAATCGTCCCCATCTTCGTGGACGCTCGCCCCAAGCCGTCGGCGTCCAATGCGAAGCCGATGACGCGAATGGCGGTCGTCCCGACAGGATAGACCAGGCGCGCGATCACACGTTTGGCAAGCAGTGTCGTGCACCAGGTTGGGGGCGGGCTAAGCGTGAATGGCCGGATACCGTGGTCCGAAGGGGACGCGAACGGAGGCTTCGATGGGGATCGGATGGTCAGGGCGCGCTCAGGGGTGCACGCTCACGGACGCGGCTCTTTTGGCCGAGCAGCTCCTTGACGAACTGCCCGATCGCTGGAGTCACGTCAGTACGGTTGGCACTCGGGCTGAACAGTTCGGGGGGTGCCCCGTCGAAGTCCGCATGGCCGCCTGGTTGCACGACATCGGCTACTCGCCCGTGGTGCAACGGAGTGAGATGCACGCTGTCGATGGCGCGGCTGCCCTCCGGGACTGGGGCTGGCCAGCTGAAGTGGTCAGTCTCGTGGCGTACCACTCAGGTGCGATCTGGGAAGCGGAGGCGCGGGGGGTCTCGGACTGGCTAGATCCCTTCGAAGTCCCTGCGGACGACCACCTTGCCATGCTCACCTACCTCGACATGACCTCCGGCCCGACAGGGGAAGTCGTCTCGCCGACGACCCGCCTCGACGAGATCCTCCGCCGATACCCGCGGCACTCCCCGGTGCATCGCAGTGTGCAGAGTCATGCCTCGCTCCTGATCGCGATGTCAGAGCACGGGAAGGTCTTGCTAGCGGATGCTTACGGCGGAGGCCCCGTCAAGGGCGTCTGCGATTCGGACTCGCATTGACGGGTGCATGGCAAGGTTCGCGATGTCGGCTCTTGGCACCCAGCCAACGCTCTTGCTCTCCGAGCTGGTGCGCGCTGAACCCCCGACGAGTCGAGCTGCGAAGCCGATAGAGAACTGCTGGCGCACCTCGCCGTCGTCGTAGGCCATGCGATGGTTGGGGTTGGTGTACAGGCCAGTCACTCGTTCGACTTCGACGTCGTAGCCGGTCTCCTCCTTGACTTCGCGGACGACTGTCTCGGCGATGAACTCGCCCGGTTCATGGCCCCCACCGGGCAACGCCCAAAGGTCGTTGTCGGTCTTGTGGATCAGCAGGACTTCGCCCTGGTCGTTGGTGACGGTGGCTACCACGGATGGAACCACGCTGTTGATCTCGGGGGCGTCCGGGTCGTCGATGTAGTCGCGTCTGGCCATGCCTCAGACTAGGCCGGATACGGCTGGGCCTGGTCCCAGATGCGCTCGTAACTTGCCATGTGGTTGGTGAAGAGCCTGCCCCCGGGGATGCGCGCCAGGTGCAGGACCGGCGACTGCGCCGCTGGCGCTCCCCAAAGGTGATGGTTCGCCAAGAGCACGTTGTCGAAGCGGAACATGGAGGCGTAGAGCGTGGTGTCGTGGGCTCGCGCCTCGATGCCGGCGGTGTCAGCGATCCGCTTCACGTGGGACCAACTGAGAGCGCACCGACTCGACAGGAGGTCGCCGATCCCCTCTTCGTTGCCGCGCTGTCGGACTGAGTCGCTGTCCGGTCGTCCGAGCAGGAACCGGACTTGCACGCCGGCGAGCGCGCGCTCTCTGATCAGTTCGTGGGCGTCGGGGAGCGCGTCGCTGAGGAAGGTGGCCGCGAAGGCGAGGATGTCGATGTTCTGCTCGGCGCGTCCGATGAGGTCGAGCCAGAGGTCGACTGGCACCGAGCCCCGATTTTGGTAGATGGTCACGAGTTCGGCCTGGCTGGCGCTGCGGGAGAGCGGGTCTGAGGCGGTGCTCGGCCACAAGAAGGAATCGTCGTTCCCGAGGGCCTCGGCGACTCGAAGTCGGTGAGTCCGGTGCGGAACGCGTCCGACGGTGATCCAGCGCTGGACGGTCTTCGGATCGACGCCGAGATGCTCGGCGAGCGTCTCGTACGTGAAGCCGGCTGACGTAACAGCACTCCTGAGGCGCTCATTGGTGGGGGCGGTCATCTGCCCTCCTGGGGATGTGAAGGGACGTTTTGAGAGTAGCAAGGACGTCCCCAAACGTCCAGTGACGCGGTGTCGTGTCCCACGCAAACCCGGTGTGCTGAGGAGTGAGCAAGGAGCTCGCAAAGTCCGAGGAGGACACGACATGTCGGTTCAGGGGCCGTTCAGGGTGGAGTGCAGTCAGGTGTTCCCGGCTGGTCTGGGTGTGGTCGGGGAGGTCATGCAGCTGGTCGATTTCGACAAGTCGACGCGTGAGAACCGGGTGCAGGCGCTGGACAAGGAGTCGGGATTGCCGGTGTGGACGGTTGATGTGATGGATTTCGATCCCGAGGCGCGGGAGCGGACGTTCAAGGTGAAGATCTCGGCGCGGGAGGTGCCGGTGTTGCCGCCGGCGGTGGCGGGGTTGCCGGTGCGTCCGGTGTACCTGGAGGGGATGACGGTCACCCCGTACTTGAAGGAGGGCGGCCCTCGGCCGAAGATTGCCTACTCGATCCGAGCCCAGGGGCTGGCGCAGGCTCGCCGTCAGCCGGCTCCGGGGGCTGCTGATTCGAAGGCGGCCTGATCGTGATGGCCGGCGGCGTGGTCGGTGGGGTCTCGGAGGTGTGGTGGTGGCTACGCATGCTGCTCAGGGGTGCCTGGTCGCCGGTCGGGATGCTGCTGGTGGCTGCCGTCGGCTTGGCGGCTGTGCTGCTGGGTGACGCTTCGCTGCTGCGGTGGCTGCTGGTCCCCGGTGCGGTGCTGGTCGCGGGACTGGTCTGGTCCCGCTACTGGAGTGGTTCGTGGTCGCGGTGGGTCGGTGGACCCGTAGACCGTCGGTCGAGGGCGGCGAGGGTGCGCCGGGAGTGGCCGGAGTTGATGGCTGGCTGTGGGCTGGGGCGCCCCTCACCGGCAGGTGTGGACGTGCCGAGGTTGGAGCGGTTGTTCTGGGATCCGGCGGGGAATCTGCATGCCGGTGTCGGGCTGTTGGTGGGCCAGGTCGTCGGTGATGTCGATGGGGCGTCGGAGCAGCTACGCGTGGCGGTGGGGGCCCTGGGTGGCCGGGTGGTGCCGTCGGAGGACTGGACGGGCTGCGAGCTGGTGTGGCGGTTCGACGACCACATGAGGACCCCGTTCGCCAGGGACTGCCAAGAAGCCCCTCCGTCGGACGTTCTGGATGTGTGGCGAGTGGGCCGCGCGGAGGACGGGTCACCACTGGATGTGCCGTTGCGGGTGTCGACGTTGACGGGCGGCTCGACCGGTGCCGGGAAGGGGTCGGTGATGTGGAATCTGATCGCCGCGCTCGCTCCGGCGTCGGCGGTGGGCCTGGTCGAGCTGGTCGGTGTCGACTTGAAGGGCGGCATGGAGCTGGGCTTGGCACCGGAGGTCTTCGGTCGGTACGCCCGGACTCCTGCCGAAGCGGTCGCGGTCCTTGAGGACGAGGCGGCCCGGTGTCTGGTGCGGGCGGAGTCGCTGGCCGGCGTGGCCCGGTCGCACACCCCGACGGTGGCGGCGCCGCTGGTGGTGGTGGTGATTGATGAGTTGGCGGCGTTGGTCGCGTACGGGACCGACAAGGACTTGATCCGGCGTGGGGAGCAGGCGTTGTCGACGTTGTTGACGATCGGTCGGGCCCCGGGCTGGTTCGTGTACGCGTTCGTCCAGGACCCGCGCAAGGAGACGATCCGGATGCGGCACCTGTTCACCCAAGCGATCGGGCTGCGGCTGCGGGAGCGGGACGAGGCCTGCATGGTGCTCGGCGACCAGGCGGTGAAGGCCGGGGCGCTGTGCCATCAGATTTCGCGTTCCACCCCGGGTGTCGGGTTCGTGGTGGGTGAGGACGGCCGCCCGGTCCGGTTCCGCGCCGCCCACGTCAGTGATGAGGAGATCCGGGACTTGGCGGTCCGGTTCCCGGCCCGTGACCGGCGCCCGATCGTGATCCCGGCCGATCCCGAGGCGGCTCGTCCGGGTCGCACCCCACGGGTGCGTCGGCTGGAAGTGGTGACCGAATGACCACGGAAACCAACTCCCCGCGTGCACAGGAAGCCGCAGCGTGGGAGGCGTGCCACCTGGCGGCCGTCGACGTGCTCACCCGCGCTTCTCGACTGACGGTGACCGACGGGGCGGGCCGGGTCCGGCGCCGCGACCTGGCAGAGTTCGCCGCTCACGTCCTGGTGAGCGTGGCCGCGAACCTGGGTTCGGTCGACGAGCTGCTCGCCGGCAGGACCGGGTCCTGGGAAGCCGACCTGGTGCGGCAACTCGTCACCAGCACGGTTGGCACCGACGCCGCCGCCCTGCTCCCGTATGCGGTGGAGCCGGTGGTCCTGACGCTGGATGTGACGGCGCTGGTCGAGTCCGAGGGGCCGGACGGGCTGCTGCCGTGCTGGCTCGTCGTTGAAGCGGTCGGTCATGATGCTGCGACCAGGGATGCGGTGACGGAGGCGTACCGGCGCGATTACACGGATTACGGCAACCGCTTCACCGAGGCCGTCGCAGGTGAGGCCGCGCGGCTCGGCATCGGGCACCTCGTGACAGTGCAGGTCCTCACAGATCCAGACGCTTCGACCGACGTGGCCGACTCCCACGCCTGCGCCGGTGGGGTGCTTGCGGGGTATCTGTGGCGGGCCGGCTTGGTGGCGACCGGGTTCCCGCAGGTGAGCCTTCCGATCGACGTCGACCGCGTCCGCGTGCAGGTGTCGTGATGACCGGGCTGCGATTGGAGCGTCACGTGGTGACGGAACTGGCAGCCGCCGAGGGCGTGTGCTCGCGGCCGGTGATGCGCCAGGTGCTGGACCGTGAGACGAACGCCGAGCGGTGGGTGGCGATCTCGTGCGGATCGACCCGCGAATCGGTGTGTGTGGCGTGCGCGACGAGGAACCGCCGGCTGCGCGCGACCCAGGCCCGGGAGGGCTGGCATCTGGCCGCCGAACCCACCCAGGAAGCGGCCGCCGATGAGGAACCGGACCTGGCCGGGTGGCCAGACGCGGCAACGCTGGGCGCGGATCAGGAGACGCCTGCGCGTCGGGTTCGGTCGACGAAGCGGCGGGCGGATGTGACTGATCTGCCTCGGGTGGAGCGCAGTGACCGGACGGTGGGGGCGGTCTTCACGTCGGTGGATGGCCGCGAGTACCGGCCGAGCATGTTCGTGACGTTGACGTTGCCGTCGTATGGGGCGGTCACCGCCTCGGGGGCACCGATGGACCCCGCCTCGTACCGCTACCGGCGGCAGGCCTTGGATGCGATGTTGTTCCCCCGGCTGCTGGATCAGTTCTGGAAGAACCTGCGGCGGTGTTCGGGGTTCAACGTGCAGTACTTCAGCTGCATCGAGCCGCAGCGCCGACTCGCCCCGCACTGCCACGCTGCGGTCCGGGGCGCGATCCCGCGGCGGGTGCTGCGTCGGGTGGTGTCAGCGACGTATGTGCAGATCTGGTGGCCCCCGTTCACCGACCCGGTGTATCGGGACCTGGTGCCGGTGTGGGACGGCGAGGCGTACCTGGACCCGGCGACGGGGGCTCTGCTGCCGACCTGGGATGAGGCGTTGGACCGGTTGGATGCCGACCCCGACGGCAAGCCGGCGCATGTGCTGCGGTTCGGTCGGCAGTTGGATGTGCAGGGCATCATCGCGCCGTCGCAGGAGGCGGACCGGGCGATCCGCTACCTGGTGAAGTACCTGACCAAGTCGGTCGCGGAGGTCTACCCCGACAGCACAGGCCTCGATCCGGCGCACGCGACGCATGTGGCCCGATTCCAGGCTGAGCTGCGGTGGTTGCCGTGCTCGGAGGAGTGCGCGAACTGGCTGCGGTACGGGGTCCAGCCGAAGAACCCGGGGCCGGGGTTGCGGCCGGGCCATTGCGTGAAGAAGTACCACGACGGCGACCACCTGGGCCTGGGCGGGCGCCGGGTGCTGGTGTCGCGGCTGTGGTCGGGCAAGACGCTGACCGAGCATGCCGCCGACCGTGCCGCCGTGGTCCGGGCCGTGCTCACCGAGGCTGGGATCGCGCCGGCCGAGATCCAGCAGATGTCCGCCACGGTGCTGGCGACCGACGGCAAGTCGCGGTACGTGTGGCAAGACGAGCCGGGCCTGGTCCCGATCGGTGCCTGCACGTCGGCGATCTTGCGGCAGGTCGACCAGCGGCGCAGGTGGCGCGCCGACTACGAACGGGCGAAGCGGATCGTGGGGGCCGGACCGGGCCAGCCACCGTGACCGGGCCGGGTGGCCTACACGCATTTGCCCGAATTGCCCGAGTTATCCACAGACTCGTCCGGTGTCGCTGGATTCCCGTCGGTGCTGGGGTCCAGCGTTGGACCCAAGCGGGGCCCCCTCTTGCCGCCCACCCCCTGTGGCGGCCCCCGACAAGACCCTGGAAAGGGGTTGATTCCTCATGGATCTGACGAACTTGCGCACGCTGCTGGTGGCCGTGTTCGGCCTGGCAGTGATCGTGGCCGGCATCCGCGTCGTCGGGCGCGCCCACCGCCAAGACACGGCTGAGGTGATGCGGACCTCGTTCGGTGTCGTGGTCGGCATGGTGATCGCCGCCGTCGGACTCGGCGCGTTGGCGATCGCCACCTTCGGCCAGAAGGTGCTCGCGCTGCTCGGACTCGGCGGCTGACATGCCTGTGTTGCGTTCCGACGATTCCGCCCGCAAGCTCCGCGCGGTGTGGCTGGGCCCGACCGGCGCGTCGTTGCCGTTCGAGTGGACCTACACCCGCTGGGCGGCGACCCTGGCGGCCATCCCCACGACCTATCTGCTGCTGCACGCCCTGGTGCTGCTCGTCGGCGTCGACGACGCGACGGCGACCATGGTCGGCCTCGTGTTCGGCCCCTACCTCGGGATCGCGGTGGTGGGGAAGGTGACGGCCGGGGTGTCGTTCGACCAGCCGCTGCGGTACCGGCTCCAGGTCGCCCGCGCCGAACTGAGCCGCCGCACACCCGCACCGGTCGCCCAGTCGTGGGAGGTGACCGCACCGGCGTGCCAGTGGGTGTCGGTGCGGCTCTCACGCGAGCTGGGCTGGGTCATGTTCGGAGCCCTGTCATGACCCGGCTCGCAGCGGCGGGGAAGGCGGCGATGGCGTGGTGGTCGCATCGGGTGGGTCGGCCGCGGTTGGTGCAGTGGCCGTTGTCGACGGTGCGGGTGATGGGCCCGTTCCAGGCCACCCGGTCGGGTCTGGTGGTGTGGTTCCGGCTCGGCGGGCAGCATTTCGACTTCCTCACCCTCGACGAGCGGATCGGCCTGTGGGACCAGCTCGCGTTCCGCCTCGGCTCCCTGGCCGCCACCAGCGACGGGCACGGGTGCGGGTTCCAGCTGCGGGTCACGACCAGGCCGTATCCGGCGTTCGAGTACGCCCGCTCCCTCGACCTGGCCACCGACGCCCCGTTGGCGCAGGTGCCGGGTGGGGAGTCGTGGGACGACTACCTGGAGAAGGCGCAACGCCGCCTCCACCACACCTTGTTGGACCAGAAGCTGGTCATGGTCGGGATCCGGATCGGACCCAACCCGCCTCCGGAGGTGTGGGAGGACCTGCACTCCACCACCACCCACCCCGGCCTGGCGACCGTCCGGTTGTTGGAGCAGGTGCAGCAGCTGGAGCAGCTGATGGCCGGCCCCGGCCTGGACGCCCGGGTGGTGACCCCACCGGAAATGGCGTTCCTGTTCCACCGGTCCCTGTCGATGGGTGTCCCGTCGCCCCGCTACGCCGCCGTCGGCGTCGACGGCTGGGCGCCCGACGATATGGCCGCGTTCACCCATCGCCGGTTGTGGACCGCGAACCGGTTCGGCTCCACGGTCCGGGTCACCTCCGAAGCCGCCGGGACCACGGTGGACCGCTATGTGGCGGTGGTGTCGATGGCTGCCGTCCCGGACCTGACCTGGCCCGACGGGGGCCGGGACCCGTGGCTGGTGGTCGGGGACCGGCTCGGTATCCCGCTGGAGTGGTCGATCAACGGGATGCTGGTCAAACCCGGATCGCTGGCCGACGTGGTCCAGGGTGAGCAGTGGCGGGCCGAGGGGATCGCCCGGCATTACCTCGACCACCGCGAGACCCCACCGGCGTCGGTCGCCCGCGCGATCGCCACCGCGCACCAGAACCTGGACGCCCTGACCGAGGGCGACCCGCGGATGGAGGCGAGGTTCGTCGGCACCATCCGGGCCGCCACCTGGGCCGACACCGAAACCGAGGCGGTCGCCCAGGCCGCGAGGCTGGTCGACGAGTACGGCGAGAAGTGCCGGATGGAACTGGTCCACACCCGCGACCAGGCCAGCATCCTGCGCGAGTTCGTGCCCGGCGAACCCCGGGCGAAGGTCGGCTTCCAGCGCCGGCTCCCGGTGCGTTACCTGGCCGGTGCGATGCCGCACGTGAACGCGGACCTGGGCACCCCCACCGGCCCCTACCTGGGTTACGGCACCGGCAGCGCCAGGCGGGCTGCCCGGTTCGACCTGCACTACGGGCCGGAGCAGCTGAATTCCCCGGGGTTGTTCCCGATCGTGGGGGAACCCGGCTCCGGGAAATCGGTGTTGATCGGGACGCTGGCCTACAACGCGGTCCGTGCCGGGGAACCCACCATCATCCTGGATCCGTCCGGGCCGCTCGCCCGCCTCACCGAGTTGCTGGAGTTGGCGCCGTATTCGCGGGTGCTGGATCTGACCTCGTCGGAGCCGGGGACGTTGTCGCCGTACGGGCTGATCCCCGAACCCAGGTTCGGGCCGTTCACCAGCCCGGCGGGGGTGTTGAACGAGATGGAGTGGGAGCGGGCGTGCCGGCGTGCCGCGGCGGAGCGGCAGCAGTTGATGCTGGACGTGATCCACATGTGGCTCCCTGATGCGCTGCTGCGGGCGCCGGGGGTGGACGCCCTGATCCGGACGGCGATGCGGCAGGTCCACGACGACGCCAAGCGGTTGCGGGTGCCGTCGGCGCGGGTGAACCCGCGGTGGGTGATCGACCAGCTGGAGCGGATGCCCGACCCGCTCGCCAAGCAGCTCGCCGCCGAACTCGGGGCGGCGGCCGAGTTCCCCCTCGGCGAGCTCGTCATCCCACCCCACGCCGAGGTGATGCCCGACACCCAGTTGGAGGATGCCACCCTGGTGGTGGTCACCATGCCGGGCCTGCAACCACCCCCGGAAGGGGTGGATCGGGCCCACTGGGGCTCCGAGGAGCGCTACACCCAACCCCTGCTGCACCTGGCCGCGTTCTACACGTCCCGGTTCATCTACACCCGCCCCCGCACGGAACGCAAGAACGTGTTCCTCGACGAGAACCACCTGATGGGCCGGTGGGGGTCGGGGCGGGCGTTCTTCGTCCGGTTGTCGACCGACAGCCGCAAATACAACGTCGCCGTCGGCGCCGCCTCCCAACACCCCGACGACCACCTCACCATCGGACGGCTCGACGCCCTGATGGGATCCGCCCTCGTGGGCCGGCTCACCAACCACGACGCCGCCACGAAGGCGTGCCAGCTGCTCGGCTGCGACCCGCAGTACGCGTCGGTGATCCAAGCCCTGTCACCCAAACACGCCACCGACGGCAACGAGATCGACACCGGCGAGTTCGTCTGGCGCGACCCGCTCGGCCGCGTCGGCCGGCTCCGAGTCGACTTCGACTGGCACCCCGCCCTGCGCCAAGCCCTCCACACCACCCCCGGCCGGCCCCGCCCCGACCAGCCGATGCGGATCGAACCCGCCCCGTTCCTCGACCCCGACCTGTACGGGCCGATCAGCCCCATCACCCACCAGGAGGCCGCAGCATGACCACCACCGGGCCCCGGCGCCGGTGGGTCCGTGCCGTCCTGTCGGCGGTCATGGTGGCCCTGGTGACGGTGGGCTTGCTGGGTGTGTCGGCGCCGTTGGTGTGGGCGACGGGCCCGTGCCAGACGCCGCCGGAGCCGGTGATGCCGAACCTGGGCATGCCGGGCCTGCTCGGTCCCGCCCCGGACCTGGCCACGGTCCCGGACCGGGCACCGGACCCGTTCACCGGTGGCGGGGTGTCGATTGCGAGTGTGTACGGGTATGCGTGGCGCTGGTCGACCTACGACCTGGGCTGCGCCGGCGGGATCACCGACAACCCGCTCGCCGGGATGACGACCCAGCTCGGCAACCATGGCCTGGCCACCGCCGCCACCCTGGTCGCGGCCATGGACTCCCTCGAAACCCTGACCAAGAGCACCGGCATCGGGTGGTTGACCGACCTCGCCGTCCGGGTCAACGGTGCCCTGTCGAGCGCGGTGCTGGGTGGCGGCTCGTCGATCGGGTGGCTGCCGGTCGCCCTGGTCGCGGTCGCGGTCCTGGTTGGCTGGCGAGCCCACCGGGCCGACTACGCCGCCACCCTCCGCACCGCCCTCGTGGTTGCCGGGTGTGTCGCCGCGGCCGTGTTCGCCCTCCAGTACCCGGTGACCGCGTCCCAGACCGCCGACAAGCTCGTGACCGCGGTCGCGGCGACGGCCGGGTCCGGGTTCGGTGCCTCCGCCGGCGACACCGTCACCCGGCAGGGCCTGTATCAGGCGTGGCTGGTCGGGAACTTCGGCTCCGCCGACACCGACGTGGCGAAGCGACTGGGGCCGCGGTTGTTGGCGGCGACCACGTTCTCCTGGTCGGAGGTGAAGCAGGTCCGTGCCGACCCCGGCGCGCGGGCCCGGATCGTCGCCGGCAAGAAGGCCGACTACGCCACCGTCGCCGACGAACTCCGTGCCGCCGACCGGGCCGCCTACGACACGTTCCGTGGGGTCGGGGACAGCCGGCCCTCGGTCGGGTGGCTGTCGGTGCTGCTGGTCGTGGTCGTGGGCGTGTTCGTCACCATTGCGTTGCTGATGGTGCTGATCGCCCGCGTCTTGATGCAGGCGTTGACGATCGCGGTCCCGGTCGCGGTGGTGGTCGGCATGGTCGACCCGAAACACGCCGTCCTGGTTCAACTCTGGGACCTGTTCACCTCCGCGATCGTCGTGGTCGCGAAGTTCACCGTCGCCGTCGGTGTGGTCAGCCTTGCCCTGGGTGGCGTCCAAACCTCCCTGATGCCCGGCGGGTGGAGACTCCTGTGGACGGTCGTGATCACGATCGCCGCGTTCGCGATTACCAAACCCTTCCGCTCGCTGAAGACCCTCACCCCCGGCCTGGACCCGAACCGGTCCTACCTGGCCGGTGCGGTCGGCGTCGGCGCCCACTACCTCGCCTCCCGCGCCGGCACCAAGGCCGGCACCCAAGAAGCCATCGACGACACCCTGGCCGACGACCCCGCCCCCACCCCCACCCCCACCGCCCAGCCCGTCCTGCCGCCGCCCGCCCCAGCGACGTCCGCATCACCCGTGGCCGCGGGCCAGCTGCTACCCGCAGCGTCTCAGGCGCCACGGCGGGCCCTCGCGGCCGCGTCCACCCCGTCGGAGGTGGTCATCGAAGGCGAGGTCCTGCCCGACCCGACCCCTTCCCCGCACCAGTCGAGCCGCCCGTCAACGTCAACACCCGCAACGGCACATCCAGCGGCGCCCGCCGGGGTGTGGGTGGACAAGTCGTCGATGCTGGATAGGCTGCGGGCCGCCCATGGCGTCGCCCCCGGCCCGGCGACGATGGCGGTGTCCAGCGACGGCACCGTCAGTCCGGCCGCGGACCTGTACCGGTCCGACCCGGCCCCGGGTCAGGCTGCGCCTGGCGCGATGCTTCCCGGTGAGGTGGACGACGGCGCGGGCGCGGTGGTGCTCTACCGCAGCCCTCAGTCGACGGGCGACGGCCATGCAGCCTGACCCGTACCGCACCGGCCCCCGCCTCGCGGCCCTCACGCTGACCATCGGCGCCGTGGTCGCCCTGTGGACAGCAATTCACCAACCTGTTCGGGCCATCGAAGCGGGCCCCTCCGCCTCCGCGACCGCTCACGAGGCCACAGCGTCGGGGAGCATGCCGGACGGCACGCTTCCGTCGACCTCTTCGGCACCGACGATCGGGGCGGGGACGGATGTGGACCGGTCCCCGGAACCTGCCGAGGTGGAGTTGGTCGCCTTGGTGGCGGTGCGGTTCACGCAGGGTTGGCTCGAGTCCGACCCGGTCCGTCGTCGTGAGTTGCTGACGGAGACGGCGACGTCGGGTCTGGCGGCCCAGTTGTGTGCGACCGCGGGCTACAAGGTGCCCCGTCTCACCCTCGCGGCCGCCCCGGTGGAGGTGCTCGGAATGTCGGAGACGTCGGCGGACGTGGTGGTCGGGTTCACCGACACCTCGGGACTCCGCCTCGACCTGGTCCTCACCCCCGGCAGCCGCCGCGGCTGGCTGGTCGCCAGCCTGACCCCGGTCGAGTCGCGGAGCCGATGATGCACCCTGCCGCCAGGTTCGCGCTCCAAGCCGGTGCTCAGTTGGCTAGGTCCCGCACCGCCCGGACCCTGCTCCTGGCCGCCCTGATCGTGTGGCTCGCCGTCAGCCTGGTCATGACCCTGATCCCCTTGGTGCTCGCCGCCGGCCTGCTCCAACTCCAACCGGCCGGCAGCAACGGCGGCTGCGGCCCCATCACCATCGGCGGCGGTGGGTCGGTGGCGGGGGTGACCTCGCAGCAGGCGAGGACGGCGGAGACGATCTGGGCGGTGACCCGGGCGGTGGGGTTGTCGGAGCAGGCGGCGGTGATCGCGATCGCGACCGCGATCCAGGAGTCCAGCTTGGGCGCCGACCCGACCATGACCCGCCCCAACAGTGACGGCGACGCCGGCGTCTTCCAACAACGGGTCCTGCCCGGCTGGTACGGGACGTTGGACCAGGTCCTCGACGTCGGCTACGCGACCCGCACGTTCCTCCTCGGCCACACCGTCACCGGCGACCAGGTCGCTGCCGCCCGGGCTGCCGGCGTGACCCCGGCCGGGCCGGTCGGCTACATCATCCCCGGCCTGGTCCAGATCCCGGGCTGGCAGCAGCTGTCCCTGACCCAGGCGGCGCAAGCAGTGCAACGCTCCGCGTTCCCCGACGCGTACGCCCGCCACGAACAAACCGCGCTCGCCCTGGTCGCCACCTTCACCACCGGCACCCCCACCGCAGCGCTGTGCGCCGGATCCGCGGGCGCCCTCATGTGTCCCCCGTCCGGGCTGGCGGCCGAGCAGGGATTGACATCGGACGCGGTCCGGGTGGTGCGGTGCGCCCACCAGCACTTCCCGCAGATCACGTCGATCGGCGGGGTCGGGGACCGTCCCAGCAACGTCGACGACGACCACCAAACCGGCCGCGCCGTAGACGTGATGATCCCCACCTGGGACACCCCCGCCGGCCAGCTGCTCGGCGACCAGGTCGCCGACTGGGCGAAGACCAACGCCGCGACGCTCGGGGTGAAGTACGTGATCTGGCAGGCCCGGATCTGGTCGGTCGCCCGACAAACCGAGGGGTGGCGGCCCTGTTCGGCCCGCTCCTGCTACGCCGGCCCGGACCCGACCCTGTCCCACCTGGACCATGTCCACATCTCCGTATACGGCAACACCGCCGGCACCCCCACTCCGGCCGGGGGGAGCGCCGAGCTGGTGTCACCGCTCGCCGGGGCGTATGTGCCGACGGCGGGGTTCGGGCAGTGCGGCTCCAGCTGGGTGGCCTGCCACACCGGCCAAGACCTGGCCGCTCCGGTCGGCACCCCGATCCGCGCCGTGTTGGCCGGCACCGTCACCACCGCCGGCTGGGCCGGTGCGTACGGGAACCTGGTCGTGATCGACCACGGCCGCGGCCTCACCACCTGGTACGCCCACCAGGACCACCTCACCGTGACCGTGGGGCAGCGGGTCACCGCCGGCGAAACCGTCGGCTCGGTGGGGTTCACTGGAAACGTGAAACCCGTCGGACCCGCGGGCGCCCACCTCCACTTCGAGGTCCGCATCGACGGCAGTCCGGTCGACCCCGTGCCGTGGCTGGCAGCGAGAGGAGTGACACTGTGACCACCCCCCACCACGACCCCACCGTGGGTGTGGACTCCGACGATGTGCGGCCTCCGGTCTATGGGCCGCCTCCGGCGGTGCACTGGGTCAACGTCGTCGACGTCGCTGAGATCCCCTTGGCCACCCCGGTGTTCTGCTGCGACGCTGACGGTATCCGGCCCTACGTGACGACGGGGCAGGTGTTCGAGCAGGCCGGCGGCTACTGGCTCAACGTCACCACGACGATCCGGTACTACGCGTGGACGTTCCTGCCTGACGACGAGAAGGGCCCCTGGCCGCGTGGCTACTGCTTCAACGCCCGCCACCTGTGGGTCCAACAACTCGGCCCCTGACCGGGTCGCATAACCATCCCCTCTGCGCGGCGGCCCCTCCTCCGGCCAGTCCCCCAGTCGCCGCGGCGGGACCTGGATGATGGTGGTTCAGCTCACGGGACGGCGACGACGCCGAGCAACCACCCCCCGGGCTTCCCCGGATTGCTGCCGACTCGTGGGTCTGGGCCGGCGGTCAAGGGTGGAGCGTAGCGACATCACGCAGTGACGCCCGCAGGGCGCCCTTGACGGCCGGTGCAGACCCACCACCATCCCAAGTCCGGGGAAGCCCGGCCTCACCCCAAGGAGGAGTCATGTCGGTGGTCGTGTTGATGTACAGCGTGGAAGAAGCGGCACTCGCGCTCGGCCTAAGCCGGTCCAGGCTCTATGAGTTGATTCGGTGCGGCGCGTTGCCGACGGTCAAGCAGGGTCGTCGGCGGCTAGTACCAGTGGTTGCCCTGGAGGCGTACGTGGCGATGCTGTCAGGTGTGGCGTGATGGATCGGCGACCGCGGGGGGACGGCAGTCTGTACTGGTCGGAGGCGCGGCAGCGGTGGGTGGCGAGCGTCACGGTCGGCTTTGATGGCCGCGGGAAGCGGGTCGTGAAGTTCGTGTCCGCTCGCACGAAGTCGGATGCGAGTGCGAGGCTGCGGCGGCTGTTGCGGGATGCGCACGACCAGGTGTTGCTCAAGGGGCGGGACGGGACTGTTGCGGATGCCGTGGAGGACTGGCTCCGGTTCTGGTTGCCGGGCCGCAGCCCCTCGACGATAGGGAAGTACCGCGGCTTGGTCGACACACACATCGTGCCCTTGCTGGGTAGGCGCCGCCTTCGTGACCTGTCGGCTCGTGAAGTGGATGAGTGGCTGCGGGCTCGTTCTGAGGTGGTTGGTACTGACGTGCTCCGCCGGTTGCATGCGATTCTCAATCGGTCCGTCAGACGGGCGATGGCGCGGGAGGTGGTCCAGCGGAACGTCATCGAGTTGGTGTCTGTTCCGGTGGGTCGCTCGGGCCGGCGGTCGAAGTCGCTCACCGCCGACCAGGTGGACCGCGTCATCACGGGGACCGCCTCGAATCGGCTTCATGCGTACCTCGTTGTGTCGTTGTTGACCGGAGGTCGGACGGAGGAGTTGCGGGCTCTCCGTTGGGAGCACGTCCATCTGGAGCCTGCCGCGGGGGGTTCGATACCTCCGCATCTTGAGGTGTGGCGATCGATGCGGATGGGTGGGGACACGAAGACCAGGAAGTCACGCCGGACGTTGGCGTTGCCGGAGTTGTGCGTCGAGGCGCTGCGGCTGCGGATGGTCGAGCAGGAGCAGGATCGGGCGGCGGCCGGTGACAGTTGGGTCGAGACGGGGCTGGTCTTCACGACTCGGGTCGGGACTGGGTTGGACGCCGCGAACGTGCGGCGGCAGTTTCGGGCTGCGCTCAGGGGCGTGGAGGGGATCGAACCGGAGGACTGGACTCCGCGAGAGTTGCGGCATTCGTTCGTCTCGGTGCTGTCGGATGCCGGGGTGCCGCTTGAGGAGATCTCGAGGCTCGTGGGTCACTCTGGTACGGCGGTCACAGAACTGGTCTACCGCCATCAATTGCGCCCGGTGATCTTGTCGGGAGCCACGGTCATGGATGCCCTGTTCCAGGGCCGTAGTCATACAGCTAGTCATACAGGCGACGCGAGAGCGGACCAAGATGCGTGACCATCGGGTGTTTGGCCTAGCCATTGCGGGTGGGCCTAACTGGACTTGAACCAGTGACCTCTGCCTTATCAGGGCAGCGCTCTAACCGTCTGAGCTATAGGCCCGCGTTGCGGTACGTCACGCTACCGCATCGCGCACAGGGGCCTCAACTCGCCGACTTGACTCACGTAAAAGGTCCGGGAACGCCAGCGCTTGCCTCACGTGAGGATGTCCGCGTAGCGGGTGGTTCGATCCCCGGTCAAGCAGACCCGGCGAGACATCCGTGTGCAGCTCGGCGACCTGACGACGACTGACGTCACCCTCGCGTGGCGTCGCCCTCAGGTCCGCTGCGAGATCCCGCGCCGAGGTCACGGCCGAGGAGACGGGAGTGTCGAGTCACGCGCTCCTTCGGCGCTTCGTCTTTCGACCGGCTCCTGGCTCGCAACACCCAAGTCAGGAAAGCCCGACGTTAGGACGGGGCCGCATCGCAACCCACTCCTTGAGCGTGAGTGCGTACTCGACGTCGCCCTGTTCGTCGCCCTCGATCCGGATCGGCCAGTCGGCTTTGAACGTGCGAACGAGCTGGAGCCCTGCCTTCTCCATGACCCGCCGCGACGCGGTGTGCATGGCCATCGTGTGCGCGTAGACCCGCTGGGCGCCGAGTTGGGTGAACGCCTTGTCGATCAAAGCCACTGATCCCTCGGTCGCGTAGCCCTGACCCCAGGCCGCTGCGATGAGGCGGTAGCCGAGTTCGGGCTCGTCCTCCGGGTCGCCGGCGTGCGGGCGTAGGTGGAACCAGCCCAGGAACCGGCCGGTGTCCTTCTCCTCCGCAACCCAGAATCCCCACCGATTCCCGCGTTCGTAATAGGCCAGGTAGGCCGGGATGTAGTCGCTTGCGAGCTCGTCGCGCGATGTCGGGACGCCTGCGGTGATGAAATGCATCACGGCCGGATCCGCATCCAGGGAGACCAGGCTGTCAAGGTCGTCGGCGGTGAACTGCCGAAGGATCAGCCGGGGGGTCTCCAGGTAGGTGCTCATGTCGAGATTCAACCTTCCTTCGTCAGGCGATGTCGAGGCGGTTTCGGGCTGCGAGGGCGCCGGTAGCCCGTCTGATCCGGACAGCCGGTCTGTCACGTCCTCCTCGGAGCACCCACGTCAGCCGGCTCCGGCAGCGGCCCGACCGCGCACCGCGCACCGCGCCTCAGGAGACCTGATCCGTCGGCTCCAACTCCAGAAGTGCTGGTGCCGGACTCAGCCCCGAGCGACCTCCACCCTGGCGCCTCGGCGGCCATAGGTCCACAACAGCAGCTCGGTGATCGGCCCCGCCACGCGCACTCGCTCGCGTCCAGGGCTGATCCGGGCCGAGCGGCCGTCCGGCAGCTCCAGCACGAGGCCCGGGCGGAGCAGATTGAGTTGCCCGGCGGCGCGGCGGCAGCGGGTCCACAGCGCCTCGGCCAGGTCGAGGTCGAGCTCCGGCTCGGGCAGGCCGTGTGGCCGGGCGACGTCGAGGCCGTGCATGAACCACTCACCCAGCGCGTGGCGGAAGTGCTCGCGCCTGTCGCCGGGCATGCACGCGAACGACGCGG
>Ga0073899_10000704_pt1 | contig 30828 bp, 32 predicted proteins | sample KloWWTmetaKNB5Ph_FD_88975 | JGI IMG/M metagenome (GOLD analysis project Ga0073899, IMG submission 88975) | Active sludge microbial communities from Klosterneuburg, Austria, studying microevolution and ecology of nitrifiers - Klosterneuburg... | ecosystem: Engineered > WWTP > Aerobic digester >... | reverse complement strand
TCGATGCCCAGCGCCAGCGCGAACATGATGGCGAAGTTCAGCGTCCAGATGGATAGGTCGGTGAACTGCGTGACACCGTAGAGGATGCCCATCGCGGAGACGAGCCCGGCGGCGGTCAGCATCAGCGGCAGACCGGCCGCGGCCAGCGATCCGAAGGCGATGACGAGGATGACCAGCGTGATCGGCCAGGTCAGCATCTCGGCCTTCATCATTCCTTCGCGGTTGACCTCGTTGAAGTCGTTCCAGAAGGCGGGCGAGCCCGTGAGTGCAACGAGGATGCCGTCGCCGGAGAGGTCCTCAACGTCATCGGCGATGCGGCCCGCGGCACGGACGGCCTCGGTCGGATCGACCACGGCGCCAGCCTGGAGCATCACCGTCTTGCCATCCTGGCCCGGCTGGGGCGGCATCGCCGGGCCGAACGCTTCTTCGCCTGCGAGGACCGCGGTCGCGGCGGCGATGCGCTCCACGAAGGCGGGGTCCTCGGAGGTGAGCGTCTCTGATTGGAGGACGATGACGGCGGACTGTGAGGATAGACCGCCAAACTGGCGTTCGATCACTTCGCGGGCGGCGAGGGAGTCGGAGCCCTCGACTTCCCACATGGCGCCAGAGAGTGCGTGCTCGAGCTTCGGGGCGAACACGCCGAGGCCGGCGGCGACGAGCACCCACACGGCGATGACGGCAAGGCGGTGGCCAGCCATGGCGCGGCCGATCGTTCCGAGGGGTCCCCGGGTCATTTCAGTCCTCGATGAAGATATAGCGATGGAGCGGTCATGCTGTTCCTCCCTGTGGGGTGATTCGAGATCAGATGGTGGCGAAGGCGCGGGCGTCTTCTTCGGCCTGCGTGCGCAGGCGATCGCAGACGAGATCGCAGAGGTGGGTCAGGCTGGGATCGGCGACGCTGTAGAAGGCGGCGGTGCCTTCCGCGCGGCGCGCGACCATGCGGGCATCGGCGAGGGTGCGCAGGTGCTTGCTGATGTTGGCCTGGCTCATTCCGAGGCGTTCGACGAGCTGCCCGACGTTCATTTCGCCTTCGGCCAGGAGCGTGCGCAGGATCGCGAGGCGGGTGGAATCGCCGAGCACGCGGAAGCGTTCGGCGACGTGTTCGAGGAGGTGGACGGGTACCATCTCGGCCATGGGGAGTACTTTATCGCTCTATGCCGATGAATGCAAGCAACAGTTTTTCAGCGGGCGCGGCGCTCCCAGAGGCCGCAGGTGGTTTCGGTGTCATCGAGGAAGGGGCCAACGCAGAGGCGGCCATCGCGGATGATGTGCCGGCAGGTGTTGATGAGGCCTTCGCCGAGGCGGTGGTTGCCCATGGTGACCTGGAGGAAGGCGCACCGTGCTGCGAGGCGCGCGGGCACCCATTCGGCCTGCTGAGCTGGTTCCATGGATCTCTAACTCTAGCGGCGAATCGCCAATCGACAACCGCGAGGGGCGCCGGGGGTAGGCGATCATGAATTGTGAACGGGCTGTGGGTTGGAGCGGGGGGCTGGAGCCTCGACACGGATTCGAACCGTGGACCTAGCGATTACGAATCGCTCGCTCTACCAACTGAGCTATCGAGGCGGCCGGAGAACCATGGTAGCCCGCTTCGCTGTTCTGGTGAATCACCGCGGCGCCGGGCCGTTGGCCCCCAGCAGCCGCACCAGCGTGCCAACATCGTTCGCCTTTTCCACCGGGTGCCGCAGGGGCAACTCGGGGTGCAATTCGTAGGCGTTGCGACGACCAACCCGCGTCCGTGTCAGGTAGCCGTCTTCGACCAGGTCGGCAACGATGCGCTGCGCCGCCCGCTCGGTAATGCCGACGGATTCGGCCACTTCACGCAGGCGCACGCCGGGGTCAATTGCGATGCAGAGCAGCACGTGCGCGTGATTCGTCAGGAATGTCCACCGCTCCATAGCGGTGCCTAGCCTAGCAGGTTCGCGGGCGGGGGGCAGCAGCCCGGGCTGGCGATCAGGCAGCCTTGCGCGTCTGACCGGCGCGCAGGCGGTCGCGGACCTCGGTGGCCGAGCGGATTGCCTCGATAGCGGCCTTCTTGCGCCGCTTCCTGGCGAGCGCCACCCGGCCGAAACGGTTCCCCACCTCGGCGATGATCGCGAAGCCGAGCACGGCCGGCATCAATACTGACCAGTCCGCCACTTCCTGGTAGCCCGCGAAGGCGGCGAGCCCGGCCAGAGCCACTGCCGGGTTTCGAACTCCCCAGAGCCAGAAGGTTGCCATGCTGGAAATATCGGCAGCGGAGCGCCCCGGCGAAAGGCCCCCTACCCGGCGCGCCCGGCAGCGTGCGTCCCCGCGATCCGCCCGAAGACCGCGCCGCGAATCACCGAGCTCGCCCCCGGGTAGTTGTAATAGAAGATTTCGCCCATCGGCTCGCCCGCGGCGTAGAGGCCGGGCATCACTTCGCCCCGCGTATCGGCCACCCGCGCGAGCGTATCGCAGCGGATACCTCCGAACGTGAACGTGATCCCTCCCGTGACCGGGATGGCGATGTAGGGCGGCGCGTCGATTGGCAGCGCCCAGTTGCTCTTCGCCGGGACGATCCCGGCGGTCCGCTTCCCATCGAGCCGGTCCAGGTCGTATTCCCCCGGCTGGATGGCCGCGTTGAACTCGCCGATCGTGTCCAGCAGATCCTCGGCGGGGAGGTCCATCTTCTCGGCCAGCTCCTTCAAGGTTGGCGCCTCGAGTGGCGGGCCGACCGGGCGCCAGGCTCGCGCAAATTCCTCCCGCTGGTAGGCCTTCTGATCGAAGATGCACCAGGCTTCGCCGCCGGCCTGTTCGACGATGAACTTGCTGAACTTCACGTAGGTGTGGTCGCGGAAGTCCTCTCCCTCATCGAGGAAGCGCTTGCCGGCGCGGTCGACAAAGATGCCCATCTGGTAGTTGTAGAGGGCGGTGACGCCGCACTCGATCTTCGGTGAGCGCGCATCGAGGACGGCGGAGTGGTAATCGCCCCACTGGCCGGCCGGCTGGGCCCCGGCCTCGATCGCCATGCGCAGGCCCTCGCCGGTGTTGTAGCGGCTGCCGCGCAGGATGAGTGAATCGGCGAAGCGGCCGAGGTAGCGCACGCGCATTTCGACGTTCGCCTGGAAACCGCCGCAGGCGAGCACCACGCCGCCGGAGGCGTGGATATCGATCAGCCCTTCGGGGCTGCGCGCGCGAACGCCCGCGATCGAACCATCGCCGTCGAGGATCAGGTCCACCGCGCCCGTCTGGTAGGCGATGGTGCCGCCGAGCCCTTCGAGCCGCCGGTAGAGGAGGTCGACAAGCCCCTGGCCGCCCGATTTGGGGCTGCGCCGGTAGCCTGCGGTGTGCGGGTAGCCGGCCTCCCATTCGAGGCCCATCCCGGTGAGCCATTCGGCGGTCTCGCGGGCGTTTTCGCAGAGCGTGCGGATGAGGGCGGGATTTGCCCGCCCGCGCGAGATGCGCATCAGGTCCTGGAACATGTCCTCGACGGTGTAATCGCGCGGGCCGAACTCGTCGGCCTCGTGGGGGAAGCGCATCTGGGCATCAGCGAAGCGGGTATTGCCGCCGCGGCCCTCCGGTGGAGCCTTTTCGATGAGGATAACGGCGGCCCCCGCCTGGCGGGCGGCGATGGCCGCGGAAAGCCCGGCAATGCCGCCGCCAACGACAAGAACGCCGGTGTCGTATGTTGCGGCAGCGCCGCCCGATCCCCTGGGTACTGGCATGGGGGGGAGATTAGTGGTCTGGCGGTGTGCGCGCCACCGGGAACCGGGCGGGGCGGATAGGGACGGCACGCGGATGCCAATCGCCAACCGGAAGCCGGCGGTCAGGCGGGGTTGGTCCGGGGCCCGCGGTGATGCGATCGCGTCACCGTTTGGCCGGCAAGGGCCTATCCTTTCCAGACGTGAGCCGTCTTCTTGCCGCCAGCTGTGCCGTCCTCATCCTCTCCGCGGCATGCACCGATGGACCTTCGCGGGCCGCGCCGGGGAGTTCGGGCATCCCGGAGGGGGTAGTCTGCGAGTGGGCCGAGGTGGTGCGCGTGGTCGATGGCGATACCCTCCGCGTGCGCATCGATGGGGTGGAGGAACGGGTGCGGCTTATCGGCGTGGATACGCCCGAGATGGCGAGCGATGAGCGCGCGGCGGAACCGCTGGCCGAAGATGCGAAGGCGTATCTCGAAGAGCTGGTGGCCGACGGCAGCGTGTGCCTCGAACGCGATGCCTCGGAGCGGGACCGCTACGAGCGGTTGTTGCGTTACGCCTGGCTGAGCGATGGGCAGATGGTGAGCGAGGCGCTCGTGGCGGCGGGGCTTGGGCGGGTGGTCACCTTTCCGCCGGATGTGAAGTACCACGAGGCGCGCCTGTTGCCGGCGGAGCACGAGGCGGCGGCGGCTCAACGGGGGATCTGGAGCGAGTAGGGCGGCGCCTTGTCTGCCCGCGGACAAATACATACTTGCGTGTCTAGACTCACTCGTTAGACTACCGCCATTCCGCGGCGGGATGCTCGATCGCCCCCTTTCGAGCACGCCCGCCGCGCACGGAGGGCAAGAATGGCAGAGAAGTACTGGGATCGATACCGGGCGGGGCGCAGCAGCAGGCGGCGCTTTCTTGGCGGCGTGGTGGCAGGCGGGGCCGGGGCGGCGGGGCTGGCGCTCGTTGGCTGCGGCGATGACGACGACGACGACGCCACCCCATCGGGCGGGACCCCGGCGGGCACCGCGGCGGTAACGCAGGCGGGAAGTGCCACGCCGGCCACGACACCGACGCCGGTCGATCCCTATGCGGGTGCGAAGCGGGGCGGCACCTACCGGATGGACCAATCAGGCGATCCGCCGACGATCGACCCGTACGGCAATGCTTCATTTCTGACGAAGGGCTTCGCTTCGTACATGTACAGCCGGTTGTTCAAGTACAACGCGGGTGTGGGCGTGAAGCGGCGCGAGCTGTTGCCGGTTGGCGACCTGGCGGAATCGGCCGAAGCGAGCCCGGACGGGCTGACGTGGACGATCAAGCTGCGCAAGGATGCGAAGTTCCACAACGTGGCACCGGTGAATGGCCGCCCGGTGACGACGGAGGACGTGAAGTTCTCGTGGGGGCGGGCGACGGCGGAATCGAACACGAACCGTTCGCAGCTCGCCTTCGTGGATAAGGTGGAGTACCCGGACGCGGGCACGGTGAAGTTCACGCTGAAATCGCCAAACGCGGCGTTCCTGGATGTGCTGGCCGATGCGAACCTCCTCTGGATCATGCCGAAGGAATCGGATGGGGGATTCAACCCGGCGCAGCAGGCGATCGGTTCGGGGCCGTGGATTTTCGAGAGTTACCAGCCGAGCGTGATGATCAAGCACAAGCGGAACCCGGAGTGGCATGTGAAGGGCTTCCCGCTGATGGATGCCGTCGAAAGCGCAATCATCCCGGAGTACGCGAACCGGCTTGCGCAGTTCCAGGCGGGGAACACGGACCTGAGCGGCGTGACCGCCGAGGACATCCTGGCGGTAAAGAAGGCGATGCCGAACATCAAGCTCTGGGGCGATGTGGCGCAGCAGTTGAGCATGATCTTCTTCGACCCGGACCCGGCATCGCCGTGGGCGAAGGACCCGCGGGTGAAGCAGGCGGTTTCGATGGCGACGGACCGGGAAAGCCTGATGGACCTGGCTTACAACGTGAAGAAGCTGAAATCGGAAGGGCTGGATGTCTCGGACCGCTGGAACAACGTCATCCCGGCAGGGATGGAGCGTTTCTGGCTCGATCCGAAGAGCGCGGCGCAGGGCGATTCGAAGAAGTACTTCGAATACAACATGAAGGAGGCGAAGGCCCTGCTTGCGGCGGCGGGCTTTGCGAGCGGGTTCGATGCGATCTACCAGTACACGGCGAACCGCTATGGCGCGGCGTTCAACGCGACGGCCGAGGCGATCATCGGGTTCCTGAACGAGCTGGGGATCAAGACAACGACTGACGTGCAGGATTACTCATCGAAGTACTTCACGCAGACGTTCGCGGGGAACTTCAAGGGCATCGCCTTCGGGCTGGAAACGCCGTTCCCCGAAGGGGGCTCGTATCCGCTGCGGCTGTTCACGGAGAACTCGCTCAACCATTCGAAGATCGTGGATCCGGAGCTGGCGGACCTGGCCCAGAAGCAGCAGCAGGAGCTGGACCCGGCGAAGCGCAAGGAGATCTTCTACGAGATCCAGCGCAAGAACGCGGTCAAGATGCACTACATCCCGCAGGTCATCGGCGCGGGGACGACGTGGACCGGGTTCCAGGGGTGGGTGCGCAACTACGATGTGCAGACCTTCGGCTATGGCGGGGGCACGGAGACGGTGCCGTTCCGCTGGATGGACAAGTAGGGAAGGCGGTTCGCGGTTTTCTTTTGAAGGGGCCGGGCACTGAGTAGCCGGCCCCTTCCGTTTGCCACCAGGCCGCCGCAGGCAAATCCCCCGGGGCGCGGCTATAGTGGCGATAGGGTGGGCCTATCGGGCGCCGGCTCCGTTCGGCGCCCGGGAGACGCCGGCCCGCCAGGGGGAAATCGATGGCAACAGACTACTGGGAACGGTACTGGTTGGAGCGCCGCAGCCGCCGGCGATTCCTCGGCGGGGCGGTGGTTACGGGAGCCGGGGTGGCCGGGCTCGCACTGGCCGGGTGCGGGAATGATGACGACGGCGAGACCCCCGCGGCCGGGACACCATCGGGAACGGCGGCGGGCACGCAGGCGGCAAGCGCCACGCAGGCTTCGAATGCGACGCCCACGCCGAGCGACCCCTACGCAGGAGCCACGCGGGGTGGCACCTACCGGCAGGACCAATCGGGCGATCCGCCAACCATCGACCCGTACGGAAACATCGCGTTCCTGACAAAGGGCTTCGCGGCCCACATCTATAGCCGCCTGTTCAAGTACAACGCGGGCGCCGGTGTGAAGCGATCGGACCTGTTGCCGGTGGGTGACCTTGCGGAGGCATCGGAGGCGAGCCCGGACGGGCTGACGTGGACGATCAAGCTGCGCAAGGATGCGAAGTTCCACAATGTGGCCCCGGTCAACGGGCGCCCATTGACGACGGAGGATGTGAAGTTTTCGTGGGGGAGGGCGATTGCCGAAGCGAACCCCAACCGCACGCAGCTCGCGTTTGTCGATAGGGTGGAGTACCCGGATGCGAGCACGGTGAAGTTCACGCTGAAGGCGCCGAACGCGGCGTTCCTGGACGTGCTGGCCGATGCGAACCTCCTCTGGATCATGCCGACCGAGTCCGATGGGAAGTTCAACCCGGCGCAGCAGGCGATCGGCTCGGGGCCGTGGATGCTCGACAGCTACCAGTCGAACGTGGCAATCAGGTACAAGAAGAATCCGGAGTGGTTCGTCAAGGGTTTCCCGCTGATGGATGCCGTAGAGAGCGCGATCATCCCCGAGTACGCCACCCGCCTCGCGCAATTCCAGGCAGGCAACACGGACGTCAGCGCGATCACCGCCGAGGACGTCATCGCGGTAAAGAAGGGGATGCCGAACATCAACGTCTATGGCGAGGTTTCGCAGCTGGCGAACTTCCTGTATTTCGATCCAGACCCGGCATCGCCGTGGGCGAAGGATCCGCGCATCAAGCAAGCGGTTTCGATGGCGATCGACCGCGATGCGGTGCTGGACCTGGGCTACAACGTGAGGAAGCTGAAGGCGGAGGGCCTTGCGGTTTCGGAACGCTGGAACAACTTCATCCCTGCCGGGATGGAGCGTTTCTGGCTCGATCCCAGGAGCGCGGCGCAGGGCGATTCGAAGAAGTACTTCGAGTACAACGTGAAGGAGGCGAAGGCGCTCCTGGCGGCGGCCGGGTTCGCGAACGGCCTGGAGACGATCTACCAGTACACGGCGAACCGCTACGGGGCGACGTTCAACACGCTTGCCGAGGCGCATATCAGCTTCCTGAACGAGATCGGGATCAAGACGACGACGGACGTGCAGGACTACGCTTCGAAGTACATCACGCAGACGTTCGCGGGGAACTTCAAGGGCATCGCCTACGGGCTGCAAACGCCGTTCCCGGAGGCCGGGGGCTACCCGCTGCGGATGTTCACCGAGAATCCATCGAACACGTCGCGGATCGCGGATCCGGAGCTGACCGAACTCGCACTCAAGCAGCAATCCGAGCTTGACCCGGCGAAGCGGAAGGAGCTGTTCTTCGAAATCCAGCGCAAGAACGCCGCGAAGATGCACTACGTGCCGAGCAACGTGGGCGCCGGAACAGGCTGGGCCGGCTACCAGGGGTGGGTGAAGAACATCGATATCCAGACTGTGCCCGGTTCGTACGGGGCAGGCACGGAGACGACGCCTTTCCGGTGGCTCCAACGCTAGGGCCGGCCCCGGGGATCGAGCCCCGGGGCGGCAAGCAGGGACGCCTGGCGCGCAGGTGTGCAGGGGAGGAAGAGCACAATCGGAAGTGCGCTTTATTTACCGGACGGTAGTCCAGCGCTGAAGCGCTACGGAATTGCCCCTTGATTGCACGGGAGAACCGCGCTGAAGTTCCATGATCGGTTGACCGAAAGGGCAGGGACCGGTACACATCCTCAGTTGAAGCTATAGGTACTATGGCGAAGATAGGGCAATCCTATCGGCCACCGGCAACGTACAGTCCGGTGACAACAAGAACCACTCAGGGGGAATTCATGGCAGCAGAATATTGGGACCGATACGCGAGGGAGCGCCGCAGCCGGCGGCGGTTCCTCGGGGGTGCGGTGGCCACCGGGGCCGGCGCGGCCGGTCTCGCACTCGTAGGGTGCGGAGACGACGACGACGACGATGCGACGCCGAAGAGCGGGCTCGCGACCAATACGCCGGCACCGAATGCGACGCCGACGCCAACGGACCCGTACGCAGGCGCCAAGCGGGGCGGTACCTACAAGGCGGACCAGGCAGGCGATCCGCCGACGATCGACCCGTACGGCAACCTTTCGTTCCTGACGAAGGGCTTCTCGGCATTCATCTACAGCCGCCTGTTCAAGTACAACGCGGGCGCCGGGGTGAAGAAGTCGGACCTGCTCCCGGTAGGGGACCTCGCGGAATCATCCGAGGCGAGCCCGGACGGCCTGACCTGGACGATCAAGCTGCGCAAGGATGCGAAGTTCCACAACGTCGCGCCAGTAAATGGCCGCGCGGTGACCTCCGACGATGTGAAGTTCTCGTGGGGCCGCGCCACCGCCGAAGCGAACACGAACCGCAGCCAGCTCGCCTTCGTCGACAAAGTGGAATACCCGGATGCGAGCACGGTGAAGTTCACGCTGAAGGCGCCGAACGCCGCCTTCCTGGACGTGCTGGCCGATGCGAACCTCCTCTGGATCATGCCGACCGAATCCAAAGGCAAGTTCAACCCGGCGCAGCAGGCTATCGGCTCGGGCCCGTGGATGCTCGATAGCTACCAGCCGAGCGTGGTTATCAAGTACAAGAAGAACCCGGCGTGGCACGTCCCGGGCTTCCCGCTGATGGACGCGATCGAGAGCGCGATCATTCCGGAATACGCGAACCGGCTGGCGCAGTTCCAGGCGGGCAACACGGACGTCTCCGGCGTCACCGCGGAAGACATCGTCTCTGTGAAGAAGGCGATGGCGAACATCAACCTCTACGGTGAGGTATCGCAGCTGTTGAGCATGGTGTTCTTCGATCCGGACCCGGCATCGCCGTGGGCGAAGGACCCGCGTGTGAAGCAGGCCGTTTCGATGGCGATCGACCGCGCGGGCCTGATGGACCTGGGCTACAACGTGAAGAAGCTGAAGGCGGAAGGCCTTGCGGTTTCGGAGCGCTGGAACAACCTGATCCCGGCGGGCATGGAGCGCTTCTGGCTCGATCCGACGGGCTCGGCCCAGGGCGAAACGAAGAAGTACTTCGAGTACAACGTGAAGGAGGCCAAGGCGCTGCTGGCGGCGGCCGGCTTCGCGAACGGCTTCGAGACGGTGTACCAGTACACGGCAAACCGCTACGGCGCCGCCTTCAACGCGATCGCCGAAGCGCACATCGGGTTCCTGAACGAAATCGGGATCAAGACGACGACGGACGTGCAGGACTACGCTTCGAAGTACGTGACGCAGACGTTCGTCGGCAACTTCAAGGGCATTGCCTTCGGTTACGAGACCCCGTTCCCGGAGGGTGGTTCCTACCCGAACCGCATGTTCACGGAGAACGCTTCGAACCACTCGAAGATCGTGGATGCCGAGCTGGCAGCGCTTGCGACGAAGCAGCAGCAGGAGCTGGACCCGGCGAAGCGCAAGGAGATGTTCTTCGAAATCCAGCGGAAGAACGCGGCCAAGATGCACTACGTCCCGAGCAACGCGGGCGCGGGCACTGGCTGGACTGCCTTCCAGGCCTGGGTGAAGAACATCGACGTCGCGACCGTCCCGGGTTCGTACGGCGGCGGCACGGAGACGGCTCCGTACCGGTGGCTGGACAAGTAAGGGTCCGAACGGAACCCTGATCGGTCACTCCATACTCCCCGGGGGTGGGTCCAGGTGCTGGACCCACCCCCTCACACCGTCTTACGGAGCCGGTTCATGCAACGCTACATCCTCCGCCGTCTCCTCCTGATGATCCCGACGCTGTTGGGTGTTTCCTTCGTGGTGTTCGTCATCGTGCGGGCGGTGCCCGGCGATGTCGTCGATCTGATCGCTGGAGACTTCGGCGCCGCCGACCCGGCCACAAAGGATGCAATCAGGAAGGAATTCGGCCTCGAAGGCAACATCATCAGCCAGTACATTCGCTGGCTCGGCGATATCGTCCAGTTCGACCTGGGCAAGTCGTTGATCAGCGGGCGGACCGTGACGAGCGAGTTGAGCAACCGGCTGCCGGTGACGTTCCAGCTGGGGCTGATGGCCATTTTCTTCTCGCTGCTGATCGCGGTGCCGATCGGGATCATTTCAGCAATCCGGCAGGACACCTGGGCCGACTTCGTGGGCCGCAGCTTCGCCATCGGGCTGCTGGCGGCACCCGGCTTCTGGCTGGCTATCCTCCTGATCAGTATGGCGGGGCGCTACTTCACGTGGGGCGTTCCACCGACGACGTATGTCGAGTTCACCGACAATCCGATCGGGAATCTGAAGCTGATGCTGGTGCCATCGCTCATCCTTGGAGGTGGGCTTTCGGGCAGCGTCATGCGCTTCACGCGGTCGACGATGCTTGAGACGCTCCGCCAGGATTACATCCGGACGGCGTGGTCGAAGGGGCTGCAGGAGCGGGTGATCATCGTGCGCCACGCGATGCGCAACGCCCTTATCCCGGTGGTGACGGTGGTCGGCCTGCAACTGCCGATCCTGGTCGGCGGCACGGTCATCATCGAGTCGGTGTATTCCATTCCCGGCATGGGGCGGTACTACATCGCCGCGATCGATTCGAAGGATTACCCGGTGATCCAGGGGATCAACATCATCGTGGCGACGGTGGTGGTCTTTTCGAACCTCGGGGTGGACCTGCTCTACTCCGTCATTGACCCACGGATCAGGTACTCATAATGGCCAGCAACGCGAGAGTCCTGGAAACGTATGCGCTCCGGCCGGAGGTGCCGCTTTCGGAGCGGCTCCGGCGGGGAGTGGGGAACTTCATCAAGCAGAAGCCGCTTGGCGCATTTGGTGCGGCGGTGGTGCTGCTGTTGATCGCGATGGCGCTTGTGCCGCAGGCCTTCACCTCGCTCGATCCGACGAAGAGCGCGCTGCTCGATCGCTACCAGGGGCCTTCGGCGGCGCACTGGTTCGGGACCGATCAGCAGGGGCGAGACCTGTACACGCGCATCGTCTACGGCACGCGGAACTTGATCATCATCGGGTTCGGCGTGGTGATGATTAGCTCATCGGTGGCGCTGGTGCTCGGCGTGGTCTCGGGCTATTTCGGCGGTGGGTTCGATACGCTCATCCAGCGAGTCGTGGACATCGGCATCGCACTGCCGGGGCTCATCTTCATCATCCTGGTGGTGACGAGCCTGCAGCAGATCCCGGTGAATCTGCGGATCATGCTGGCGGTAGGCAGCCTCTCGGCGCTGAGCTCATCGCGGGTCATCCGCGGGGCATCGATTTCGGCGAAGCAGAACCAGTATGTCGAGGCGGCGAGGGTGATCGGCGCGAGTGACTTCCGGATCATCTTCCGGCATGTGACGCCGAACGTGTTCCCGATCCTGATCATCGGGGCCTCTATCCAGGTGGGCGGCGCTGTCCTGGTGGAATCGTCGCTTTCGTTCCTGGGCTATGGCGTGCAGCCGCCGACTCCTTCGTGGGGGCGGATGCTGAACGAGGCGCGCGAGCGGCTGGTGCAGCACCCGCACCTGGCTATCTACCCGGGCCTGGTGATCTTCTTCACGGTGTATTCGTTCAACATGCTGGGCGATGCCCTCCGCGACGTGCTCGACCCGCGGATGCGGGGCTCCCGCTAGGCAGGTTCGGCACCGGCTACGATTCCTCCGAAGCGCCCTCTTCCGAGGGCGCTTTGCGTTGTGGGCCACGCTCAGGCTTCTTCTACGGCCAGCAACCGCGGCGGGGCATGCCTCACCCGCATCACCGGTGAGGCTGCCAGGACGGCGACGGAGACGAACATCAGACCACACGCCGCGAACAGCCCGGCCCGCAGCCCCACAGTCGCCCCGAGCACGGCCGCCAGCGCAGTGCCGGCCAACGCGGAACCGAACTCCAGCACGCGGAAGTTCGCGAACATCCGGCCCTGGACCCGCTCGGGGGTAATCGCCTGGCGGAGGCTCACGTCGTGGATGTTGAACATCGTCCAGAACGGGTCGGTCACGAGCTGGTTCGCTACCAGGAAGCTCACCCCGAGCCACCCGGGGCCGGTGCAGAGCGGCATGAAGAGCGCTCCAGCCGCGCGGAAGAGCGCCGAGACGACGATCGTCGGCCCGACACCGCCGAACAGCAGGATTCCCCGGTTGGCCACCCAGGCGCCCGCCACCGAAGTCACCCCGCCGATGGCGAAGATCATGCCCAGCACGCCCGGCTCGAATCCCACCTCCCCGCTCAGGTAGAGCAGGAACAGCACACTGATGACCTGGGAAGCCAGTGCCTGGACGGCCGATGCAAGCGCAATCGGCCGCAGCAGCCGGTCGCCGAACACCACCCGGAAACCTTCCGCCGCTTCGGTGGCGAAGCCGGTTCTCTCAGCCGGCGAAGGGGGCGCGTACTCGGGCGCCCGGATGCGCCACACGAAGAACGCGGAGACGACGAAGGAAGCGGCATCGATGGCCACGGCGCCGGGCGCGCGCAGGACCTGGACAAGCCAGCCGCTGATGGAGAAGCTCACCACCTCGACCGCCGAGGCGGTGCCCTGCATCTTCGCGTTGCCCTCGATCAGGTCTTCGCGATCAACCAGGGTCGGCAGGTACGACTGGTAGGCCGAATCGAAGAAGACCGCGAGCGCACTCACCACCAGCCCCACGGCGTACAACTGCACCATGGTCAGGCCGTCGAAGGCCGCGGCAATCGGGACACTGGAGAGGGCGGCGGCCCGCCCAAGGTCTGCCGCGATCATGATCGGCCGGCGGCGCAGGCGATCGACCCAGACTCCGGCCGCGATGCTTACCAGGAAGCCCGGGATGAGCTGGCTGGCCGCCAGGATGGCCACTTCCGCGGCCGAGGCGTCGAGCCAGAGGATCGCGGTGAACTGCAACGCCAGGCCGCCGATAAGCGACCCGAAGACGGAGATGGAGTTGCCCGCCCAGAGGCGGACGAAATCCGGGCGGGCCCACAGGCCGGTGAGAAGACGCGATCGCACGCGATGAGACTCCTGCTGATTGGGAAACCCGGCAAGCGGGCGGCGGGTTCCGTTCGCCGCGGGAGGGCGTTCGACGGGCATGCAGGGAGGGCGGGAACGAGCCGGGAAAGCCCGTAAAACTCTGCATTTTTCGCGTCAACATGAACTTGGAATGCGCCCCATCGAGCGGCAGATTCAGAGGACACGGCGATCCGGGGCGGCCGGCAGGCGGCGCCTATTCCCAATTCACCAGTTTGCAGCACAAAATCCGTTATCCCGGAGGATACCGCTTTCTGACCGGGAAGATTCTGAGCCACGATGGGGCAGGGAGCGTCGCGCTTGCAAAGAAGGCATGTGATCCTGGCGGGCATCCTCTGGGCCGTACTGACGGCCATCGGGTGGCTGCTCGTAGTCGCCGACCTCTACCCGACGGTCGGCTCAGACGAAGCCGAGGACTTCGACGACATTTTCCGCTTCCTGCTGATCCTGGGCGTGCCGGTGTTTACGTTCGTGGTGTCGGCGGTGATTTATGCGATGTTCGCCTTCCGCGTGCGGGGGAGTGTGCCAACCGAGGACGGGCCGGTGATGCGGGGCCACGGCTGGTTCCCGCGGGTCTGGCTGGCGGTGACAGGCGGGCTGGCGGTGTTCGTGATGGTCTACCCGGGGTTGACGGGGCTGGCCGAGTTGCAGAGCGATCGGCGCGCGTATGGCTGGGGCGAGCGGGATGCCGAGGTGATCATCCAGGCGACGGCGTTCAAGTGGCAGTGGCTGTTCCAGTATCCGGATGGGACGACGGTGAGCGTGGCCGCCGGCAAAGAGCTGGTGCTGCCTGTCGATACGTCGATCCGGTTCGATGTGCAGGCGGCCGATGTGGTGCATTCGCTCTGGATTCCCGCCTTCCGGCTGAAGATCGATGCGATCCCGGGGCGGACGACGTACATGACGGTGAAGCCGACGAAGGAAGGCGCCTATGAGACGGACCAGGCCTACCGGGTGCAGTGCGCCGAGCTGTGCGGGCTCGACCACGCGAAGATGTTGTTCCCGATCCGCGTGGTGAGCCAGGCCGAATACGAAAGCTGGCTGGCGAGCATGAAGCAGGGGGGTAATTGACGCGATGTACGCTTTGAAGTCGATTTCAGGAGCGATGGGGCTCGGGCTCATCGGATTTTATGTTGGGTTTGTGCTGCTCGCACTGATCCGTTCCGCGGCGGGCATCGATGACGCGTGGGGCGGCGAGGTCAACATCGTGGGCGGGTACATCCTGGGGGTGCTGGGCTGGCTGATGGGCATCGGGATGTGGGGGATGTGGTCGCGGGAGTGGTTCGGGCTGAAAACCTACCGGCGAGACCTGCCCGGCTGGCAGCGCTACTTCACCTTCAACACGGATCACAAGGTGATCGGCATCCAGTACCTGGTCGCTTTCATTTGCGTGTTCCTGCTGGCGGGGCTGATTGCGCTGCTGATGCGGCTGGAGCTCGCATCGAGCGGGCTGCAGTTCCTGAGTACGAGCCAGTACAACGGGGCGATGGGGCTGCACGGCATCCTGATGATTGCGGTGGCGGTGGCGGCGGTGGTCGGCGGGGCGGGCAACTATGCGGTGCCGTTGCTCATCGGGGCGGATGACATGGCATTCCCGCGGCTGAATGCGCTGACCTTCTGGCTGATTCCGCCGGTGGCGGTGACGCTGATGGCGACGCCGTTCCTGGGGGGCATCGAAACTGGCTGGACCGCGTATCCGCCGCTATCGACGACGACGAACAGCTCGCAGATCCTGTTCGACCTGGCGATCATCACGTTCGGGCTGACCTCGATCCTTGGCGGACTGAACTTCCTGGTGACGATCATCTACATGCGGGCGCCGGGGATGACGTGGGGACGGCTGCCGATCTTCGTGTGGTCGATGTTCGTCACCTCGTGGATGGCGCTGCTGTTCACGCAGGGCTTCGCGGTGGCGCTGCTGATGGTGATCCTGGACCGGGTGGCGGGGATGGCGTTCTTCAAACAGGAAGCGGGCGGCGATCCGCTGCTCTACCAGCATGTGTTCTGGTTCTATTCCCACCCGGCGGTCTACATCATGGTGCTGCCCGGCTTCGGGCTGGCGCTAGAGATTATCAGCCACTTTTCGCGGAAGCCGCTGTTCGCCTACCGCTATGCGGTGGGGGCGTTCCTGGGGATTCTCGGGCTGAGCGGGGTGGTCTGGGCGCACCACATGTTCACCTCGGGCATGCCGAACTACCTGCACGGGCCGTTCCTGGTGGCGACGGAGCTGATTTCGATTCCGACGGGGCTAATCTTCCTCTCGGCGCTGGGAACGATCTGGATGGGCAAGCTCTGGCTGCAGACGCCGATGCTCTTCGCGCTCGCGGTCATCTTCAACTTCGCCTGCGGGGGCGTGACCGGCATTTTCCTGGCGGATGTGCCGACGGATATCCACCTGCACGATACGTACTTCGTGGTGGCGCACTTCCACTACACGATCGTTGGCGGCGAGATTTTCGCGCTGTTCGCGGGGATCTACTACTGGTTCCCGAAGATGACGGGGCGGATGTACGACGAGCGGCTGGCGAAGCTGCATTTCTGGTGGATGTTCATCGGGTTCAATCTGACGTTCTTCACGATGCACCTGCCGGGCATCAAGGGGATGAACCGGCGGATCGCGGACTTCCCCTCATCGCTGGATAACCTGAACCTGCTGGTGAGCCTGAACGGGTTCCTGCTGGGGGCATCGTTCCTGGTGTTCATGTACAACATCATCAATTCGTGGATCCGGGGGCCGGTAGCCGAGAGCAACCCCTGGCGGGCCCGTACGCTGGAATGGCAGGTATCTTCGCCGCCGCCACACGAGAACTTCCCCGAGCGGCCGGTGATCAAGGGCCATCCGTATGACTACGGGGTGCCGGGTTCGGTCCACAGCGTGTTCCCGGGGGTTTCCGGGGCGCCGGCGGGGGGTGGAAAGTGAGGGGAAGCGCGATGCAAGAGGCTATGCGGATCGGGCTGGTCGTGGCGGCCATCCTGGCAGTCCTGACGTTTGTGGAATACGTCTTCGCGGTAAACGTCTCGAACGATGTGCTGCGCTTCATCGGGCTGGCGTTGGCGGCGTTCGGAAAGGCCGGGGCCATCATCTACTACTTCATGCACGTGAACCGCATCTGGCGGGTTGAGGAGTCGCACTGATGGCTATCGTTTCGGCAGTAGATGGGCACGCCTCGCCATACAATCATCCCCACCTCAACCGGGTGGGCCTGTGGCTGTTCTTCGCTTCGGAGACGGTTCTCTTCGGGTTGTTGCTGAGTGTCCGGTTCTTCCTCGAGGGGATCGAGCGCGAGCACGTGGACCAGTTGCTCGGGCTGTGGATCACGGTGATCCTGCTGGCGAGCTCGGTGACGGCGTTCACGGCCGAGACCGCAATCAAGCACGATAACCGGACGGTCGCCAACTGGGGGCTCTTCGCAACGATTGTGCTGGGGCTGATCTTCGCGGGCGGTGTCGGGTATGAATGGGCCACCGCGGAGTTCACCCGGAGGGAGGCGTTCGGTACCGTCTTCTTCACGATGACGGGTGTTCACGCGGCGCACGTAGTGAGCGGGATCGGGATCCTTGGGCTGGTGTTGGCGCAGTCGCTACGCGGGCGCTACACGGGGAAGGACCATTGGCCGCTTGCCGGGGCAGTGATGTACTGGCACTTCGTGGATGTGGTGTGGGTGTTCTTTTACCCGGCGCTCTACCTGGTGAAATAGCGGCTAGAATGGTTGTATGACCGTCTCACCTGCCGTACGGCACTGGCTTCTCTGGGTGGCTGGCGGCATTGCCGCAGCGTGGATCGTGGGCGTGTTCTGGTGGTGGCTGCTTGAGCCGGCCGGCAAGGAGGATCTCAAGGAGATCGTGATCCCGCGGGGAACGGCGGCGGCGATCGCGGACGGGCAGCCAGCCCCTGGTATCCCCTCGACGTATGACCTGGGGAGGGCGCGCGAGGTCCGGATTGTCAACAACGATACGGCCGAGCACTACATCGGCGGGACGCTCATCCGGGCGGGCGCCGATGTGACGATCGAGCCGGAGGAGCGCGAAGGTACGGTGACCTGCAGCTTCCATTCGGCCGGCGCGATCACGTTTACGCTTTCGGAGCGGCCATCGATCTTCGTGACGCTGATCCCGGCGATTCTCCTGGGATTGCCGTTCGGGCTGGCTTTTGGAGGGGCGGTTTTTGTCGCCCAGCGCCTGCGCACGCACGATGAAGCCGAGGCGCCGGCCTCGTAGCGGGGGCAAGCGGGCAGGGAGGCGAGCCATCGGCGCCTACCACCAGAGGATGTCGTCGAGCGGGTCTTCGTGGCGGTCGATATCGGCGGCATCTGCATCATCGGCCTGCCAGAGATCGGTACCCAGGTATTTCCAACCACCATCGGCAAAGATAACGACGATGTTGCCGCGTTCGATGCGGCTGGCGGCGCGGATGGCGGCGTGGAGTGCGGCGCCGCTGCTGATTCCGCCGAAGATGCCTTCGGCGAGCATGGCGCGGCGGGCATGGGAGAAGGCGTGGCGGTTGCCGACGATGATCTTGCCATCGAGCACTGATTCATCGAGCACCGGGGGGATGAACCCGTCATCGAGCGATTTGAGCCCCTGGACGTGGACTCCGAGCCGGGGTTCGACACCAAAGACGTGGCAGCCGGGGTTCGCCTCCTTGAGGCGGCGGCCAACGCCGCTGATGGTGCCGCCGGTGCCCATGCCTGCGACGAAGACATCAACGGGGCCAACGGGCTCGAGATCGCGCAGGATCTCGGCAGCGGTGGACTCGTAGTGCGTACGGGTGTTCTCGGGGCTATCGAACTGGCCGAGGTAGTAGGCGCCATCCCGCTCTGCGAGCGCGAGGGCGACTTCGCGAGCGGACTTGATGCCGGCCTGGCGGGGAACACGGTGGACGGTGGCACCGTAGACGTGGAGGAGCTGTTCGATCTCGGGGTAGACGCTTTCGGGCACGCAGACTTCGACGGGGTGGCCGAGCAGTCGGCCGAAGAGGGCGAGGGCCACGCCAGTATTGCCGGTGGAGGCTTCGACGATGGGCTGACCGGGGCGCAGGCTGCCCGAAGCGCGCGCCGCCCGGAGGATGCGGAGGACGATACGGTCCTTGATGCTCCCGGTGGGATTCTGGCCCTCCAGCTTGGCGAAGATGCGGACGCCGGGGGCGGGCGAGAGGGAGCGGAGCTCGACGAGCGGCGTATTGCCAACCAGGCCGGTGACGGACTGGACGGCGGTCATGCCATCGACCGCGGTGGCCATGCATCGCCAAGCAGGTCTTCCAGGGCGGGGCGAACGGCCCATTCGGCGGCGAGGGTGCGATAGCGATCGAAGGCGCGCGCGGCGGAATCGCGGGTGGAGGGTCCGGGCTGGCGCTTTTCCGCGCGAATCATGAGGTTGCGGGCAGTGGCTTCGGGCGAGACGAATTCGATGACATCGACCTGGTAGCCGAGGGCTTCGAGGGCGGCGGCACGGAGGGAATCGGTGACGATATCGGCGAGCCGGTGGCGAAGGAGGCCGCTGCCGAGCGTGGCCGCCCAGGTGGTTTCGGCGGGGAGGGAGTGCGCCTGGCGGCCGGCCTGTATCTGTGTGTGGAGCTCCTGGTGGCAGCAGGGCGCGAGCACGATCGCGCTGGCCCCGAGGCTTACGCCGGCGGCGAGCGCCTCATCGGTGGCGGTATCGCAGGCGTGGAGGCTGACGAGGAGGTCGACTGGCTCGGCCCGGCTGGCGGCGTAATCGCGGATGGGGCCGGCGAGGAAGCTGGCGCGGGCGTACTCCAACCGCCGGGCGCTGCGTTCGACGGATTCGACGATGGCGGGTTCGCGATCGATGCCGACGAGTTCGATCGGATTCTTGCGGAGTTCGGCCCAGAGGTAGAGGGCGAGGCTGAGGTAGGCCTTGCCGCAGGCGGCATCGAGCACGCGGATGGGGCCGGGGGAATCCCAGGTTTCGAGGGGCCGGAGCAGCTCGAGGTAGTGCTGAACCTGGCGGTGCTTGGCGGCGGCCTCGCCCAGGAGCTGGCCATTCTTGCCGTAGAGGCCGGTTTCGATGAAGAGGGCCTGGACGGCGGGATTGGATTCGGAGAGGGCGCGGCCCCGCAGGCGATCGTGAGGAGGGAGGTCGGCGGGCTGTTCTCGTTCGAGTGATGGCCTGCCGCGGCTGACGAGCCACCTGCCGGCACGCGTCCTGCGGGCGTGCCATTCGCCATCGGGAGCGATGACGTTGAGGTTCACTGCTCCGGCGCCGATAAGGTCGGTGAGGCGCCCGGGCCAATCGGCGATGGAGACGGTGGTGGTGGATTCGGACTTGCCGATGCGGGTGATGAGTTTGATGGCGGGCCCGCGGCCGAGGCGCACGGGGATGGCGGTGAGGCGCTCCCAGGGCGAGGTGCCGCGTGCGGGGGTGATGATGCAGCGCGTCCAGGCGCCGGCCTCGGCGCCGGTGGTCAGGAGCTGCATGACGGGTTCGATGGGATCGCCGCTATCGGCTTGGCGTGGCATTGAACCCATTGTCACCGGGCGGGGCCGGGGCCGCCACAGGCGCGGGCTGTGCCTCTGCGCCTATCATCGTTTCCGGAGGGACAGCAATGGCAGCAGCATCCGAATCAAGCGGCCCGTTTGCGCTCGAAGGGCGGGCGGTGCGGCTCGAACCGCTGACGATGGGGCACGTTCCGGGGCTGCTCGTGGCGGCATCGGAAGACCGGGAGACTTATGGCTGGACGCTGGTTCCGGAAGACGAGGCGGCGATGCGGGCCTATGTGGAAGAGGCGCTTGAGCTGGCAGTACAGGGTGCGGCCGTGCCCTTCGCGACGATCGAGGCGGGTAGCGGGCGGATCGTGGGGAGCACGCGCTTCGCGAACTTCGAATACCTGCCGTGGCCGGGGATGGCGGGGCCGGGCGAACGCGGGCCCGATGGGGTAGAGATCGGCTGGACGTGGCTTGCGAGCTCGGTGCAGCGTTCGGCAATCAACACGGAAGCGAAGCTGCTGATGCTGCGCCATGCGTTCGAAACGTGGGGCGCGCGGGTGGTTCGATTGAAGACCGACCGGCGGAACGCCCGCTCGAGAGCGGCGATCGAGCGAATCGGGGGAAGGCTCGATGGCGTGCTCCGCGCCCACACAGTCGGGAGAGATGGCGCCCTGAGGGACACCGCGTATTACTCCATCATCGAGAGCGAGTGGCCGGCGGTACGGGCGAGCCTCGAAGAGCGGGTGGTGCGCCGGTAGCGCGTGATGCGCAGGCGGGCGAGAAGGGGGATGCGTTCGCGGCGGTTGGCCGTGATTGCCTCCGAGATGATTTGCTGGCGCCGGACTTCGCGGCAGAGTTCGTCGTGTCTGGCGTTTGCTAAGAGTTCCAGCATGTACGACACCTCCTGTGGGTACTGGTTCCACCTTCCGGCCTCTTTGTGAACGGCGTGCAACGTGGAGATGAAGCGCGGATAAAATCCGTGGAACGTTTGTGTTTCTTTCTGTTCGTGGCATAGATGGAGTCGATAGGCCGTTGCGGGGCAGGGAGCATGGGCGCCTCTATTGCACTCGGGCGGGCGCGCCTACACTGGAGGAACATCGCTGATCGGCGGATCGAAGGAGTGCCACATGTCGCAAACGGGGACCTGGGCGGTCAAGGTGGGCCTGGCCCAGATGCTCAAGGGGGGTGTCATCATGGATGTGGTGACTCCCGAACAGGCGAAGATCGCGGAGGAGGCGGGGGCCTGCGCGGTGATGGCGCTGGAGCGCGTGCCGGCGGATATCCGCAAGGACGGCGGCGTGGCGCGGATGAGCGATCCGGAGATGATCGACGGGATCATCAAGGCGGTGACGATCCCGGTGATGGCGAAGGCCCGGATCGGCCACTTCGTGGAGGCAGAGGTGCTGCAGGCGCTCGGCATCGACTACGTGGACGAATCGGAGGTGCTGACGCCGGCGGATGAATCGCACCACATCGATAAGCACGCGTTTGCGGTGCCGTTCGTGTGCGGCTGCCGGAACCTGGGCGAGGCGCTGCGGCGGATCGCCGAAGGCGCGGCGATGATCCGGACGAAGGGCGAGGCCGGGACCGGGGACATCGTCGAGGCGGTGCGGCACATGCGAACGGTGCAGGACGAGATCCGGCGGTTGCAGACGCTGGCCGACGATGAGATCTACACGGCGGCGAAGGAGCTGGCGGCGCCGCTGGAGCTGGTGCAACAGGTGAAGCGCGAAGGGCGGCTGCCGGTGGTGAACTTCGCCGCGGGCGGCGTGGCTACCCCGGCCGATGCGGCGCTGATGATGCGGTTGGGCGCCGATGGGGTGTTCGTGGGCTCGGGAATCTTCAAATCCGAAAACCCGCCACTGGTTGCGAAGGCAATTGTCGAAGCGACGACGCACTTCCGGGACCCGGAAGCGCTCGCGCGGGTAAGCCGTGGGCTGGGGAAGGCGATGCCGGGGATCAGCGTCTCATCGCTTTCGGAAAAGGAATTGCTGGCGACCCGGGGCTGGTAGTGTGCGGGCGGGGCGGGCGCATTGAGGCAAACGACGCTGCGTGGTACCTTCACTGTTCGTGCCGGGAGCCCGGTCCTTCGCCGTGGAGGACAAACCCATCGCCCGGACTGAGGTTTCATGAGGGAATATGAACTGACGGTGGTCTATGACCTTTCCGTCGCCGAGGCTGGCGGGCCGGATGCCGGGCCACAGCGCCTTACGCAGGTTGTGGAAGGCCGCGGCGGAAAAGTGCTGAAAGTGGACCACTGGGGCCGCCGGCGGATGGCGTATCCGATCAAGCACTCCATCGATGCGGACTACGTTGTGAGCCGGGTCGAGCTCGACCCCGGTAGTGTGAACGCGCTGGAAAGCGCGCTGCGGATCGATGAGCGGGTGTATCGCCACCTGATCGTACGGGCGGATGAGCTGCCTGCTCCGATGCCGCCGCGCGAGCCGCGCAATCCCGCGCCTGCCCCGGCGCCGGCCGCGGAAGCCCCAGGTGCGGAAGCCGCGACTGAAGAGGCCCCGGCCGTGGCCCCGGCCGTGGCATCTGCAGCGGCAGCTGAAGATGCTCCGGTTGCGGAGGCTCCGGTTGTGGAAGCTTCGGCTGATGAAGCGCCGGCTGCAGAAACCCCGGCCGCAGAAGCAGCCGCCGAGGAAGCCCCGGCTGCGGAGGCTCCGGCGGAGGAAGTTCCGGCGGAGGACGCCGCGACGGACGAGGCGAAGGGCGAATAGGCCAGGAGGACTTAGATGGCGAGCCTGAACAAGGTCATGTTGATCGGCAATGCGGGGCGGGATGCGGAGCTGCGCTACATCGCCTCGGGGACGCCGCAATGCCAGTTCAGCCTGGCGGTGAATAACCGCCGGAAGAACCAGCAATCGGGGGAGTGGGAAGATCAGACCGAGTGGTTCAACATCGTCATCTGGGGCGATACTGCGGAGCGGGTTTCGCAGTACATCACCAAAGGGAAGCCTGTCTTCATCGAAGGCCGGCTGCAGACCCGTTCGTGGGACGATGACCAGGGTCAGAAGCACTACCGGACGGAAGTGATCGCGCAGACTGTGCAGCTGCTGGGGAGCCGTGAAGGCGGTAGCCCGGGTGGCGGCGGAGATGAATGGAATGGGAGTTCGAGCTACAGCCGCCCGCGCGGCGGCGGTGGCAACCGGGCGGCAGAGACCGACCCGGACGATCTGCCCTTCGAATAACACCCAGCATCCGCGGCGGGGTTTCCCGCCGCGGCCCCGGTCCTTCGCAGAGGAGGACAAACCCATCGGGAGGAACCAGGAACATGTCTTCAGAAGAACGTAGCCACGGATCATCGGGCGATGGGGAACGGCCATCGCGGCCGCAGCGCCCCCGTTTTGGCAGCCGGCGCAAGGTGTGCCGGTTCTGTGTGGATAAGGTGAAGGGCGTAGATTACAAGGACATCTCGCGTTTGCGGATGTATGTGAGTGACCGCGGGAAGATCGAGCCGCGGCGGAAGACAGGCACTTGCCTGAAGCACCAGCGGCTGGTGTGCACGGCGATCAAGCGGGCGCGGCACCTGGCGTTCCTGCCGTATACGCTGGGACACGTCCGCCAGACGGGGATCTTCCCCTCGCGCGGCTAGGCTGAGGCGGGCGCCCGGTGCGCCCCGGAAGGATAACCATGGCTCGACGCGATCGAACCACGGGGCTTCCCCGCCCCCGCGTGCGCCCGGCGGCACACCAGGAACGCACGGTTGCGGGCATTGCCCTGACCGAGCAGACGACAAGGCTCGCCATCCTCGGCGGAGCGGCAGTGCTGCTCGCGCTGGTGCTTGGGCTCATTGGCTGGCGCTGGTACGACCAGACGCAGCGCATGCCCGAGCGGGTTGTTTTGCAGGTTGGCGAAGAGAAGTTCCGGCTGAACTACTACGCAGACCGGCTGTTCCCCTACGCACAGGCGCAGGTTTCGGCCGGGGTGAGCCTCGGTATCGTGGAGCAGGCCCTGATGGGTGTGCTCGAAGAAGAGGCGCTGGTGAGGCTGCTGGCCCAGGACAAGGGCATCACCATCAACGATCAGGACATCACGAACGAGATCGCTGCCCAGCTGGGCGTGCCCGTTGGCGGCGCGGGCAGCTCGTTCGATACGCTCTACCGGCAGCGGTTGAAGTCGCTGACGATGAGCGATGCCAACTACCGGCGGCAGATCGAGGCGACGGTCTATCGCGACCGGCTGCTCGATGCCTATATCGCGGAGATGGGCGAAACGGGAGAGATGGTGACGCTGCGCACAGTGGTGTTGCCATCGAAGGAAGAGGCCGAGAAGGTCATCGAACGGATCAAGTCCGGTGAGGACATGGGCACGATTGCGCAGACTGCTTCGGCGGACCTGGATTCGCGGCAGCTCGATGGGGTGATGGAGCCAGAGCCGCCAGGCCTGTTGCCGGAGGGCATCCGGGCGGCGATCGAGGGCAAGGATGCGGGCTCGGAGGTTTTCGGGCCGGTCGAAGTGGCCGGGAACTTCTGGGTCTTCCGGATCGAGAAGCGCGACCCGCAGGCGACGCCAACGGAAGTGCAGAAATCGCAGCTGGCCGATATCAAGCTCGATGAGGAGCTTGCGGCGAAGCGCGCCGCGGTGACCATCAAACGGGATCTTTCGGCTTCATCCCTGGAGTGGGCGGAGAAGAACGCTGACTGAGCAGGCGCCGCGGGAGATCGGGGTCGGGCTGATCGGGCTGGGTGTCGTCGGCGGAGGAGTGGCGCGCGCGCTCATCGAGCGGCGGGACTATTTCGCTCGGCAGGTTGGCGCTTCGATCACCGTGCGGCGCGCGGCCGTGCGTGATGTGACCAAGCCGCGGACCGTTGACCTGCCGGCGGGGACATTGACGACCAGCGTCGATGAGGTGATCACCGATCCCGGCGTGGACATCGTGGTCGAGGTTATCGGCGGCGAGGAGCCAGCGGGGACGTTCATCCGGCAGGCGCTGGCGGCGGGCAAGCACGTTGTCACGGCGAACAAGGAACTGATGGCGAAATCGGGGCCGGAACTGCTGGGCGAAGCGCACACACGCGGCCTGGACATCATGTTCGAGGCGAGCGTGGGCGGGGGAATTCCGCTGATTGCGCCGCTCCGGCGGGACCTGCTGGCGAACCGGATCACGTCGATCCGGGCGATCATCAACGGGACCACGAACTACATCCTGACGAGTATGGCGAACGCGGGCGCCGCGGCCGACGCGCTGCGGCGGCAGGGAATCGAGCCCGCGGGCGGGGGCTATGCCGAGGCGCTGGCCGCGGCGCAGGAGCTGGGCTATGCCGAGCCCGATCCGACGAATGATGTGGAGGGCTATGACGCGGCCTACAAGCTGGCGATCATGGCGACGCTCGGGTTTCGCACGCGGGTGCGGCCGGGACAGATCCACACCGAGGGCATCACCCGGCTGACGGCGAGCGACTTCCAGTACGCGCGCGAGCTGGGGTACGTGATCAAGCTGCTGGCGATTGCGGAGCGTTCGGACGCGGGGATTGTTGCGCGGGTGGCGCCGGCGTTCATTCCGCAGCTGGAGCCGCTGGCGAAGGTGGATGGCGTGTACAACGCCGTTCAGATCGTGGGAGATCTGACGGGAACGGTGCTGTTTCAGGGGCGCGGCGCGGGCGCGGAGCCGACCAGCTCGGCGGTGGTTGCCGACCTGCTCGATCTTTCGCATGCGATCGTGCTGGGTGCGCGGGAGCGGAAGTACTGGGGCCCCGAAGGCGATGTGCCGGTGCTCGGCGTGGAGCACCTGGAGACGCGGTACTATGTCCGGGTGAACGTCAGCGACCGGCCGGGGGTGCTCGCCCAGATCGCGCGGACACTGGGGGATCACGACGTGAGCATCGCGGCGGTGAGCCAGAAGGAATCGGACACGGGGACGCAGACGGCGGAGCTGGTGATCATGACGCACCGGGCCAGGGAAGGGGCGATGCAGGCGGCGCTGCGGGACATCGAAGCGCTGCCGGTGGTGGTGCAGGTTTTGTCGTTCCTCCGCGTGGAGGGCTGACATGGCGGGAGAGCCGCAATCCCAGGCGCTCGGCGAGATCATCACATGGCTGGAGCAGCAGCAGCGGGCGAACCGTGATGAGCAGGCGCGCCAGGTTGTGTACCTCGATCAGCTGCGCCGGCAAATCCATGACCTGAGCGAGCAGATGGACGCGGCGGAGCGGGCAGTCCGCGAGATCGACCCGAAGCTTGTGCCATTCAAAGGGCTGCCCGAAAAGATCCGTTCGCTTGACGAAGGCGGAGAGCACCTGCGCCAGGCGCTAAGCGCGAACAAGGCGGAGATGGAGAACGCGCTGCGGCTGCTGAGGGCGGAAGCGGACTACGACCGGCAGGAGCGGGGCGAAGCGATCCGGCGGATCGATACGGCAACGAGCCAGCTTGGCCTGGTGCTCGCCGATGTGGGGCAGATGCAACAGCACACATCGCAGGTGAGCCAGACGGTGCAAACGCTGATCGAGCGGCAGCGGGAGGTGGAGGCGCGGCTGGAGCAGTTCGGCCTGCGGCTCGATCGTTCGATTGAGGTGAACCGGGACCTGGAAGAGCGGATAAAGGAAGTAGTCCTGGGCGACCTGGACGACCGCTTCGAGGTGGTGTTCGAGCGGCTCCAGGTGGTTGGCGAAATGGTGAAGCGGAACGAGGACCTGATCGCGGGAGTGACAAACGAGCGGAGCATGAGGCAGGAGCTCATCAACGAGCTTTCGGTGTGGCGCGAAGAGCACAACCGGATCGATGGCCGGCTGAACGTGCTGGAAGAGACCGCGGACAAGGTGCTGGTGCAGCTGGACAAGATGCACGGGGAGATTGCCCTGTTGGAAGGGCGGCATTCGGGGCTCGGCGAGCGCGTGGCGAACATGAGGCGGGATATCGCGGAGGTGGTGGACCACGTGCGCGAAGAATTCAACAAGTACAACAGCATGCTAGAGAAACAGCGGCGGAAGCAGATCCAGGTGCTCGAGCAGGAGCTCAGGGAGATGAAATTCCATGCCTTCCGGCCGCCGGAGGAACCGTGACGATACCTGTGCCGGCGCCCCGCGGGGTGCTCCACCGCTGGGCGGGCGTACTGCCATTGACCGCCGCGACGCCGCGGATCACGCTCGGAGAGGGCGATACGCCGCTCGTCCGCTCTGCCTGGCTCGAACGGGAATGCGGGCTGGATGAGCTGTGGTTCAAGCTGGAGAGCTGCAACCCAACGGGATCGTTCAAGGACCGCGGGATGGTGATGGCGGTGGCGAAGGCGATGGAGGCGGGCGCGCAGGCGATCATGTGCGCGAGCACGGGCAATACGAGTGCGAGCGCGGCGGCCTATGCGGCGAAGTGCGGGCTCGATTGCTATGTGCTCGTGCCGGGGGGGAAGGTGGCGGCAGGGAAGATGGCACAGGCGGTAGCCTATGGCAGCCGCATCCTGGAAGTGGATGGCAACTTCGATGACGCGCTGAATGCGGCGCGCGAGCTGACTGCGAAATACCCGGTGGCGCTGGTGAACTCGGTGAACCCGTTCCGCATCCAGGGGCAGAAGACCGCTTCATACGAGATCTGCGAATCGCTCGGCGATGCTCCCGATATCCTGGCGATACCGGTGGGGAATGCGGGCAACATCACAGCCTACTGGAAGGGCTTCGGCGAGTGCGCCGAGACCGGGCGGGCGGCGCGGCACCCGCGGATGCTGGGGTTCCAGGCGGCTGGCGCGGCGCCGCTCGTGAGCGGGCAGCCGGTGGCCGATCCGCAGACGGTGGCAACGGCCATCCGGATTGGAAACCCGGCGAGCTGGAGTGCCGCAATTGGTGCGCGCGATGAGAGCGGCGGCGCCATCGAGGCGGTGACGGACGATGAAATCCTGGAGGCGTACCGGCTGCTTGCGGGCCGCGAGGGGCTTTTCGTCGAGCCGGCCAGCGCGGCGAGCGTGGCCGGGCTGCTCAAACTGGGGCGCGAGGGCCGCTCAAGCGGGGGCCGGGCTGTCGCGATCCTGACGGGGAACGGCCTGAAGGACCCGGATACGGCGATCGCGCAATACACGCCACAGATCACGAAGTGCGCGGCGACTATCGAAGGGGTGGAGCGGGCGCTGGGCTGGTGAGCCGGGCCGGGAGGCGAGGCTACTTGTTGCCCCCGTTGCCTCCAGCGTTGCTGTCCGGGTTGGCGTTTTCGCCGCTATTGCCGCCAGCGTTGCTCTGATCGCTATTGCCGGGCGTGCCATCGGCGCTGTTGCCGCCGGCGTTGCTGTTCGGGTTGGCGTTTTCGCCACTATTGCCGCCGGCATTGCTTTCGCCGCTATTGCCAGGCGAGCTGCCACCATCGCCGTTGTTGCCACCGGCGTTGCTTTCGCCGCTGTTGCCGGGCGTGCCCTCGCCGTTGTTACCGCCGGCGTTGCTTTCGCCGCTGTTGCCGGGCGTGCCCTCGCCGTTGTTACCGCCGGCGTTGCTTTCGCCGCTGTTGCCGGGAGAGCCATCACCGTTGTTGCCACCGGCGTTGCTATTGGGGTTGGCATTTTCGGCGCTGTTCCCGCCAGCGTTGCTCTGGTCGCTGTAGCCGGGCGTGCCATCGGCGCTGTTGCCGCCGGCGTTGCTATTGGGGTTGGCGTTTTCGCCGCTGTTCCCACCGGCGCTGCTTTCGCCGCTATTGCCGGGCGAGGAATCGCCGCCGGCGCCCGCGCCGGCGCCGCTGTTCTCGCTTCCGTAGCCCGAATCGCCGCCCGGGGTTGCCTGGCCGGGGGCGCTGGAGGAGGTGGCGGGGCCGCCTTCGCTGGCGCCGGCTGGCGGGTTGGCCGGGCCTCCGCTGGCCGGGATGGGCTTGCCGGGGGAGCGGTCGTCCGTGGCGGAATCGCCGGCGGGGGAAGACTGAGAGGGCTGCTGGCCGGAGCCCGAGGGGCCCTGCTGGTTCGAGCCGCCCTGGCCGGGGGAACCGCCGGGGCCGGATGGCGGGGTATCGGCGGGGGTGTTGAGGATGAGCAAGGGCGGATCGCCGGGGCGCAGGGTGCGGACCTCGCCGTTGAAGTAGACGAGCGTTTCGCCTTCTATAGCCTGGAGCGAGGTCATCCACTGGCGGATGCTCACATCGAGCGCTCCGGGGCCGGCCATGCGGGCAGTCCAGCCATCGCCATGGACTTCGAGGAAGGCCTGGGTGGAGAGGATGTGGTGGTTGCCGCTGTTGAGCAGGAGCGCGAGCCTATCGCCCGAATAGCCGAAGGAGAAGGAGGAGCCGGCTTCGAGGCCGACGCTGACGGTTTCGCCGATCGCGACCCAGGAGGGGCTGGTGGCAGCGATAACCTGGCCGGCGCGCGCGCGGGCGCCAGCGACTCCATCGACGGTGACCGAGCCGCCGGCTACCGCTGTCCGGGCGGAATCTCCGCCAGCGGTGCGGTCCTGCTCGATGAGATAGTTGGTCGCGGCGATGACGGTGGCGGCGATGCCTGCTCCGACCGGGATGGCCACCCAGCGTTCGGCAGCGGGGCGGGCGAAGAGCGGGCGGGCCGGGGCATCCTGGGCGCCGAGGTTGGCGAAGACGCGGGAGCGGAGGGCGTCGCGGCGATCGGCCGAGAGGGGGCGCGGGGCGTGCGCGTAGAGCGCGCGCTCGATATCGCGGTACTCAAAGGTGTTGTCGGGCCTACGTCTCAGCATCGCCCATCACCTTCCGCATCTGGCGCAGCGCGCGCATGAGCTGTGCACGGACCGCACCTTCACGTTTGCCGAGGATCTCGGCGATCTCCTCGTGCGATTTGTTACCAAAATAGCGCAGGAGCACAACCTGGCGCTGTTCTTCGTTAAGCGAGGTAAGTGCCGCCTGGATGACGCGGCGGGCATCGGCGGCATCGGAACCAGCACTAATGGGTACATCGTCGGAAAGATCGAAATCGGCAAGGGGAAGGTTGCGGTGTGCGGTGCGCCAGTGATCGCGAACTTCGTTGCGGGCGATGGAGAAGATCCAGCGGCGGAACGAGCTGGAATCGGACCGGTAACCGCGTGCAGAGCGCCATGCTTTGAGGAAGACATTGGCGACGAGGTCTTCGGCGACGGTGTCGTTGCGGACCTGGCCGCGGACGTAGGCGTAGAGGTCATCGACGAGGAGGTTGTAGATCTCTTCGAAGGCGGCACGGTCGCCTTCCGCGGCGCGCGCGGCGAGCTGATCGAGGAGGGCGGCATGGCGTCCCTCGGATTCGCGCAGCCCGTGAAGGGAGACGGATTCCTGCACGGCTATTTCTCAACCATCGCGAGAAAACACTCCATGTACACGTTGTACACTCTCCCGGCCCGGGGACGCCAGCAGAATGGCGGGCGTGGGGCCAACTCTTACCGTATTCTGATGGCAGGTGGCAGAACAATACGCGGCAACCGATAAGCGGACCGGGCTGGAAGTGGCAGTCACCGGGGACTTCCCGCCGCACCACGATGACCGGATCCGGATAGCGCGGACGACCACGCTCTTCACGCGGCTGATGTCGACGATACTTTCGACGGAGAACGAGACAGAGCGGCGGGAGCGGTTCATGGCGATCGAGACCCAGCTCGAGCTGGCCGATGCGCTCATCCGGCAGGATATGGAGGAGGTCCAGCGGCTGATGCGATCAACGCTGGAGAGGATGGGTGTGACGCCTGACCAGATGGATGAGATGGCGAAGCAGCTCCTGGACCAGCTGCGCGAGGGTGGTGATGACCTGCAATTCCCGCTGCCGGGGCCGGACTAGGAACGT
>Ga0073899_10000703_pt1 | contig 30848 bp, 28 predicted proteins | sample KloWWTmetaKNB5Ph_FD_88975 | JGI IMG/M metagenome (GOLD analysis project Ga0073899, IMG submission 88975) | Active sludge microbial communities from Klosterneuburg, Austria, studying microevolution and ecology of nitrifiers - Klosterneuburg... | ecosystem: Engineered > WWTP > Aerobic digester >... | reverse complement strand
TGTCTAGACCTTTAGGATGCGGCCATGCGCATCTGGGGCCCGGCACTCGTGTTGCCGCTCGCACTTTCCTGCCGCGACCACCAGCCGGATCCGAAGCTGGCGCCGCCGCCCACGTCGAGCGCGCCGGTGCCCTCCCCGCCCCGCGTGCCCACTCCAGAGTGGATCCCGGTCGACCCGATCAGCCCCCAGAGCGCCCTGGCGCCGACTGCCAGCGACCCGGACGGCGGACAGCTGGTGCAAGGGCAACGCCTGGGAAAGAGCGGCGCCGCCCCGCAAGTCGCCGCGCCACCGCTCATCGGCGGCGCGCGCGTCCCCCGGCACGCCGGTGGCGGCTTCCTGTTCTGGAGCACGAACGCGCTCTACTTCGCACAGGCGTTCCTCGCGGACCTGATGCCCATCGTGGCCACGTCTGCCGCGCCCAGCGGCGTCAGCTTCGGACCGGGTTACGTCGTGGTGCACCAGACCACCGGCGCGCGCTTCACGCTCTCGTGGCCCACGAAGCGACCGGCGCCGATGCCGGTCGCCGGCCTGATCGACGTCGGCACCCTCGCTGACGGCCGGGGCGTGCTGCTGGTCGAGCCCGATCGGGTGCTCTCCCGTGGCGCTGGCCAGAAGGCATGGCGAGACGTCACCGCCGAGGCCCGAGTCGTCTCGCAGCTACATTCGAGCGACACCGCGCTCTGGCTCGCACGTTCGGATGGCAGCGCGGCGCGGGTGGAGCCCGACGGTTCGCTCTCGCGCCACGACGCACTGCCGACGGAAGTTGCTCGCCCGGTGCCGAAGAACGACGTGCGATGGCCGCGCTCGGTGAGCGAAACGCCGCTGGTTCGCGCGGTGCGCCGCGGCGTTTCGCTGGACGACCACACCGCCCTGGTCGAGGTCGCGGGCGCCTTCGCTCGGGTCGAGCTGGGCACGGGGGCGCTGCTCGGCGTCTCGAGCGCGGTGTTGGCAGGCGCGCGCGAGTGCGAGCTGTTGCCCGTCGGGTCGGACGTGCTTGCGCTGTGCCGCACCAACGACGGCACTCACGTGGTCATCGCCCACACCGCCGGCCCGACCCCGACGATCGAGCGCAGTTTCGGCGTGCAAGGCAGCTTCTTCACGGGGAGCCCCGGCACGTTGCTGTTCAGCGGCCCGTGCGACGCGCGCCCGAACGCGGCGGCGGCGGTCTGCGTGCGGCAGCGCGACGGCTCGTGGCGCGAGCTGGGCGGCGCCTCGCCGACTTCGGCCGACGCCGGCACCCCCGCGCCGACCATTGCGCGCTGGGTTCCAACCCCCGACGGAGGCGCGCTGGGCCTGGTCGGAGGCGCAGCGTCGGGCGTGTACGACGCCGCCACCGCCGTGCTCACGCCCTTCACGACCAACCCGCGCCCGCAAGAGCACTTGCTCTTCAACCCACCGCACCAGCTGCTGGTGGACGACGTCGCCACGGCAGACGATGGGCGCCTGGTGGGTTACCTGGGCAGCTCGTCGTTCACGTTGACGCGCGACGGGCAGTTCGAGCGCTCGCCACAGCGCTTCAACTCGCTGCAAGCCTCGGGGGCGCTGGCGCTGGCCACCGACTCGGACTATCGGCTCTGGCAATCGAGAGACTTCGGGCGGCGCTGGCACGAGGTGGCTCGCCCCCCGGGTTCCGACGCGCGCCAGGCGCTGCACATCACGCGCTGCTCGCGCGTGGGGTGCGAGCTGTCCGGGTGGTTTCGACTGGGCTTCCGCAGCAGCGAGCCGCGGCCAACGCAGCTCGGCGTGGCCGAGCGCCCGCCGTCGGCGGTGCCCCCGCGGCTGCCGCGCCTCTCGTGCCAGCGCACCTCGCCGCCGCGAACACGCTGGGTGACCCGGACGCGCAGCGCAGACGGCACGCTGAGCGAAGAGTTCGACTTCGGCGCCAGGAAGGTGAGCGGCCGCGAGGGCTCGCTGGCAGCCATCATCCTCAGACCCGCGGCGATCTCCGACGAGCTTTCCCTGGGCGCCACGCTGGTCGAGCCCGACAGCGCCGACACGGGCGCGGCGGGCTTTCGCCAGGCCGTCGGGCGCGCGCGCAGCATGCGCTTCGTGGAGCTCCTGGGTGATCCAAAGGTCGGCGAGAGCCGATTCGCCTGGCAAGACGTCCTGACCCGCGCAGCGCGCGAGTCCAGTGACGGCACCAGCGGGATCGCGACCGACGAGCGTAGCTCGGTGCCGGTGATGGGCGACCGACCCTTCAGCACCGCCGGGGTCTTGATGATCGATCCGAGCGGAGTGCTGGTGTGGTTCCGAGCGGGGCAGGCCGCGCAGGTCATGGCGCTGGGCCGCGAGAACGCGGGCTTCAATCCGCAAAGCGCGCTGGCCAAAGGCAAAGACGAGCTGGTGGTCTTGGCCGAGGACGACAGCTGTGCGGCTCGAGTGATCTCGCTCACCTCTGCGGGGCCGCGCACCCTGCTCGAGCTGCCGCCGCGCGGACGGCGCGGCGCCTGCCCGGCGAACCCCGACGCCCTCGCCCGACTCGACGACGACGGCTTCGCAGTGCTGCGCATGCCGGCCGCTGCGCCACCCTCGACCGACGATCCTGCGCTCTTGCTCACGCCGCGGACCCTGCCGGTATCGCTGGCTGCCTGGTCGACGCTCGGCCCGTGCGCTGCAGATGCCAAGGGCCCGCGGGCGACGGTTGCGGTCCGGAATCGCTGGCTCGAGCTGGACGCGCCGGGCCTTGCTTCGACGGGCGACGCCTTCTTGCTGGCGCACGTCCGCTGGACCGAGACCCGCGTGTGCCTCGAGGCGGTGGCCATCGAGGCGCCGTCCGTCCCGATCGGAGATCAAGAGCTGCCGACCAGCGCGGTGGCGCGGTTCGGCCCCACGCCCCGCGCCGATCGGCGGGGCTTCGCGCTGGGCGCCGAGCACACCGAAGACCTCGCCTGCCGGCTCGCCCCGTGATCAGAAGGGTGGCAGCTCGGGGCTCGGTCCCGCTTCGGGGCTGACGCCAGCATCGGACTCGGTGGGCGGCGGTCCGGCCTGCAGCGCCTCGGGGTCGACCGGGGTCCCAGCGTCCACCTCGGCGGGCGCATCCACGCCGGCGTCGGCCACCTCAGTGGGCGCCGTGCCCTCCAGAAACAGCTCTTCTCGTGCGTCGTCTTGATCGGCTCGCGCCAAGAGCCCGCTGGCGGGGTCGATGCGGACCGCGACGATGCCCGCGGGCCGCGGGAAATCGGTGGCGGGTTTCTTGTCGTGCGCGGCCTTCATCAGCTCGATGAAGTCGGGCAGCGCGGTGGTCGCCCCCGACTCTCCCCACCCGAGTGGCAGCGCGTCGTCGAACCCCACCCAGACCGCGCACACCAGGTCCGTCGAGTACCCGACGAACCACGCATCTTTGGCCTCGTTGGTCGTGCCGGTCTTCCCGGCCAGCGGGCGGCCGAGCGCGAGCGCCCGGGTCGCCGTCCCCTCTTTGACCACGCTGGTGAGCAAGTGAGTGATCAGGTACGCCTCGTCTTCGCCCATCACCCGTCGCGAAGGGGGCGGCGCCGGCAAGCTCAACGCTTTGCCATCGGGCCCGACGATCTTGGTCACCAGCACGGGGGCCGCGAATTCGCCGCCGCTGGCGAAGGTGGCATAGGCGTTGGCCGCCTCGAGCGGGGTGATCTCGTAGGCCCCCAGCGCCAGGCTGGGCGTCGGCTCGAGCTTCGATTCGATGCCCGCAGCCCTGGCCCAGCTCACCACACCCTCGGCGCCGACCTCGGTGAGCAAGCGCTCGGCGGCCGCGTTGTCACTGCGCGCCAGCGCGGCGCGCACGCTGATCTTCCGGGCCTCGAGCTTGCCGTCACGCGAGGCCGGCAAATCGAGCAGCGTGGCCGCCGTGAAGCGCTTGCCGTGCAGCGCGTATCCATAGACGAAGGGCTTGAACGCAGAGCCCGGCTGTCGGCGCGCGCGGGTGGCGCGATCGAGCCCCCCCGCCACGCCTTCGTAGCTGCCGACCAGCGCGAGCACGTGCCGGCTTCGCGGCTCGATGGCCACCAGCGCGCTCTCGGGCCCGAGCTCGAGCCGGGCAGCGACCGGTTCGTCGCCCTCGGGCAGCGCGGGGATGCTGGCCCTGAGCAGGGCCCCTTCCTTGGTGAACTCGCTCGGGGGCACGTGCTTCGGGTTGAAGCGCTCTTCGTGCGAGAGCTGCACCCGGCCGATGACCGAGCCCAGAAGCACGTCGATGGTCCCGGCCTTGTCGTCCACCCGCACGACCTTGCCGGCCACGGCGTGGTGCGGGCGCGGTGCGCCTTCGAACGGGGCGCCGAACAAGCGCCGCTTGGTGGCAGTGTGCGGCGGCTCCAGCTTCTGCCGCTCGGCGTAGCGCAGCAGGTTCTTGCGCACGGCGCCCCGCGCGGCCGCCTGCACCGCCGGGTCGATGGTGGTGGTGACCGTGAACCCGCCCCGCCGGGCGCGCTCGCCGGCCAGGCTCTCGAGCAACTTGCTCACGTGAGCGACCACCTCCGGGGCCAGCTCCGACTCGCCCTCGGACGCGGGCGCCAGCCGCAGGGGCGCCTCCGACGCTTCCTGGTGCAGCTCGGCGGTCACGAATCCCTTCTGAGACATCTGCCCGAGCACGTAGCGGCGGCGCTCGGCCGCGCCGGCCGGGTTCTTGCGCGGCGAATAGCGCTCGGGCGAGGCCACCAGGCCCGCCAAGAGCGCCGCCTCGGGCAAGGTCAGCTCTTTCGCCTTCTTGCCGAAGTAGAAGCGCGCCGCCTCTTCGATCCCGTAGCGGCCGTGCCCCAGATAGATGTGGTTCAGATAGAGGGCGAAGATCTCGTCCTTGGTCAGGTGTTGCTCGAGACGCCGGGCCAAGATGGTCTCGCGGATCTTGCGTCGATAGGTGCGCTCGGAGTCGAGCAGCAGGTTCTTCACCACCTGCTGCGTGATGGTGCTGCCGCCTTGCACCGTGCGACCAGCGCGCAGATTCGCAACCAGTGCCCGCAGCATGCCGAAGTAGTCGAGCCCCTGGTGCTCGTAGAAGCTGGCGTCTTCGGCCGCCAAGAACGCCAGCTTGGCGACGTCGGACACCTCGGCCAAAGGCACCACCGTGCGGCGCTCGGTGAACAGGCTGGCCAAGAGCGAGCCGTCGCGGGCAAGCACCCGCGTGACCTGAGGTGGCGCGTACCCCGCGCGCAGCTGCTCCACGCTGGGCAGGTCAGCCTCGTGGTAGCGAATCACGCCGAAGACGGCCACGGCGCCCAGGGCCGAGAGCGCGACGGCGGCCAGCGCCAGTCGTTTCAGCCAGTGTGCGATCCGCCGGAGCATGCTCGCCTTCCTTCATGCCAAGGCGCGACCCATACCGACAACAAAACGCATCGCCCGCCATCGGGCATTCCCGGCCTCATTTCACCAGGAACTTCATGGCGACGACCGCCAAGACCACGCCCAGGATCAGACACGCGGCGGCGACCCCGATCAGCAGGCCCGCGCCGGGGCCGCGGCGCGTGGGCGCGCGCAAGGTGGTGGCAGCCGGGCTGGTCGCCGGGGCCGGAATCGGCGCCACGGGCGCCGACGGGGGCGGCAGCACGCGCTCGGCGCCCCCCGGCTCGCCGTACGGCGCCAGCGCTTGGGCAAACTCTGCGGCGGTCTGGAATCGATCTTCGGGCTTCTTCGCCAGGGCCTTGGCCACCACGTCGCCCAGCCCCGCCGCGAAGGTCTTGCCCGGCACGCGCTCGCTGAGCGGTATCGGCGGCTCCATCACGTGCTTCTGGATGTACTCCATCGGCGTCTTGGCGTTGAACGGGAGCTTACCGGTGAGCACTTCGTACAAGATGGCCGACAGCGAGTAGATGTCGCTGCGCGCGTCCAGGGTCTTGCCCTGAGCTTGCTCGGGCGACATGAACTCGGGCGTGCCGAACACCATGCCCTCTTGGGTCAAGATGATGGACCCGGGTCGCATCTGGCGCTCGGTCACCTTGGCCAGGCCGAAGTCGAGCACCTTCGGAAAGTCCTTCATCCCGCCCTGCACGCTGAGGAAGATGTTCTCGGGCTTCAGGTCGCGATGAACGATGCCCATCTCGTGGGCTTCGTGCAGTGCCCCACACACCTGCACCAAGATGGGGATGGCGCGCTCCGGAGCCATTGGCCCCTCTTTGCGTACCGTCTGGTTGAGGTTCCGCCCCTCGAGCAGCTCCATCACGATGTACAGCGAGCCGTCCTCTTCCAGCTCGCCGTACATGAACACCTTCGCCGTGTTCGGATGGGTCAGCTGACTCATCGCCCGGGCTTCGCGCCGGAAGCGAGACGTCAAATCCTTGCGCCCGGCCAGCTTGGGATGGAGGATCTTGATGGCCACCATCCGGTTCATCGCCGGCTGCTCGGCCTTGTAGACGGAGCCCATGCCGCCGGTGCCGATCTTCTGCAAAATCCGGAACTGGCCGCCGAGGATCTCTCGGCCAATGAACGGATCTGCGGGGCGCACCACGGCCGCTTCTACCAAACCTGGGTGCCCGCTACGAGGTTTCCCCACCCGGGCTCGACTTCGGAATGACGTGCAGCATGAATACCGCTGAATTCCTGACGAGCCCCGCGCTCAGCCGGGCCGGGTTCCGCCATGCTTTCTTCACTCGAAACGGCGGCGCCTCCGTCGGGCCCTACGCTTCGCTCAGCTTCTCGATCGCGGTGGGCGACCACCCGGACGACGTCCGCGAGAACCTGGTGCGGGCTGCGCGCGCTCTCGACGTCGCCCCGGACAAGCTCTTCTTTCTCTCGCAGGTCCACGGCCGCGACGTGCATCGCGTCGACGCCGAGTCGAGCCGCGAGACCGTCCTCGTGACGGAGGGGGACGCCTTGGTCTCGAGCGACCCCAGCGTGGGCGTGGGCGTGCGCTCGGCGGATTGCGTGCCGGTGCTGATCGGCGACCAGAAGACCGGCTCGGTCGCGGCGGTGCACGCCGGCTGGCGGGGAGTCGAGTTGGGCGCCGTGGCGGCGGCTGTCCGACAGCTCTCGGCCGAGCCCCGCGACCTGGTGGCTGCCATTGGACCCCACATCTCCCTCGAAGCCTTCGAGGTCTCGGACGAGGTGGCCGCTCGCCTCTTGGCGTGCTCCCCCGACCCGGACGTGGTTTCGCTGCGCCCTGGGGCTCGGCCCCACGTCGATCTGAGGCGATTGGTGCGCGCCCAGCTGGTCAGCCTGGGCCTTGCCCCAAGCGCGGTGGACGACGTGGCGGGCTGCACCGTGCTCGAGCCCGGGCGTTTCTTCTCGTTTCGACGCGATGGCGCCAAGAGCGGACGGCACCTGTCGGCCATCGTCCCGCGTGGTCTGCACGCCTGAGCAGTAACCGGCTACTTTTTCCTTCCGAGCGCCCGGGTATACGCTCGGCAGCCATGTCCCTGGAAGTCCAGTGCGGTCAGTGCGACGCGCGCTTCACGCTCCCCGATGACTTGTACGAGCGCAAGGTGAAGGGGCGCATCGTCACCGTGCGGTGCAAGAAGTGCCGCGCCGACATCTCGGTGGACGGCACCGAGAGCGGCACCGTGCTGGACCCGACACCCACCGATCAGATGCCCATCTCGCTGCCGCCGGTCGCTGGCCTCTGGGTCGTGAGCTTCGGCGACGAAGACGATCGCGAGCTCACGGTCGGGCAGATCAAGAAGGCCCTGGAGGCGGGCGAAATCAACCACGAGACGCTGGTCTGGAACACCAGCCTCGACGAGTGGCTGATGCTGGGCGAGGCCCCGACGCTGAAGGACCTGGTCGACGGGGACGACGTCGGCGGGTTCTTGGGCACCGGGGTCGACATCGGCGCCGACGTCGATCTTGCCGGCGGAGACGAGGTGGGTCCATTCCGCAGCGTGGGCGCCGGAACCATGAGCGACCACCCGGAGGGCGAGGCGCGACGCGCCGAGAAGTCGGCGAGCCCACCGCCGGTGGACGGGACGCCCACCGTGCCGCTGGTGATGCCTTCGGCGAAGGCCAGCAAGGACGAGGTCGCGCGCCCGCCGAAGCCCCCGCGGAAGCTGCCCGACGCGCCCCCCAAGATCCGGCCCGCATGGCTGAGCGAGGAAGAGGTGAAGAAGGCGATCCCGAAGACCGAGGATCCCGACCTGCCCGAAGGCGAAGAGGAATCGCCGTCGAGCGGCACCCCCGACTTGCGTACGCTGATGACCGAGTCACTGGTACCGCCGAAGAACGACGCGCCCAAGAAGGACGACTCGGCATCGGAAGAGATCTTCGCCATCGGCGGCGGAGGGATCGCCGCGGCCCTCCCGACCATCGACCTGACCAGCATTCCGCCCCCCGATTCCGAGCCCCGCGCCTCGAAGAAACCCCGAAAAAGCAGGGATGACGAGCAGGACGACGACGACGACGACGACGAGTCGCCCCCGAGCAGCGAAAGGCCGCGAACCAAGAGCCGGGCCTCGGATCCCAAACCGAAGAAGCACGACCGAGACGGCGCCCGTGCTCGCCCGGCGGCGGCGCCAGAAGAGTCGAAGAGCGACTCGTCGACGATCTGGATCCTGCTGGCAGCGGTGGGCGCGCTGGCGATCTACTGGTTCGTGATCCGAACCCCCGAGAAGCCCGCCACCGAGGGCGCGACGCCGACCGCGACGGCGCAGCTTGCCCCGCTGCCGGTCGCCACGACCAGCCCCGTGGCGACCGTGACGCCGCCGGCCGACGCCGCGAGCAGCGAGCAGCGCGATGCTGCGGCCAAGCCGACCTCGACGAACGAAGACAAGCCCACCGACCCGAAAGAGACGAAGCCGGTCGACCCGAAAGAGACGAAACCGGACGACCCGAAAGAGACGAAGCCCACCGAGCCGAAGGAGACGAAACCGGTCGCCAGCGCCACCGGTGGCGACGTGGCGATGGCCGCTCCGTTCGACGCCAACGCCGCGCGCGCAGCGTTGGCTTCGGCGGCCGGCGCCGCTTCGGGCTGCCGCAAAGAGGGCGACCCGGCCGGCACCGCCACCGTGGTCGTCACGTTTGCGCCGTCGGGCCGAGTCACCAGCGCCAACATCAGCGGTCCGCCGTTCGCCGGCACTCAGACCGGCGGCTGCATCGCTGGGGCCATGCGCCAGGCGAAGGTCCCGGCGTTCTCCGGCGAGCACGTCACGGTGAGCAAGACCGTCGTCGTGCAATGACCCCGACCCTGCGGCGCGCAACGCCGGACGACGCCGAGCTGGTGCTGCGCTTCATCCGCGAGCTCGCGGAGTACGAGCGCGAGCCCGACGCAGTCGAGGCCACCGCCGCAGGCCTGCGGCAGCAGCTGTCGAGCCCAGCTCCGCCGTTCGAGTGCCTGCTGGCCGAGCTCTCGGGAGAGCCCTGCGGTTTCGCCCTGTTCTTTCACAACTATTCGACCTGGCGGGGTCGCGCCGGGATCTACCTCGAGGACCTGTTCGTGTCCGAACGAGCGCGCGGACGTGGCGTTGGGCGGGCGCTCTTGGCCGAGGTCGCGCGCATCGCGGTCGCGCGAGGCTGCGCGCGCCTCGAATGGGCGGTGCTCGACTGGAATCAGCCTGCCATCGACTTCTACCGGGCGCTGGGCGCGAGCCCCATGGACGAGTGGACGGTCTTCCGTCTCACCGGGGACCCGCTCACGCGCCTGGGCGCTCAGCGGCAGTCCGAGAACACGTCGCGGTAGAGCTGGTCGGCAACCAACTAGTGGCCCGCTGCCCCCCAGTGCACGTGATCGTTCGCAAACCGGCGGTTCTTCGGGCACAGCACCTGCGGGTCGCCGCACGAGAGCAGCCCGTGAATGTCCACCGCGTGGTCCACCGTGCCGCCGCTGGCCTGCTCGACAATCCACGAGTTGAGCGCCTCGGTCGCCTCGGCGCGCCGGTCGCGCGTGCCGCGCAGGCGGCCCCAGGGCGGGATCGTCACGGCCACCACCGCCACGCCGCGGTCCCGCGCCGTCTTGTACATCTGCGATAGGTTCCGCTTGATGGCGTCGATGCGCGCCTCACGCGGGGTGGCCGCGGCCAGATCGTTCACGCCGCCCAGGATGATCACGTGGGTGTAGCTGGGTCGGGGGCGCCACGGCGTACCACGACCGAACAAGTGGTCGGGCAGCCGCCAGCGCATGTGATCGGTGCGCTGCCCGCCGATCCCGTAACCGTCGAATCGGCTCTCGGGGCAGCGTTCGGACAGCGCTTTCAAGTACTTGCCCCCCCCCGAGCGGGTGTCGGTCAGCGAATCCCCGACCGCGGCCACCACGTAGCGCTTGCCGTGCGGCGGGTCGGCGCGGCCCGGAGCGCCCAGCGCCAAGAGACCGAAGCCAAGGAGAGTCGCGACCAGCGCGCGCATGCCATGGAAGTGTAGCGCCGCGGGCCGACGGCGCGAAAATTCCGGGCTGTGTTAGCTTTCCCGCCCTTCGAGGAGAGCTGCCATGTCCGTTGCCTACATCATCGATGCAGTCCGAACGCCGCGCGGCCGCGGCAAAGCCGGTAAGGGTGCGCTCAGCGGGATCCACCCCCAAGAGCTGGTCGCGCAGACGCTGAACCAGTTGCCGAAGCGCCTGAACCTCCGACGAGAAGACGTCGAGGACGTGATCATCGGCTGCGTCTCTCAGGTGCGAGAGCAGGGCGCGTGCATCGCCCGCAACTCGATCTTGGCAGCCGACTGGCCCGAGACCGTGACCGGCGTCACGCTGAACCGTTTCTGCGGCTCCGGACTCCAGGCAGTGAACTTCGCGGCCATGGGGGTGATGAGCGGCCAGCAAGATCTGGTCGTCGCCGGCGGTGTCGAGAGCATGTCGCGCGTTCCCATGGGGGCGGACGAGGCCATGATTGACGGCCTGAACCTCGCGCTGCGAAAGCGGCTGTTCCAGGTGCCGCAGGGCATCAGCGCCGATCTGATTGCCACCCTCGACGGCACCACCCGCGAAGAGGTGGATGGCTTCGCAGTGAAGAGCCAGGCCAACGCGGCGCGCGCCATCGCGGAAAACCGCTTCGGGAAGAGTCTCTTCCCGGTAGTGGACGACGCCGGCAAGGTGGTGCTCGACAAAGACGAGCACCCTCGGCCCGGCGCGACCCTCGAGAGCCTGGCGGGGCTCGAGGCTTCGTTCACCATGATGGGCGCGGCACCGCTGGGTCCGAATGGCGAGACCCTCGATCAACTGGCGTTGTCGCGGTACCCGCAGGTCAAAGAGATCCGCCACGTGCACCACGCTGGGAACTCGAGCGGCATCGTGGATGGCGCGGCGCTGGTGGTGCTGGCGTCGGCGGGATACGTGAAGACCAGCGGGCTGAAGCCCCGCGCGAAGATCCGGTCGATGGCGACCTACGGTGCCGAGCCGGTGATCATGCTCACGGCACCCACGCCGGCGTCCGAAGTGGCGCTGAAGAAAGCCGGGATGACCGCCAAGGACATCGACCTGTGGGAGATCAACGAGGCCTTCGCCGTGGTGCCGCTCAACACCATCCGCCGCCTCGAGATCGATCCGGATCGAGTGAACGTCAACGGCGGTGCCATCGCGCTCGGTCACCCGCTGGGTGCCACGGGCGCTGCGCTGCTCGGCACCGCGGTGGACGAGCTCGAGCGGTCCGGCAAGGCCACCGCCTTGATCACCCTGTGTATCGGTGGCGGCATGGGCATCGCCACGGTCATCGAGCGGGTCTGAGCCGGCAAAAACTGCGGCGGCGGCCCCGGGCCCCGGCGAGCGGGTGGGGGGGCTGGCGCACTCGAATGGCCGGACTTAGGTTCCAAACCATCGGCGCCCGTTGGGGCCGCAGAGTGTCGCACCCATCCCCGCCCAACCCCCGCTCGTCGGGCCGTCGAGCGCAACGAGAGTCGCGTTTTCGCCCGACGCCCCCAGCGCGGCGCCGATACTAACTCCCACCCGAAAGCACCACGGCCCGGCCCCGTCAGCGACGAGGTCGGGCCGTGTTTTCTGTCGGGGCCTGCGCTCAGATGCGACGCAGGGCGATGGCGGCGGCGTCCCGAACGAACTGGTTGGGGTCGCTCTCGGCAGCCTTCACCGCGCTCTTGGCCGCTGGGTCGGCGATCTTGCCCAGGGACGAGACCGCTGCGGCGCGCACCGCGGGGTCGGATTCGGTGGCGGGTGAGGTCAGCGCGATCAGCCCGGCCACCGCGTCTTTGGCCCGGAGCGTGCCGAGTGCCTCGGCCGCGCGCTTGCGAACCAGCGGCGACTCGTCCGAGATGCGCTTCACCACCGCGGCCGTGCCGGTGAAGACGTTGACGCGGGTCGAGGCGTAGAGGGCCTCCAGCCGCACGCTCTCGTCCTTGTCACCGATGGCGAGAGCCAGCTCGCCGTTCGGGCCCTGGCTGTTGATGCGCCAGAGGGCGTGGGCGGCCGCCTTGCGGACCTTGGCCGACGGATCGGAGGTGGCCGCCTTGGCGATCACCGGGACGCCCGGCGCGATCAGGAACTCACCCAGGGCCTCGACGGCGTAGGCGCGCTTGTTCTGGCTGGCGCCAGCGTCCGTCGCGGTCTTGAGGGTCTGTTCGTAGACCTGACCGGGTCCGAAGACGCCCAGGATGCGGCGCCTCAGCCACCAGGCGCTGATCTCGCGAGTACGAGAGTGTGAGTCGTAGATCAGCTTGGAGACGATCGGGATGCAGTCGAGGCACTCCGTCTTCTCACCCTTCTCGAGTCGCGCCCAGATCTCGGTGGGGGCGAGCTCCCCCACTCCGATGTTGCGGATGTCGGCGGCCGACGTCGGGCTCTCGAGCGAAGCCGGGTCGAGGTTCTTGTAAACCTTCGAGCGGCCGCTCAGGGTGTTCTTCGGAGCAGAGTCCGCGATGACAGCGCCGGAGACGAGCAGAGTGGCTCCAGCGAGGAGTGCGCCCAGGGTCGTACGAATGGTCTTCATGGCTTTCTCCGTTGCTCCTCAGCTTACTTGTAACCGCCGCCAGCGAGGGGGTCGCTGCCGAATGGTTTGAATCCAGTGTTCTGGCGGGCGTAGTACTGGCCGCCGATGTCGATGGCGCGGATCAGCGCGGTGCGCTCTTCGCGGGTCAGCGTCACGCCCTTGTCTTCGGGGTGAAGCGTGCGAGTGCCGCCCTTGACGCCCGGGTCGCTGAAGGGCTCACCCAGCTTCCACGCGGTCTTGTTGGGGTCCTTCGCCGACACCATGTTGATCTTCTCGATCATCACGCTGTTGCGCGCGTCGCTCGGGACTGCCCAGGCCGGCGGAACGGTGCCGGTGACCTGCATGTCGAGCTTCGTCCCGACTTCCATGCCCGCGGGGTAGAACAGCGACACGTAGCTCGCCGGATAAGTGGCGACCTTGTTGTCGTACATCACCGTGATGGGCGTGGTGCTGAGGTCGAGCCGCGGGATCTGGTAAGGCGTGGTCTCGCCGGTCAGCGTGTTGCTCATCGTGACGGTGTAGTACTCGGTGGTGCCCGCGTTGTGGCAAGTCGCGCACTTGGCGTCGAGGATCTTCTGGATCTCGTTGCCCTCGAAGCCCGAGTCGGCCTTGTACCAGGGGTACTCTTGGCGCTTGGCGATCGCCTTGTTGAAGTTCATCGGGTGATCCGCCTTGCTCGGGTCGCCCTTGCCAGCCGCGGTGGTCAGCGCCTGAGCGCCCGGCTTCACGGGGGCCTTGCGGCTCTCGTGGCAGCCACCACACACGCGGTCTTCGCCCGGCATCGCCTGGATCCACAGCGTCTGGTTGCGGATCGCGAGCTCGAACTCGTCGACGGCCTGGAGGTGGATCGGCACGTACGGCGGGACGGCCGCGAGCCACGAGCCGTCGTCGTAGACCTCGGCTTCGCCCAAGATGGCGCCGCCTTCGGACATCGTCAGGCCGAACATCGTGACGCCGGTGGCGCCCTCGCTCGAGAAGCCCTCGATGATGCGCACCTTGACGGCCTGCTTCAGCGCCTCGTCCATCGGCGTGCTCTTGACGAACTGCGCGCCCTCGACGCTGTCGCCGTGGACCGCCGCCAGGGAGGTCTGCTTGATGTCGATCGAGCCCAAGACCGCGGGAACGGTGGAGTCCGGAGTGTCCTGGATCGAGCCGATGATCGGCGGCGTGTTCCGCTTCACCACCGGCTTCGCGTAGATCTCCCAGGTGCCTTCGTAGTCCTTCACCAGCTGGTTGGTGCGGGTCTGCGGGTCGTAGATGTAGACGCCGAAGTCCGGCGGGGTCTGCGAGAGCTCGTTCAGCTCGTTCACGAAGCCCTTGGCCCAACCGGTGAGGATGCGACCGTCCGGCAGCATGGTCGGCGCGCGGTAGCGGCCCACCGGCGAGGGGTCACGGCCCGTGGGCACGGCCTCGCTGAGCACGGTGTACTCCGGCTCTTCCTCGTAGAAGGCCGCCGGGTTGTCGGGGTTGCGGGCGTCGATCAGCACCAGCGCGCCAGCGTGGTTCGGCTGCTGGCGGTCGGCGGCCACCGCGATGAACATGTTCGCCGTGTTGGTCTCGACACCCTGCACCAGCGAGTTCGACGGCTTGCCGTGCTGGCCGCTGACTGCAGTCATCTGAGTGCAGTCCGGGTTGGCGGCAAACAGCTTCGAGTCGTTGACGTTCTCGAGGTGCTCCCAGCGGGTGAAGCCAACGCGACCATCTTGCATCGCGAACGGGCCGACGGTGTGCGACAGGTTCTGCGAGCACAGCTTGCGGTCGGCGTCGCCACCGGACACGGTCACGAATGCCAGCTGCGACACCTGCCGGCTGTGGTTGTACTCGTCGGCACGAGTACCCATCTCGGTGTAGCCCTGGTTGGTGATGAACGCGATCTTGTCGCCGGGGATCCAGGCCGGCTGAATGTCGTCCTGGTCGCCGAAGGTGAGCTGGTGGATCTCGAACTTGCCGTCATCGTTGGGCTGCAGCGCCGCCCAGTAGATGTGGTACGAGTCGCTGCCGCTCTGCTTCATCGAGAACACGACCTTGGTGCCCTCGAAGTTCAGGTCCAGGCCGCCAATGTCGGCCGTCTTGAAGTCCTCGATGATGTTGGCGGTGTCACCCGTCGACAGGTTCAGGACCTCGAGCCGCCCGCCGGGGACGAAGCGGTCGTAGTTCAGAACCTGGCCTTCGCCATCGGCCACGTGGACGTTCCACGAGCCATCCTCGTTCTGCGACATCGTCTGGCGCACCGCGTAGACGAGTTGCTTCACGTTCTTGATTGCGGGGCCATCACTCTCTTCCCCCTTGTCGCTGGAGCAGCTCGCTGCGGTCAGACCGAGCGCTACCAGGAAGGGGAGGGTGAGGGCGCGAACCACGCGACGACGGGAAGAGCTCTGAGCCATGGGTTTCCTCCGAGGGGCCTTGCCCCGGCCATCCCAAAAGCAGAATCCAGGCCAAGCAGAAACATCGAGGAAACCAGGTAGTCCATACGCCCACCGTGGGGACGCGCCCCCACTACCCCGTGGGGCTGCGGGGGCCGCTGCCCCCTGGCCCGCCGGCCTCGCAGGCCCGTAGAGTGGGTGGGTGGAACTCCGATGGGACGAGCGCGGGCTGATCGTGGTGGTGGCTCAGGATCACCTCACGGGCGAGGTTCGCATGGTGGCGTGGATGAACCGCGAAGCGCTGGCGGCCACGCGCGAGTGCGGGTTTGCCACGTTTTTCAGCCGCTCGCGCGGCAAGCTCTGGCAGAAGGGCGAGACCAGCGGCAATCGATTGAAGGTGCACGGCATCAGCGCGGACTGCGACGGCGACACGCTCTTGCTCTCGGTCGAGCCCGAGGGCCCCTCGTGCCACACCGGCCGGGCCAGCTGCTTCTTCCAGTCGCCCGAGGGCGAGCCGCGGGACCCGGCGCCGACCTTGCTCACGCTCCAGGCGGTGATCGCCGCACGGGCGAGCAGTAGTGCGGAAAAGAGCTACACGCGAGCACTACTCGACGGCGGCGCACCCCAGATCGGCGCCAAGCTTCGAGAAGAGGCGGCCGAGCTCGCGGCTGCAATCGCCGAAGAGTCGGCAGAGCGTGTCGCAGCCGAGAGCGCAGACGTGCTCTTCCACCTGCTGGTCGGTCTCGAAGCGCGCCAGGTCCCGTTTCGCGAAGTGCTTCGTGAGCTGGCGCGCCGCGCGGGCACCAGCGGACACGCGGAGAAGGCGGCCCGCAAGAACGGGGGCGCCGGCCCACAGCAGGTTTGACCCTGCTCCAAGTGGCCGATATTGTGGGCTCCTCGCGTTTGCGCTCCCCGGTCATCTCGGCCGGATCCTCCCCGCGGAAAGTTGCCAATGAAGGTACTGGTCTTCGAAGCGGACGCTGAATTCGCGACGGTGGTGAAAGGCGGTCTCACGGCCCTGGGTTGCGAGACGACGGTCGTCGACGAAGCGAACGTCGGGTTGCAGGAAGCCGCCGGAAACAAGCCCGACTTGATCCTGCTCTCGATCGAGCTGCCGCGCATGAACGGCTTCTCGGTCTGCAACAAGCTCAAGCGCGACCCGGCGCTCAAAGACATCCCGCTCATCATCATGAGCAGCGACTCGACGGAAGAGACGTTCGAGCAGCACCGGCGCCTGCGCACGCGCGCAGAGGACTACATCCACAAACCGATCTCGTTCGGTGACCTGATGGGTCGCGCCCGGGCCTTCGTCGCGCTGCCGGAAGCCGGAGGGCTCACCGAGCCGCCGCCCAGTGACATCGTGATCGACGACGAGATCGTGCTCGACGACGCCGAGCCGCTGGCGGCCGACGGCGGCGGCGGCGGTGAGGGGGAGCTCGACCAGGTCTTCGACTCGCTTCAGCAGAAGCCCTCCACGCCGCCGGTGGCGTCACAGCCGCCACCCGAGCCCGAGCCCGAGCCCGAACCCGAGCCCGAGCCCGCTGCTGCGGAACCCGCGCCCCCGCGGGAGCCCGAGCGGGCACCCGCGTCGATCGCGCCGCCCCCCGCTGCCGCCCCGCCGCGCGCCTCGGCCGAGCCGGCGCTGCAGGCCGAGATCGACAAGCTGCGCGCACGCGTCGGCGAGCTCGAGGGTGACCTCGAGACCGCCCGCCAGAAGGCCACCGAGCTCGAAGACACCGCGGGCCGCGAAGCCAGCAAAGACGCCGAGGTGCAACGCCTGAAGCGCGAGCTGGACGAAACCAAGGCCAAGCTCTCGTCGGCGGGGAAGAGCAGCGGCAGCTCCGCTCGTGAGTTCTTGGATCTGCGCGAGCAGCTCAACAAGAAGGACAAAGAGCTGCTGGATCTGCGCGAGCAGGCCACCAGCAAGGACAAAGAGCTGCTGGCCCTGCGCGACGGCGCGTTGAAGCTCGATCGCGACAAGGCCGATCTGAACGACCGCATTGCCGAGCTCGAATCGCAGCTGTCGGACACCCAGAAGAGCCTCGAGTCCACTCGCGCCGACAAAGAGCAAGCGGGCAAGCGCGCGGACGACTTCAAGCGCAAGAGCGAGAAGCTGCAGGGCGACCTCGAGGCCAAGAGCCGCGAGCTGGACGACGCCAAAGAGGCGCACATGCGCGAGCTGGCGACGCGCGATGCCAAGGACGCCTCACTGCGCGCCGAGCATCAGGAGCAGCTGGAAGCGGCCGAGGCGAAGCGCAAGGCCGACGTGGCCCAGGCCGAAGAGCAAGGTCGAGAGAACCTCGCCGCGGCTGTCGAGCAGGCCAGGGGCGAAGCGGCAGAGGCCCAGGCGGCAGCACTGGAAGAAGCGGGCCGCGCGGCAGAACGCGCCAAAGAAGAGGCCATCACCCAGCGTGAGGCCGAGCTGAAGAAGGAATACGACTCGAAGATGGCGGCCTTGCATCGCGCCAACGAAGACGCGATGAACAAGCTCAAGGCCGAGCACGCGCAGTCGATGGACGACGCGGACAGCGCGGCAAAGCAGCGTCTGTCGAATCGCGAGGCCGAGCTGGAAGCGGCCCGCGCCGACGCCGAGGCGGCGCTCACGGCGGCACACGACGCGACCAAGGCCGAGCTGGCAGAGACCCGCGAGAAGCTGGCAGCGACCGAGCGCTCGAAGGAAGAGAGCGAGGCCAGCCGCGACGCCCAGATCGCCTCGCTGAAAGGCGACCTGCAACAGCGCACCGAAGAACGCGACTCGGGGAGCGCCACGATTCGCGATCGCGACGGCCAGATCGCGCAGCTGGAAGCGGCCCTGGCCAGCGAGAAGAGCGAGCACGGCGCAGCCCGCGATACCACCGCGGCGCGCGAAGGGCGCGTCTCGCAGCTCGAGGCCGAGCTGGCAGCCACCCGGGGCGATCTGGACCTGACGGCGGCCAACCTGGCGAGCGAGTCGCAGCGCCTGACCAAGGCGCGCGCCAAGTGGACCGACGACAAGGCGGCGCTCGAGCGCGCCAAAGACGCCCTGGCCGCAGCGCTGTCTCAGATCGAAGACGCCGAGAACCGACCGATCGACTGAGCCTGGCACGCCCGGAGGGACTCGAACCCCCGACCACCGGATTAGAAATCCAGCGCTCTATCCAGCTGAGCTACGGGCGCAGGCCGGTTTCAACTGTCACATTCGGACGGCGATTTCAAAGGGAAGCGGGATGGACCAGGGCAGAAGGGCGATCCTCGGGCGGCGGGCGCGGCTGATGGCCGCCGCACTCGCTGGCGCGGGCCTGGGCGGGGCCCCCAGCTGTGCCGCCGAGCAGAAGCCCGCCGCGTGCCTCGAGCCTCCGCAACAGGTCGAGGTGATCGTGCCGGAGCCCGACGCCGGACCGGCGGACGAGCCCCCGGACGCCACGCTTCCCGCGCGCAGCCCCATGCCCGATGCCAGCGCGCCGAAGCCACGCGACCCGTCGCCGCGGATCTGCCTCAGCGAGTGGTGACGTCACTCATTCGTCACCCCCCGGCGCGGGCAGTCGGTTAGGGTCGGCGTGTGCCGCGCTATCGCTGGGTGGTCTGGGCTCTCAGCTGGGTCGCGTACGCCTCGTACTACACCGGGCGCAAGGGGCTCAGCGTTGCCAAGAAGTCGCTGCACGACAAGCTGGGGGTGAGCGAAGGCGCGCTCGGCGCCATCGACACGGCTTATCTCGCGGCCTATTCGGTCGGGCAGTTCGCCTCGGGCTTCGCCGGCGATCGGGTCGGGGCGCGACGACTGATCGGCGCCGGCATGCTGGCCTCGGCCGCGGCGTGCGCCGCCTTCGGCGCGTCGAGCACCGCCCTCTTGTTCGCAGCGTTCTTCTGCCTGAACGGCCTGGCTCAGTCCACGGGCTGGCCCGGCACCACGCGGGCGATGGCCGAGTGGACCACCCGAGAGAACCGCGGCACCGTGATGGCCTTCTGGGCCACCTGCTACCAGGTGGGCGGCATCTTGGCGACCGCGCTCGCGGCATTCTTGCTGGGGCGCTACGGCTGGCGCGCAGCGTTCTTCGGTCCGGCAGTGTGGCTGGGCATCGTGGGCGTCGCCGTGTGGATCTGGCTCGCACCGGGGCCCGAGCACGGCGACCCCGGCCAGCACGTGGCCGAAGAGCGGCGGGTCGCTCAGCGCGCAGTGCTGAGAAACCCGGTGCTCTGGTGCTACGGCGCCAGCTACTGCAGCATCAAGTTCATCCGCTACGCGCTCCTGTTCTGGCTGCCGTACTTCCTGGCGAAGAAGCGCGGGTACGGCGAAGAGCAAGCGGGCTACGTCTCGGTGGCGTTCGAGGTCGGCGGCGTGGTGGGGGTGATCGCGCTGGGGATAGCGTCGGACCGACTGCGGCACTACTCGCGCTCTCTGCTCTCGGCGGTGGGGCTGGTCGCGTTGATGGCGGCGCTGCTCTTCTACTCGCGCATCGGCTCGAGCTCGATCTGGGCCAACGTGATCGGCCTGGCGCTGGTGGGCGCCGCGCTGTTCGGACCCGACGCGCTGCTCTCGGGCGCGGCCTCGCAAGACGCCGGCGGCCCGCACGCTGCCGCGACGGCCACCGGCTTCGTCAACGGCATGGGCTCACTGGGCTCGGTGCTGGAAGGGCTGGTGGTCCCCGCGATCAGCAAGCGTTACGGCTGGGAGGCCGTGTTCCAGCTGTTCATCGCGCTGGCGCTGCTCGGGGCGCTCTGCCTGGTGCCCACGCTCAGATCGGCCTCGGCCGCGCGCAGCCCCTGATCACTCGAAGCGTTGCCACAGGCCGCCGATCAGCCGCTCGTGCGGCAGGAAGCGGGCCTTGTACCGCATCCGGTCGCACTCGCCGATGTACAGGCCCAGGTACAGGTACTCGAGGCCCCAGGCCAGGCACAGCTCGACCTGCTTCATGATCGAGAAAGTGCCGATGCCCAGCGCTTCGTGGGCTGGGTCGTAATAGCAGTACACCGCCGAGAGCGCGGACTCGGCGCGGTCGGTGACGGCAACGCCGACCAGCTCGCCCGCCAGCGAGTAGCGCAGCTCGAAGGACTCGCAGCACGAGGCGACCAGGAAGTCGGTGTAGTCCGAGGCTTCGATCTGCCGGGCTTCGTCCACCAAGCCGCGCCCCAGCTTGTGCAGGTTGTACAGCCGCACCCGCGCGTCGTCGGTGAGGGTCGGCCCGATCTCGACCTGCAGCGCGCCGGCCGCCCGCCGCACGTTGCGACGCAGCGAGCGGCCGACTCTGAGCTCGCGCACCGGGATGCGGATCGGCTCGCACGCCTTGCACTCGGGGCACTCGGGTCGGTAGAGCACCAGACCCTGCCGGCGATCGCCCGCGTGCAGGCGCTGATCCAGCTCGATGCGGCTGAGCTCTCGGATGGGAAGCCGCAGCGGCAGGCGTGCCGTGCGCTCGGGCAAGTAGGGGCAGCGGCTCGGCTTGTCGAGCACCAAGAGCTCTGGCGGCTCCCCCGGGAGCAGCGGAATGCTCATGCGATCTTCGCCCGGCGCGAAAGGCGTGGCGCCTGCTCACGGGCGATTCGCACGACGCGGTCGGCGTCCAACGTGACGAGCTGGCCGGCGGCGACCACCGGGCACCCGCCGACGAAGACGTGCTCGACGTCCCGCGCCTGGGTCGCGTAGACCAGCGTGCTCACCGGATCCGGGGCCGGTGCGGCGTGCGGCGCCGCGGTGCCGACCACCACCAGATCGGCCCGCTTGCCCACCTCGAGCGAGCCGATCTCGTGGGCCAAGCCGAGCACGCGCGCGCCCTCGATGGTCGCCATGCGCAGCACCTCTAGCGCCGGAAGAACGCCGGGGCCCACCGTGCCCGCCGAGACCAGCGCCGCGTGGCGCATCTCGAGCCAGGGGTCGAGGTTGTTGTTGCACGGAGCCCCGTCGGCCCCGAGCCCGACGGTCACGCCTGCGGCGCGCATGCGCGCGACCCGCGCGATCCCGCTGCCCAGCTTCAGGTTGGCGGAAGGGCAGTGGACGACGCGGGTCTCGTCGTCGGCAAGCCGCTTCATCTGAGCCGGCGTCAGCTGTACGCCGTGGGCGATGGACGCGCGCGGGCCGAACAGACCCCAGCGCCGGAGCAGCACCACGTCGTCGGCACCCAGCGCACCTCGGACCGCGTGCCGCTCGCCGGGGTGCTCGGCCGCATGGGTGTGCATCACGGCGTTCGACGCCCGCGCCCGCTCGCACGCGCCACGGATCAACCGCTCGGAGCAAGAGAGGATGAAGCGCGGGATCCAGGCATAGTGGACCCGACCCGAGGCGTGCCCCGCCCAGCGCCGCTCGAGGCCTTCCGCGTCGGAGAGTGCCCGAGCCGTGCTCTCTTTCAGGACCCGCGGGACCCCCGCGCCGGCGTCCATCAACGTCTTTCCGCCGACCACCCGGATGCCGGAGCGCACGCAGGCGTCGAACACCACGTCGTGATGGTGCACCGTGCCCAGGTCGAGCAGTGCGGTGGTTCCAGCCAGCAGCATCTCGGCAAGGCCGAGCTCGGCGCTGGCGCGAATGCTGGCCTCGTCGTGAGCGGCCTCGAGGGGCCAGATCCGTCGCCTCAGCCAGTCGAGCAAGGGAAGGTCGTCGGCCATGCCACGCATCAACACCTGACACAGGTGAACGTGGGCCATGACCAACCCGGGCAGCACGATGCGATCACGACCGTCGACCACCCGCGCCTTCGACCCGGCGCGCACCCGGCCGAGGCCCGCGATCCGCCCGTCGCGGATCAAGAGGTCGCCACGGAGGACGCGGTCGGCAGCGTCGCAGGTGACCAGTGTCGCCCCGCGGATCAGCGTTTCGCCCGTGGTCATCGCTCGAACACGAACGCTTCGGGCAAGAGCGCGGCAAGAGTGGTCTGTTTGCGGGCGGTGGGCGTGGTCGAGACAATCACGGCACCCGGTCCGAACTCTTGGATCACCTGCCGACAGATGCCGCAGGGCATCGCCGGCGCTTCCGCCTCGGTGTGGACGGCCACGGCCACGATCTCGCGCTCGCCCGCCGCAATCGCCGCACCGATGGCGTTGCGCTCGGCGCACACCGTTGCGCCGAAGCTGGCGTTTTCGACGTTGCACCCCACATAGGCTTGGCCGCTGGCTGCGCGCACCGCCGCACCGACTCGAAACCGCGAGTAGGGCGCGTGAGCGCGCAGCATCACGCCTTGGGCCAAGGCCTCGAGCGCGGGTAGATCGAGCTGTGTCATGATGCCAGCCGCGCGACCTTCTCGACCCACTTGCCGAGCAGCGAGGTGAACGTGGCGCGCGTCTTGTTCGCGGTCGCCTCCACCTCCGAGTGATCGAGCAGCGTGGGCGACAGGCCAGCTCCCAGGTTGGTGATGCAGCTCATGGCTCCCACCCGGACGCCGCGGTGCCTCAGCACCAGCACCTCGGGAACGGTGCTCATCCCGACGGCGTCGGCGCCCAGCGTGCGCAGCATGCGGATCTCGGCCGGCGTCTCGTAGCTGGGCCCGAGCAGCCCGGCGTACACGCCCTCTTGCAGCTTCACGCCCAGCTCGGCGGCTGCCTCGCGGGCCGCGGCGCAGATCGGCGGATCGTAGGCCCGGGTCATGTCCGGAAAACGCGGCCCGGCGGCGTCGTCGTTGCGGCCCACCAGGGGGTTTCGCCCCATGAGGTTCAGGTGATCGACGATCAGCATCAGGTCGCCGGGGGCAAACCCCGCCTGGATGCCCCCTGTCGCATTGGTGAGCACGACCGCCCGGCAGCCGAGCTCCGAGAGCAGTCGAACACCGAACGTGACCCGGTCGAGGTCGTGCCCCTCGTACAGGTGGACGCGACCCTGCAGGCACGCGACGCTCGCCTCGCCCACCTTGCCCAGGCACAGATTGCCCGAGTGCCCCACCACCGACGACTGGGGCATGTGTGGGATGTCGGCGTAGGGCACCTTCACCAGTCCGGAGAGGGAGTCGCCGAACGCGCCGAGCCCAGAACCGAGCACCACGCCCACTTGGGGAGCCGGCGCCGCCAGGGCTCGGACCCGCGCCGCCGCTTCGACGAGGTCTTTGGCCATCGCGACGGAAGACTCCCAAAAGCGCCGGAGGTCACAAAGCGGATTCTCGCGCTGCGGTCCGAACGGCGCGTGCTATGGTCCGCGCCCCTCGCCGCCTGCCGGCGGCCCCAGCCCGCGGCCCCAAGGCCGCCTCATCGTTGCCATGGCTAGCAAATTCCAGCAGTTTCTCACCGACAACCAGCTCGACTCGCGCCGCCTCTTGAACACCTCGAAGCTGATCGAGGGGCTCCAGCGGGAAGACCGCCTGGCGCGCCTCGCCAAGCGGCGTGGCGCCAAGGCGGAGACCAAGCCGGCCGAAGGCGCCGAGAAGCCCGCGAAGCGGCGCTCCGGGCGACCGATCACGCCCCGCTTGCTGACCCAGGCCTTGACCGGCAAGCCCATCAGCGGCCCGGCCAAGACCCGCCTGCTGCGGGCCGTGAACCGCCTGCTCGAGCAAAAGAAGAAAGATCCCGCGGATCTGCGCAAGCTGTTCTGATTCGTTGCGCTGGGGGGAGGCGGTCATGAAGGTCTCGGACCTGCGGTGCATCCAATCCCCTCGATGCCTGCTGCAGCTTTGCCCTTGGCCCAGTCCTGGCCGGGCGTCGTCGTGCCGCCGGCGCTCTTGGTCCCAATGGCGACCGAGCGCCCGGCGCAGCACACAATCACGGTGACCGCGCGGACCATGGAGCCGGACGAGTCGGAACGCCTCGTCGAGCGTTGCCAGGCCGGGGACCGGACCGCCTTCCGCGAGCTGTTCGTGCGCCACCGCACGGACGTGGCGCGCCTGGTTCAGCGGATGACCGGGCCCGGGGCGGACGTCGACGACCTCGTGCAAGAGGTGTTCTTTCAGGTCCACCGCAGCGTGAAAGACTTCCGCGGGCAGGCGCGGTTCTCGACCTGGCTGTATCGCGTGACGGTCAACGTGGTGTTGATGCAGCGCCGTTCGGCCAAGAGTCGGCCGGTCTTGGTCGAGACGCCCGAGAGCCTCACGCCCGTGTCGTCGGGCCTTTCGCCCGACGAAGACGCCGCGCGCCACGCCCGGGTTCGAGCCTTCGGCCGCCTGCTCGAGCAGATCTCGGAGAAGAAACGCACGGTGTTCGTGCTGCACGAGCTGCAAGGCTTGTCGGCCGCCGAGATCTCGGAGATCGTGGATGCTCCGGTGCTCACCGTGCGCACACGACTGTTCTACGCGAGGCGCGAGCTCGCAGAGCTGCTGAAGTCCGAGCCCAGCCTGGCGGCTTTGGCCAAAGAGCTGTCTGGCACCGAGGAGGCCCAATGACCGAGCAGAGCGGAGACGATCGGGCGCTCGAGCAGGTCACGGGCGAGATGCGCGACGCGCCGTCCGGCGATCTGGACTGGGATCGAATGGAGCGCCAGCTGATGGCTCGCGTCGACGCCGACGTGCGCGAGACGCGCCGCAGCGGTGGCGGTCGCCTGGCGGTGATCCTGGCCGCCGCAGCCGCGGTGCTGCTCGTTGTCGGCGTCGGGCTGCTGCGCGGCGATCGCGCGCCCCAGGCGGGGGTGCCGCCGGTCGCCACCACCGCCAGCCGGGTGTTCGGCCCGGGCCAGACCCAGATCGACGGCAACCAGCTCGCCGGTGGGGATCGCGTGGTCGCCGAGGCGCAGGCAGTGGTCGTGAGCCACCCCACGCGCGCAAACTACACGCTGGAACCGTCCAGCCAGGCCACGGTCGAGGCGGTGGGCGACGTGATTCGGCTGCGGCTGACCCAAGGGGCCATCTCGGCAGAGGTGGTGCCGAGCCCGAAGCCCGAGACCTTCGTGATCGAGGTCGACGAGGCGCGGGTGGCCGTGCACGGTACCGCGTTCCGCGTGGTGCGCACCGAGCGCGGGGTGAACGTCTCGGTCAGCGAGGGCGTCGTGGCCGTGGGCGGCGTGGGGCAGAAGCCCAGCTTCTTCCTGCGGGCGCGCGATTCCGGGGCCTTTGCCAAGAACGGCCTGACCGGCGAGGTGCAACGCGGCGCCGAGGCAGCGGTCGAGCCGCCAACGGTGGACCCGAAGCCGGCGGGAAGTGCGGCGGCCAAGGCGCCGGCGCCGGCAACCCCTTCGGAGAGCGGCGTGGCCAAGGCGCTCGAGCAGATCTCGGCCAGCGTCTCGCGCTGCTTCACGCAGAGCGGCGCCCCGGGCGAGGTGCGCGTCCAGATGCGGACGCAGCTCGACGTCGCGTTCGGCGCCGACGGCAAGCCCCATGCGATGACCTTCGAGCCGCCGCTGTCGCCTTCGGTGCTGGCCTGCGTGCAGAGCGACACGGCCAAGCTGCGCTTCCCCGAGAGCGCGCGCGGCGGCAGCGCCCAGCGTTCGATCTTGGTCGCCAGCGAGTGACGCTCACTCGCGGCGCAACACGATGGCGCGCTCGTCCGAGAGCAGCCAGCGAATGCTGTGCTCCGAATCCAGCTTGAGTCGCAGCTTGTCTCGCGTGCCGTCTTTGGCGGTCACCGCCAGCTCGACGGAGCTCTCGCGGACCGAGGCGACCTTGTAGCTGGCGGTGCGTGGGTCCTCGGCGGGGATGGCCACGGTCAGGTTCGAGCCCGAGAACTCGAAGCTGGCCCCCCGAGCCCAGCCCGTGGCCACCGCGACGTGGCGATCGTCGAAGTTCTCGACGCTGTCGCCGACCCAGCGGCCTTCCAGCTTGTTCTGGACCGGGTGGCCACAGCCCGTGGCTCCGGCCATTGCCCCCACCCCCACCAAAAAGCCCAGAAGGGCGCGACCCGACGGCAGTGGCATGGTCGAAATGGTACCCAACGGACCTACATATGCCTACATTTCGGCAAATGGGCTTGGGGGCGGGCCCGGAGGGCCGAATAATCGCGGCCCATGGCGCCCGAGCCGCTGATGAGTTTGACCCAGGTTCGCAACCTGGCCGAAGGCACGTGGGAAGAGGTCACCCGCTGGTTCTCGGCCAAGCCGGGGATCTTCACCCTGCCCCACCCCGAGCAGCAGCTGCTGTTCGAGTACGCCGACCGCCTGCGGCGCGCCATCCGCCACGTGGTCGGTGACCACTCGTGGGACCGGATGTACTTCGACGCGACCACGGTCACTTTCGAGCGCGCCCCGCTGCCGCTCGACGAGCGACGCGCGCCCATCTACGTCGACACCCGCAAGCTGTTCGGCATCCCCAATCCAGCGCCGCGCGATGCGGCAGCACCCGACGTGGCCGTGGTCATTCAGGTGCTCAGGACCGCGCCTGCGGCCCTCAAGCTCGACGACGACGCTCGCCCTTTGCGCCCAGGACAACCGCCGACCGCCGTCCAGCTGCAGGGCTGGCTGCTCGAGCAGCACGTGCAGCACCTGGAGCAGCTCTCGCACGCGGCCTGCGACGGCTTCCTCTTCGTGGTGTACAGCAACGAAGCGCGGCGCCGCTCGGCGGTCGACCTGCGCGAAGTTGCTTCGTGGGCTTCGTGGCACCAGCCAAGCGAGACCTTGTGGTGGGCCACGCGCCACTTCCGCGCGCGAACATTGCCCTGAGTCACTTGCAGCAGCGCACGCCCAGGCTGTAGTCGTAGTACGAGCGCGGGTGCGCGGTGATGCTGGCATCGCAGCCCTCGCGCGTGCTGCGCGAGAAGAACCCCCCGGAAAATCGCCCTTTCGCGTCGTCCACCCACTCGTCCAGGTTGCCGACCATGTCGAAGACGGCGTCGTTGCCCCACTCGCTCTTGCAGTCGGGGGTTTCGCCCGTCTTCCGGAGCAGCGGCTTGCCGTTCGCCTTCACCTTCAACAGCCGAGGGTCCAGGTGGTTGATGCTCGGGTTGCCATGGAGCACCAGCGCCGGGTGCGACTCGCGGAACACGTTGCAGCGCCCCTGCTCGTACTTGTCGCCGTAGGGGAACTTGCGGTTCTTCTCTCCGCGACAGGCAGTGACCCACTCTTCTTGGGTGCACAGGCGCTTGCCGGCCGCCTGGCAGGCCTTGGCCGCCGCGTCGCCACTGACGTAGCCGTTGGGGACCACGCCGGCTTTGACTTGGGCGCGGGGCTCAAACTCTTCTTTCAGCTGGAACGCCGGCGGCACGGGCACGGCCATCTCGCGAGACTCGGCGACCTCGGACTCGAGCCGCGCCTTCTGCCACCTGCCGTACTCGCGCTGCGATTGCATCCGAGCCGGGTGGTAGTACGGCGAGAGCTCGCGCCCCTGCTCGCGATCGACCAGCGTGGCCTCGTGGCGGTCGACGCAAAACCGGCCTTGAACGTCCACCATCTCTTCCGGGCACCGCTGGGACCGGGTGCCCCACGGCCCCGGCAGCAGGCCTTGCCCCGGGGCGCGGGGCGGGCCGAGATCGCCGCCGTCGGGCAGATAGAGCAGCTGCGGCGGCGGCGACGCGGGCGGCGCCGACGCCACGGCCACCGGCACGGGGCCGGCATCTTCGCGCGGAGTCTCGGCGCTGCTGCGCCCGCACGCGGGCAAGAGCGCCACCAGCAGGGTCAGGTGCGGGCGGCTGCGCACGGCCGGCATGCGGCCCTGCTCACTTCCCGCGGTAGACGATCAATCCGTGGCTGAGATCGTATGGCGACACGGCGACACGCACCCGATCGCCCGGCAGCACGCGGATGTGGTGCCGGCGCATGCGGCCCGACAGCTGAGCGCGCACGATGGCACCGCCCTGGTCCACCCGGATGGTGTACTGGCCACCGCCGAGGGCGTCCTGAATGACGCCCTCCATCTCCAAAAGATCGCCTTTACTCATGTTGGTCGAGACGCACAAAAGGTGAGAAAGCGCGGCGAACCTGACACAAGGGCTCAGCCGATGCAAGCACCGTTCCTGCATCGGGACAAAACCCCGTGACGACGGCGGTCCGCTGTTCGCAGCGCGGGGACTTTGCCAGGTTTTGGGCTAATTTCCAGGCCGGTGTTCGCGGCAACCCTGTTCGATTTCAACGGCGTGCTCGTCGATGACGAGGCCGTCCATCTCGCCGCGTTTCGCGCGACGCTCGCGCCGCGCGGCATCGCGGTCGACGAGCGCACGTACTTCGAGCGATACATCGGCTTCGACGACGTCGGCGCGTTCAGCGCGATGCTGACGGACGCGGGCCGCGACGCGCCGCCGGCGCTGATCGCCGAGCTGGTGGACGCCAAACGCCCGCTCTATCTGGAACGAGCGCGGGCGGGGCTCACGCTGTTCGCCGGGGCCAGAGAGCGGGTGTGCGCGTGCGCCGCCCACGGACCGGTGGGCGTGGTGAGCGGTGCGCTTCGCGACGAGATCGAGCTGGGGCTCGGGCTGCTCGGCGTGCGCGACCGGGTGAGCTTCATCGTGGCAGCAGAGGACACCACGCGCTGCAAGCCCGACCCCGAGGGCTACGAGAAGGCAGTGGCGCTGTTGCCGGGGATCGAGCGGCGGCGCGTGCTGGTGATCGAGGACTCGCTCGCGGGCGTGCGCGCGGCCAAGGCCGCCGGGCTGACCTGCGTGGCAGTGGCCCACAGCTACCCCGAGGCGGCCCTGCTCGAGGCCGGCGCCGACGCAGTGGAGAAGACCATCGCGGACCTCACGGACGACCTGCTCTCGGCGGTCGCAGCGAGGCTCGTTGGTGCGTGAGCTGGCCCTGGCCCTGGTGCTGGCGGCGGGCGCGGCCCGCGCGGCGCCCCTCGATCGCGCAGCGCTGCCCCCGCGCGCCACCGGCTGGCAAGACAGCGGCCTGGGTGCGATCCGTGGCGTGACCATCGGCCCCATCGAGAGCGCGCTGCACCCCGACAAGGGCTATGGCAGCGCGGCCTGCGCCGCATCGCTGTCCGAGGCGCGGCGCATGGGCGCCACGTGGGTCAGCCTGACCCCCTTCGGGCGCGTGTGGGATCTGGCACCGACCGGCGTTTCACCGACGTTCGAGCTGGACCACGCCGAGAACCGCGTGGCCGTTCGCCGCGCCATCGAGCAGGCCCACGCACAGGGTCTGAAGGTGTTGCTGGTGCCGCACCTGTGGGTCGAAACCGGCGGCTGGCGGGCGCTGATCGATCCCGGCGACGACGCGCGCTGGGCGCTCTGGGCCGCGAGCTACCGCGAGTTCCTGCTGGGCTGGGCCAAGCTCGCGGCAGAGACCGGGGTCGAGATGCTCTCGGTCGGCGTCGAGCTCAGAAGCTGGCTGACCACCGCGCGAGCGCCCAGCTTCTCGGCCATCATCCGCGACGTGCGCGGCGTGTACCCGGGCCTCCTGACCTATGCCGCCAACTGGGACGACGCCGACCGCACCGTGATCTTGGGCGAGCTGGACGTGATCGGGATCAACGCCTTCTTCCCGCTGGCGCAGAAAGAGGGCGCGCCGCGCGCCGAGCTGATGCAGGGCGGCCGCGACGTGGCGAACCGGGTCGCGGCGCTGGCCAAGAGCTGGAACAAGCCGGTGATGTTCACCGAGTTCGGCTACACCACCCGGCCGAACCCGGCGATCAAGCCCTGGGAGTGGCCCGACGGGATGAGCAACGTGGTGGTGGACGAGCTGGCGCAGGCCGAGGCGTACTACGCGCTGCTCTCGGCCTTCGTGGACGAGCCGACCTTTGCCGGGTTCTTCGTGTGGCGCCTGTACGCCGACCCCCACGACATGTCGCAAGAGGCCGAGTGGGGCTTCTCACCCCGCGGCAAGGTCGCGGAGCTGGTGCTCCGCGACGCTTTTGCCGCACACTGGGCGGGCGACGGCCCGCGCGCGCTCGCCACCGCCACGATTCGGCTCGGCGCCGAGCACATCGGCCGATACTGACGGCTTAGGGCGCGGAGGTGAACTTCGCGGTGCGCTTCTGAGTCGCCTTGATCGTGCTCTCGTTGTCGAGGGCGCTGTCCACGGTGCCCTTGCGGGTCCGCCACATGGTGATCTCGAGGTCGCAGGTCTCGGGGTTCGAGCCGCCCGTGGACTCGAGCTTGCCCTTGTCGATCACGAAGCTGCCCGAGTCGCCCGGGATGTCGAAGTCTTCGTCGAAGATGCAGCTGCCCTTGACCCGCATGGTCATGTCGTCACCCGAGGTCGAGGCGTCCCAGGTCACGGTCACGTCGTCATTGGCCCGCGACGGGCTGCTGGTCGGCAGCGCGCCGATGGTGAAGGGCGGCGGCAGCTTCACCACGTTGCCCAGGGCGTCGTCGTCCTCTTCGCGCTCGAGCATCACCTTGAACTCGGTCTCGGCGGCGTTGGTGCCATAGCTCGCCTGGTACACGCCCTCGGACTGCGCCTGCATGTCCTTCTTGTCGCCCGCGACGTCGGCCACCATCTTGTCGCCGTTCTCGAGGATGACGTAGGTGTTGCTCTCGTCACCACCGACTCGGAGGATGGCCTCGACTTCCGACGAGCTGCCACCGGCGGTGACCGAGATGGTCGCCGCGATGCCCTTGGTGCGGATGTTCGACGACGAGGTGGTTTCTTTCTTCGCACAACCCGTGGCCAGAACCAGCGCCACGACACTAATCAGCCCGATTTTCATCAAGAGAGCCTCCCGGTAGCGCAGCCTACCAGCAACATCCAGACCACACGCCTTTTCGCGCCGATGCGCGGGCCCCGCCAGCAGGGGGTAGGGCAGCCCGATCGCAGGTGTGTAGCTGGGCAGCAACACGCCATGAGCCCGGGGGAGAAAGCCCGGCATCCGGGCGTATCATGTCAGTTCGGGGTCAGTACGCGCTGGGGTTGGCGCGCAGACCGCCCGGGATGGCCAGGGCCAGCCGCGGGATGGCGTCGTCGCCCCCGGACAGGTACGAGTACCGCGCGAGGTTGCCGACGACGCGGCTCACGTAAACGCGAGTCTCGTCGTAAGGA
>Ga0073899_10000702_pt1 | contig 30911 bp, 27 predicted proteins | sample KloWWTmetaKNB5Ph_FD_88975 | JGI IMG/M metagenome (GOLD analysis project Ga0073899, IMG submission 88975) | Active sludge microbial communities from Klosterneuburg, Austria, studying microevolution and ecology of nitrifiers - Klosterneuburg... | ecosystem: Engineered > WWTP > Aerobic digester >... | reverse complement strand
TGCACGCCGAGACGCAGATGATGTCGTATGGCTACGACCCGCAGATGTCTGAGGGCGCGGTAAAGCCGCCAGTGTTCCTCACCTCGACGTTTGTGTTCAAAACTGCTGAGGATGGCGCGGATTACTTTGACATCGTGAGCGGGCGCAAGCCTCAGCCAGAGGGCAAAAGCGCCGGGCTGATTTACAGCCGCTTGAATCACCCGAACCTGGAGATTTTGGAAGATCGGCTGGCCTTGCTGGAGGGCGGCGACTCGGCGGATGTGTTTGCCAGCGGTATGGCGGCCATCAGCGCGGTTTTCCAGGCGTTCGTCCGCCCTGGCGATGTGATTGTGCATTCTTCGCCGTTGTATGGCGGCACGGAAACCCTGATACGCAAAGTGCTGGCCGAGTGGAACGTGGCCTCAACCGAGTTTCACGATGGGCTGAGCGAGGAAGCCATCAGCCGCGCGCTGGAAGAGGGCGCGGGCAAGGGCAGGGTGGCGGTGATTTACGTTGAAACACCAGCCAACCCCACCAACGCGCTAATAGATTTTGTGGCGGTGAACAACGCCGCGGATGCGTTTGCCAAAAAGCACGGCTCAAGACCCATCATTGTGTGTGATAACACCATGCTTGGCCCCATCTTCCAAAAACCATTGGCCCAAGGCGTGGATATTTCTGTTTACTCGCTCACAAAATATGTGGGCGGGCACAGCGATTTGATTGCGGGCGCGGTGATTGGCGACAATGAGCGCATGGCGCAGGTGCGCATGATGCGCCACGCGTATGGCTCGCAACTTGACCCGCATTCATCTTGGATGCTGGGGCGCTCGTTGGAGACGCTGGGTTTGCGCATGCGCCGCGCGGCGGAATCTGGCCGGGCGGTGGCGAAGTGGCTGCACAACAACCCATATTCGCCGGTGCAGGTGCTTCACCCAGAATACATCGCCAATGAAGATTATCAAGAGGTGTATCACCGCCAATGCGAAGGGCCGGGGTCAACGTTCTCGTTTGTGGTGCAAGGCGGGCGCGAAAAGGCGTTTAAGGTTATTAACAACCTCAGCTTGTTCAAATCGGCGGTGAGTTTGGGCGGCACGGAGTCGCTGGTTTCGCACCCGGCATCCATGACTCATTCTGGCGTGCCGGTTGAGGTGCGCGAGGACGTGGGCGTGACCGAGGGGCTGATTCGCGTCTCGATTGGGCTGGAACACCCGGACGACTTAAACGCCGATTTGGATATGGCATTTAGCAAGACGTTTAGGTGAAATGTGTAATTGGTACCGCAAGACAAAATTTGTAACTTGCAATTTACAGATTACACGTTACATAGTACATCTAACACATCACAGCAGCGGAAACCCCAGCAAAAACTCGGGGCCGATGTGCTCAATCACCCGCGCGGCGAGGAGAGTGGCGTTTTGCGCGGAGATGATGGGATGCTCGCCCCGCGCAAGACCGGCCAGCGTCGCGCCGCAAAACGTGTCGCCTGCGCCGGTGGGGTCAAGCTCCTGGGCGGGTTCAGCGGGGATGGATTCTGCGCGCGACTTTGCGATCACCATCACCCCGCGTTTGTCAAAAGTCACGAACAGCAGGCCGTCATCGCTGGCGCGCGTTGTCATTTTGTCAACGACGCGCGACGACCCCCAAAGCCCAACCGCCTCGTTCTCGTTCATGAAAAACGCGTCGGTTTGCTCGTAAACCAAACGCACGTTGGCGGGTTCGTTAAACACCAGCCGCGCGTATGTGCTCGCCGAGACGCGCAACGCGCCCAGGCGCCGCGCGGCCTTCACAAACGCCAGCATCCGCGCGGCAGAGCTGAGCGCGGCAACATGCACAAAGTCAAAATCTTCCAGGCCGCGGGGGAGATGATCTGGCGTGAGCGCGGCTTCTGCGCCCCAGCTCGCGTCAATCAGGGTGGCTTTGCCCCCGCCATGATGGGCGATCTCCAAACGCGGCAAATCCTCCGGCGCAATCGCGGGGCCAATCCAGCTCACGCGGGCATTTAGCGGGCGCAGTATTTCTGGGATGGGGTCTGGTTTGGGCGCGAGCAGGGTCACCTCTGCGCCAGCAAACTGCGCGGCCAGCGCCGTGTATAGCCCGGCCCCGCCGATGGTGTGCGCCGTCTGCCCGCCAAAGTGAAGGGTGTCTAGCGAGGCGGTGCCGATGATGAGCAGTTTGGATGTGTTCATGGATTCTAGAGACGGAAGACGGAAGACGGATGACGGATGACGGATGACGGATGATGATCTTAAGCCGTCTCCAGTCTTTCGTCCTCCGTCTTCTAGTCGTTCATCCTTAACAAAACCATCAGCGCAACCAGCGCCATGACCGAGGCGGCCAGCATGACAACGGGCAGGGTGATGGGGCCGCGCGATTCAAAGAATTGCCCAATCAGCCAGGGCATGGTCATGCCGCTGAGGTTTGAGGCCGCCAAAAATATGCCAGTGACTTTGCCGGTGATGGTCATGCGCTGCTCGGCGAAAGACATGAGGGTGGGGAAGACCGACGCGACCGAGAGACCAACGACCCCCATGCCAATCCATGGCAGGGCGGGCCACATCAACACGATGAGCGTGCCAAGCAAAATGCCCGCCATGTCCAAAATTAAATAGGTTTTGGGTTGCACGCGGGTGGCAATGGGGATGGAGATTAGACGCCCCAGCGTAAAGAACCCCCAAAAGGTAGAGGCCAGCACGGCTGCATCATTGGTGTTCATGCCGTGCGCCGTGCCGTAATTGAACGACCAATTTCCGTAACCCATCTCCACGCCAACCATGAGGAAGAACACCGCTGCCAGCAGCATGGTCATGCCCACGCTCACGCTGCCCGCCGTGTTTTGGCTGGCGTGATGTTCTGGCGCGGGGCTGGGCAGGCGCAGCACAAGCAGCAACACGGGCAGCACCAGGGCGGCGGCCACAAAATACCCCGGCGACACATCGCCGCTGCTACCCAGGCTTTGGGCGATGATGAACGGGGCAATGAATGTGCCCACCCCGAACATGAAGTGCAGCCCGTTCATAAACGGCGCAACGCCCGTGCCGTGCGCCCACACCAAAAGCGTGTTGCCGCCCACGTCCACCAGCGTTTCGGAAAATCCTTGAAACGCAGAGACCGCCACCAGCACGGCGAGCAAACCGACCAACGGCGCGGCGATCAGCCCAAGCGCCATCGCCGCCAGCCCAAATGCCATCACCCGATGCCCAATGCGCACGCGGTCATACAGACGCGCGCCAAGCAATGCGCCCAAAAACCGCCCGGTGGAGCCAGCCGTAAACACAATGCTGATGGCGCTGAGCGTGCTGCCGGTGTGCGCCGCCAGCGTAGAAAGCGCCGGGCCAAGAATGGCCCCATTGATGCCGAGGACGATGAAGATGGCGTAATATGCGAATGTTTGGCGATATTTGAGGGACATAGTTGTGAATGTGAATTGTACTTGCCGCGCGTTTTACCATTCATCCTTTACAATACGCTATGCCATGCCGCAATCAAAACTGAGTGCGGCATTCCGTATTTAAAAGAGGAGAAAAAGAAAAGATGAACAAATCAATTCAAAAAGTGGCATTTGCTGCTGGCGCGATGGCTCTTGTGCTGGCTGCATGTGGCGGCGCTGCCGCGCCAACGGCCGTGCCACCCACCGCCGTTCCTCCAACGGCTGCGCCAAAGCCGACGGATGCGCCAAAACCCACCGAGGCTCCCAAGCCAACGGCGGTTCCTCCAACGGCCACCCCAGCGCCCACCAAAAACCCCAACGCGTTGCCAGACCTGGCTGGGCGCAAGATCACGGTGGTGCTGGAGAACGGCTATATCCCATTCAACTACATTCGCAAAGACACAGGTAAGCCCGAGGGTTGGGATTACGACGCGTTGTCTGAGATTTGCAAACGGCTGAACTGCGTGCTTGAGATCAAAGAATTGGCATGGGATGGCATGATCACCGCCGTGGCTGCCAAGCAGTTTGACATGGCTGCCGATGGCATCACCATCACCGATGAACGCGCCAAGACGGTGGATTTCTCGGATGGGTACATCACGGTGGATCAGCGCTTGCTCATCAAAAAAGGCGAGAAGCGTTTTACCACGCTGGATGACTTTATCAAGTATGTGAAAGCCAACCCCAAGGCCAAGCTCGCCACCCAGAAAGGCACTACCAACGAAATTCAGGGCAAGAAGATGGTGGGCGATGCCGCCGTCGTCTCGTATGACGATTTTGGCGCGGTGGTTCAGTCGGTCATCTCTGGCGATTCTGCCGCCGCCATCATTGATGACGTGGCAGGGCAGGGCTATGTGGGCGAGAACGGGGACAAGCTCGACCTTCTGCCCGGCAAAGTCTCGAACGGCGAGATGCTCGGCTTCGTCTTCCCCAAAGGCTCTAACCTGGTTGCGCCGTTGAACGCCGCGCTAAAGGCCATGAAGGCCGATGGCACGCTGGAAAAGCTGGCTAACAAGTGGTTCCCCAAGGGTGCGACCGTGATTGACTATGGCTCAATCGCCGACCCAAGCTATGTGGCCACCCCCACGCCGGAACCGACCAAGAAGCCGTAAAAACAGAGAATTGGGTATTGGGTAAAGGTTGCGCAAATTTTGTAATTTGTTTATCCAATACCCAATACCCAATACCCAATTCCCAGTTCCTGCACCTCGCAAAAATGACCACATCCCCCACCGCGCAATCGCGCGCCATTGGCAAACTGACAGACCTGCCCTGGTGGTTGCTCATCATGCTGTTCAGCGCCGTGCTGATGGCTTTTCAACTGTTCACAAACGCCGGCTACAAGACAATTTTGGATCGGCTGGCGCAGGGCATTGCCACCACGCTCACGGTTACGCTCACCGCGTATCCCATCGCGCTGCTCATCGGCCTGATTGCCGGGCTGGGGCGCGTGTCTAAAAACAAAGTGGTTTACACAATTGCCACCCTGTATGTGCAGATTATTCGCGGCATACCAATTTTGGTGCAATTGATGTTCATTGCGTTTGTGTTTTCGCCTATGTTGGTGGATGCGATCAACGCCATCGGCGTGTCCATCACCCCGGTCTTTGGCGCAGATAACGCGCTGGCCGCCATGACCCCGCCCGATCTGAGCTTCACCACGCGAGCCATCATGGCGCTGGCGGTTGCGTATGGCGGGTTTGAGGCCGAAACTTTTCGCGCGGGGATTGAATCGCTGGGCAAAGGGCAGATGGAAGCCGCCCGCGCGCTGGGCCTGAGCTATATGCAGGCGATGCGCTTTGTCGTTTTGCCGCAGGCCATCCGGCGCGTGTTGCCGCCGCTGGGCAACGACTTCATCTCCATGCTCAAAGATTCATCGCTGGTGTCTGTGTTGGGCGTGGGCGATGTGACCAACGAAGCGCGCAAATACGCCTCTGCTTCGTTCAAATACATGGAGACCTACGTCACCCTCGCGTTCATTTATCTCTCGCTCACGTTGTCGCTCTCGCTCATTCTCAAAGGCGTGGAGAATCGTTTGAACCGGGGCGGGCGGGGCGCGTAAGAGGGGGTTGGCTTCTGGCCAATTCTTAACCCCCAGCCCCCAACTCCCAACCTTCCAAAGGGTGTATACTTTCGCTTGAAAATTAAACCGCCAGTCGGTTTATTAAACATGGCGAGGACAATTAAACACGAAGAGCGGGAAGGTAAACGCAACGAAATTTTGGACGTGGCCCAGCGTTTTGTGTATACGCGCGGGTATGAGCAAATGTCCATTCAGGATATTTTGGATGAGCTGAAAATTTCCAAGGGCGCGTTTTACCACTACTTCGACTCTAAGCAAGACCTTTTGGAGGGGCTGATTGAGCGTTTGCGGGCGCAAAGCGAGCGCGAAATTATTCCGCGCGTGCGCAATTCAAAACTGCCCGCGCTGTCCAGATTGCAACTCATGCTGCGCGAATCTACCCAGTGGAAAACCGCGCAAAAAGAATATTTGCTGGCGTTGCTGGGCGTGTGGTATCACGATAACAACGCCATTGTGCGGCAAAAAACCACCGCGAACATGACCGCGTGGATCACGCCGCTCATCACTCAAATTTTGGCGGATGGCGCCCGTGATGGCACGATGCGCATGGCATCGCCAGAGGCCGCGGCCAATGTGATTCTCACCCTCATGCTGGGGCTGGGCGATGCGATGGCGCATGAAATTTTGGCGCTTGGCATGACGGATGAAGCCATCGCCCGCCGAAATGCCATCCAAAAAATTGAAAGCCTGACCGCAGCCTACACCCGCGCGATGGAGCAAACATTGGGCGTTAAAGAAAACTCTTTGATATTGATGAACAAAAAAATGATAAGGGCGTGGATAACCTAACGGGTAAGGTGTAACGCGTAATTTTTGCAAGCGTAGATTACACGTTACACCTTACACATCATAAACATGAACTCATTTTTACTCTATCTAAAACTGGCGTGGCGCAATGTGTGGCGGCACAAACGGCGCACGGTCATTGTGCTTTTGGCGATTGGTCTGGGCATGATGATGATGATGTTTTACGATGGCCTCATCGCCGGGTTTGACCAGGCGATTTACGGAAACGCGGTGCGCGTGCTGGGCGGGAACATCACCGTGCATGCGGCGTGGTATGGCGCGGCGGTTGGTCAAAAGCCGCTCATCCCGCTCGCGAATGACACCGCCATTGCGCAGGCTATTCAAAAACAACCCAACGTGGTAGCCGCCTCGCGCCGGATTGAAACTGGCGGGCTTGCCAGCAACCGCAAGGGCGCGTTTGCCATCAGCATTGTTGGCATTGAGCCAGAAGCCGAGGCCCCCGCCAGCCTCATCGCCAAGAATGTGAAAGAAGGCCGCAACCTGACCGCCGCCGACCAGGACGCGGTGCTCATTGGGCGCGGGCTGGCCGATGGCATGGAGGTGAAAGTGGGTGACCGCGTCACGCTGGCGGGACGGGCGCTGCACGACCAAATGCGCCAGCGCACCATGACCGTGATTGGCATTTACGATGTGGGCTTGCGCGATATTGAAAAACGCACCGCGTATATCTCGCTGGCAGAAGCGCAGGATTTGTATGACCTCACCGGCCAATCTACCGCCGTGACGGTTGCGATGCAAAAACTGGGGCAAGAGCCGCCGGTCATCGCGGCCATGCGCCAAAATTTCCCCAGCGCCGAGTTTCAAACATGGAAAGACGCCTTCCCAGAGATGGAGCAGGCCATCACCACCAAGGGCGGCGTGATGGATATTTTTAGCGTCATCCTCATGGTCATCGCCGCCATTGGCATTCTTAATCTTTTGCTGATGGCCGTCTACGAGCGGACGCGCGAGATTGGCCTGCTGGGCGCCATTGGGCTAAAGCCGCGCCAAATTTCGTGGCTGTTTATTTTGGAAGGCGCGCTGATTGGCCTTTTGGGCGTGGTCTTTGGCATTGCGCTGGGGCTGGCCTGCAACTTTTTGCTGGGGCAGGTTGGATTGGACTTTAGCAAGTTTGGCTCGGTCACAGATTACATGGCGCTGCTCAGCGGCAAGGTTTACCCCACGCTGGGGATGGATCATATTGCGCAACGCAGCCTTGTGATTTTGGTTATTTGCACGCTGGCCGCGTTTTACCCGGCCCGCGAAGCTGCCCGCGCCGAGCCAGCGCAGGCGTTGCATTTTGTATGACATTCTCACCGCAGAGACGCGGAGACGCGGAAAGTCCTTTTATTCTCTGCTTCTCTGCGCCTCTGCGGTGAACCCAAAAAATCATGATTCAACTGCTAAAAATGGCGTTCCGCAATCTCATGCGCAACAAGCGGCGCTCGTTCTTCTCTGCGCTGGCGCTGGGGATGGGGCTAGGGTTGTTGATGCTTATCGCCGGGGTGGTGAATGGCGAATACCGCAGCGCGCTGGATTCGGCCATCCGCCTGCAAAGCGGGCATGTGCAGGTGCGGGCCAAAACATTTGACGAGAGCAAAAGCAGCTTGGCCTGGGAGGACTTGGTGGAAAAACCCGCCGACCTGGCTGCGCAAATTGGCGCGCTCGCGCCGGTGAAGGTAGCCACGCCGCGCCTGTATGCCAGCGGGTTTGTGGCAGCCAGCCAGCAGGCCATCGGTGTGCGGATTTTTGGGATTGACCCCGCCTCCGAGGCCAGCGCACCCTACCGCGAGGGCGTGGTGCGCGGGGCGTATCTCGCTGCCGATGACAATGGCGGTGTGCTGGTGGGCAAGGGTCTGGCGGCCAAGCTCAAGGCCAACCCCGGCGACAAAATCAGCCTGACCACAAACACATCCAACGGCACGGTGGATCAACAAGATTTTGTGGTGCGCGGCATTTATTCCACGCGCACATCTGGTTTTGACGATGTGACGATTCTGATGCCGCTGACCAAAGCCCAGGCGTTCACCGGCGCGGGCGACCATGCCAGCGCCATCTTTATTTTGCTAAAAGATGTTGACCAGACCGATGCGGTGAAAGCCGCGCTGCAAACCAGCCGTTACGAAGTGGCGACCTGGCCGCAGATGAATGACATCGTGGTGCAAACCGAGGATTTATCCAAGAGTTACATGGTCATGCTGTATCTCATTGTGCTGGCGGTCACGGCCACCGTGATTGTAAACACGCTCATCATGGCCGTGTTTGAGCGCACGCGCGAGATCGGCATTCTGAGCGCGGTTGGAATGCGGGCGAATCGCATCATGGCTTTGTTCTTCGCCGAATCAAGTTTTCTGGCGGTGGGCGGCATCATCATTGGCCTCATTCTTGGCGGGCTGATGGTGCTGTATGCGACCAAGGTCGGTTTCTTCATCGGCGATTTTGGCGCGACCGGCATTCTCATCGGCGACACAATTTACGCCCATTTGACCGCGCAAGACACACTCACGCTGGTGATTTTGGCGTTTGTGGTTACCTTGCTGGCGGCGCTGTATCCCGCGCTCATGGCCGCGCGGATGCAACCGGTGGATGCGCTTAAAGGTGGAAAGAAATAGAAGGGTGAAGGGTGAAGAGGGAAGGGTGAAATTTTCACTCTTCACCCTTTTTTAGGAGAAAACATGGAAGTAGCACGAGTTGAAAATGTAACCCGCGTTTACAAAGTTGGAAACGTGGAGACAAAGGCGCTGGATGGCGTGAGCCTGACGATTGAGAATGGCGAGTTCACCGCGCTGGTGGGGCCATCTGGCTCTGGCAAAACCACGCTTTTACAATTGCTGGGCTGTCTGGACCAGCCGAGCAGCGGCAAGGTGTATATCAGTGGCAAGGATGTGACCGGTCTGAATCGCAACCAGCGGGCAGACATGCGGCGCGGGACGATTGGCTTTGTCTTTCAGTTTTTTGCGCTCATCCCCACGCTCACCGCATACGAAAACGTGGAGCTGCCCATGTTGCTGGGCAACGTTTCATCTGCCGAGCGCGAGAAGCGAACCATGCAATTGTTGGAAGCAGTTGATTTGGCCAAACGCGCCAAAAACCGCCCCGACCAGCTCAGCGGCGGCGAGCAGCAGCGCGTGGCGATTGCCCGCGCCCTCGCCACAAACCCATCTATTATTTTGGCCGATGAACCCACCGCCAACCTGGATACGCCCAACGGCAAACAGGTGATGGACATCATGACGCGGTTGAACAAAGAGACCGGCGTGACGTTTGTGTTTGCCACTCACGACCCGCGCGTCATCAGTTACGCCCGCCGCGTGGTGACCATGCGTGACGGAAAAATAATTACTAATGCCTAATTACTAATTGCAAATTTTCCCTCCCGCCGAGAAGGAGCCAGGGGTGCGCAAAATTCGTAATTTGCAATTCGTAATTTTCATGAAATTTTCAAAATTCATTCTTTTGCCGATGGCATTTGCGCTGGCTGGGTGCAGCGCGTTTGGGCAGGGTTCGCCCACGCCTTTGCCCACCGTCTCGCTGGATGGGGCCGCGCCGGTGGCGACCCGCGCCGCGCAAAACTCGGTCTCGCTGGGCGGGGTGACCGCCAGCGGGGTTGTGGTCTCGGCCAGCCAGGCGGAACTGGCCGCGCCGCAAGGCCAGCGCGTGAGCGCGGTCAAAGTCGCGGCGGGTGATAAGGTCGGGCCTAATCAGCCGCTGGTTGTGCTGGATGACGCTCTGGCCGCCGCGCAAGTGGCGCAAGCCAAAGCCGCCTTGCTGGTGGCGCAAGCCACGCTAGACGCGCAAAAACGCGATGCCGAAACAGCCGTGCTGGTCGCCACCACCAATTACAGCCGCACGGTTTCTGGGTCGCGCCCGGCGGATGTGGCCGCCGCCCAAAGCGCCTACGCCGCCGCGAATGCCGCGTATCAAAAGCTCAAGGCAGGCCCGCAGGCGATGGATTTAGCCGCCGCGCAAGCAGGTTTGCAAAGCGCTGAGGCCGCGCTGAGGCAGGCGCAGTTTGCCTACGATAACGCGTATCGCCAAAACCCCGCGGCGATTGGGGCCAGCCCCGCCGCGCTGGCGCTGGAGCAGGCCACCAACGCCTATGCCGCCGCAAAAGCCATCTATGACCAGGCCGCCAGAACGCCAGATGCCGCGCAGCTTGCGGCCGCGGCTCAGGCGGTGGATGCCGCCCGCGCCGCGCTGGATCGCGCAGTGAAGCCGGGCAGCGCGCTGGATGTTGCGGGCGCAAAGGCGCAGTTGGATGCGGCTGTGGCGCAACGCGATGTGTTCTCGTCCGAATCGGCAAACGCGCCGGTGGCTTTGGCGCAGGCGCAATTGCAAAGCGTCCAGGCTGCGCTGGAACTGCTCACCATTCGGTCACCCATCACAGGGACGGTTGCCAAAATAAATGTGAGCGCGGGCGAGTGGGCGGCCCCCGGCCAGCCCGTGATTGTGGTGAGTGATTTGGAACGGCTGCGGGTGGAGACCAAAGATTTGAGCGAGCGCGATGTGGCAAAGGTTGCCATCGGCCAAAAGGTGACGGTGCTGGTGAAGGCGATGGCGCAGGAGGTGAGCGGGCGGGTAAAAAGCGTTGCGCCGCTGGCCGAAACGATTGGCGGCGATGTGGTTTACCGCGCCGTGATTGAACTGGACTCGCGCCCCGCTGGTTTGCGCCCGGGCATGAGCGTGGACGTGAGGTTCAATTAAAAATTAAGAATTAAGAGAGTGGCTGGGTGGGCATTTTGCGTAAGTCCAGTTACGAATTAAGAATTTTTAATTGTTTTTGGGTGGCAATGCGCTGGCGTAGGCCAGGCTGAGTTTGACCCATTTGGCAAGCTGCGCTTTGGTTGGCAAGCCATCGGCATGAACCATGACCCAGCCAGACATGGGGCGGCCATTGCGCGCGGCAAACACCCGCGTGTGCGGTTTGGCCAGCATCTCGGTGGTTTTGGCTGGCTCAAACCGCGCGATGAATTCATCGCCCAAAATGCCGCAGCACATGTTCCCGTTTAGCATGTAGCCCACGCCGCCAAACATTTTCTTCTCAACCAAGTTTGGCGTTCCGGCCAGCTCTGCGCGGATGCGCTCGTTTAGTTTTGGGTTGTAGGGCATGGGTTAGCCTTTCTCGGTAAGCGCATGAACGATGGCGGCCAGATACGAGGTGTTTCTGCTTTCGGGGTATGCGTCTCTCACATCTGATACATCTAAATGCCCCAGCCTTTTCTTTTTGGCAATCAAGAAGTCTATTCGCTCAATGGGTTCTTGGCGCTCTATTTGTTTGCCAGATTCTGGTCGAAAGATGATGACGCGATTTGATACATCCAAAATAGTGAATACTTTTTTCTGTTTGAGGGTTTCCAATTTTCGCCCGGTCAACTCCTGATACTTCAGCATACATCACCTCGATTGTTTCAGAATATACAACGCCCAGCCCAAGTGCTGGCGTTCGTAGGCGGCGTAATTATCCTGGTTTTCGCGCATGTGCGCCAAAACCTGCGCGTAATCTGGGTGATGCGGGTTTTCGTCCAGCCAGTCCGAAAGCCCGCGCCAATTTTCGACCACGTAATGATCCCAATCGTCCTGATTGGAATGCAGCGCGTAAATTATTTCGCAGCCAGCCTCGCGGGCTTTGGCGTAAATCTCGGTCTCTGGGTAGATGGCGGCCTCGCGCGCCAAAATGTCTGGCGGAACAAGGCGCGGGTCGTTCCAGAACACCTCGCCAACAATTAAGCGCCCGTTGGGTTTGATGGCGCTTTTCATGGCGCGAACCGCACCCGAAAAACCATTCGGCCAGATGAAAGAGGCGCCGATGCACGTCGCCACATCAAACGTGTTTGGTTCAAAAACATAGGCCGCGCCAGAAGCGCACACGATCTCAATTTGCCTGCTCAAATCTTTGTTGGCCAGGTTTTGCCGCGCGCGTTCGCACGCAGCCGGGCGGATGTCTATGCCCACGCCCGCGATGCCATACGCCTGCGCCCAAAGCGCCAGCGGCGCGGCATACCCGCAGCCAAAGTCAATCACGCGCTGGCCGGGAGCCATGCCCGCCACGCGCCCCGCCGTCAAAATTTTCTCTGGCGAGGTTGGGTTGACCAAATCAATGTGTCGCTCCGAGATGTCTTTTAGCTCAAGAAATTTCATTGTGTCCCGATTGTAAAACTGGGCAGACACACCCGAAAAAGAAAAAAGCGCGAAGACACATTTGGTTCTTCGCGCTTTTTGTTTGGAACTTGTAGCGCCTTTACGCGCTGGCCGGTTTTGGGTCGGGCGAACGCGTGGCATTTCTGTAAGCCATCACCAGCCCCAGAGCCAGCAAAATGAATAACGCGCCGCTCCAGTATGGCGAGGGCATTCCAAGCGCGTCAAACGCAAAGCCAGCCCAGAGCGGGCCAAAAATGCGGGTGAGCGAGTTCACCGATTGCGTGACGCCCAGAATTGAGCCTTGCTCACGCGGAGAAACGCTGTTTGAGATCATGCCGGTGAGGGTGGGGGTGGATAAACCGCTGCCCACCGCCATCACGATGCACACCAAAAACAACATCCATCCTTCGGGAATGAACGCCACGCCGAAGAAACTCAATGCCATCAGCCCCAGCCCAACGGTTGCCAGGCGGCGGTCACCAAAAATGGGGATGAGACGGCGCACCAGAAAGCCTTGCATCACAATGCCCACCAAGCCGATGACGCTGAACAGGAGCGCGTTTTGGTTTGGCGACCACTGGAACCGCTCCAGCGTGTAAAGCGAGAAATTGCTTTGCAAGCCGGCAAAGGCAAAGTTATACGCAAAAACAGCCAGCAGCAAAATGGGCAAAACGGGTTTGCGCATCACATCCAAAATGCCGGTGATGGGGTTGACGTTGGCGATGTTAAGCGGCGCAGTCGTCCGCTTTTCCGGCGGAAGCGACTCTGGCAACATGAAATATCCCAGAACCACGTTGAACAAGGCCAAAAACCCCGCAAAAAAAGCAGGCGCAGCAAGGCTGATGTTGCTTAGCACGCCGCCCAGCGCCGGGCCGATGATGAAGCCCAGGCTAAAGGCGGCCCCAATCAGCCCAAACGCTTTGCTGCGCTCTTGTGGTGGGGTGACATCGGCAATATATGCCTGGGCGATTGAAATGTTTCCACCCGTGATGCCATCGATGATTCTGGCCGCAAACAGCACCCACAACGCGCCGCCCACGCCAAACACAAAATAGCCGATGGCTGTTCCGAACAGGCTTAGTAAAAGCACGGGGCGGCGGCCGTATCGGTCGGAAATTTGCCCCAGCAATGGCGAGGCAAAGAATTGAAAGAATGAATATGAAACCGTGAGCAGCCCAACGGTGAAGGCATCTGTGCTGTATTGGCGCACAATATAAGCCGTGACGGGTATAAGAATGCCAACGCCCAGCATGTCTATGAAGATGGTGATAAAGACAAAGGCCAATGCGCCGTTCCCGGCCGCTTTTGGCGAACCTGCGCCCCCAGATTTAGATCGAAACATGAAATCTCCTGAATAGTTTTTTGCTCTTAAACTCGAATCTATGTATAATGTTTGTGTAATCATATCAGGACAATTTCATGGCCTCGAAAAGAGAGCAGCTTTAACTCGCCGATAAATCAGATTCCAAGATTTTGTTTTTTATTGCAGCCATGAAAAGGGATAAATAAAAAGGATAAATATGCTAAAAAATTTCTGGTATGCCATCGCCTTTAGCAACGAGGTAAAACAGCGACCCACGCGGCTGGAGATCATGGGCAAGCAGTTTTGGGCCTGGCGGATGGCCAACGGGCAGGGCGCGTTTATGCGCGATCAGGACCTCATCACCAAACAGCCGCTGGGCAATGCCCGCGCAGAGGGCGGCGTGCTGGTGGCGGAAAATGGTCAGCGTTATGCGCCCGATGGTTCTGGCCGCGCATTGGCGTATCCGGTCAAAGAGCGATATGGCTGGTTTTTTGTTTTTCTGGGCGACCTGCCCGAAGCCGGGCGGATGCCCATCCCCGATTTGCCTTATTTGGAAGACCCCAACTTGAAATATGGTCGCATTCAAGGCGATTTTCCGTGGAAAGTGCATTACGCCCGTGCCCTTGAGAATGGCATGGATGCTGCGCACGCCCCGTTTGTGCATGGCGGCGCGTTTGGGAATCCCGATGAGCCGGAGATTCCTGATTACGACATCGCCGTTACGCCGGGCAGCGGCATTGCCACGATATTTCTCAAACCCACGCCATCCAAAGGGTTGTGGAGCCGCGCATATAGCAGCAAAAAACGCGACACCTTGGTTAAAACCCGCGCCGGGTATTGGATGCCCAATTTGTCTATTTTGGAAGTGAATTTGCCGTTTGGACAATTGTTGGTGTTTAACGCGCATGTGCCGGTGAACGATATGCGCACGGTGAGCAAATATATTGCGCTTCGCAGTTTCTTCACCGGCGGCTGGGCTAACCGCAACGCGCACCAGCGCGTGATCAAAATTTTTGAGCAGGATCGGGTGATTGTGGAGGCCCAGCGCCCGGAGATTTTGCCGTTTGATATTGGCGCGGAGCTGCATGTGAAAAGTGACGCGCTCCAGGTGGCGTATCGCCGGGACCGCCGCGCCGCGTTTGAGAAAGGCTGGGGCTTATACCCGCGTGGCAAACAAGCCGACGACGTGGAAATCCCCTCGCCCTTTCTGGCAGCCGTTTCTTAATTCTTAATTCGTAATTGACTTCATCATGTTTATGAATTTCTGGTGGCCGCTGGCCGCATCTGCGCGGGTGGGGCAAAAGCCTTTGCGCGTAACCGCGCTTCAACAAGAGTTTGTTTTGTATCGCACAACCAACGGCGCAGCGCAAGTATTGAGTGATTTATGCGTGCATCGTGGCGGGGCGCTGAGCGATGGCTGGATGACGGGCGATTGCGTGGTGTGCCCGTATCATGGCTGGGAGTTTGCAACCGATGGCGCCTGCGTGCGGATCCCGGCCAACGCGCAGGGCGTGCCGGTGCCCAAAAAGGCGCGTGTAGATTCGTATCCGACCGTTGAAAAAAACGGCTGGGTTTTTGGCTTTTTGGGTGATGTGGCCTCGGCAGAGCGACCGCCCCTCGCGGATATTCCCGCCTTGGACGGCGCAAATGCCCGGCGCGGTTCCATCACCTGGAATGCGCCTTACGAACACGTGATTGCCCAGATTGGCGATTTGCAAAACAGCGCGTTTTTGTTGAGCGATGAATTTGTTGATTTACCGGCTGCGTTGAGTGACGAGCGCGCGACAAATACCGAGTGGGGCGCGGGTGTTACCGCGAACGTCAATTTGCCAAAACGCATCACGCGGCGCCTGGGCGGGCTTGTCTCGCGCGAGGAGACCGCGCCGGAAATACGCAACGCCTCCGTTTTGTTGTGTGCGCCATGTGTCACGGTTCACACGCTGGGCCAAACCCGTGCGGTGATGGCGCATGTGCCGGTCAACGCCACAACCACCATCACGGAGTGGCTCATTGAACAACCCATCCCCAAAGCAGATGGCGCGGCGAATGGGTTGGAGAAAATGCGCCGCCAGATTGAAACCACCCCCGTGCCAGACAGCGCGATTGGCGCAGCCTTGAAGCGCATCAATCAGGCTGCCGCCAAACACGGGTGGAGCATAGATAGTGAACTGATTTCGGCGGAATACACCAACGTTAAAGCGGTTGTGATTCCATCGCCCGCGCGGAGAGAAGTGCCAGAACTGGCCGCCGCGTGGGTGCTAAAGAAAGTGCCCACGCGGTTGCCCGATTTTTAGAGAGATGGTTGGGTGGCAATCGCCTTTTCCACCTCTGCCCAAACTTTTGCTCTGGTGGATGGGTGTTGGGCGGGCGTGGGCCACTCTTTTTCTTTGCAATTTGTGTCAAAGTATTTGCCCATCACTGCTTCCACATCTGGCGATCTGGCGATGGCGCAAGATGGATGGATGCTTCCGATGATTGGAAAGGGAACTCAAAATGATGGGCGGCTACTGGCAAAAGCTAAAGAACAGTCTTTGTTCGTGAAATAAAAAAAGGTCACCTGCGCAGGTGACCTTTTTTTATTTGGATGTTGGGTATTGGTGATCTCGCTCAATCTTATCCAATACTCAATAGATTTACTCTTCCGCTGGCGGTTCTGCGGCGGGCAAACCGTCGCTGGCCAGAGAATCGCCGCGCAGGAACTCCTCGATGGTTGAAGGCAGCAAATCCTTTTGCGGCACGAGCAGCTCGCCATCTGGCCCAACGCCCAGCAGCGCCATCTCGGCTTGCTGTGTGAAGGTCTGGCGTGGCAGTTGCGGCTCGGCGCTGGCCAGCGTCATACCCTCGAACTCGGTGATGCCCTCGCCGCGGTAAGCTGTGCCCGCCGGGATGAGCTTGCCGAGGATCACGTTCTCCTTCAGCCCAAGCAGGTCATCGCGCTTGCCCTCAATGGCCGCCTGCGCCAGCACGCGGATGGTGTGCTGGAACGAGGACGATGACAGGAACGAATCGGTAGCCAGCGCGGCCTTGGAGATGCCCAAAAGGACGGGCGAGCCAACCGCCGGGCGTTTGCCTTCGGCGATCAGATTCTCATTGACCTCCGAGAACTCCAGCCGCTTGATCAGATCGCCGGGCAGGTAGTGCGAATCGCCCACGCCGGTCACCTGCACGCGGTCGGTCATCTTGCGGATGATGATCTCGAAGTGCTTGTCGCTGATGTTCACGCCCTGTGAGCGATACACCTTTTGGACTTCGTTGAGCAGATAGTTCTGCGCCGCATCGCGCCCCAGCACTTTGAGCAGCATGTGCGGGTTCTTCGTCCCTTCGGTCAGCGGGTCGCCCGCCGTCACGCGCTGGCCCTCGCTGCACAGCAGGCGCGCGGCTGGCGGAACCTCGTACTCCATCTCCTCTTTCTTCTCGTAAATTACTTTGATCGAGAGGCCATCTACCGAAATACGCCCGCCTTTTTCTGCGCGCAATTCCTGGTCACCGCGCACTGCCAGCACTTCTTTATCTTTGATATCCTGGCCGTCTTTGATTTTGAGCGACCAGTTGCCCGGAATCTGATATTCATCGGCCTGCACCTGGCTATCGGTCACGGTGATGCGGCGGATGCCGCCCTCCAGCCGGTCAATATGCACTTTGCCGTTGATGTCCGACATGACCGACTCGGCCTTGGGCTTCTTGCGCGCTTCCACCAGTTCTTCTACGCGCGGCAAACCTTGTGTAATGTCTCCGCCGCTGGCGACGCCGCCGGTGTGGAAGGTGCGCAGGGTAAGCTGCGTGCCTGGCTCGCCGATGGACTGCGCGGCGATGATGCCGACCGCTGAACCAATGGCGATGAGGCGGCCACGCGCCAGGTCGCGCCCGTAGCACAACTGGCACACGCCATGTTTGTTCTCGCAGGTGAGCGGCGAGCGCACAAATGCCTCGGTCACTTTGGCTTTCTCGATGGCCTCTACCTCGGCCTCGTTAATCATGCCCCCGCGCGGCACAATCACTTCGCCGGTGGCCGGGTTAAGAATGTCGTTTTGCGCCACGCGGCCAAACACGCGCTCGCGGTATTTTTGTCCGCCCACGTCATCGCCAGCGCGCAGCCAAATGCCCCCGGTCGTGCCGCAGTCATTTGTGTTGACAATGACATCCTGAGCCACATCCACCAAACGGCGGGTGAGATACCCCGCGTCTGCGGTGCGCATGGCGGTGTCTGCCAGACCTTTGCGCTGGCCGTGCGTGCTGATGAAGAACTCAATTGCGTCCAGCCCCTCGCGGAAGTTGGAGCGAATGGGCAGGGCGATAATGCGGCCCGATGGGTCGGCCATCATCCCGCGCATACCGGCCAACTGGGTCAGCGTGCCGAAGCCGCCTTTTGTGGCGCCAGAAATAGCCATCACGCTCAGGTTGCCCAACGGATCCATGCTCTTCTTCACCACATCGGCCAGTTGGTTTTTGGCGCTGTCCCAAATTTCAATCGTGCGCGTCTCGCGCTCGTCCTCGGTCATCAACCCGCGCCGGTATTGGCGCTCAATCTGCACAACTTTCTGGTCGGCATCGCCCAGAATCTCGCCCTTGGATTCTGGCACGCTGATGTCTGAAATGGCGATGGACACGCCGGATTTGGTGGCGTATTTGAAGCCAATGTCTTTGATGTCATCCACAAAGCGGATGGCTTCATCGTGGCGTTCCGGGCCAAGCACCTGGAAGGTTTGCCCCACGAACTTTTGCACGCCGCCCTTGTCCAGCATCTTGTTGGCAAAGCGCATTTCTTTTGGCACAATTCGGTTAAAGAGGGCGCGGCCAATGGTCGTTTCAATAATCGTGTTGCGCGGCAGCCCATCTGCAAAGCGCACACCCTTCTCATCAAAGTAGGTGTCTACCAGCAGCTTTACTTTGGCGTGGATGTGGACCTGGTCGAGACCATAGGCCATCTCCACCTCATTCAAATTGCCAAACACGCGCCCGGCTCCCTTCACCTTTTTGCCAAACTCGCCTGGGTCCAGCGTGAGGTAATACACGCCCAGCACCATGTCTTTTTGCGGCGAGACGATAGGTTCGCCATCGCTTGGCTTGAGCAGGTTGCCGGTCGAGATCATCAAGCGGCGGCACTCTTCTACCGCGCGGCGGGCCAGCGGCACATGCACGGCCATCTGGTCGCCGTCAAAGTCGGCGTTAAAGGCCTGGCACACCAGCGGGTGAAGCTGAATGGCTTTGCCTTCCACCAGAATCGGCTCAAAGGCCTGAATGCCGAGGCGGTGCAGGGTGGGGGCGCGGTTGAGCAAAACGGGGCGCGTCTTGATCACATCCTCCAGCACCTCATACACCTCTGGGCGCTCTTTTTCAATCACACGCTTGGCGCTCTTCACATTGCTGGCATGGTTCAGCTCGATGAGTTTCTGGATCACGAACGGCTTGAACAGTTCAAGCGCCATCGTTTTGGGAAGGCCGCACTGGTTGAGCTTGAGCTTTGGCCCGACCACGATGACCGAACGGCCAGAGTAGTCTACGCGCTTGCCCAGCAAGTTGCGGCGGAAGCGGCCCTTCTTGCCCTTGAGCATGTCGCTGAGCGACTTTAGCTCGCGGCGTCCGCGGCGGCTGAGCGCCTTGCCGCGCTGCGAGTTGTCAATCAGGCTGTCTACCGCCTCTTGCAACATGCGCTTTTCGTTGCGCACAATCACATCTGGCGCGCCCAGCTCCAACAAACGCTTCAGGCGGTTGTTGCGGTTAATCACGCGGCGATACAGGTCGTTCAGGTCGGAGGTGGCGAAGCGGCCGCCATCCAACTGCACCATTGGGCGCAGTTCCGGCGGAATGACCGGCAGAACGGTCATGATCATCCACTCCGGGCGGTTGTTGCTCTTGCGCAACGCCTCAACAATGCGCAGGCGTTTGATGGCCTTCTTCTTCTTGACCTTGCTCAGCGAGTGGCGCACTTCGCGCCAGAGTTCCTTGCTCAGTTGGTCAAGATCCATCCGGCGCAGGATTTCATAAAATGCTTCAGCGCCCATGTCGGCTTTGAACACCTGGCCGAACTTCATCTTCATCTCGCGCATCCGCGCTTCGGTCAAAAACTGAATCACGGCCAGCGATTGCAGGTCTTCGCGGTCTTGGGCGTAGCGCTGATTGATGGTCTCAATCTCTTGCGCAAGGCGCTCGGAAACCACGCGGGTTTCATCGTCCACCTTGCTTTGCAGCAATTCAATCTCGCCCTTGATCTTGCCCACGTTAATATCGCGCTCTTCGTTGATCTTGCTCTCGATCTGGTTGAGCTTTTCCTTCACCACGCGCTTAAGGGCGGTGAGGTGCGCCGGGCTGATCGTGTCGCCCTCGTTGGCAATCACTTCGCCGGTTGGCTCAAAGGTGATGGGAACACGAATGGCGCGGCCCTGCTTGAGGTCAATTTCCTTTTGCAGTTTTTGGGCAGCCTTCATCACCGGCTCGGTCTCGCCCTCCAGTTGCTGCTGATACTTGTCAATGGTCTCTTCCAGCATTTGCTGCTGCTTGACCAGTTGCTTGAGCGTTTTGCCGCTGGCGCTTTCTTCCTGGGCGCGGGTCTTGGCTTCCAGGTCGGCAATCCGGCGCTCATATTCCTCTTGCAGCCGTTTGATGGCTTTCTGGCGCGAATCCTCATCCACATACGTGACGATGTATTGCGCGAAATAGAGAACGCGGTCAAGGTTGCGCCGGGTAATATCCAGCAGCGTGCCCAAAAATGATGGGACACGGCGGGTATACCAAACATGCGCCACTGGCGCGGCCAAATTGATGTGGCCCATGCGCTCGCGGCGCACAGAGGCCTTGGTCACTTCCACGCCGCACTTATCGCAAATGATCCCGCGATACCGGACGTTTTTGTATTTGCCGCAATAACACTGAAAGTCTCGCGTCGGCCCAAAGATGGCCTCGTCAAACAAGCCGTCTTTTTCCGCGCGCAAGCGGCGGTAGTTGATGGTTTCCGGTTTGGTGACTTCGCCGTATGACCAAGAGCGAATCTGGTCGGGCGAGGCGAGCGAAATACGAAGGGCTTTAAAATCTCTCAGTTCCATATCTGATTAGGCCTTGATATAACAAAATAGGGCGTGAGCGAAGCTATCGCCCACGCTAACTTACGTTATGCGCGTTCCTGAAAATAACGTGTATATTTATTGATTACGGGCGGATTATATACCACATAAAAACGCAAAGCACAACACGTAAAGCTAATTCTCAGGTGAATGACCATCATTGTCATAAATTTGTCATAAATTATGAATGGCCGGTGTCTTGCGCTTTGCGCGCTGCCCCTCCAACTCCAAATGGGGCATAATCGCGGCAAAGCAAATGTCACAGAATTTCAATATGCCGGGCCGGCGGGCGGTGATGGCCGGAGCGGCGCTCTTTCTTTCGTGCGCGTTGATCGTGGCCGGGTTTGGCCAACGCAACCTCACTGGGTTGAAAAATTTATACGCCGCCAATTGCGGGTTGCTGGAAGCAGTGTTGACCGAGGATTTTGAATCGCGCACGCAGCCTGTTCTTGATCCGTGGAACGATGAATTGAAGCGCGCGCCCAACGCCTACCGCGTCATCGCAGATTCCCCGCCCGCGCTTTCGGGCCACTGGTTTGAGCAAATTAGCGGCAAATTTGCGGATGGCGCGCTCACCAACGCGGATTTCATGCTCAAAGTGAATGTGCCGCTGGATCGGGAAACCCATCTCACCGCCGCGCTGCGCAGCGCCACAAACATGGAAACCGGGCTGTCTGCCGTTGTCCGCTCCAAAACGGGCTTGCTCAAGTTTTTTCATCTTGCGCCGCAAACGCCCTCAGCCTTTGGCCTCATTCTCACCGCGAATCGGTTGTGGAATGTGCAAGGCAGCGAGGACATCTACGCCCAGGCGTATCGCTGGCTCATCACCACCGGCCAGCCCACCGATGGCGCCAAACTGATTGCCGTTGGCGTGAGCTTTAACCGCGCCGAGTTTGATCTTAACATGGACGACATCACAATTTGGGAGGGCAAGGCCTGCGCCCCGGAAAAGGCACCGCCCATTGCTGATCTTTGCGTTGAATCGTATTTCGTCTCGGTCATTCAGAATTTTGATAATGCCACTGAGCCTCAATTGACCCAGGAAAATATCCAAAACAAAAAAGTAAACCTGACACGGGCAATTGAAACTGGCCCCCAGCTTTTTGATGGAAACAAATATGAATCTCTTAAGTTCAAATTTGAGCAGGAAACAAAAAGCGACCGTCTGGATATGTGGCTTCTTCCGGCGCCCTTTGCGCTTTCCACCGAAACCCGCGCGTCAATTTCATACAGCAGCACATTGCGCCCCACGCTGATTGTGCGGGTAGATTTTGGCGGCGGCAAAAGCGGCGAAATGTATTCGGCGGCCAACGGCATTTTGCCGCTGACCGAAAATGAAAAGCGCAAAACCGCCGAGGCCGCCTCGCAAGGCTGGGTGACGATGGTTACGCCAGATATTTATGCCTGGGCGCAAGATACGGCAAAAAAGCAAAACTGGAGGGCCGCCGAACCTCGCCTGGTTAGCATTGGGATTGATGTGGGCGGCCTGCGCACGATAGATTTGAAACTGGATAACTTTATCCTTTATCTCAAACAGCCCGCCATTTGCAAACAGTTTGCAAAATAGGCCGGCGCTATTCACCTGGCGGCTCATTCTTAATTCCCAGATGTTTGGTCATAAGGATTGCGTCTTCGCCATCGTGATAATACCGTTTGCGGCGGCCAACTTCGTCAAACCCAAGCCGGGCGTACACGCGTTGCGCGGCGGCGTTGCTGGCCCGCACCTCCAGCGTAATTAAGATGGCGCTTAGGGCCTGCGCCTGTGCCACCAAATGCCGCACCAGCAAATCGCCAACGCCGCGCCTGCGCCAATTGGGGTGCGTGGCGATGTTTGAGATGTTGGCCTCGTCGTAAAACATCCACATGCCGCCGTGCCCCACAAGCGTGTGCGGCGGCTCGGTCAGCCGCGCCACAAAAAAGAACGCCTTGTCGTTGTCCAGTTCCTGCGCGTAAGCATCCATTGGCCAGGGTGATGGGAACGAGACGCGATCAATCTCGATGACCTCAGGCAAGTCATCCAGCGTCATTCGGCTAATCTGCGCGTTCATCCCGTTCATCCCGTTCATCCATGTTTAATTTTCGGGCGGGTAGATGGGCATAAGGGTGGCAGGGTCGTCCACATCGCCGCGTTTCCAGCGGGCATAGGCAATCTCGGCCAAATGCGCCGCGCGGCGCACATTCAGCGGGGCAGGGGCGCATCGCAAATGTGCATTCGCATAGGCACTTTGGGGAAGATCACCGCAAGCCCACGTTACTTCCTCAACATCTTTGGCAAAATCTGCCGCCGCCATAAGCGACCAGCCGCCCACTTTGTGTTCCGCGCCATCTTCCCAAACGTAACGCTGTACGGCCACGCGCTCGCGCCCGGCCTCAACCACCGCCAGGATGGGCAGCGCGAACGGCGACATGCGCGGCATTTGCGCGGCGGCCAAAATATCAAACGCGCTCACCCCGATCAGCGCCGCGCCGTTTGCGGCGGCCATCCCTTTGGCAATGGCCAGCCCAACCCGCACGCCGGTGAACGACCCCGGCCCCAGCGCCGCGGCCACCACTTTCACATCCGCGCCAGTTGCGCCGTGCTGGGCCAGCATTTGGCTAATCCGCTCTGCGGTGGTGGAGGTGTGCTGGCGGTCATTGCGCCAGGTGTGCTCGCCCAAAATCCGCTCCTCGTTTCTCAGCGCAATGCTGGTTTGGCTGGTGCAGGTATCAATGGCTAAAATCAAGTTCATCTTATAAATTGCAGCTCACAGGTCGCGCTTTACGCGTTACACTCCAAACAGTTCTCTTCGCAACTTCAACAAAATTTTCCACGTCTCATCGCTTTTTGTAAAAAACATCAACCCGCGTTTGGAGGTGTTGATTACGTCAAACTTCACGCGAATGGCGCGGGCGGGCAGGGCGGCCTCGGCGCGGTCGGCCCACTCCACCAGGCTGATGGCGTTTGGATCGTCCAAAATCTCATCCAGCCCCAGCGAGCTGACCTCGCGGGGGGTGCTGGTGCGATACAAATCAATGTGATACAACGTTTGCTGGTCGGCCGGGCGGTGATGCTCTTGCACAAGCGTGAAGGTGGGGCTGCGCAAAATTTGCTCCGCGCCCCATCCCGCGCCAAAACCCCGCGCAAATTGGGTTTTGCCCGCGCCCAGTTGCCCAATCGGCGCCACCACCGTCCCCGGCGGAGATATCGCGCCCAGCCGCGCGCCCAGCCGCTCGGTTTGTTCATCGCTGTGGCTCAGGCACTCAAAGGAATGCGGGTCAAGAATTGCCATTTAAGAAACCAGAAGTTGCGCCTTATCTTTCATTCCCAACCGCAATGGGTTTGTTTGCATCCGTAATCCACTCGCTCCATGAGCCGGGGTAAATGCGCGGCAAAGCCAGCCCGGCGTGGGCAAACGCCAGCGCCTTGTAGGCCGCCGTCACCCCAGAGCCGCAATAAGCCACCGTGTCTTCCGGGCGGATGGAACCCCAGGCTTGCCGAAGTTCTTCTGCCGTTTTGATGCGCCCATCTGCCGCGATGTCATTTGCGCTGGGCGCAGACACCGCGCTGGGGATGTGGCCCGCGATGGGGTCAATCACCTCGTTTTCGCCGCGGTATCGGTCTGCCGCGCGAACATCCATCAACACAAAATCCGGGTCGCCCAAATGTTTCTCAATCTCGTCCGCCTCGGCGATGAGTTCATCATGCCAATGCGCAACAAACTCGCGCGGCGGGTAAGTCTCAACCCCGCCTTGTGTGGGCAGGTTTGCCGCGTTCCATGCCTTCAGACCGCCATCCAGCACGGCCACGTTTTTGTGACCCGCCCAGCGCAGCAACCACCACAACCGGCAGGCTGCCAAATTGCCGCTCACTTCATCGTAAACCACCACTTGCTTGGCGTTGTCAATGCCCAGCGCAGAAAGAGTTTTGACCAGCGCGCCTTTTTCTGGCAGCGGATGCCGCCCGGTTGCGCCTTTGATGATCTTGCCAGACAAATCGCGGTCTAGATGCGCGTATGCTGCGCCCGCGATGTGCGACACGGCATAATCGCGCTCGCCCTTCTCGGTGTCCATGAGCAAAAAGCGGCAATCTACAAAAACCCAGTTGGGGTCGTGAATGTGTTTTGCGGCCTCATTTGCCGGGATAAATGTTGTGAATGACATAGATTTTTATCTATCTATTTTATTTTTATCACGCCAAGTGTGTTTTTGACAGAGACAACTGTCTGAGCGTTTATTATTTATTTTGGCTGTGATGAATTTGCTGGCTATCATATTCCACTTTATGCAGCCACGTCTTTGCCAAAAGGTTTTGCTGTTTGCGTTTGGAATTGGCGCGGTCATTTTGGGCGTCATTGGGCTGATTTTGCCGGTCATCCCGGCCTCTCCATTTTTTGTGCTGGCGTTGGCGTGTTTTGCCCGCGCCTCAACTCGCTTTCACGCGTGGCTTACCAATCAGCCGCAACTTCATCTGGCACTGGATTGGCTAAGAAACTCCACAAACCCCATCTTTAAGTTTGTTGCGCGGCTGATGGAGTGGGCGATGGGCTGACTCAATTCTCTTTCCAGTTTGTGTGTTTCGCCCACGCCTGCGCAGCGTCCCAAATTAAATCGTAAACCGGGTCTTTGATGTCGTAATAAGCATCCATGTCATCCGCGTGGTATTTGGCCAGTTGTTGTTTGATAACGGCCACCGTTTCAGCCGAGTTTGGGTGCGCCCGCAAATAATCTCGAAAGAGCAAGGCGTATCTTTGGTTTGGGTTGCCTGCCACGCGAATGTGGATGTTCGCCCGCCGCTCGCCAGCTTTTTCTTTGAACAAAAATTTTCGCCAATGTTCCGGGTTGGCATCCTCGCCAGCCGGAACATGATCGCTGTTTGCAACCGATGCCTGAAACCCCGCCTGCGCCATGCGTTGCGCAATTTCTGGCGCAAGGTTCTTGACCGTGATTTGCACATCAATCACATCTTTGGCGGCCAGCCCGGGCACAGAAGTTGACCCAATGTGGTCTACGCGCAAAGCAAAAGCGCCCAGCGCAGCTTGCAACTCTGCGCGGAGCGCTTCAAATTCGTTTGGCCAGTTTGGGTTATACGGTTGAATGACGATCATTCAGCCATTTTATAGCCCAATACTTCTCAAAAACGCCCTGTTGCGTTTTGCGCTCTCGGCGGGCTGGCCCATGCCGGGGAGCACATCTTGCTCAACCGTGGCAAACCCGGAATACTCGCGGTCGCGCATCCAGCGGGCCACATCCGCAAATGGCACACAGCCTTTGCCCAGCTCGCAAAACACGCCCTTGCTCACCGAGGTGAAATAATCCCAGTGGTTTTTGCGCGCCTGCGCCGCAACTTCTGCCGAGCAATCCTTGAGATGCACATACCAAATCCGGCTGGCAAAACGGTGCAACCCATCCATCACCACTTGCGGGGTTGGGGCCGTTGTGCCGAAGGCGTAGTGACCGGTGTCGAACACCAGCCCCACCAAATCGGGGTCGGTCAGGGCCATCAGCCGCTCTATTTCCTCTGGCCGTTCAACAAACCCGGCGCAATGATGATGAAACACGCACTTTAGCCCGCTCTCAATTTTCACCGCCGCGGCGATGGCGTTCACGCCGTCCGCGAACGCGCTCCATTCGGCCTCGCTCAGGCCCATGCCCGGCGTGGTGTTGCCCGCGTTCAAGGTGCGGCGGGCATCGCTCCCGTTGTCATCGGCCAGCACCAAAAACGGCTGGGTGATGGCGCTCGTGCCCGCCGCGTGCGAAGCTCGCGCTGCGTGCGAAGCTCGCGCTGCGGCGGCCATTAACCGCGCTGTTTTGACCGCGCGCATTTTGCCGTCATCGTGCGCGTCTCTGCGCCGGAAGGCCACAGGCACAAATGCGCCGGTGAGCGCGAGCTTGCGTTTGGCTAACTCGGCTTTTAGCGCCTTGGGTTTGGAGGGCATAAAGCCCCAGTCGCCCAATTCCGTGCCGGTGTAGCCGGTCTGCTCAATTTCGTTTAGAACTTTCTCGAAGGTGATTTTGTTTTCACCCACGCCCTCAAACTCAAGGCTTCCCCATGAGCAGGGCGCATTTCCAATGTTAATCATGATTTTTTTTGATGAGTGGCATGTGCGCCCGCTGGTTCCATTCAACCCGTGAACGCCATGACGCGTTAAAACAATCTTTCTTTTGCCCGCATCACTTCCCATTCTTTTCGGGCGGTTTGCACGCTTTCCATCTCGCTCACTTCGGCAATTTGAACATCCCACCAGCTTTCGTAGCCCGGCACACCAGAATAACGATCATTTTGCATGTAAATCACGGTGGTGCGGTCGGTGGTTTTGGCTTTGCGCAGCGCATTGCAAAATTCATCATAAGTCTTGGGTCGCAAAACAACCGCGCCCAGCGATTCGGCGTTGGCGGCCAAATCCACCGGCAAAGTCTCCACGTCATCGCGCATCTCATCGCCAGCCAGGTAGCCGTGCGTGGGCTTGACATACCGCGTGCCAAACCCCTCCGACCCCAGCGAGCGGCTGAGCGCCCCGATGCTTTTGAACCCGCTGTTATCAAACAACACGATGATGAGTTTGTAATCTTCCTGCACGCTGGTCACGATCTCTTGCGAGAGCATCAGGTAGCTGCCGTCGCCCACCATCACAATCACCTCGCGTTCTGGCGCGGCCATTTTGATGCCCAGCCCGCCCGCAATCTCGTAGCCCATCGTGCTAAACCCGTATTCAAGGTGATAATTTTTGGGGTTGCGCGCCCGCCACAGTTTGTGCAGGTCGCCGGGCAAACTGCCCGCCGCGCACGCCATCACCGCGTTGGGTTCGCTAATCTCGTTCACCGCGCCAATCAGCTCGCCCTGGCTGGGCAACGGCTCCAACCGCACGTTGTAAATGCGTTGCACTTCGGTGTCCCATTCTTTGTTGAGGGCCATCGCTCGGGCGCGGTACTCATCGCCCACCCGCCAGCCATCCAACAAAGCCAACAATTCCTCCAACGCCACTTTTGCGTCGCCGGTGAGGGCAATCGCGCTGTGTTTGTGCGCGTCAAAATCCTTCACGTTGATGTTCACAAAAACCACGTTTGGGTTTTGCCACGCGGTTTTGCTGGCGGTTGTAAAGTCGCTATATCGCGTGCCAATGCCGATCACCAGATCCGCATCTTTGGCCAGGCGGTTGGCCGCAAATGTGCCGGTTGCGCCCACCGCGCCCATGCACAGCGGATGATCGTAGCGCAAACTGCCTTTGCCCGCCATCGTCTCGCCCACCGGGATGCCGGTTGCGCCCACGAATTTTCTCAGCGTCTCGGTGGCCTCGGCATAAATTACGCCGCCGCCCGCCACAATCATGGGGTTTTTGCTTTGGCGGATGGCGCTCGCGGCGCGCCGAAGCGCCTCTGCGTCTGGGCGTGGGCGGGCCACATGCCACACCCGCTCGCGGAAAAATTCAGCCGGAAAGTCAAACGCTTCGGCTTGCACATCTTGAGGCAGGGCCAGCGTGACCGCGCCGGTCTCGGCGGGGCTGGTGAGCACGCGCATGGCTTCGGGCAGGCTCAACAAAATTTGTTCGGGCCGGTTAATCCGATCCCAAAAGCGGCTGACCGGCTTGAAGCAATCATTCACGCTGATGTCTTGCGAGAGTTCGTTTTCCAGTTGCTGCAAAACGGGCGCGACATTTCGGCGGGCAAAAATATCGCCGGGCAAAAGCAGCACGGGCAGGCGGTTCACCGTGGCCGCCGCCGCGCCGGTAATCATGTTGGTGGCGCCCGGGCCGATGGATGTTGTGCAGGCCAGCGTTTGCAGGCGGTTCTTCATCTTTGCAAAGGCGGCGGCAGAATGCACCATGCCTTGTTCGTTGCGGCATTGGTAATATCTAAAATCCTTGTTTTGCTGAAGCGCCTGACCAATGCCAGCCACGTTGCCATGCCCAAATATGCCAAAACACCCAGCAAAAAACGGCTGTTTAACCCCGTCTCGCTCGGAGTGTTGAACTTTTAAAAATTTGATGAGGGCTTGGGCGGTTGTGAGTTTCATGAGAAATAAGAAAAGAGAAATAAGAAATTACGCGAAAGGGATGTTTTCGAGCAGAAATAGTATTTCAGTGCTGATCGTGTCTGAGTTTATTGTGCTGTTTGTTTTATATTCCGCGTTTGTTTCTCGCAGAGATGTGACTCGCTGGGTTGGGATGCTGGTGACCAACAAGCTGATAATTTGGGTGAGGTAGTTTGTGCGATGCTGATAAACCTCATCGCCCAAAATGTGCCGCGCTTCCCAATACCAGTCTCTTGATTCACGCGCCGACCCCAGCGCGTATTCGTAATACTTGGCGCGATTGCCGCCCGTGCTGTATGCGTAACCTTCTGTTAAATTGGCGTGAATAGATCCACTGGCGCGCAGAAGTTGATCTGCAACTGAAATTGTTCGCTTGTCGCCCAGCAGCTTGGTCGCGTCGCGCCAGACCAAATCGGAAAAGAAAAGCGCGTAGCGATAAGCACTCATCCGCCAAATCGGATCATTGCTTACCACTTCTGGCACAGTTTTAAGCCACTGCTCAAAACTGACAATGGACGCTTCCATTTCTTATTTCTCTTTTCTTATTTCTTACACATCCGGGTTCGGCAACATGAAATCTCGAATGGCGCCCACAAAACCGTGCCACGCCTCAATGAACGAGCGCAGAGTGCGCACGGTTGCGCCAAACGTGTCAAATTCGGCCAGGCTCATCCCGTCTGGCTCATACGCGCGGCGGAACTCTGGAATTTTTGTGTAAAGCTCATTCAAAATCTCGGCTTTCACCGGCTCTTGCATTTTGGCGATGGGTTTTATATCCGACTGGTTGAACTTGACTTGCCAATCATACGGAATGGTCAGGGCCACGTCACCACCCACAAATTCTGTCCAGTGCAAAAAGTTGCGATACGCCGCCGAGAGCAATATCGTGCGATACCCACGCTGCTGATAAAGCTCATAGGCTTTCTTAAAACAAGCCACGCCTGCCCATTCCAAATAAGCGGGGTCAATTTGTGTGCCCTGCTTTTTAACCATCATCTTCATCCAATCATCGCAGCGCCCCACCATCATCGTGGCGTAGGGCGTCATCGTGGAGGTGTCTTTGCCCGCCGCTTCTCGGCGCATCAGGCCGCGCTCCATCGCCTCTCCAATCGCCATCACCTGCGGCACACAAAAACTAACCGTGACGTTGAGATTGATCCCGCGGTAGGTGGCTTCTTCAATCACGCTGATGCCCGCGCTGGTGGCCGGAATTTTGATTTGGATGTTCGGGTTCAGCCCGGCAAAATATTCGGCTTGCGCCAAAATGGCAACCGGGTTGCGGTATTGCGCCGGGTCAACCTGAATGGACAACCGACCCAGCTTGCCGCCGGTGCGCTCAAACACGGGCATGAGCAGCTTGGCCCCGTTCACCGCAATTTCTTGATACACCTGCCACGCCACACGTGCCTCATCCCAGGTTGGGTTATCGCAGATGATCTGCGCGATGCGATCTTTCCACAACCCCATCTCTTTTTTAAGCACGTTGCCCACAATGACCGGGTTGCTGGTTGCGCCAATGGCCCCGCGCTCAATGGCGTAATTTAATTCCTCCACCGAGCATGAATCGTTGAGGTATTGCGTGGGCGTTGTCAGCGCCATCTCCTGAAGGGGACTGTTATAAGTTGTCATGGTTTTTTAAATAAACAGAAGACGGAGGATGGGGGGCGGAAGACGATCAATCAGCCGTCTTCCGTCTTCCGTCCTCCATCTCAGAAGATTGGCACTCTCGCATCCCGTCCCTTGTATGTTTCTTTCACCCAGGCATAGCGCGGGTCTTCAAAATTTGCCAGCGATTGCGCGCTGCCAGCCAGCGAGTTGAGGTAATACGTGGTGTAGCCGGGTGGGCTGCACACTGGGTGATACCCCGCCGGGATCAGCACCACATCGTTGTTGCCCGCGCGAACCACCGCGTCAAATCCGCTGCCTGCTTGCTGCATGGGCGAATGCGCATCGGTATACACGCGCTGAAACGCGTAGCCCTCTGGCCGGTCAATCTTGTAAAAATAGGTTTCTTCCAGGTTGGCCTCAAGCACTTTGCCCTCGGCGTTTGTGCGATGGATGTCGTGTTTGTGGGGTGGGTAGCTGCTCCAATTGCCGCCCGGCGTATACACCTCTACCATCACGAG
>Ga0073899_10000700_pt1 | contig 30955 bp, 31 predicted proteins | sample KloWWTmetaKNB5Ph_FD_88975 | JGI IMG/M metagenome (GOLD analysis project Ga0073899, IMG submission 88975) | Active sludge microbial communities from Klosterneuburg, Austria, studying microevolution and ecology of nitrifiers - Klosterneuburg... | ecosystem: Engineered > WWTP > Aerobic digester >... | reverse complement strand
TCGCCGCCGACACGCGCCTGACCCCGGTCGATCTCGGCAGCTACAGCTCGCGTGTCACCTTCATGGCCGGCAACGCCGCGCGCAATGCCGCGATCCGCATGCGTCGGCTGCTGGTCGCCGGCGCCTGTCGCAAGCTCGGTCTCGACGAACCCGCTTACCCCACGCCCGAGCCGCCCGCGGACTTCTTCCGCCAGGGCCAGCGCGCGCCCGACTTCGATGCCGACTACCTCGGCGCCAATCCCGATTACCGCGATGGCTTCGACTTTGGCGGCGGCCGCATCCGCCATCTGGCCAGCGGCGCGGACATCGCCTGGCTCGACGCGGTGCACGCGGCCATCGAAGGCCCGGGCATCCTGCAGACGGTCGGCAACTACCGCGCGCCGAAACTCGGCGGCAAGTTCAAGGGCGCCGGCGCCGGGCTGTCGCCGTCCTACAGCTTCACCGCCTTCATCGTCGAGGTGACGGTCGATCCCGAGACCGGCCACGTGCGTGTCGACAAGGCCACCTGTGCCCACGACTGCGGCTTCGCGCTGAACCCGCTCGCGGTGCGCGGCCAGATCGAGGGCTGCTTCCACATGGGCATGGGCCAGGCCTTGATGGAGGAAGTGGTGCACGAGGGCGGCGCGGTGCAGAACGCCGGCTTCCTCGAATACAAGATCCCCTCGACCTTCGAGGAACCCGAGATCGACATCGTGCTCAGCGAAGGCGCGGACAACGAGGGCCCGTTCGGCGCCAAGGAAGCCGGCGAAGGCCCGCTGGCGCCGGTGATTCCGGCGATCGCGAATGCGATCTTCGACGCCGTCGGCGTGCGCCTGCAGGAACTGCCGATGCGCCCGGACCGCGTGCTGGCCGCTATGCGCAAGGCGGGTGCGCGATGAGCGCCGGCCTGCATTTCGATTTCGTGCGGCCGCAGTCGCTGGCCGAACTCGGCGCGCGCATGGCGCAGCTGTCCGCATCCGGCGCCAACTACGTGCTCGCCGCCGGCGCCACCGACCTGATGCCGCAGCTCAAGCTCGGCCTGCACGCGCCCGCATGCATGCTCTCGCTCGGCGGCCTGCCGGAGCTGCACGGCATCGAGATCGATGGCGACGGCCGCTGCCGCATCGGCGCGCTGACCAGCCTGGCCACGGTCGCCGCCGACGCGCGCCTGCAGGCGCTGCATCCGGCCTTGACCGCAGCAGTCGCGCGCGTGGCGAGCGCATCGATCCGCAGCCGCGCCACGCTCGGCGGCAACGTGCTGGTCGACAACCGCTGCAGCTTCATCAACCAGAGCGCGTTGAACCGCGCCGCGCACCGCCCCTGCTTCAAGGCCGGGGGCGAGGTCTGCCACATCGTCAAGTCGGCACAGCGCGGCCAGCTGCCGCAGTGCCAGGCGCGCTTCGTCTCCGACAGCGTGCCGGTGCTGCTGCTGCTCGACGCCGAACTGCAGGTGTGGTCGCCGCGCGGCGAACGGCGCGTGACGCTGGCCGGCTTCCACCACGACGACGGCATCGAGCGCCACGATCTTGGCCGCGACGAAGTGCTGGTCGCGATCGAACTGCCGGCGCCCGCCGGGCGTCGCATCGACTACTCCAAGCTCGCGGTGCGCGCCAACCTCGACTTCCCCTCGCTCGGCGTCGCGCTCGGGCTGCGTGCCATCGACCACGACGCGCTCGGTGAACTGGCGGTGGCGCTCACCGGCATCGGCACCCATCCCGGCCACTGGCGTTATCGTCGCGCCGATTTCGCTTCGGCCGCAGCAATGCTCGATGCCGCGGTGGCCGCAGCGCGCGACTTCGCCGCCAGCTATGACCAGGACTTCTTCCCGCGCGACTATCGCAAGCGCATGATCGAGGTCTTCATCCGCCGGGCCGCCGCCCGGCTCGGAGGTGCGGCATGGACGTGAAGCAAGTAATGCGCGACTACTTCGTCGATCTCGGCGAAGCGGCCCGGGACCCGGCGCGCAAGGTCGCCTGGTGTACCTCGGTCGGGCCCGCCGAAATCCTGCGCGCGCTCGGCTTCGAGGTGTACTTCCCGGAGAACCACGGCGCCCTGCTCGGCGCCACCCGCGTTTGCGGCGACACCATCCCGGTCGCCAACGCGCAGGGTTATTCGCCCGAGATCTGCAGCTATCTCACCTCCGACATCGGCGCCGCGCTCAAGGGCATCACGCCGCTGACCAAGGCCTATGGTCTCAGCGAAGTGCCGCGCCCGGACGTGCTGGTGTACTGCACCAACCAGTGCAAGGACGTGATGCACTGGTTCGCGTGGTACGCGCGGCGCTGGAACGTGCCGCTGCTCGGCATCCATCCGCCGAATCATCTGCCGCAAGTGCTGCCCGAGCACGTCGCCGATGTCGCCGCGCAGTACCGGCGCATGATCGGCCAGCTCGAGACCATCGCCGGACGCAAGCTCGATCCGCAAGCGCTGCGCAGCGCACTGGCGCATTCCAAGGAAGCCACTGACCTGTGGGCACAGGTGCTCGACAGTGCACGTGCACGGCCGGCGCCGCTGAACTTCTTCGACGGCGCGATCTTCATGGGACCGATCGTGGTGCTGCGCGGCACGCCGGTCGCGACCGACTACTACCGCGGCCTGCTCGCCGAACTGCAGGCGCGCATCAGTGCCGGCCACGCCGCGGTGCCGCGCGAACGCCTGCGCATCTACTGGGAAGGGATGCCGGTGTGGGGACGCCTGCGGCATCTGTCCGACCTGTTCGCGAAACAGCGCGCGGCGGTGGTCGCCTCGACCTACTGCAACTCGTGGATCTTCGCCGACTTCGATCCGGACGAACCGCTGGAGAGCATGGCGCGCGCCTACCTGAATATCTTCATCAACCGCGACGACGCCTACAAGGAAGCGTACATCGAGCGTCTGGTGCGCGAGTTCGCGATCGACGGCGTCGTCTACCACGCCGCGCGCACTTGCCCGAACAACAGCAACAGCGCCTACAGCCTGCCGCAGCGGCTGGCGGCGAAGGGCATTCCCGGCATCGTCGTCGACGGCGACCTGTGCGACCTGCGCTGCTTCTCCGACGAGCAGAGCACGACCCTGATCGAAGCCTTCCTGGAGACGCTGTGAACACGCTGCTCGAGCGCGATCGCGTCGCCGCCGAAGCCCCGGTGCGCACCGAGGTGTTCTGGGGCGTCGATTGCGGCAGCGCCGAAATCAAAGTCGCCGCGCTCGACGCCGAAGGCCGGCTGCTCACCACGCGCAAGCGCCGCACCCTGTTCCCGCTCGGCGAGCACGTACATCGCGCGCTCGCCGGCAGCGGCGACGAGCTGTCGCCGTTCGTCGAGGCCGACCGCGCCGCGCCGCCCGCGCCCGGGCAGACACCGCGCCTGCGCCCCGGACACAAGCTCTACGCGACCGGCTACGGCCGCAACCACATCGCCTTCGTCGATGGCCAGCTCACCGAGATCAAGGCGCACTTTCTCGGCGTGCAGCACCAGCTGCAGCTGCGCGAGGACTACACGATCATCGACATCGGCGGCCAGGACGCCAAGGTGATCAAGGCGACACCGACCCGCGTCGAACAGTTCGCGATCAACCGCAAGTGCGCGGCCGGCACCGGCGCCTACATCGAGGAACTGGCGCACCGCCTGGAAGTGCCGATGCAGGACCTGCCGAAACTCGCCGCCGGGCACGACCAGGAGCTCACCCTCAACAGCTACTGCACGGTGTTCTCCGGGCAGGAAGTGATCAAGCTGCTGATGCATGGCGAGCGCATCGAGAACCTGATCCACGCGCTCTACCGTTCGGTGGTCAAGCGCGTGCTGGAAATGACCGCAATCGATACCGCCACCCTGGTGTTCTCGGGCGGCGTGCTTGCCCACCACCCGATCCTGATTCCGCTGTTCGCGGAACGCTTCGCGTCGGTGCGCACCCATCTCGCTCCCAACGCGCAGTTCTGCGGCGCGCTCGGAGCGGCCATCCATGGCATGAACGAGGAGAAACAACATGGCCTACCGCATCACCCGTGACTGCAATCTGTGCGACGCCTGCGTCACCGAGTGTCCGAACGAGGCGATCACCGCCGGTGCCAACGTGTACGTGATCGACGCCGCCAAGTGCACCGAATGCGTCGGCTTCTTCGACGAAGCGCAGTGCGCTGCGGTCTGTCCGCAGGAATGCTGCGAGCCCGATCCCGACCGCGTCGAGCCGGAAGCCATGCTGATCGAACGCGCGCGCAAGCTGCACCCGGACGAAGACTTCTCCGGCGACCTGCCGTCGCGTCACCGCAACTGAGACCGCCGCCGCCATGAACCACGCCGAGGCCGACGCCGCCCTGCTCGATCCGGATCTGTCGCAGGTGCAAACCCTGGACGAGATCACCGTCAAGTTCGCCGGCGACTCCGGCGATGGCATCCAGCTCGCCGGCCAGCAGTTCGCGCAGCTCGCCAGCGCCGCCGGCGAACTGGTGCGCACGCTGCCCGATTTTCCGGCCGAGATCCGCTCGCCGGCCGGCACGCTGGGCGGCGTCTCCGGCTTCCAGGTGCGCACCGGCGGCAGCGGCATCCACACGCCGGGCGACCGCATCGACCTGCTGGTGGCGATGAATCCGGCGGCGCTGCGCAGCAACCTCGGCGCACTCGCCGAAAACGCGATGCTGATCCTGAACGAGACCGCATTCACCGCGCCCAACCTGGCCAAGGCCGGGTACGCCACCAATCCGCTCGAAGACGGCTCGTTGCGCGGCTATCGCGTGTTTCCGGTGCAGATCGGCAAGCTCAGCCGCGGCGCCCTGCGCGGGCTGGCGATGTCGACCAAGGAAATGGACCGCAGCAAGAACTTCTTCGCGCTCGGTCTGATCTGCTGGCTGTTCCCGCGGCCGAAGGACGCGGTGCACGGCTGGATCGAGCAACGCTTCGCGGCAACGCCGGAACTGGCCGTGGCCAACCGCCGAGCCTTCGACACCGGCTGGAACTACGGCGAGACCGCCGAGTTCTTCGTCAGCCCGCTGCGCGTGGCCGCACACGAGCGCCTGCGCGAAGCCGGCGTCTATCGCTTCGTCACCGGCAATGCCGCGCTCGCCAAGGGCCTGGTCGCGGCAGCGCGGCGCGCCGGCCTGCATCTTTTCCTCGGCGGCTATCCGATCACGCCGGCGACCGAGGTGATGCAGGAACTCAGCCGCCTGCGTGATCCCGATGTGCGCATGTTCCAGGCCGAAGACGAGATCGCCGCAATCGGCAGCGCCATCGGCGCCAGCTTCGCCGGCTCGCTGGCGGCGACCAGCACGTCGGGTCCGGGCATGGCGCTGATGGGCGAGTTCCTCGACCTGGCGGTGATCGCCGAGCTGCCGCTCGTGGTGATCAACGTGCAGCGCGCCGGTCCGTCCACCGGCATCCCGACCAAGACCGAACAGTCCGACCTGTTGCAGGCGCTGTACGGGCGCCACGGCGAATCACCGCTGCCGGTGCTGGCCGCGGCGACGCCGGCTGATTGCTTCGACACCGTGGTCGAGGCGAGCCGCATCGCATTGCGTTCGATGACCCCGGTGATCGTGCTCAGCGATCTGTCGCTGTCGAGCAGCGCCGAGGTCTGGCGCGAACCCGAGAGCGACGAACTGGCGCCGTTCACCGTGCACCGACGCCAGCACAGCGAGGGCTTCAAGCCCTACGCGCGCGATCCGGAAACGCTGGCGCGCTCCTGGGCGGTGCCGGGCACGCCCGGGCTCGAACACGTCATCGGCGGGCTGGAGAAAGCCGGCGATAGCGGCGCCGTCTGCTACGAGCCGGAAAACCACGAAACCATGGTGCGGCTGCGCGAAGACAAGATCGCGCGCATCGCCAACGACTACGCGCCCTGTGTGCTGCACGGCGACGCCGACGCCAAGCTGCTGTTGCTCGGTTGGGGCAGCACCTTCGGCGCCATCCGCGAAGCCTGCGACCAGTTGCTGAGCGACGGCCGCAGCGTCGCCAGCCTGCACCTGCGGCACCTCAATCCGTTGCCGGGCGATCTCGGCGCGCTGCTGCGTCGTCACCCGTGCGTGGTCGTGATCGAAAACAACACCGGGCAGTTGTGGCAACGGCTGCGCGGCGAATATCTGCTCGATCTGAAACGCTTGAACAAGGTGCAGGGCACTTCATTCCAGGTAGCGGAAATCGTCGCCCATGCCATCGCCCTGCTGGAGTCGCGCGCATGAACACGCCCATCCTGTCCGACCGACCGCTGACCGCCGATGCCGAAGACGCCGCCGACACCGCGCGCGCACGCTTCCTCAGCAGCGCCACGCCGCGCTGGTGTCCGGGTTGCGGCTGCTTCGCGGTGCTGAAATCGCTGACCGCGACCTACGCCCGCCTCGGCATCGCGCGCGAGAACTTCGTCACCGTCTCCGGCATCGGCTGCACCTCGCGCCTGCCGTACTACACCAACACCTACGGCTTCCACACCCTGCACGGGCGCGGGCCGACGGTGGCGACCGGGGTCAAGCTGGCCAATCCGGATCTGTCGGTGTGGCTGATCTCCGGCGACGGCGACGCGCTCGCGATCGGCGGCAACCACACCCTGCACCTGCTGCGGCGCAATCCCGACATCAAGATGCTGCTGCTCAACAACCAGATCTACGGGCTGACCAAGGGCCAGGCCAGCCCGACCAGCCCGACCGGGCTCAAGACCAAGTCGACGCCGTTTGGCGTCGCCGACCATCCGGTCAATCCGGTCAACCTCGCACTCGCCGCCGGCGCCACCTTCGTCGCGCGCGTGCCCGACACCAGCAACGCGATGATGGAAGAAGTGTTCGCCGCCGCGCACGCGCACCGCGGCGTCGCCTTCGTCGAAGTGCTGCTCAACTGCGTCACCTTCCACGACGGCGCCTACGAAGCCATCACCGCCAAGGCCACGCGCGACGACTTCAGCGTGCGCCTCGTCGCCGGCGAACCCCTGCGCTTCGGCCGCGACCGCTCGCGACTGCTGGTGCGCGACCACGACCGCATCGTCGCCATCGACCACCCCGAGCACGACCCGCTGCCCGAGCACGCCATCCGCCACGACCCCACCAACACCGCTCTCGCCCAGCAACTCGCCCTGATGACCCTGCCCGACCTGCCCTGCGCACTCGGCATCTTCCGCCAGGTCGAGGAAGCGGTGTTCGGGTAGGCAGCGCGTGCCAGCATGGCTGGCCCGACACGGACTGCGCGTTCGGCCATGCTGCGATGAACGGTGAGGGCTTCCCTTGCCAAGTTGCGTAACACAGCGACAAGGCAACGCGGTGCAATGGTGCGCAGCGTCGCCTCGACCCGTCGCTACGGTGAGCGACAGCCCTACCCCTGGAGGCGAACATGCACACGCTGCAGACGTTGCGCGGTGGAGTACAGAGCCAACGATCAAGCGGTTTCGGTTCGAGCTTGAGTCGATGCGTGTTCATTTTCCTCGGCAGCATCGGCATCGCCATTGCGCAGACACCGCCTGCCGTGGTGTTGCTGTCATCGGCGGGCGGCGGCCAGGGCTGGGTATTGGACGGACCTGAATTCCTGGCGCGCGCTGGCGCGGCCGTCAACGACGACTGCGATCTCAACGGCGATGGCTTTCTCGACTTGTTGATCGGCGCCACCGGCGCCGGTCCCAGCGACCAGGGCATGGCCTTCGTGGTGTTCGGGTCGCCGAGCGGCGCGGCACCGCCACCGAGCCTGAACAGCGCGGGCCTGCGCATGACGGGCGAGGTCAGCGGCGATGCCGCCGGTGCCAGCGTTGCCTGCGCCGGCGATGTAAACGCCGATGGCTTCGATGATGTGCTGATCGGCGCGCCATTCGCCGACGCGCCGGGCGTGGCCAATACCGGCGTCGCCTATCTGGTGTACGGCGGCGAGAGTCTGCCATCGGCGATGAGTCTCGACACTGCGGGCGTGCGCTTCCACGGCATGATCAATACTCAGAAGGTCGGCGCGGTAGTGGCCGGTGGCAGCGATATCAATGGCGATGGCTATTCCGACATCCTGCTGACCGCGCCCAATTTCAACGCCGGTGCCGGCAATCCCGGGCAGGCGTATGTGATCTTCGGCAGCAACGCCCTGCCGGCAGTATTTGCGCTCAGCACGCTCAACGGCAGCAACGGGTTTGCGGTAGCCAGCACGGAAGTGTCGACGGTATCGCTGGGCACGGCGGCAGCGATCGGCCTGGTCAATGGCGACAATTTTCCGGACGTGGTGCTGGGCGCACCGGGCGCTTCTCCGGGCGGCCTCGCCAGTGCCGGCAGCGTGTTCGTGGTGTACGGGCACAGTGGCGCATTTCCACTGCAGACCGGACTGAACACACTCAATGGCAGCAATGGCTTTGCCATCCACGGTGCGGTTGCTGGCAGCAAGGCCGGGGGCAGCCTGAGCTTCGTGCCTGACTTCAATGGCAATGCGCGTCCTGACCTGGTGATCGGTGCGCCGGGCGCGGCCAATGGTTCGAGCACCATCGGCAACGGCTACGTGGTTTTTGGCGCCGCGAGCTTTTCGTCCAGCCTCAATCTGAGCGGCCTCCACGGTGGCAATGGCCTGGCATTCACCAGTGCGTCCGCGGGAGATGTGCTGGGTGAGAGCGTGGCGGGCCTGCACGACATCAATGGCGATGGCCTGGGAGAGGTGGTCTTCGGTGCGCCCGGCGCCGATTTCGGTCTCGCCAATTCCGGTGGTGCCTATGTCGTCTTTGGTCGCAGCAGCGGCCTGCCAGCGAACTTCGCGTTGTCTTCGCTCAATGGCAGCAATGGTTTTCGCATCCAGGGCGCGACCACGGATGATTTTGCCGGCCAGACCGTCTGCCGCGCCGGCGACATCAACCAGGACGGCATCGCCGAACTGGTCATCGGCTCGCCCGAGGCCGACCCCGGCAACACGATGGCGGCGGGGCGCGTATACGTACTGTTCGGCAACGACTTCGTCAGCAACGACCCGTTGTTCCTGGACGGCTTTGAGTGAATCGGAGTGTTCGTGGATTCGCTTGGATCGACGAAACACAATGCCGCGCGCCGGCAGCAGACTGGCCAGGACTTCGCGGAGCAGCCACGCGCGCATCATCAGCATCGACCAAGCCAAGCGCGACCTGCTGTCCGACCACGCCATTCGCCATGACCAAGCTTTTCTGCGCGCCCGGCTTCTGCCGCGAGGTCGAGCTCAGGCAGGCCCGCTAAACTGTCGCGATGGACACCCTCTACATTCACCGCGCCCCGGTGCGCTTTACCCATACCGACCCGGCCGGGTACGTGTTTTTCCCGCGCTTCTTCGAGATGTTCCAGGCCGCGGTCGAGGACTGGTTCACGCACTGCCTGGGCTTGAACTACGCCGAGCAGATCCTGACCCACGGCGTCGGTTTCCCGACTGCGCACACCGAATGCGACTTCAAGCGACCGTGTCGGCTCGGCGAAGTGCTGGAACTGACCGTCGTGCTCGAGAAACTGGGCCGCAGTTCGTTCACGCTGCGCTTCGACGGCCGCGTCGGCGGTGAACTGCGCCTCACCGCGCGCTCGGTGCTGGTCGCGATCGAGATGGTGCACGGCCGCCCGCGCAGCATCGGTGCGCAGCTGCGTGAGCAGTTGCAGCGCTACCTGGATCTCCGTCCGCCGCCGCCCGCTGCATAGCACTGGTCGGAGACGCTCGGCGAGGGCGTATGCTTGCGCGCATCCACTTCGCAGCGGAGGCGACATGCCCGAGATTCGCAGGTGCGTCGGAAACGTCTGCGTGTTCGCGCTGTGCCTGTGCGGCGGCACCGCGCAGGCCGCGAGCGAGCCGCAGATTTTTCTCGACGGGCTGGAGACGCCGCCGACCCTGGTCGTGTACTACGTGTCCGGCGAAGGCGCGCACGGCATCTGCCGCGGACGGCGCGTCGACGGCAGCTGGCAGCGCGGCGAACCAGTGCTGCTCGATGGCGTCTTCGACGGCGACGCGGTGGACCCGGATGTGTTGCGCGAGCAAGACGGCAGCTTTCGGCTGTACTACTTCCGCGGCCACTTCGTGACCCCGCCACCGCCGCTGCCGGAACCATCGCGGTTCTACAGCGCGCACTCGAGCGACGGCCTGAACTTCAGCATCGACGGCGAAGTGTTCGCGCTCGACAACAGCACCGACCCGAGCGTGGTGCGCCTGCCCGACGGCCGTCGCCTGCTGGCGGTGGCGCAGAACAACGCCGGCGCGCTGGCGGTGCGTTTCGCGATCAGCAGCGGCGACGGCCCGTTCACCCTGCTGGCGAGCCGCATCGACGGCGCCGGCATTCCCGAACTTGCCGTGCTCGCCGACGGTTCGCTGCGGCTCTGCTACAACGCCCCCGGCGGCATCGCCAGCCGCCGCTCCTTCGACGCCGGCAGCAGCTGGCAACCGGAAGCAGGGCTGCGCCTCGCCGTCGCCGAACCGATCGCCGACCCGAGCCTGGTACGACGTGCCGAAGGCGGCTGGTGGATGTTCTACAAGGCATTCAACGGCAGCGGCACACCGGGACCAGCCGGCCACAAGGTGAACCTCGCGCTCGCGCTCGACGGCGATACCTTCCTGCCGTCCAGCGCGGTCTTCGATTTCGCCAGCGTACCCGACGGCGCGCTGCTGCCGGCGCCTTGAGCGCGACACCGAGCGCTCGGCAGCGAAACCCGCAGAGGTTCCAGCGCGGATGGCCGGCCGCGTGCACTGTCCTCCTGTAGCCGTTTTGGCTACGCTCACCGCCGAGGTGATTCCCATGCGATGCGTTTCCCTGCGTGACTTCCGTACGCGCGGCACCAAGGCGCTGGAAGGCGCTGCCGCCGACGAAACCGTACTGCTCTCGGGCCAGCAGGGGCCGGCCTATTTCCTGGTGCCCGCGCTCGGTGATATCGCACTCGAAGACCGCGACCTGCGCCGTGCCCTGGCGCGAGCGGCGCTGCGTGCCAGTTGGCGCGCGGCAGAAGCATCGGGACTCGCCGCCATCAGCGATCGCGAGATCGACGCCGAGATCGACGCCGCGCGCGCCGCGACAAAGTGAGCGGGAGCGCGCGTGCGCCTGGCGGTGTTCGATACCAACGTGATCGTCTCGGCGGGTATCCGAGCCGCTGGGCCACCGGCGCGACTGGTCATGGATTGGGTGCTCGAAGGCCAGCTGCAGCTGGCCACTTGCCCGGCAGTCATCGCGGAATATCGCCGCGTGCTCGCGCGGCCGAAGTTCCATCGCCATGGCTTTCCGCCCATCTGGGCCGAGGTGCTGATCCAGGACAGCCTGCAGCTTCAGGATCCTTTGGCATGGCCACTGGCGCTGCCCGATCCGGACGACGCGGTGTTCCTGGCGCTGGCCGAACGGGCGGGCGCAGTGCTGGTCACCGGCAATTCCGCCGACTATCCCGCTGACCGCTGTGCGCGCGTGGTGGTGATGACTCCGGCCGACTACCTGCGGGCTCTGGAGGCCGCGCCGTGAGTAACCGCCTCGCCACCCTGGTCCTCGCGGCCGGCGCAGGTTCGCGCTTTGGCGGGGCGAAGTTGCTGGCGGAGGTGGATGGCGAGCCGATGTTGCGACACGCGATCCAGCTGGCCGCAGCACTGACGCCAGGCGCGGCCTTCGTGGTGCTGGGTTGCGAGCGCGAGCGTTTGCGTATGGCACTGCCCGCCGACGTGCACGCCATCGAGCACGCGGCTTGGGCGGAGGGCCTCGGCACCAGCCTCGCCGCCGGCATCCGCGCGTTGCCGACGAACATCGACGGCGCGCTGGTGCTGCTCGCCGACCAGGTCGCGCTCACCGCGGCATCCTTGCAACCCTTGCTCGCAGTCTGGCAAGTCGCACCCGAGCGCATCGTCTGCGCGCATTACCGCGGCAGCCCCGGCGTACCCGCCATCTTCCCGCGCCGCCTGTTCGCCGAACTCGCCACCCTGCACGGCGACCGCGGCGCCAAGCCGCTGCTGAGCCGGGAAACCGACACCACCACGCAACTGCCGCTGCCCGAGGCCGCGATCGACATCGACACCCCCGCTGACCTCGACGCCTACCGCGCCACCTCGCGGGGTTAGGGTTCGGGGTGGTCGAGCAAGGCTTCGAGGGCGTGGGCGAGGGCTTCGCTTTGTTGTTCGATCGCGGGCAGGCTTGAGGCTGCGTCGGGCTCGCCGCGGTGGGCGCGGGCGAGCAGCGCGTCGCCCTGGCGGTGGATGTCGCGATGCAGGTCGATCGCGCGCTGCAGTTCGGGATCGGTCTCGCGCTCGTCGGGCTGCGCGCCGAGCCATTGCCCGCAGCGGGCGTTGCGGGCCTCGACCTGGGACGAGATCGCGACCGCGCCGAGCACGGCCGCCTGCAGCGAGCGTAGCCAGGCGCGGTGCCCGATCAGCAGCGCCAGGGTCGGGATTGCCTCGCGCCGGATCGGCGGGCAGCGTTGCCAGCGCTCGTCCGGGCGCCAGGTGGCGATCCAGCCCGCGATCGCCTCGGACGGCATCGGCCGCGCGATGGCATAACCCTGGGCCAGTTCACAGCCCATGCGCAGCAGGATCTCGCCCTGCTCCAGAGATTCCACGCCCTCGGCGATCACCTCGCGCGCGAAGGCGCGCGCCAGGCCCTGCACGCTGTCGAGGATGGCGAGGTTGTCGGCGTCCTCGAGCAGGTCGCGGACGAAGCTGCGGTCGATCTTGAGCTGGCGCACCGGCAGGCGTTTCAGGTACGACAGCGAGGAATAGCCGGTGCCGAAGTCGTCGAGCGCGAAGTGCACGCCGATGCGGCGACAGTCGAAGATCAGCGCGGCGGTGCGATCGAGGTCGGCGAGCGCGCTGGTTTCCAGCACCTCCAGTTCCAGGTCCTCGGGCTGCAGTCCGGGATGGCGCGCGAGCAACGCCGACAGGCCGGCGGTGAACTCGGGCTGGTCGAGTTGCGCGGCGCTTACATTGACGCTGACCGGCAGGTGCAGCCCCTGCCGGCGCCAGGACAGCGCCTGGGCCGCAGCCATCTCCAGCACGCGCTGGCCGAGCACCAGCTCCAGCGCGTGGCCTTCGAGCTGTGGCAGGAATTCGTCCGGCAGCCGCGGTTCGGCTCCCGGCACCGTCCAGCGCAGCAGTGCCTCGACACCGAGCACTTCGCCGCTGCGCAAGTTGACCTTGGGCTGGTAGTGCAGACGAAACTCATCGCGCGCGAGCGCGCGGCGCACCTGTTCGATCACGTCGAAGCGGCCGCGCAGCACGCGGTCCTGCTCGGCGTCGAACAGGTGGTAGCGCCCCTTGCCGGACTGCTTGGCCTTGTACATGGCCTGGTCGGCCTGGCGCACCAACTGGTCCGGCTCCAGCGTCGCGTCCGCCTGGGGGTAGAAGGTGACACCGATGCTCGCCGAAACCCGCAGCTGCAAATCGCCGATCTCGATCAGACGCGATACCTCCTCGACCAGCCGGTCGAGCAGGGGCAGGCTCTGGTTCTGGCCGTCGAGCCCGGGCATGACCGCGACGAACTCGTCGCCCCCGAGCCGGGCCAGGGTGTCGCCGGCGCGCAGGCCTGCCTCGAAACGTCGCGCCAACTCGACCAGCACGCGATCACCGGTCTCGTGGCCCTGGGCGTCGTTGATCTCCTTGAAGCCGTCGAGGTCCAGGTAGGCCACCGCCAGCGTCGTGCCGGCGCGCACGCTCTCCGCCATCGCCTGGCGCAGGCGCTCGGCGAGCAGGCCGCGGTTGGGCAGCCCGGTGAGCACGTCGTGCAGGGCACGGTGCTGCAGCAGCTTCTCCTGCTCCTTCAGGTCGGTGATGTCGTAGAACAGCGAGACGTAGTGCAGGATCTGGCCGCCGTCGTCGCGCACCGCACTGACCGTCTGGCGCACCGGGAACACGCCGCCGTCGCGCCGCCGGCCCCAGATCTCGCCGGTCCAGCTGCCGGTCTGGTCCAGCGTCTGCTGCATCAACGCGAAATACTCGCGACCCTGGCGGTCGGAACGCAGCACGGTGGAGCGCTTGCCGAGCACCTCGTCACGCGCGTAGCCGGTAATGCGGCAGAAGGCCTCGTTCACTTCCAGCACCACGCCGTCGCGGTTGGTCACCAGGATCGCCTCGTTGGCGTGCGCGAACACGCTCGCCGCGAGCCGCAGGCTGGCCTCGTCGCGCTTGCGCGCGCTGATGTCTTGCGCCAGCGCGAAGATCACCGGGCGCCCGAACCAGACGCCGCGGGTCAGGTGCACCTCTTTCGGGAACTCGCTGCCGTCGCCGCGTCGTCCCCAGAACTCGAAGCACTGCGGTTCGCCGGTGAGCGCACGGACGTGGATGGCGCCAAGCGCGGCCAGGTCGTTGCGCCCGGGTGCGGCCACGTCGATCGGCGTCTTGCCCACGAACCACTCGCGCGGCAGGCCGTACATGCGCTCGGCGCCGGCATTGACCGCGAGGAAGCTGCCATCGTCGGCCTGCACGTACACGGTCTCCTGCACGCTGTCGAACAGCGAGCGGAAGCTGGCCTCGCTCTCCTGCGCGGAACGCTCGGCCGCCTTCAGGTCGCTGACGTCGGTGCGCAGCGCCACGTACAGCCGTGGCCGCCCGTCCTCGCCCGCGATCGGCACGATCGTCGACTGCACCCAATACAGGCTGCCGTCCTTGGCGCGGTTGCAGAAGGTGCCGCGCCAGGTCTGGCCGCGACCGATGGTCGCCCACATCTGCTGGTAGAAGCTGCGCGGATGGTGCCCGGAGGCCAGGATGCGATGGTCCTGGCCGATCAGCTCATCGCGCTCGTAGCGGGACAGCTCGCAGAACTTGCCGTTGGCGTAGAGGATGCGCCCGCCGCGGTCGGTGACGGCGACGATGGCGTGTTCATCCATCGCCTCGAGCACGGCATCGAGCAGGGCCGGATGCTGGATCAGCCCGGCCGAGTTCTGCACCGTCTCCACGAGCGCTTCGATCTGCATCGCACTGCACCGACACCTCTCGCCGCCCCCGCGGCATACCGCCCGAGCCTGCCACAGCCGGGTGGCGCAGGCCAGCGCGCGGCGGCGCCGGGCGGCGGGGGCGTTACAGGGCCTACAATGCCCGCGCAGCCGCGGGAGAACGGCGATGCGGGGTGAAGGGCGCGGGTGGTTCGGGCTGGCACTGCTGGGCTTGGCGGTGCTCGGCTGGGCCCGATGGCAGCCGGCGGCCAACTCGCCCGCAGGCACGCCCGCGCCTGCCGCCGTGGCCGCGACGCCGCCATCGCGCTTCGCGATCAGCGCCGCCGGCTGCCCGTTACCGGGCGCGGGCGAGAAGCCGACACCGGTCGAGCGCGTGCCACTGACACACTGGACACGCGTGCCCGCCGCCACTGACCGACTGGGCGAAGATGCCTGCGGTCAGGTCTTCGGCGTCTGGTACAGCAATCTCGACCTGCTCGACGCCGACGCTCCCGACCGGGTGCGTGCGTTGGGTTCGCTCGCGCCGCTGGAATTCCGTCACCGCATCGACGCTTGGCTCGGCACCGCGCAGGGCGAACTCTGGCTGTGGAGCAACCAAGCCGGTCTGCACCGCTTGCGCCCCGACGCGGCGCGCTTCTGGTCGAAGGCCGAGCTCGGCTGCGCAGCCCACGCCGCGCTCGCCGAATTCGCGGGCAGCCTCTGGCTGGCCTGCGACGCCCCGGGCGGTCTGCGTCGCTTCGACCGCGATCTCGAATCCTGGAGCGCGCCGAGTGCAGAGCCGCTGCCCTCCGGGCTCCTGCTGCATGTCGACGGGCCACGTCTGCTGCTCGCGAGCGGCGAGCGCCTGCTGGCGATCGACGCCAACGGCCAGACCACGGTCCTCGCCGAGCCACTTCCTCCTGCCGAGTTTCTGGACGCGCGCGACGGCCACATCGCCTGGGCCAGCGGCGAGCAACTGCTGCTGATTGAGGAGGCGACCGGGAATCGGCGCCAACTCACCCTGGCGGGCGAGGCGCGCGGTCTGGTGCTGCGGCCCGGTGGCCGGGTCTGGACCGCGCACTGGATGCAGGGCTTGCGCTACTTCGACGGTACGCGTTGGCACGCCTGGACCCACGCCACCGGCTTGCCGGACAACGAGGCGCGCGATCTGCTGCTCGACCGCGGCGGCCGGCTGTGGCTGGCGGCCACTCAGTCGGCGGTGATCCGCGTCGAGGAGGCAGAGCGCCAGATCGTGGCCCTTGAGCCACCCGCGTTGCTGCCGGCGCAGGTGTTCGCCGACGCATGCGCCGCGGCGCAAGTCGCGCCGCTCGCTGCCGCTGCGGACCGGCCGCGCGGTGCGACTTCGACGCTGGCCTTCGACGGCGAGGTCTGGTGCCCGGATGCCGGCAAGGACAACGCCGAGGCCGGCGCGCTGCTGGCCTCGCCCGACGGCCGCTGGTCGCTGGCCGTAGCCTTCGACGGACGCAAGGCCTGGTCGCAGTGCGGCCAGCCCTGCAGCGACACACAACTGCCCTACTTCGCGCGCGCCTGGGCCATGACCCGCTACCACCACGACCCCTCCGGGCACCCGGTCACCGAGATCATCGCGCCCCCAGCTCGTCCGACCGAAACCCCGCGTTCGGTGGCGATCGCGAACGACGGTCGCATCGCCGCCGCCACGACCTCGACCGGCCTCTATCTGCACCAGGATGGACGTTGGCTGAAAGCGGACGACGACGATCCGCCGTGGCCACGCGGCAGCGAGCTGCTTAGCGTGCGCTTCGACCGTTCCGGCGCGCTCTGGATGCAGAGCCGCGATGTCCGCACCCAAACCGGAGCGCTGCACCGCCACGACGGCCGGCGCTGGGATTCGTGGCCGCTGCGCGCCTTCGGTGGCGACGACACGCCGGTGCTGCGCAGCGCCAGTCGCGGCATGCTGCTCGCGACCCGTGCCTGGGCGGTGCGGGTCGAGACATCGCGCCTGCCCGAACGCGACCCGGGCGCAACCGATGGCGTTCGCCGCTACGGAGAACCCAACGCCGGCGTCTACGACCTGGTCGAGGACGGCGCGGACGGGGTGTGGCTGGCCTACGGCATCGAGCGCCCCGGCATCGGCCACCTCGACGCGAGCGGCAAGCGCACCCAATTCACCGCCCGCGAAGGCCTGTTCGCCGAACACATCACGCACCTTGCCCGCGACCGCGAGGGCCGGCTCTGGCTGCGGGCACTGGATGGCCGCGTCGCGGTGTACGCGCAACCCGCGCTGCTGCGCGAGCACGCGCACTGAATACTGGCGCCGGCGAATCGCTCGCCCGCATCCAGGCGGTTTTCAGCACTGATCGATACGCCCGCACTCGACGCGGTAGCGCGCGAGCACGGACCACAGGTTGCGAGCGAGCACTGCGAAGGCGGCGAGCCACAGCGCTGCGGCGGGGCGCGCGAGCAGGGGCCAGAACGCGGCCGCGACCAGCAGCAGCAGCGCCGCGAACTGCAGGCCGAAGTGCAGGCGGGCGCGCGGCTCCGGCAGCAACGCCTTCATGTTCGGCGGAACGATGCGATGGCGCGCGGCCGGGTTGGCGCTGATGCGCTGCTGCAGGTGCAGCCAGACCAGGAACGGCACGATCTTGTAGAGCATCGCGCAGACCACCGACAGTGCGAAGCCGGCGATGAACAACGTGATCGCGAGCTGCATGGTCACGCCGGTCGCGGACCACCACGACGCCGCGCCAACGGCGATCGCAACGAGCAACGCGATCAGGCCGAGGCGCCAGAACGCGAGGCTGGCATCACCGACCTTGCGCCGACGCCGCGCCAGCAGCCCGAGCGTGGCGACGGCGAAAGAGGCGAGCAGCAACGCCAGCGCCAGCCACGGAAACCACCGCCACTCTGGGCTCCACATCGAGCTCGCGATCGCGAGCAGCAGCATCGCGGCAACTGCGGGCGCGAGCCATGCGCGCAACCACTGCGGATACGGCGCGGTCATCTGAAACATTGGCACCACCTGGTAGGCCACCGCGACCACCAGCATCGCCACCCAGCCGGCGAGCGCGACGACCAGGTGCAAGTCGGTGCCGGTGCCACGCCACAACGGCAGGCCGGCGCCGGCATGGCCAAGCGCGAGCGCGAGCCCGAGCAGCAAGGTCGCGAGCAGCCCGAGCAAGGCCAGGCGCATGCCGCGCGTGCTCGCGTCCGGGCGCTCGGCGCGCCACAGCGCGCGCCCGACCACGACGATGAATCCACCGAGCGCGACCGCGAGCACACCGGCCGCAACCGCAAACATCGCGCCCGAGCCTGCGACGAAACCTCCCGCAAGCAGCAGCGTGCCGATCGCAAGGCCAGCAGAAGATATGGCGGCGAACGGCAGCGGTTGCGCGATCTGCGCGCCGACCAGCACCGGCAGCATCTGCAACAGCGCGCCGCACATGGCCATGCTCAGCACGCCGAGCCCGACCAGGTGCACAAGCGCGAGCAGCAGCGGCGACCAGCGCGTCGCCAGCACCTCACCGCCCCCGATCAGCAGCAGCGTCGCCGCGAGCATGCCGAACAACGGCGCGCTCAGCAGGAAACGCAGCGGCACCGAGATCGGCGGCGCCTGCTCCAGCGCCAGCGGCGTGTTCACGGCGGCGCGTCCGCTGGCGCGTGCCAGATGCGCAACTCGCAGCCGTCGGCGTCATTGCGCTCAATGCGCCAGACGAACCCGCGCTGCTCCAGCATCGGCAACAGCGGCCGCGGCTCGCGGCTGATCGTGGCCAGCAGCGACTGGCCCGGCGCGAGCGTCTCGATCGCGGCCAGGATGCGCTCCATCGGCTCGCACGGCGGCAGGCCGCGCACGTCGAGCGCCAGCGTGTCGCCGCCGGCCACGGTCACAGCGCCTGCATGCGCTCGAGCAAGCGCTCCGCCGAAGCGGCGAGCGCCTGCTCGGCCATCGGGTAGAGCATGTGTTCTTCCTTCATGTTGTGCTGTTGGATCAGCACGTTCAAGGTTTCGCCGGCACCCAGGAAGGTGTCCAGGTCCGCGGACGCGAGCGCGCCCTGCATCTGTGCGAGCAAGCCGCGCATCTGCTCGTGCTCCATGCGCATCACCGCGGTCGGGCCGACCCCGTGCATGCCGGTCGCCTGCTCGAACTCGGGGAACAGCACGCCCTCCTCGATCTCCAGATGGTGCGCAAGATTCGCCTCGAACTCCGCGAACGCAACGCGCGCCGCCGCGACGTCGCCGTCACTGGCTGCCGCCTCGGCGCGCGCGAACTGGTCGTCGCAGTCGCGGTGATCGTCGGTCAGGTACTTGGCAAGCATGGCGCACTCTCGAAGCGGAATCGGGCCGCCATTCTCGCGCATCGCGCACGCGCGCGACTTGCCGCGGATCAAGCGCCCGCGACGGCAGCCACTGCATCCGGCCTGAACCCGCTTCACCCGGGCGCTTGTCGCATCCGACCCCGATCAATAGACTAGTCATCCATCTAGTCAGCTGAGTGGGAGTGCGCGGATGAACAACTGGCAGGTTCAAGAAGCCAAGGCGCGTTTCAGCGAGATGCTGGACGCCTGCATCGAAGAAGGTCCCCAGGTGGTAACGCGTCGCGGCGCCGAGGCGGCGGTGCTGGTACCGATCGACACCTGGCACCGCCTGCAGTCGGCAGCACGACCCTCGCTCAAGCAGCTGCTGCTGGCGGAAGGTGCGCGCACCGGCCTGCTGGTGCCTCGGCGCGGAACGGCGCGCCGCCGAAACCCGTCCGCCCTGAGCTGATCGCCCATGTATCTGCTCGACACAAACGTTGTCTCCGAACTGCGCAAGCCGCGACCGCATGGCGCCGTGACTGCGTGGCTGCAGTCGGTCGATGACGCACACCTTTACCTGTCGACGGTCACCTTGGGTGAAATCCAGGCCGGCATCGAACTGACGCGCGAACAGGACGAAGCCAAGGCGGCTGAAATCGAGCGCTGGCTCGACCGCGTCGCCGACACATTCAACATCCTGCCCATGGATGGCGCGGCGTTTCGCGGCTGGGCGCGATTGATGCATGCCAAGTCCGACACGCTCTACGAGGACGCAATGATCGCCGCCACCGCTCTGGTCCACGGCCTCACCGTCGTGACCCGCAACGTCGGCGATTTCAAGGCGCTGCGCGTCGGCGTTTTCAATCCATTCGAGTTTGCAAGATCCGGCTGAGATTCGGACGAAGCCCGGCAGCGGCGCGCCGACCGGCGCAAGCTCAGTGACTCGCGGTGTCCGGCAGCGACTGCAACCTCGCCGCCAGCGAGAGCGCGATCGCAGCCGCGCCATGACCACCGAGCGGCATTCCGGCCGGGGTTTCGAGGACGGGGGCGAGGCGTGATCTGACTTCGGCGGGCAGCGTGGCGAACAGGTCGTCGGCACGGGTGCGGGCACCTAGCAGACCGATGTAGCGCGGCAGCGCGGAACGCGCCGCGAGGTGCGCGAGCGCCGCGCGGTCGCGCTCGAAGTGGTGTGCCATCACCAGCGCCGCGCGATACGGCGTGGCGTCATCGACGGCCGGAAGCTCGGGCAGCACGCGTTCGGCCAGCGCGTGCGTCGCCGTCCACGCCGGGCGCGTTTCGTGCAGGTCGATGCGCCAACCGAGTTGTGTCAGCAGCGGCAGCAACACCGCGCTTTCGGGCGAAGCACCGAGCACCAGCACGCGCGGCAACGGTTGCCATGTGATCTGCCAGCAGGCATCTGCCGCGACGTCGTCGGGCCGCGCCTCGATCGGCAACTGCGCCTGCACGCTGCGTTCGCCGCAGCCAAGGCGCAACCCGCCCGCAGCGGTGCAATGCAGCGTCAGCGCGGCATCGCCATGGCGATACGCATGCAGCACCGCGTGCAATCCGGGCAGCGTCGTCAGCGGCAGCAGCCACAGGATCTGGCGACCGCGACAGCCGGCGCCATTGCCGCCGAACACGTCGGACAGATCGCGGTTATCGATTTCGAGCAGGCACACTTTCGCGCTCGCGATCGTCGCCTGCAGCGCGCGTTGCAACTCGCCTTCGAGGCAACCGGCGCTGATCCAGCCGCTGCGCGTGCCGTCACGCGCCAAGTGCACCAGCGTGCCCGGCTTGGCCCAGGCGCGGCCGTCGATGGCGAGCACGATCGCAACCGCACCCGGCACCACCGAGGCGAGATCGGCGATGCAGGCATCGAGCGCGTCGCGATTGGGCGCGCCGAGCGCGGCGCTCAGTCCAGCCATTCGCATTCGCAGCTGAAGTGGCGCAGCCGTGTCGGCTGCTTGACGATGCGCACGCCGCGGATCGAGGCGGCCATCGCCCGCACTTCGGCGATCGCCTCGGCGGCGTAGTCGAAGTGCGACTGCGTGTACATGCGCCGCGGGAACGCGAGCCGCACCAGCTCCATCGAATGGTAGGTCTCGGAGCCATCGGCGAGGCGCTTGCCGAACATCACCGAGCCGACCTCCACCCCGCGGATGCCGCCCTCGACATAGAGCGCGTTGCACAGCGCCCACGCCGGATAGTGCGCCACCGGCATCGCCGGCAGCACCGTGCGCGCGTCGATGTACACGGCGTGGCCGCCGGTCGGCTTGACGAAACCGATGCCGAGCGCGTCGAGCTTCTCGCCCAGGTACTCGGCGGTGCGCAGGCGATAGCGCAGGTAGTCCTCGTTCAAGCCTTCGCGCAAGCCGACGGCGAGCGCTTCCAGGTCGCGTCCGGCCAGGCCGCCGTAGGTCGGGAAGCCTTCGCGCAGGATCAGCATCTGCTGCACCGCTTCCAGCCAGCGCTCGTCGCGCAGCACGATGAAGCCGCCGATGTTGACCATGCCGTCCTTCTTCGCGCTCATGGTGGCGGCGTCGGCGTAGCCGAACATCTCTTGCGCGATCTGCAGCGGCGTGTGCTCGGCGTAGCCGGGTTCGCGCTGCTTGATGAACATCGCGTTCTCGGCGAAGCGGCAGACATCCATCACCAGCGGCTTGCCGTAGCGGTGCAGCAACTCGCTGGTGGCGCGGATGTTGGCCATCGACACCGGCTGGCCGCCGCCGGTGTTGTTGGTCACGGTGAGCATGCCGAAGGGGATGCGTTCGCCTTCGCGACGCAGCAGGTCTTCCAGGCGCGCGAGGTCGATGTTGCCCTTGAACGGATGGATCAGTGCCGGCTGCAGGCCTTCGGCGATGACCAGGTCCTGCGCTTCGACGCCGAGGTATTCGAGGTTGGCGCGAGTGGTGTCGAAGTGGCTGTTGTTCGGCACGATCTGTCCGGACTTGCAGGCGGCGCCGAACAGCACGTGCTCGGCGGCGCGGCCCTGATGGGTCGGAATCAGGTGCGGCATGCCGGTGATGTCACGCACCACCGCCTGCAGCCGGTAGAAGCTCGGCGCACCGGCGTAGGACTCGTCGCCGCGCAGGATCGCCGCCCACTGCTCGGCACTCATCGCGCCGGTGCCGGAATCGGTCAGCCAGTCGAGCAGCACGTCTTCGGCGCGCAGCTTGAACACGTTGAGCTTGGCCTCTTCGAGCAGACGCAGGCGCTCCTCGCGCGTGGTCACGCGGATCGGCTCGACCGACTTGATGCGAAAGGGTTCAATGATGGTTTTCGGCATGGCAGCACTCGCAAACGGGCGGCCATCATGCCCGAAGCCGCCGGCGCCGACGATAGCGGCGCGCCCTATCGAGACCGCATCACTTGCCGCACTTCTTCGGCTTGGGCGGCGGCATCAGGGCTGCGGTCTTTAGGATCAACTGGCGCAGGCGATCCGGGTCGTCGAGGAGTTCGTCTGCAACCGGATAATCTTTCGCGCCCGGATACGGCGGCCGCTGCGGCAAGTCCGGAGCAAGCGTTGCGGTAGCGGCGGAAGGCTTGATGAACAGACTGTTGTCGCAGGCGAACGCCACCACCTTCGCATCCAAGTACAACGCGTACTCGCCGAACATCTTCTTGAACGTCAGCCGATCGCCGAGCGCGACCTGCTCGACGAGGTAGTCAACGAATTCGCGATCGGTGGCCATGGTGCGAGCAATCCGGGGAGGGAATGGGTTGGCGCCGAGCAGCGTCGCCGTGCAGGATGATCGCATCCGGCGCACGGCTCCGTCATGGTGTCTCGGCTGCATCGAACCGACTGCGTCGCATCGACGCAGCCAGCTCCGTGCACCCGCGCACCTCCAGCGCGGCGACGGTGCTGTCGAAGTCGCGCTCGTCCCGGTTCTGGCTCAGCTTGCACTTGCCTTCGAGGCGGGTGATGGCCACCTCGATGCCGACGATTTGCGCCAACTCCGCTTCGAGATAGTCCGCCGGCGCGTCGCTCATCTTCCACGGGCAGGGCTCACTGGCCTCGTGCTCGCGCGTCAGGCGCGCCACCACGCCGCGAACGAACTGCACGTCATCGCGAACGGTGACGACGCCGTGGGCGTGCACCACCTCGTAGTTCCAGGTCGGCACATGGCGGTGCGTCTCGTGCTTGCTCGGATACCAGTTCGGCGAGATGTAGCCGGCGGCGCCGCGAAACACCACCAGCACCGGATCGCCCGACCCGAGCTCGGTCCACAGCGGATTCGCGCGTGCCACGTGCGCGATCAAGCGGCCATGGGGGCCGTGTTCGGCATCGAGCAGGAACGGCAGGTGGTTCGCATCCAGGCCCGTGGTCGTGTGGGTGACCAGCATCCCCAGCGGGTGGCGGCGCAGGATGCCTTGCAGCACCTCGGGTCTGGCTTCGGCGAACAATTTCGGCAGGTACATGTCGGCTCCATCGGGCGGCCCTACGAGCCGCAGGCCGACCAGAGTGGGGCGGTTTGCGGCCGACGGGGGCCATCAGCATATCGCTGCAGCCACGCGCATCCGGCGGCATGGCCGACCGCGCAGTGAGACGGCGTGTTTCGCGCCAGGCCGGCGGCGTGGCAGAGTGCGCGCCTTGCAACGGGCGGGACCCCACATGGCGCAGCACGACACGACGACGCTGATCGCGACCTTTGCGGTCTACCTCGGCATTTGCCTGCTGCTTGGTTTCGTCGCGTGGCGGCGCACGACCAACCTGAAAGACTTCATCCTCGGCGGGCGCTCGCTCGGGCCGTGGGTGACGGCGTTGTCGGCGCAGGCCACCGACATGTCCGGGTGGTTGCTGCTCGGGCTGCCGGGCTTCGCCTATCTGGCCGGAGTCGAGTCGGCGTGGCTGGTTGGCGGACTGATGCTCGGCACCTGGTTGAACTGGCGCTTCGTCGCGCAGCCGCTGCGCGAACGCACCGAAGCGCTCGGCGATGCACTGACGCTGCCGACCTACTTCGAGCGCGCCTTCGCCGACACGCGCAGGTTGCTGCGGCCGCTGACCGCATTCTTCATCCTGGTGTTTTTCATCCTCTATGCCAGTTCGCAGTTCGTCGCTGCCGGGCGCCTGTTCGAGTCGCTGTTCGGCTTGCCGTATCCGTGGGCGGTGTTCTGGGGCTCGATCGTGATGCTCGCCTACACCTTCCTCGGCGGCTTCCTCGCGGTGTCGTGGTCGGATGTGCTGCAAGGCTCGCTGATGTTCTTCGCGCTGGTCGCGGTCGCGCTGATGGGCCTGCACGTGGTCGGCGGTCTCGACGGCCTGCACGCGACCATGAACGCCTTCAATGCCGAACTGCTGAATCCATTCACGACGGCAAGTGGCGAAGCGCTGGGCTGGATCGGCATCGTTTCCTCGCTCGCCTGGGGACTCGGCTACTGCGGCCAGCCACACATCCTCGCGCGCTTCATGGCGATCCGCGATCCGGCTCAGATGAAGATCGCGCGTCGCGTCGCGATGGGCTGGCAGGTCACCGTGCTGGTCGCGGCGATGGTCATCGGCTTCACCGCACTCGGCGCATTGCCGGTGCGACTCGAAGGCGCCGAAGCCGAGAAGGCCTTCATCCACATGAGCGCGCAGTTCTTCCCGCCCTGGATCGCCGGCATCTGCCTTGCCGGCGTGCTCGCCGCGATCATGAGCACGGCCTCGGCGCAGTTGCTGCTGTCCTCGGCCGCGTTCGCGGAAGACTTCTATCGTGGCCTGCTGCGCAAGCAGGCCGGCCCCAACGAGTTGCTTTGGGTCGGCCGCCTCGGCGTGCTCGGCGTCGCCGTGATCGCCTTCTTCGTCGCGCTCGATCCGACCAGCACCGTGTTGTCGCGCGTCGGCGACGCCTGGGCCGGCTTCGGCGCCACCTTCGGCCCCGCCATCGTGCTGTCGCTGTACTGGAAGCGCATGACCCGCGCCGGCGCCTACGCCGGCATCCTGGTCGGCGGCATCACCGTCGTCGCCTGGATGATGCTCGCCGCCCGCGGCGGCATCTTCGCGCTGTATGCGATGGTCCCGGGCTTCCTCGCCTCGCTGGCCGCGATCGTGGCAGTGAGCTGGATGGGCCGGCGGCGCTGAGGCTCGTTCAGCCCCAAGGGTTCACTACCGATATGCCGCATGCCGCAAAATCCCGCTCGTTGCGTGTCGCGAGCGTTGCGCCGTGCAATCGGCAAATCGCCGCAATCTGTGCATCCGCGAAGTCAATCGGGCTCCCGATACGGGCGCGCTGGGCAGCGATCGCCGCGAACCACTCGGTAGCCTCGACATCGAAGGGGAGGATTCGACTCTCGAACTGCCGCACCAACGAGCCGATTCGTTCCAGCAGTGCCGACTGACGCTGACCTGCCGGAAGCCGCGCGCCGCCAAACCTAAGTTCGGCAATGACCACGGCGGTGAGGTGCAAGTCCGACCAATCCTGTTGATCCAGCCACGCGGTCACCGCTCCATCGGGGCGCAAACGCATCGTTTCGCTGACGACATTGGTGTCCAGGACAATCATTCGCCGATTGCGACATCCCGGATCGGCGCGGAGCGCGCCGGCAATTCAAGCTCGATGCCACCGAGATCAGCGAACAGCGCTTGCAAACGCTGTCCGGCTGGAAGCCCGACACTGGGGTCGCCATCGGTCGACGCGCTCACCTGACGCAGCAGCGCATGCACATGATCTTCAATCGACACGCCTTGCGCGGCTGCAGCAATGCGCAGGCGACGTTCCAGATCTTGTTCCACATTTCGAATCGTCAGCGTGCCCACAGCCTTGTTCCTCAACCGACGCCAAACTCGCATAGATATTAGTCCCGAGCGCGCAACGGCGGCAATTGCCGCCCCGGCTGCCACCAAACATCACGAGCAGCCGTGGTTACGCCGTACTCGCGCTCCGCGCAGCAAAACAGCGCTATCGTCCTCGCACGATGGCTTCAGGAGGTCGCGATGGACGCAGGCAAACCCACGCTTTCGGAGCCGGCGCGCGCGGCGCTCGCCGCGGGCAATTTGCTGGAGGCGATCCGCATCGTGCGCGAGGACAGCGGGCTTGGCCTGCGCGAGGCGAAGGAACTGGTCGAGGCGCATGCTGCGGGCAGATCGGAATCGCTGTCCACGCAGGATGCTGCAAGCACGGACTTGCCACTGGCGGCGATTGCCTTCCTGGAACAGGGCCAGCTGATCGCGGCGGTACGCGCCACCCGCGGGCGCAGCGGCATCGGTCTCAAGGACGCGAAGGACCGCGTCGATCGCTACCTGGCCGAACACGCCGGCACGCGTCAGCGCTTCCAGGGCCGGGTCGCGGCCGAGCGCGCGCGTTGGCGATCTCTCGCGCTCCTGCTGCTGGTTGCGGCAGTGCTGGCCTGGCTTGCGCTGCGCGGATGATCCGACCACCGCGCTTGCGCACCGACCGCGCTCGGTACTTCAATTCCGCACCCCACGGCCGCACGGCGGCAAAGGACGAAGCATGCAACGCGTGACCGGAATCGGCGGGATCTTCATCAAGGCGGAAAACCCCGAGCAACTGCGCGAGTGGTATCGGCAGCACCTCGGCATCGCCATCGAGGACTGGGGCGGTACCGCGTTCCGCTGGTCCGGGCCGGACAATCCGCAGGGCGTCGGCACCACGGTCTGGAGCCTGTTCGCCGGCGACTCCGAGTACTTCGCGCCGAGCCGCGCGCGCTTCATGGTCAACTACCGCGTCGCCGACCTGCACGCCCTGCTCGCCGCCCTGCGCGCCGAGGGCTGCGAGGTCGATGCCAAGGTCGAGGAATCCGAGTTCGGCAAGTTCGGTTGGGTCATGGACCCGGAAGGCAACCGCGTCGAACTCTGGCAACCACCGCAAGGGCAATAGCGCCTGCGGCCCGCACCGGCGGAATCTGCTCGGGGGCCGGCGTGGCGCAAGCCGCGTGTCCAGCGCGATTCACGCCTTCAGGGCGCGGCCGCATCTCCAGCCCGTTGCTTCCAGCGCGCGGCCTGCTCGGGTTTTTGCCAGGCCTGGTACAGCAGCACCAGGTCCTGCGCGACTTTTTCGGCACCGGCGAAGTGGCGGTCCTCGCTGCCGAGCTTGCCTTCGTAGGCGGCGAGCAGCCACGACTCCGCCTCGACGAACTGGCCCTGGTCGCGCAGCAACTTGCCGAGGCCGGCGCGGCGCTCGGCGCAACCGGGGTGGCCGGCGCCGCGCAGTGCGTCGCACATCGGGATGTACTCGCGGAATGCAGCCTCGGCCTTCGCCACCACCCCGGCGCGCTGCGCGGTGGCGGCCAGGTTGCCGATCGCGATCAGGGTGTCGGGATGACGCTCTCCGAGGGTCCTGCGCCGGATCGCGAGGATGTCCTCGCTTTGCACGAGCGCTTCCGCCGCGCGGCCAAGCAGGCTCATGACGCCGACGATGTTGCTGCGGATGATCAACGTGTTCGGATGTTCGGCGCCGTAGTACGCCACGTAGCGGGGCAACACCGCCTCCGACACCGCCAGCGCCTCGTCGTAGCGCTTGGCCAGGAACAGGGTGGCGCCGAAGTCGCCCTTGAGTTCCATCAGGTCGAAGTCATCGGCACCAACGCGCCGCTCACGCGCCGCGATCAGCGCGCGATGGATGGCGATCGCGGCGTCGTGATCGCCTGCGGTCGAGTCGGCGATCGCGACCTGAGTGAGCAAGGCCTCGAACGGGGCGGTGCCGTGGGCCTGCGCTTCTGCGGCGCGCAGGGTGTCGCGCCCAAAGCGACGCGCGGCTTCGATTTCGCCGGCCTCGCGCAGGCGCTTCACACGACGCCCTGTACTGACCAGCGTGTCGGCATCGGCGCTGCCAAACAGCAGGCGCTGGCGTTCGAGCACGCGAAGCTGCAGATCGGGTTCGACGTCACCGCGTTCGGACTCGCCACGCGCATGCGCGGTCTCCGACGCCAGCCGCAGCAGGGCGCGGGCGTCGGCCGGCAAGCGTGCCTGCGCGGCGGCGTACTCGGTCTCGGCCAGCGCAACGGCCTTGTCTGCCTCGCCCAAGTTGATCAGGGTTTCGACCAGCGTGGCGGCGATCTCGGCGCGCACCTGCGGCGCATCATCGAGGTCGGTGGCGAGGCGCTGGCCGGCCTGTTCCAGAACCAGGCGCATCAGCGTTCGATCCAGCCCCTGGGCGCGCCCCGGGCTGACCCCGGACAACACCGACGACAGGAACTGCGAAGCGCGCGCAGCCTTGTCGCGTTCGGCGACCACCGCATCGCGTTGCGTGCGCCAGACCAGCCCGGTGGCGAGCAGGCCGAGCAACATCGCGACGCTCACCGCGAGCGGCAGGCGGTTGCGCTCGATGAAGCGGCCGAAGTGATACAGGCGACTGCCCTGGCGCGCGCGCACCGGCAACCGTTGCAGATGGCGCTCGATGTCGGCCAGCAGCTCGTCGACGCCGGCGTAGCGCTGCGCGGGATCGGGGCGCAGCGCCTGGAGCACGATCGCGTCGAGATCGCCCCGCAGGCGCCGCGCCCTGGCCGCTGGCAACGGGCGCAGACTCGGCGGCAACGGCTCATGGCCGCGAATCGCTTCGATCAGGCCGAGCGAATCGTCGCCGTCCGTGTCGTAGGGCGAGGCATTGGTCAGCAATTCGTACAGGATCACGCCGAGCGCATAGACGTCGACGCCGACGCCGCTGTGTCCGGAGAACTGTTCCGGTGCGGCGTAGCGCGGGGTCATCAGGCGGCGATCGGCGCGGGTCTCTTCGGAACTGGCGTCGCCGATCACCTTGGCGATGCCGAAGTCGAGCAGCTTGGGCTCGCCGTGCGCGTCGACCAGGATGTTGCCTGGCTTCAGGTCACGGTGCACCACCAGCATGCGGTGCGCCGCCTGCACCGCGCGGCAGACCTTGGCGAACAACTGCAGCCTGGCCGGAACGTCGAGGTTGCGCTGTTGGCACCAGTGGTCGATGCGCTCGCCCTCGACCAGTTCCATCACCAGATAGGGCGTGCCGTCGGCGAGCGTGCCGCCATCGAGCAGACGCGCGATGTAGGGATGGTCGAGCTGCGCCAGGATGCGCTGCTCGGCGGCGAAGCGTCGCGTCCACTCGTGGGCGTCGGCATCGTTTGCGCGCAGCAGCTTGACCGCCACCGCCTGCGCGAAGTCGCCCTCGTCGCGTTGCGCGCGGTAGACGCTGCCCATGCCGCCGCTGGCGATCAGGGACTCGATGCGCCAGTGGCCGACCTGCAGCCCGATGCGCGCGTCCGATGCCGACACGCGCTCGCGGGCAACCTGGCCTATGGTGGGACTATCTTCGGCCATGCTTCGTTCGCCTCCGCCGATGGCGGCAACTCTAGCGTTGCGGTGGCGGGCGTGTCGCGGGGTGGTTGGACGCGCTCAAGCGCCGGGCACTTGTCGCCTCCGCCGCGCGTGGCCAGACTGCCCGGGCGCCGCTTCGGCGTGCAGCGGAGGTGGTGATGAACACCATGGCACGTTGGGCCGCGGCGGCCCTGTTCTGCAGCGGCGCGGTGGTGGCCGGGGAGCGGTCGTATCCGCCGGCGAAGGTCGACTTCGATGCGTTCAAGCAACTGGTCGCCAAGGTCGAGCCGCACCGGCGCGAGCGGCTGGTCGATCTGGACACGTTCCTGAAAATGAGTCGGGAGCAAGGCGTCGTGGTCCTCGACACGCGCTCGACCTATCGCTATGACCGCATCCACCTGCAGGGCGCGCGCCACCTCGGCTTCTCCGACTTCACCCAGGATCGCCTGAGCGAAGTGATCCCCTCGCTCGACAGCAAGGTGCTGATCTACTGCAGCAACAACTTCGACGGCAACCAGGTGGACTTCCCGACCAAGGTCGCGCTGCCCGTGCGCACGGTGACGCCCGGAGTGCAGATGCGCGTGCAGGAGAAGCCGCTGATGCTGGCGCTCAACGTCCCGACCTACATCACGCTGTATGGCTACGGCTATCGCAACGTGTACGAACTCGACGAACTGGTGCAGGTGACCGATCCGCGCATCGCCTTCGAGGGCAGCATCGTCGAACCACGCGTGACAGCCCCCGCGGCGGCGCCCGATCCGGTCCCGCAAGCGCCGCAGGGACAGTGAGACCCACACCAGCATCGAGGCCTGCATGAACTCCGCAACCGTCACCGCACTGACCGCGTTCATCGCCTGGGCGCTCGCCCTGCTGCTGTGGATGGAAATCATCCGCTCGAAGCTGGTGCTGTCGAAGCAAGTTCCCGCCAACGCCTTCGTTCCCGACAACGCCAACCTATCGCCGTTCATGCAGCGACTGGCGCGGGCACACGCCAACTGCCTCGAAGGCTTGCCGATTTTCGGCGGACTGATGCTGGTCGCGATCGCCACCTCGCGGACCGCGCTCACCGATCCGCTCGCGTACCTGCTGCTCGCAGCGCGCATCACGCAATCGACCATCCATCTCGCGTCAACCAGTGCCATTGCCGTGACGCTGCGCTTCTGCGCCTTCGCGGTGCAGCTGGGCATCGCGACTTGGTGGTCCTACTTGCTGCTGCGCCCTTGAGTCTTGCCGCGACTGCGACCGGGCGCGGCGACGTCGCCGTTGCCCGACAACAGCTTGCGCTATTCTCCGCGCCGCCGTCGTCGAGCCTGGCTCGAAGCGGCGCGAACTTCCGGCCACTTGGGACCAGCACATGAATCTTTCGATGGGCGTTCTTGTTCTGCCGATGCTCGCCGTGATCGCACTCGGATTCGTGTTCTGGGTATGGACGCTGGTCGACTGCATCCGCCGCGAACCGGACACCGGCAACGACCGCATCATCTGGGTACTGGTGATCCTGCTGCTGCACTTCCTCGGCGCCCTGGTCTACGTGCTGGCACGGCGCCCGCAACGCATCCGCCAACTCGGGGCTTGAGGCCGCGAGCGGCGCCTACTCCACCGTCACCGACGTGGCTGCGCTGAGTGCAATCGGCATGATTCAGGGCCCGTCCAGCGAGGTCGGGATGAATCCCTCTGCTCGCAACGCCTGCACCACACCCCGCAGCAGCATGTTGTTGCTGAATCCCACCGTGTACTGCC
>Ga0073899_10000699_pt1 | contig 30993 bp, 24 predicted proteins | sample KloWWTmetaKNB5Ph_FD_88975 | JGI IMG/M metagenome (GOLD analysis project Ga0073899, IMG submission 88975) | Active sludge microbial communities from Klosterneuburg, Austria, studying microevolution and ecology of nitrifiers - Klosterneuburg... | ecosystem: Engineered > WWTP > Aerobic digester >... | reverse complement strand
TGACCGACCCGGCGCTGCAGCAGGACTTCGCCGAGGACATCGTGCTGCTCAAGCTGGTGGGCATGAACCCGATCGTGGTGCACGGCGGTGGCCCGCAGATCGACTCGGCGCTGGCCAAGATCGGCAAGAAGGGCACCTTCATCCAGGGCATGCGCGTGACCGACGAGGAGACCATGGATGTGGTCGAGTGGGTGCTGGCCGGCGAGGTGCAGCAGGACATCGTCGGGCTGATCAACGCTGCGGGGGGCAAGGCGGTGGGGCTGACCGGGCGCGACGGCGGGCTGATCCGCGCGCGCAAGCTCAAGCTGCTGGACAAGGACGACCCGAGCAAGGAGCACGATGTCGGCCAGGTGGGCGAGATCGAGTCGATCGACCCCAGCGTGGTCAAGGCGCTGCAGGACGACCAGTTCATCCCGGTGATCAGCCCGATCGGCTTCGGGGCCGCCAACGAGAGCTACAACATCAACGCCGACCTGGTGGCCTCCAAGCTGGCCGAGGTGCTCAAGGCCGAGAAGCTGATGCTGCTCACCAACATCAAGGGCGTGCTGGACAAGGATGGCAACCTGCTGACCGACCTGACCGCGCGCCGCATCGACGAGCTGGTGGCCGACGGCACGATCAGCGGGGGCATGCTGCCCAAGATCGCCGGTGCGCTGGACGCGGCCAAGAGCGGCGTGAACACCGTGCACATCGTCGATGGCCGGGTGCCGCATGCGATGCTGCTGGAGATCCTGACCGACCAGGCCTACGGGACGATGATCCGGTCGCACTGAGCGCCCGACCTCTACCTGCCCCCTCCGAGGAGAGCCGCCATGGGACTGCCCCAGCCGAAGGAGCGCTTGGACCGCCGTGACTACTTCGCCTGGGAGGCTGAGCAGCCGACCAAGAACGAGTACGTGGCCGGCGAGGTGTTTGCCATGGTCGGGGCCCGCCAGGAGCATGTGCTGGTGTCGCTGGCGCTGGCGGCCCACTTTCGCGAACACCTGCGTGGTACCCGCTGCCGTGCCTATCCGACGGACATGAAGCTGGAGATCGAGGCGGCCGACGCGGTGTTCTACCCCGACGTGATGGTCAGCTGCGACGAGGCGGACCGCTCACGCGCGCTGGCGATCCAGGCGCCCTGCCTGATCGTGGAGGTGCTGTCGGACTCGACGGCGGCTTACGACCGGGGCGCCAAGTTCGCAGCCTATCGCCGGCTGCCCTCGCTGCAGGAGTACCTGCTGGTCGACATCGACCGTCGCCGGCTGGAGCTGTTCCGCCGCGAGTCGGTGGGCTGGGTGCTGCATGAGCCCGCGGGCGAAGGTGACACTGCGGTGCTGCCGCTCACCAGCATCGGCCTGGAGCTGACCGCCGCGGACACCTTCGGCGATCTGCAGGCGTGAGCCACGACCGCGCTGCCCGCTCATCCCAGCCAGGCCGGCCGGTATGGCTCTTCGATCTGGACAACACCCTGCACGACGCCTCGCACGCGGCGTTCGGGATGATCGACCGCTCGATGAACGACTACATCGAGCGCGAATTGCAGGTGACGGCCGAGGAGGCCAATCGGCTGCGGGGGCACTACTGGCACCGCTATGGCGCCACGCTGCTGGGGCTGATGCGCCACCACGGCGTCAAGGCGCCGCACTTCCTGCTCCACACCCATTTGCTGCCGGGGCTGGAGAGCCGCCTGCGTGCCCACGCGCATGACCTCGCCGCGCTGGCGCGGCTGCCGGGGACGAAGTTCATCCTGACCAACGCGCCGCTGGCCTATGCCGAGCGGGTGCTGTGCGCGCTGGGCATGGCGCGGCTGTTCAATGGCGTGATCGCGATCGACCAGATGCGCATGTTCGGCCAGCTGCGCCCCAAGCCGGATGCGCGCATGCTGCGCCGCGCCGCGGTGCAGCTGCGTGTGCCGCCCGGACGCTCTGTGCTGGTCGAGGACACGCTGGGCCACCAGAAGGCCGCGCGCCGCGTGGGCATGCAAACCGTGTGGATGCAGCGCTGGCTGCGGCGCAACGCGCATGGCCCCGAGGTGGGGGTTCGCCTGCGCCGTCGACCTGTGTACGTGTGTGACAGAATCCGCAGCCTGCAGGCGCTGACCCGGTCGGTGGTCCTGCGACAGTGCGGCTGATCGCCGGTCGCGCTTGAGTGCGTTGTTGAATTCGAGCCGCGGCGCAGCGGCCACCGCTGCCCCCTTTCGCCGTTCCCCCGCTCTGCCCGCTCCCCCTGCAGTCACCCATGACCGAGTCGTCCGTCTCTGCTCCTGGCTTGCCCGCCGATGACCTCGTGCAGCCGCTGGCCGAGGGGGCGGATGCCGCGGAGCCGCCATCGCTGTCGCCATTGCCGGAGCCTCCGGCCCGTGATGACGCGGCCCAGGTCGCAGCGGTCCCGGCCGCAGTGCCGGCCCGCAAGCGGCCCAAGCCCGGCGAGCGCCGGGTGCAGATCCTGCAGACGCTGGCGCAGATGCTGGAGCAGCCCGGCGCCGAGCGCATCACCACCGCCGCGCTGGCCGCTCGGCTGGAAGTGAGCGAGGCGGCGCTGTACCGCCACTTCGCCAGCAAGGCGCAGATGTTCGAGGGGCTGATCGAGTTCATCGAGACCAGCATCTTCACCCTCGTCAACCAGATCAGCGAGCGCGAGCCCACCGGCCAGGCCCAGGCGGCGCGCACGGTGGCGGTGCTGCTGCAGTTCGCCGAGAAGAACCCGGGCATGACGCGGGTGATGGTGGGTGATGCGCTGGTGTTCGAGCACGAGCGGCTGCAGGCGCGCATGAACCAGTTTTTCGACCGCATCGAGTCGCAGCTGCGCCAGAGCCTGCGCCTGGCGGCCGAGGCGCGCGGCTCGGCCACGCTGACGGTGGAGTCCAGCGCGCTGGCGTCGGTGCTGACCAGCTTCTGCGCCGGCCGGCTGCAGCGCTATGCGCGCTCGGGTTTCAAGCGCAGCCCGACCGAGCACCTCGACGCCGCGCTGCGGCACCTGGTGCTCTGAACCGCGGCAGCAACGTGCTGCCGGGCGGCGCGCTGGCGCTCACGCTGGCGGGTGAACAGCTCGGGTTGCTGCCGCAACGGGCGCTGTGGTGGCCGGCACGTGCGATGCTGTTGGTGGCCGACGTGCATCTGGGCAAGGCGCAGAGCTTTCGCCGCCTGGGCGTGCCGGTGCCCGGCGGCAGCGGCAGCGAAACCCTGGCGCGGCTGAGCGGGCTGATCGACACCCTGGGCGTAGAAGAGCTGGTCTGCCTGGGCGACCTGCTGCACTCGCGTCACGCCCACGATGAGGCGCCAGCGACGCTGCTGCGCGCCTGGCGGCAGCGGCACGCCGGGCTGGCGGTGACGCTGGTGCGCGGCAACCACGACGACCGCGCTGGCGATCCGCCGGCCGATCTGGGCATCGCCCTGGTCGACGAGCCCTGGCGCGTCGGCCCCTTCGCGCTGTGCCACCACCCGCAGCGCGTCGAGGGTGCCTATGTGCTGGCCGGGCATGTGCACCCCTGCGTGAACCTGGGCGGGCGGGCGCGGGACCGGCTGCGGCTGCCCTGCTTCCAGCTGGGGGCCGAGGCGGGCGTGCTGCCGGCCTTCGGCGCCTTCACCGGCATGCACCCGGTGCGGGCGCAGGCGGGCGAGCGGCTGTACGCGATCGCCGACGACGCGGTGGTGGCGCTGCCGGGCGGCTGACCGCAGCGGCCGGGGCCGCGGCAGACCTTGGGCGGCCCGTACACTTCCCGCCATGGCTGATCTGGATACTTTTCTCACCCGGGCCGAGGCGCTGCTGGCGCGCCTGGAGGCCGTTCTCCCTCACCCCCTCACGGCGCCCGACTGGGATGCCGGCATGGCCTTCCGCTACCGCAAGCGCGGCGCCAGCGGCTGGCTGGAGCCAGTGCGCCACGTGGCGACCATCCGCTTGTCGGACCTGCAGGAGGTCGACGCGCAGAAGGAGCGCCTGCTGCGCAACACCGCGCAGTTCGTGGCCGGCCGGCCGGCCAACAACGTGCTGCTGACGGGGGCGCGCGGCACCGGCAAGAGCTCGCTGATCAAGGCCTGCCTGAACGAGTTCGCCCCGCAGGGCCTGCGGCTGATCGAGGTGGACAAGGCCGACCTGACCGACCTGCCCGACCTGGCCGAGCTGGTGTCTGGCCGCACCGAACGCTTCGTCATCTACTGCGACGACCTCAGCTTCGAAGAGGGCGAGGCGGGCTACAAGGCGCTGAAGTCCATGCTCGACGGCACCGTGTCGCAGGGTGGCGAGAACGTGCTGATCTACGCCACCAGCAACCGCCGCCACCTGCTGCCCGAGCAGGTGAAGGACAACCTCAGTGCCACCTACACCGAGGAGGGCGAGTTGCACCCCGGCGAGGCGATCGAGGAAAAGATCTCGCTGTCCGAGCGCTTTGGCATGTGGATCAGCTTCTACCCCTTCAGCCAGCGCGAGTACCTGGCGATCGCGGCGCAGTGGCTGCACCATTTCGGCGCGGACGAGGCAGCCATCGCCGCGGCGCGCCAGGAGGCGCTGGTCTGGGCGCTGGAGCGCGGCTCGCGCTCGGGCCGGGTGGCGCAGCAGTTCGCGCGCGACTACGTCGGCCGCGGCCTGCCGCAGGGCGGTGCAGTGGTCACCTCAGGTGCGGCGGCCACGGGCAGCGACGACATCCCGGCCGGGCTCGACCATGTCTGAGGCGGCGCCGGGCCAGGCTGGCGAGCGCACCCCGGTCGACGTGGCGGTGGGCGTGCTGATCGAGCGCGATGCCACTGGCTGTGAGGGCCGCTTCCTGCTGACCTCGCGGCCCGAGGGCAAGGTCTACGCCGGCTACTGGGAGTTTCCGGGCGGCAAGCTGGAGGCGGGCGAGTCGGTGGAGGAGGCGCTGGCGCGTGAGCTGCACGAGGAGCTGGGCGTGACCATCGACACGGCCCAGGTGCAGCGCTGGCAGGAACTGGTGATGGACTACCCCCACGCCCGGGTGCGGCTGCACTTCTGCAAGGTGTTCGGCTGGTCGGGCGAGTTCGAGATGCGCGAGCAGCAGGCGATGGCCTGGCAGACGCTGCCGACCGAGGTCGTGCCGGTGCTGCCGGGCACGGTGCCGGTGCTGCAGTGGCTGGCCACCGAGCGCGGCCACGCCGGAGCAACGCACCGCGAGGCCTGATCTCCTGATCTCGGCCACTGCAGTGCGCTGCGCGCATCAGCGCTCGTGGGATGGCGCCTGGCCAGGATCCACATCCGGCGGCGCATCGGCGGGGACGCTGTAGTCCCCGGCCGCCCAGGCGCCGAAGTCGATCTGCCGGCAGCGTTCGCAGCAGAACGGCCGCCAGGGGTTGGACGGCGCGAACAGGCTGGGTCGGCGGCAGGTGGGGCAGGCGACGGTGGGCGGTGGGCGCCGGCTGCCAGGGGAGAGGTCGGTCGTCACGGCGGCGTCAGGCGCACAGCGTCAGGTCGATGGACACGTCTTCCGGCGCGGGCTTGAGGCGGCCCTCGGCGTCGGCGCGCATCAGCCGCACCGCCAGCAGCAGGCGGTTGCCGCTGATCTCCGGCACGATGCGCAGCGCCGGGTCGATGCGCAGGCGTACCAGCTGGAAGCTGCGTCCGTTGCCCAGGCTCTGCTGGTACACGCCGCCACGCACCCGCACCGACTGGGCCGAGCCGGTTTCACGCAGCAGCGCCAAGCAGACCTCCAGCGCTTCGGCCAACGGATCGAGCGTGCCGACCCAGCGCAGCAGGTCGCCGCGCCGGTGCTGCGGGCTCTCCTGCTGCCAGGCGTAGTAGCCGGGCAGGTCGAACTCGCAGGTGCCGCCGGGGATGTTGATGCGGCTGCGGATGCCCATCAGCCACTCGTTGGTCGACAGGCTCGCGCCGGCCTTGCCGGGCAGCGACACGAGGCGCTCGCGCGACTGGTCGAGGCGGCGGATCGCCAGGTCCAGCGCTGCCTCGGAGATCGACGGGTTGCCGCGGAAGCCCGCCAGCTGCACCCGCTGGCGGTCGAGTTCGAGCAGCAGGTCGCTCTTGAGGTCCGCCCGCGAGGCCACGTCCATGACCTCGAACAGCGTGGCCAGCGCGAAGTGGTGGTCCACCGCGTCGTCGCGCGGCAGCAGCAGCGTCAGGCGGCGGAACAGGTGCTCCAGCCGCAGCATGGTGCGGATGCTCTCGTTGAACGGGTATTCGTAGAAGATCAAGGCAGCGGGCTCCCGCGCTGGCAGAACATCGGGAAGGGGGTCACAGGGGTTGCGCAGCGATGCGCTGCGGCGACCGCCGGGATTGTTTCACAGCACGCGCTGCGAGCGACGGCATTCAGGGCGGCAGCGGTCCGATCCAGACCTGCCAGAGGGTGCGCACCTGCGCCTGCAGCTGCGCCGGCGTGATCCCGTCGTTGTAGATCACCGCATCGGCCACCGCGCGCCGGGCACTGCGGCTGGCCTGCTGGGCGATGACGCGCTCGACCGCTTCGGCCGTCCAGCCATTGCGCTGCATCACGCGCTGCACCTGGGTGGCCTCGGCGCAGTCGACCACCAGCACCCGCTCGACCCGGCAGGCCCAGTGGCGTGACTCGACCAGCAGCGGCACGTCGAAGACGATCGGCGCAGCGGCCGGTGCCCGGTTGGCTTCGGCCTGGGTGGCCACGCCGATCATCGGGTGCAGGATGGCCTCCAGCGCCTTGCGTGCGTCCGGGTCGGCGAACACCCGCTCGCGCATGTGGGCGCGGTCCAGCGCACCTCGGGCGTCGATCGCCGTGGCGCCGAAACGCTCGGCGATGGCCGGGATCGCTGCGCCACCCGGGGCGGTGAGCTGGTGTGCCACCGCGTCGCTGTCGATCACCCAGGCACCCAGCTCGCGCAGCAGGCCGGCGACCGTGCTCTTGCCGCTGCCGATGCCGCCGGTCAGGCCCATGCGTCGGATCGGCGTTGCCGTGTCGATCATGCCCAGCCCATCCAGCGCATCACGCGCTCCGGCCCGGCCAGCAGCGCGACCAGCCCGCCACCGGCCAGGAAGGGGCCGAAGGGCACGTAGCGGCCCTCGCGCAGCGCACCCGAGAGCTTCATGCCGATGCCCACCCCCGCACCGATCACCGAGGCGCCCAGGATCACCGGCAGCAGCATCGTCGGGCCCAGCCAGGCACCCAGCGCGGCGAGCAACTTGAAGTCACCGCCGCCCATGCCGTCCTTGCCGGTGGTGAGCTTGAACAGCCAGTACACCGACCACAGGCTCAGGTAGCCCGCCACCGCACCCCACAGCGCTTCGGCCAGCGGCAGCGTCCAGCCCAGCGCCGCGGCGATCAGCCCGGCCCAGGCCAGCGGCAGGGTCAGGGCGTCAGGCAGCAGCGTGGTGTCCCAGTCGATCAGGCTGGCCGCCAGCAGCACGGCGGCAAAGCCGCACCACAGCAGCGCCACCGGTGCGCCGCCGAAGCGGCTGCCGATCGCGACGAACAGCAGTGCGGTGGCCGCCTCCACCAGCGGGTAGCGCAGGCCGATCGGTGCCTGGCAGGCCGAGCAGCGCCCGCGCAGCCGCAGCCAGCCCAGCAGTGGCAGGTTCTCGTGCCAGCGGATCACGTGGCCGCAGTGCGGGCAGCGCGACGCGGGCCGCGCCAGACCGAGCGGCGCCAGGTTGGCCAGTGTCCTGGTCAGCGCGGTGGCCACCGCCGCCATGCCGGCGGCCGGCTCGGCGCCGAGCACCCGGCGGTGCCCGTCCTCGTCGGCGAGCTGGTGCGACACCTCGTGCCACCACTGCCGCTCCATCATCAGCGGCAGGCGGTGCACGACCACGTTCAGGAAGCTGCCGATGCACAGGCCCAGCAGCGCCAGGCCCAGCGGATGACTCAGCGCGGCCAGCGCGCCCTGCAGATCAAAAGCCATGCGGGGAGAGGACCAGCCTCAAACGACTTGACCAAGTTTGAAGATCGGCAGGTACATCGAAACGACGATGCCGCCGATGATGGTGCCCAGCACGACGATGATGATCGGCTCCATCAGCGTGGACAGGCCCTTGACCGCCTCGTCCACCTCCTGCTCGTAGAAGTCCGCCACCTTGCCCAGCATCTGGTCCAGCGAGCCGGACTCCTCGCCGATCGAGCTCATCTGCAGCACCATGTTCGGGAAGATGCCGGTGGCCTGCATCGACGCGGTCAGTGCCGTGCCGCTGGAGACGTCGCGCTGGATCTGCTCGGTGGCCGAGGTGAACACCGCGTTGCCGGCGGCGCCGCCCACCGAGTCCAGCGCCTCGACCAGCGGCACGCCGGCGGCGAACATGGTCGACAGCGTGCGCGACCAGCGCGCCACCGCCGCCTTGTGCACCAGCGGGCCGAAGATCGGCACCTTCAGCAGCAGCCGGTCCATGCTCATTTGCATCTTCGGTGAGCGCTTCCAGCTCTCCAGCAGGGTGTACACGCCCATGCCGATGCCGCCAAAGATCAGCAGCCAGTACTGGACGAAGAACTCCGAGATCGCGATGACGATCAGCGTGGGCAGGGGCAGGTCGGCACCGAAGGACTGGAAGATCTCCTTGAACGAGGGGATCACGAAGATCATGATCACCGCCACCACCACGAAGGCCACCACCAGCACCGCCACCGGGTAGATCAGTGCCGAGCGGATCTTGTTCTGCAGCTCGATGGTCTTTTCCTGGTAGACCGCAAGGCGCTCCAGCAGCGTCTCCAGGATACCGGCGGCCTCGCCCGCCTCGACCAGGTTGCAGTACAGCGCATCGAACTGCATCGGGTGCTTGCGAAACGCCGCTGACAGGCTGGTGCCGGTCTCCACGTCGGAGCGGATGTCGGTGAGCATGCGCGTCAACCGCGGGTTCGGGCTGCCTCGCGCCACGATGTCGAAGGACTGCAGCAACGGCACGCCGGCCTTGAGCATCGTGGCCAGCTGCCGCGTGAACACGGCGATGTCCTTGCCCTTGATCGACTTGCCGCCGGAGGTGCGACGCTTCTTGATCTTGTTGACCAGGATGCCCTGGCGGCGCAGGCTGGCGCTGACCATGGCCTCGCCACCCGCACGCAGCTCGCCGCGCACCGCCTTGCCGTTGCGGTCCCGGCCTTCCCATTCGAAGACGTATTCCTTGATCTTCTTCGCCGCCGGTGCAGCTGCTGTGGCCATTGAGCCTCCGAAAATAGATGCGGGTGAGGCCGCCGCGCCCTTGGGGCGACGTACTGCTCGGTGCAGACGGCTCGCTGCCGGCTGCGCTTGCCGTGCTTACTGATTGGTCACCGAGATGACCTCCTCCAGTGTCGTCACCCCGGCGCGGACCTTGATGAGGCCGGACTGGCGCAGATCGCGCACCCCTTCACGCAGGGCCTGCTGGGCGATGTCCAGCGCGGTGCCTTCGGACAGGATGCAGCGCTGCACGCTCTCTGTGATCGGCATCACCTGGTACAGGCCCACCCGGCCGCGATAGCCGTTGTTGCAGGCCGAGCAGCCTACCGCCTTGTAGGGTTTCCAGCTGCCATCGATTTCCTCGGGCCGGTAGCCGGCGCGCAGCAGGGCCTCGCGCGGGTAGTCCGCCGGCGCCTTGCAGTTCTCGCACAGCCGCCGGGCCAGGCGCTGGGCGGTGATCAGGATCACGCTGGAGGCGATGTTGAAGGCCGGTACGCCCATGTTGGACAGCCGGGTCAGCGTGGTCGGGGCGTCGTTGGTGTGCAGCGTGGAGAGCACCAGGTGGCCGGTCTGGGCAGCCTTGATCGCGATGTCGGCGGTTTCCAGGTCGCGGATTTCGCCGACCATGATGATGTCCGGATCCTGGCGCAGGAATGCCTTCAGCGCGGTGGCGAAGTTCATCCCCGCCTTGTCATTGACGTTGACCTGGTTGATGCCCGGCAGGTTGATTTCAGCCGGATCCTCGACAGTGGAGATGTTCACGCCCGGCTGATTCAGGATGTTCAGGCAGGTGTAGAGCGACACCGTCTTGCCCGAGCCGGTCGGGCCCGTGACCAGGATCATCCCGTAGGGCCGGCGGATCGCCAGCATCAGGCGGTCCTTCTCTTCCTTCTCGTAGCCCAGCGCGTCCACGCCCAGGCGGGCCGACGACGGATCCAGGATCCGGATCACGATCTTCTCGCCAAACAGCGTGGGCAGCGTGCTGATGCGGAAGTCGATGGCGCGGTTGCCGAACTTCAGCTTCATGCGCCCGTCCTGCGGCACGCGCTTCTCGGCGATGTCCAGCCGGCTGATGACCTTGATGCGCGAGGCCAGCTTGTCCTTGATCGCCACCGGCGGCTGGGTGATCTCGCGCAGCTCGCCGTCGATGCGGAAACGCACCCGGTAGGTGGCCTCGTAGGGCTCGAAGTGCAGGTCCGAGGCGCGCATGTTGATCGCGTCGATCAGCATCTTCTGCAGGAAGCGCACCACCGGTGCGTCCTCGACCTCGGTGCTGACGTCCTCGTCGGCCTTGGCGTTGGGGTCCTGTTCCTCGACGTCGAAGTCGAAATCGCCCGCGACGATCGACTCCAGCGTCTCGCTCGCGGTGGCCGACTTCGCGTCGACGATCTTGATCAGCTTGTCGTACTCGACGATCACCCACTCGGGCGTGAGCTGGGTCGCGAACTTGATGCGGTCGACCGCTTCCTGGTCGGTCGGGTCGGCACCACCGATGAACAGCCGGTTGCCGCGCTTGCCCAGCACCAGCACCTGGAACTGCGACAGCGTGCGTGTGTCGACCAGGTTCTGCGGCAGGCGCTGCACGTCCACCGCGTCCAGGTCCAGCAGCGGCACCGCCAGGGCGCTCGACAGCGTGTGCGCCAGCTCGGCAGGGGTGAGCGCCTGCGCGCTGATCACGGCGGAGACGAAGCTGCGGCGCTGGTCGCGCGCCGAACGGGCCACCTCCTCGGCCGTGCGGGCATTGAGCTTGCCGGCATGCACCAGCACACGGGCGACTCCCGACAGGGTGCTTTGGGGCGGTTCGGTGACGATCTCGGTGGCCACGTTGGAGTCAGGGCGGTACGAAACGAGCAGGGATGGGGGCGCAGAGGCTGGGAAGGTGGCCCACGTCGGGCGCCGTAAATTGTGGCACGCAAGCCCGCGCCCGGGGGATCATTCCGGCGTTGCCAGGCTGCGGTACCGGGGCCAGCACGTCCACGCGGCGCCGGCATGGCGCTTCGGGCCTGCATTTGCTTGCAAATTGCCGCGACCTGTCACAGCCGCGGGGCCGATCCGGCCCTGGGCGCGCCCTTGAAATCCGCGCGGGCAGCGCCATTTCCCGGCCATCGTCGTTTCCGCCCCTCCTTTCCTTTTCTTTTGTTCATCCCCAGAAAGCCACCGACCATGACGAAGCAGACCCTGTCGTTCCAGGCCGAAGTGAAGCAGCTGCTGCACCTCGTCACCCACTCGCTCTATTCCAACAAGGAGATCTTCCTGCGCGAGCTGATCTCCAACGCCTCCGACGCCTGCGACAAGCTGCGCTTCGAGGCGCTGAACAACGCCGGCCTGTTCGAGGACCAGCCCAATCTCGAAGTGCGGGTGAGCTACGACAAATCGGCGCGCCGCATCGTCATCAGCGACAACGGCATCGGCCTGTCGGCGCAGGAAGCCATCGACCACCTCGGCACCATCGCCAAGAGCGGCACCAAGGAGTTCATGGCCGCGCTCGAAGGCGACAAGAAGAAGGACGCCAACCTGATCGGCCAGTTCGGCGTGGGCTTCTACTCGGGCTACATCGTGGCCGACCGCATCACGGTGGAATCGCGCCGTGCCGGCCTGCCGCAGGGCGAGGGCGTGCGCTGGAGCAGCGAGGGCACGGGCGACTTCGAGGTCGAGACCATCACCCGCGAGCAGCGCGGCACCGACGTCATCCTGCACCTGCGCGAGGGCGAGGACGAGTTCCTCTCCACCTGGAAGATCAAGTCGGTCATCTCCAAGTACTCCGACCACATCTCCCTGCCCATCCTGATGCGCAAGGAGACCTGGGACGCCGAGAAGAGCGAGAACGTCATCTCCGACGACTGGGAGACCGTCAACAAGGCCGCCGCGCTGTGGACCCGCAGCAAGAGCGACGTGACCGACGCCGAGTACAAGGCCTTCTACGAGCAGCTCACCTACGACCAGATTGCGCCGCTGGCCTACACGCACAACCGCGTCGAGGGCCGCAGCGAGTACACCCAGCTGCTCTACATCCCGGCCAAGGCGCCCTTCGACCTGTGGAACCGTGACAAGCGCGGCGGCGTCAAGCTCTACGTCAAGCGCGTGTTCATCATGGACGACGCCGAGGCGCTGATGCCGGTCTACCTGCGCTTCGTCAAGGGCGTGATCGACTCGGCCGACCTGCCGCTCAACGTCAGCCGCGAGCTGCTGCAGGAAAGCCGTGACGTGAAGGCCATCCGCGAAGGCTCGACCAAGCGCGTGCTGTCGATGCTGGAGAGCCTGGCCGACAGCGAGGACGCCGCCGAGAAGGCCAAGTACGCCGAGTTCTGGCAGCAGTTCGGCGCCGTGCTCAAGGAGGGCATCGGCGAGGACCACGCCAACCAGGAGCGCCTGGCCAAGCTGCTGCGCTTTGCGTCCACCCACGCGGACGAGGGCGTGTCCTTTGCCGACTACCTGTCGCGCATGAAGGAGGGCCAGGAGGCGATTTACTACATCACCGCCGATACCCTGGCCGCAGCCAAGAACAGCCCGCAGCTGGAGATCTTCCGCAAGAAGGGCATCGAGGTCCTGCTGCTGACCGACCGGGTCGACGAGTGGATGCTCAGCCACCTCTACGAGTTCGAGGGCAAGAACCTGCAGAGCGTGGCCAAGGGCGCGGTCGACCTCGGCCAGCTGCAGGACGAAGAGGAGAAGAAGCAGGCCGAGGCCGCTGCCGAGTCCTTCAAGCCGACGCTGGAGCGCATCAAGACCGCGCTGGCCGCACGCGCCAAGGACGTGCGCGTCACCACCCGCCTGGTCGATTCCCCCGCCTGCCTGGTCACCGAGGAGGGCGACATGAGCGGCCACCTCGCCCGCCTGCTCAAGCAGGCCGGCCAGAGCGCACCCGCCTCGCAGCCGATCCTGGAGGTCAATGCCGAGCACGCGCTGGTGAAGAAGCTGGCGGCGCTGCCGGAGGCGGCGGCGCAGTTCGACGACCTGGCGCAGGTGCTGTTCGATAACGCGCTGCTGGCCGAAGGCGGCCAGCTGGAAGACCCGGCCGCGCACGTGCGGCGCATCCAGGCGCTGATCCTGGCGTGATCTGACCCACCCGCGTTGCGGCTGACGCCGCCGCACGCCCGCGCACAGCGCGGGTGGTTCGTGGGGCGAGAGGCCCTGCGCAGGCAGGCCCTCTCGTCCACACTCACCCCCTTCAAGAAGGCGCAACCAGCGGACCGGCATCGCCGCATCCGCGGTTGCCGCTCGAGATCGGCGCCGGTCGCCGGCCGCTCAGGCCACCAGCGGCGGCGACTGAATGGCCTCGACCTGCTCGCGCAGCAGCATGGCCTGCTGGTCCCAGTAGACCGGGCTCTCGAACGACGGAAACGCGATCGGGAAGGCCGGGTCGTCCCAGCGCCGCGCGATCCACACGCTGTGTTGCAGGATGCGCAGCGTTCGCAGCGGCTCGATCAGCGCCAGCTCGCGGCGGTCGAACTCGCGCATCGACTCATAGCCGTCCAGCAGCGCGCCCAACTGGGCCTGCATCTCGGGGCGGTCGCCGCCTAGCAGCATCCACAGGTCCTGCACCGCCGGGCCGTTGACCGCGTCGTCCAGGTCGACGAAATGCGGACCATCGGGCGTCCACAGCAGGTTGCCGATGTGGCAGTCACCATGCAGGCGCAGCAGCTGGAGCTGGCCGTGGCGGGCAAAGGCGGCATCCACCGCGGCCAGCGCGGCCTGCGCCGCCTCGTGCCAGCGGGTGCGCGCCGTGGGCGGCAGCAGGTCCTGGTCGAGCAGCCAGGCAAGCGAGGTGCGCGCTGGCCCGGTGCCGGCCAGCGTCGGTCGGTGGACGAAGGGCTGGCGCTGGCCGACCGCGTGCAGCCGGGCCAGGAAGCGGCCGATCCATTCCAGCACCTGCGGGTCTTCCAGCTCCGGCGCACGGCCGCCGCAGCGCGGGCTGGCGGCGTAGCGCCACGGTCCACGGTGGGCCAGCGTGGGTGGCTCGCCGACCAGGCGCACGTCGTCCGCGGCCACGCTCAGGGCCAGGGGCGGCACCGCCGGCACCTCGGCGGCGGCCAGTTCGAGCGCGAAACCATGCTCTTCGAGGATCTGTGCATCGCTCCAGCGCCCAGCGCGGTAGAACTTGGCCACCACCACCGGGCCACCCGTGGGGTGGGGGTCCTCCAGGTGCACCTGGAAGACGCGGTTCTCGTAGGAGTTGAGCTGCAGGATGCGGCCGTCGCCGCGCAGGCCCGCCGCGTCCAGGGCGTCGAGCACCTCGTGCGGCGTCAGGCCGGCATAGGGCTGGCTTGACAGGGCGTCGGGTGATGGGGCAGGGGCGTGCGCGTCGGAAGTCATCCGGCGCATACTAGACCAGCGGCGGGATCGCGATGCGTTCCCGCCGCTGGTGCCGCCGCGCGTCAGCGCCGGCCGATGATGTTGGCGCCGAGGTCGTCTTCGCCTGGCAGCTTGCCCGCCGGCCCACCGGCCGGGGCATGGCGGGCTGCGACGGACGGGCGGCGCGGGCCGGAGTCGAGCGGCGAGCGGCGCTCGGTGGCCGCTGCGCTCGGGGTGGCCTGTTCGCTGAAGGTGTCGCGCTGGCTGTCCGGGGCGAAGAAGGAGTCCTGCGCGTAGCCGGATTCGTACCACTGCGTCTCGCGCTCGCCGCGGGGGTCGCGCACCGCGTGGGCCAGCGTGCTGCGGCGCTCGGCCAGGTCCTGCACGTGCGGGGGCACCAGCGGGCGCGACATCTCGCCCTGCTGCGGCACCAGCAGCTGCAGCTCGGCGGCGGTGGGCAGCTGGTCGCTGCGGCACTTCACGTAGCGGATGCGGCAGGCTTCCAGCACCGACTGCTTGATCGTGGCGACCCGCTTGGCGGTGGGGCGCGAGGCCTTCTCGATGTCCAGCGCAGCCAGCACACGGCCGTTCTCGGCGCAGACGACGAAGCTCACGTGGATGGGCCCCAGCAGCTTGAACCAGTAGGCCAGGTCGTTGCGGTCCATCGGCTGGCAAAAGCGCACCAGCGGCAGCTTGGCCAGGATGGTGTGGTGCGGCAGCGCGGCGCGCAGCTGGCGGTACAGCGCACGCTCCTCGGCCGAGAAGATGGAGCGCTGGATCAGCGGCCACTCCTCGGGCAGTTCGGTTTCTCCGGCCTTGCCGGGCGCGCCGCGCCGCATGGCCAGCACGACCAGGCCGGCGACCACGGCAGCCGCGGCGACGGCGAAGATCCAGGCGGGAATGGACATGGTGATGGGGGTTCCAAAGGTTGGTGACACCGGGGGTTGCCAGAGGTCATCGGCAATTTCGGCGTTTCACTTCGGGTTGCATCCTACGAAAGTTTGTAACCACTTGTGAATCCCTGGGCTGAGTGCGATGAAAGGCCATCCAGGCCGCCCGAATGCGAAATCGGCCGCCCACGTCGGGCGGACCGGGGTTCTGCCAGGCGCTGAAGCGCCAGCAAACCAGCAAAAAGGCCACCGCAGGGGGTGGCCTTCTATCGGGGGATGGGGGCGCTCACTGGCTGGCGATGCCGCGCAGGTGCGCCAGGCGGGCCTTCAGATCCACCACCAGGCCCAGGCCCCAGCGCAGCAGCTCTTGCTGGCGCTTGATCAGGTGGTTGAGCGCCGCGGCGCGCGTGTCCACCAGCTCGGTCATGTGCGAGCCCACGCTGTCGGGCGGCAGGTGCAGCCAGGCTTCCGATTCCCCGCCCTCGTGCTGCAGCCGTGCACCCGCGCCGCGGGCGATGCGCAGCATGGCCGTGTTCTCGCTCAGGGCATGGATGAAGAGCTGGTCGACGCGGCGGTTCTGGCAGTGCCGCACCGCGTGGGCGAAGAGGCGCTTGCCATAGCCGCGGCCGCGTGTGTGCGGCAGCACCGAGACGGCGAACTCGCACATGTTGCGCGACACGTCGGCGTAGGCCAGGTGAGCGGTGCCTACCAGTTGCAGGCGGCGATTGAAGATGCCGAACAGCTCGTGCCGGCCGAAGTCCAGCTGCGCCGCATGCTGGCGGATGCGCTCGTCGGTGGCCGGGTAGCCAAAGCGCAGGTAGCGGTCGCGGTCACCCAGCGCCAGCAGGTGCGCCTCGATCAGCGGCCGGTGCTGCTCGCCCAGCTGGCAGATGGGCACCCAGTCCCACCAGCGGGCCGGACCGAGCTGGCCCAACCAGCGGCGCAGGAAGGGCGGGGCAGACCCGGTGGAGGTGGTGGCGGGATCCATGGCGCGCGATTCTAGGGGTTATCCCTAGTTATCGTACGCGGGGCTCCGGAATCAAGGGGGAGGCCTGACCCGACGCGGCAGGATTGCCGGTTCAGCGGACTTCCCCCGGTGCCGCACGATCTCAGCCATCAACGACCCGCCAAGCCGGGCTCAGACAGGCGCCTGGGGGGTCAGAAGGGGATGTCGTCGTCCATGTCATCGAAGCCGGTGGCCGACTTCGGTGCTGGCGCCGGGGCACGCGGTGCCGGGGCCGGCGCCCTGGGGGCGGGCGCGGCGCGGCGCTCGGGTGCCGGCTCGTAGCCGCCGCCCATTTCGTCGCCGCCCTCGGCCGCACCACCGGGCCCGCCCATGCCCTCGCGGCCGCCGAGCATCTGCATCTCGTCGACCAGGATCTCGGTGGTGTAGGCGTCGCGGCCTTCCTTGTCCTGCCACTTGCGGGTCTTCAGGCGGCCTTCGACGTAGACCGAGCGGCCCTTGCGCAGGTACTGGCCGGCGATCTCGGCCAGCTTGTCGCGGAAGACCACGCGGTGCCACTCGGTCTCCTCCTGGCGCTCGCCGGTGTCCTTGCTCTTCCAGTTGCGCGTGGTGGCCAGCGTGACGTTGCACACCGCGCCGCCGTTGGGGAAGTAGCGCACTTCGGGGTCGCGGCCGAGGTTGCCGACGAGGATGACTTTGTTGACCGATGCCATGGCTGCTGTTCCTGTTCTCGCCGCCCCACCCGGTGCCGAGGACGGCGGGGTGGGGGCGGGTTGCTGCTGTGTGTGCGAAACCGTGGATTTTGCCCGACGGGCTGGCCTCGGCTTTCACCCCTGCGGGGGTGTCCCGCGGGATTCAGCGCGCCGGCTGGAAGCCCGGCTCGCCCATCTGCCAGAGCAGGAAGCTGAACACGTCGGCGCGCTCCTCCCACATCTGCCGCTTGGTGTTGCCGATGCCGTGGCCGGCGTCCCAGTCCAGCCGCAGCAGCACCGGCCGCCCCGACGTGCTGGCGGCCAGGAAGCGCGCCGCCGCCTTGCTGCTGTGCCAGACCTCCACGCGCGGGTCGTTGACGCCGTGCGTCAGCAGCACGGCGGGGTACTTCACGCCGTCGCGGATCTGGTGGTAGGTGCTCATCGCCAGCAGCGCGCGGAAGCCCGCTTCGGTGGTGCGTGTGCCGAACTCCGGGATGTTGGGTACGCCGTTGGGCGTGACCTCGGCGCGCACCATGTCCAGCGCGCCCACCATCGGCACCGCGGCGGCGAACAGGTCCGGCCGCTCGGTGATCGCCCGCCCCACCAGGATGCCGCCCGCGCTGCCGCCCCAGATGCCCAGCTTGGCCGGGCGGGTGTAGCCCTGCGCGATCAGCCACTCGGCGCAGGCGATGGCGTCCTTCCAGGTGTTGGGCTTGGTGGCCTGGAAGCCGGCGCGGTACCAGTCCTCACCGTAGACGCTGGTGCCGCGCGGATTGATGACCGCCAGCACGCCGCCCGCGTCCAGCCAGGCGGTGCGGCTGATGCTGTAGTACGGCTCCTCGGTGTTGCCGTAGCTGGCGTAGCCGTAGATCAGTGTCGGGTGGCTGCCGTCCAGCGCGGAGCCGCGGCGAAACATCACCGACATCGGCACCATCGCGCCGTCGTGGCTCTTGACCCGCACCTCGCGGGTCTCGACGTCCTTGAGTTCGTCGTAGGGCCCGCTGGGCTGCAGGCCGGTGTTGCGCACCCGGCCGTCGGCGCTGATCTGGTAGATCTGCCGTGCCTGGGTCCAACCCTGCAGGTCGATCACCACGCCGGGCAGGCGCGGGTCGGCCGCGCTGGGGCCGCCCTCGTCGTCATTGAGCTGGAACGATCCGGCCAGCGGCAGCGCCACCTCCACCACTGGCGCCTTGGCTGCGTGGGCCCGCTTGAACAGGCGCTTGACGTTGCCGTCGCGCACCTCGATGTACAGCGCGTCGGCCGCCGTGGCGATGCCGGTGACCACCCGCTCGCTGGCGGGCACGATCACCTTCGCCGTCGACAGGTCCGGGCGCGCCAGGTCCAGGCTCAGCACCTGGAAGCGGCTGGCCGCCTTGTGGCTGAGCAGGTAGAGCGTGTTGCGCTGATAGCCCAGCCCGGTGATCTCGGCGCTGGCATCGAAGAGCTGGCGCCAGCGCGGCCGGCCCGCCAGCAGGTCCGCGGCCGGGCTGAGGTACAGGCCCAGCTCGCGCTGCGTGCCGTTGATGGCCAGGCCCAGCGCCCAGCGGCCGTCGTGCGTGATCGACACGGCCGGTAGCTCGGCCGGGTTCATCACCACGCCCGGCATGCCGGGGCCGAACACGGGCTTGGCCGTCTCGACCGCTGCGCCCGGCTTGATCAGCCAGACCCGGCTGTTTTGGTACTTCTCCGTTTCCGCCATGCCGGGCTTCAGCGCCTGCAGCCGGTTGAACAGCAGCGCGTCACCCCGAGGCGACCAGCCCAGGATGCCCCAGTTCACCCGGTCGATCGGCTGGCCCACCGGCCGGCCGCTGCGGGTGTCCAGCAGGTGCAACACCGCCTCTTCCGAGCCCTGCTGCGAGATGCCGTAGGCCAGGAGCCGCCCGCCCGGTGCGGGCAGGTGGTAGTTGATCGCGTGCGGCTTGCCGGTGGCCTTTTCCAGCGCTTCGGGGTCGACCAGCAGGCGCTCGGCGCCCGCCAGTCCCTGGCGCAGGTAGAGCTTGAACTGGTTGTCCTGCGCGCCGCGGCGCTCGAAGAACCAGCGGTCGCCCGCCTCGCGCACCACCGCCGAAACCCGCCCGGTGACCGAGGCGTCCACCTTCAGCAGCCGCTCCAGCATCGCCGCCCGGCCAGGGAGGCGCTCCAGCGTCGCGCGGGCGTGGTCGCTGTGCGCGCGCATCCAGGCCTGCGCCTCGGCGCGGGACTTGTCCTCCAGCCATCGGTAGGGATCGGGCACCGTGCTGCCGTAGAAGGTCTCCGGCACGTCGCGCACCGCGGCCACCGGCAGGGTGGCGGTGGTCGCCACAGTGGCTGCAGGGGCCCCAAGGAGGTTGCCCGGGCTCTGCGCGGCAGCCGGCAGGGCGATGCCTGCGCAGGCGATCAGCGCCGTGGCGAGCCGCCAGCGGAGGGCACCGGAGGGCTGGGCTGAAGTCAAGTAAGGGGTGGGCGTCACGTGGAATCACCTGCCGTCGTGGGAACCGAGGAGCCGCCAGCCAGAGGCCGGGGCGCGGGACTGCCGACGCAGTGTGACAAAAATCCAGCGCCGCTGCTGCAGCACTCACCCCAGGGTGCGACCGCCGCTGCCCGGCCGGGTGGGACCCGATGTGGCCGCACCGCTACCATCTCGGCCGCGATGACCCCTGCTGCCGTTCTGGATCCCGTTTCCCCTGCCGATCCCGCCGATCCCCACCTCGGCGCCGCCCGCCGCGTGCTGGCCGACGTCTTCGGCTACCCGGCCTTCCGCGGCCAGCAGGAGGCGGTGGTGGCGCACGTCGTCGACGGCCAGGACGCCCTGGTCCTGATGCCCACCGGCGCCGGCAAGAGCCTGTGCTACCAGGTGCCGGCCATCGTGCGCCACCGTGCCGGCCAGGGCGTGACGGTGGTGGTCAGCCCGCTGATCGCGCTGATGCATGACCAGGTTGGCGCGCTGGAGGAGGTGGGCGTGCACGCCGCCTTCCTCAACTCCAGCCAGGGCCTGGACGAGGCCCAGCAGGTCGAGCGCGAGCTGCTGTCGGGCCGGCTGGTGCTGCTCTACGTGGCGCCCGAGCGGCTCATGACGCCGCGCCTGCAGGGCATGCTGGTGTCGCTGCACGAGCGCGGCAAGCTGGCGCTGTTCGCCATCGACGAGGCGCACTGTGTCAGCCAGTGGGGCCACGACTTCCGCGAGGAGTACCTGCAGCTGTCGGTGCTGCACGAGCAGTTCCCGGGTGTTCCGCGGGTGGCGCTGACTGCCACGGCCGACGACCACACCCGTGCCGACATCGTCGAGCGGCTGCAGTTGCAGGCCGCGCGCCTCTTCATCAGCAGCTTCGACCGGCCGAACATCCGCTACACCATCGTTGAGAAGAGCGACCCGAAGCGCCAGCTGCTGCGCTTCATCCGCGACGAGCACGAGGACGGCGACGGCCACGACAGCGGCATCGTCTATTGCGGCAGCCGCAAGAAAGTGGAGGAAACCGCCGCCTGGCTCAACGACGAAGGCATCCAGGCGCTGCCCTACCACGCCGGGCTGGACGCCGACCTGCGCCGCCGTCACCAGGACCGCTTCCTGCGCCAGGAGTCGCAGGACGGCGGCATCGTGATGGTGGCCACCATCGCCTTCGGCATGGGCATCGACAAGCCGGACGTGCGCTTCGTCGCCCACCTCGACCTGCCCAAGAACATCGAGGGCTACTACCAGGAAACCGGCCGTGCCGGCCGCGATGGTGAACCCGCCGATGCCTGGATGACCTACGGCCTGGCCGACGTGGTCAACCAGCGCCGCATGATCGACGAGAGCCCGGCCGAGGAGGAGTACAAGCGCGTCCAGCGCAGCAAGCTCGATGCGCTGCTCACCCTGGCCGAGTCGCCTGCCTGCCGCCGCGTGGCACTGCTGGCCTACTTCGGCGAAGCGAGTTCTCCCTGCGGGAACTGCGACAACTGCCTGCATCCACCCGCCATCTGGGATGCCACCGAGGCGGCGCGCAAGCTGCTGAGCTGCATCTACCGCTTCCAGCAGCACGGCCAACAGCGCTTCGGCGCGCGCAGCTTCGGCGCCGGCCACCTGATCGACGTGCTGCGCGGCAAGAGCACCGACAAGGTCAGCCAGTACGGCCACGCCGAGCTGACCACCTTCGGCATCGGTGCGGACCTCTCCGAGCCGCAGTGGCGCGCGGTGCTGCGCCAGCTCGTTGCCCAGGGCCACGTGGTGGCCGAGGGCGAATACAACACCCTGGCGTTGGCCGACAGCGCCCGCGCGGTGCTCAAGGGCGAGGTGCGGGTGCTGCTGCGCCAAGCGCCGGAGGCACCCTCGCGCCGCGGCGGCAAGGGCGCGCGCGGCAAGTCGGCGGGCAGCCGGGGGGCGGCCGGCGCGGCTGATGGGCAGCTCGACGCGCCCGCCCAGGCGCGTTACGCCGCGCTCAAGCGCTGGCGTGCCGAGATCGCCCGCGAGCACAACCTGCCCGCCTACGTCGTCTTCCACGACGCCACCCTCGCCGAGATGGCGCGCCGCCAGCCGGGCGACCTGGCCGAGCTGGGCGAGGTCACCGGCGTCGGCGCGAAGAAGCTGGAGGCCTATGGGGTGGAGATCCTGCGGGTGCTGGCGGGCGCGCCACGGGACGCCGTGGGCGGCGACTGACACCCACGGCGGCTCAAGCCGGCCCACTGCGGCTCACGGCGAGACGGCCGGCGCGGGTCACGCGCCCGTCACCCGGCTGTCATTGACATCGGCCTGTCACGGCCACCCCCGAGCATGCGCGGCGTTCACGGGCCTCGCGGCCCGCCCCGTCGACATCGCCTGCACAGGAACCCGCCATGGCCAAGGACTTTGCCCGTCTCGAAGACAGCAACCGCTCTCTCAACCGCAGCTTCCACGAGGTCTCCGACCCGGCGCGCCGCATCCTGCTGCGCGGCGGCCTGGGCGCGCTGGCGGCTGGCACCCTCGCCCCGCTGGCCGGCTGCGCGTCGCTCGGCGGCTCGTCGGGTGGCAAGGCGGCGGTTAGCGCGCTGCTGGGCTTCAAGGGCGTGCCCGTGTCCACCGCCGACACCATCACCGTGCCAGAAGGCTACGTGGCCGACGTCATCGCCGCCTGGGGCGAACCGGTGGGCCTGTCCGGCGAGATGCCGGCGTTCAAGTGGGACGCCTCCAACTCTGCCGCCGAACAGGCCGCGCAGCTGGGCATGCACCACGACGGCATCCACTTCTATGCGCAGAGCGAGACCACAGGCCTGCTGGTGATGAACCACGAGTACACCGACGACGGCCTGCTGCACCGCGACGGCATGAAGACCTGGACGGCCGAGAAGGTGCGCAAGGCCCAGGCGGCGCACGGCGTGTCGGTCATCGAGGTTGAGCTCAAGGACGGCCGCTGGCAGCAGGTGCTGCCCTCGCCCTGGGCGCGCCGCTTCACCGCCAGCACGCCCATGGCCGTCAGCGGCCCGGCCGCCGGCCACGCGCTGCTGAAGACCGCCGCCGACCCGTCCGGCCGCAAGGTGCTGGGCACGCTCAACAACTGCGCCAGCGGCAAGACCCCCTGGGGCACCTACCTGACCTGCGAAGAGAACTTCATCAACTACTTCCAGGGCCCGGACAAGCCCGATGCGCACCAGAAGCGCTGGGGCCTGAAGAAGGTCGATGACAAGATGTACCGCTGGCACGAGCATGACGAGCGCTTCGACGCCGTCAAGCACCCCAACGAGGCGAACCGCTTCGGCTGGGTGGTCGAGATCGACCCCTTCAACCCCAGCTCCACCCCGGTCAAGCGCACCGCGCTGGGCCGCGCGGCGCACGAGGGCGCCACCGTGGCCACCACCGCCGATGGCCGCGCGGTGGTCTACATGGGCGAGGATGCGCGCTTCGAGTACATCTACAAGTTCGTCAGCCGCGACCGGATCCGCCCCGGCGGCGCCCGTGCCAATGCCGACCTGCTCGACCACGGCACCCTGTACGTGGCCCGCTTCGACGCCGACGGCAGCGGCCAGTGGATCGCGCTGACCCACGGCCAGGGCCCGCTCACCGCCGCCAACGGCTTTGCCGACCAGGGCGAGGTGCTGGTCAAGTCCCGCCAGGCCAGCGATCTGCTGGGCGGCACCAAGATGGACCGGCCGGAGTGGATCGCCGTCGACAAGGCCGGTTGGGTTTACTGCACCCTCACCAACAACAGCAACCGCGCCGGCGACAAGCAGCCCGGCACGGACGCGGCCAACCCGCGCGCCAACAACACCATGGGCCACATCATCCGCTGGAAGGAGCCCGGCGACTTCGCCGACCTGCGCTTCCAGTGGAACCACTTCGTGCTGGCCGGCGATGCGTCCAATGAGCGCTCGGACGCCAAGGGCAACATCAAGGGCGATGCCTTTGGCTGCCCGGACGGCCTGTGGACCGACGCCCGCGGCGTGCTCTGGATCCAGACCGACATGTCCACCTCCGCGATGGGCAAGGCCGACCTCAAGGGCCTGGGCCACAACGCCATGCTGGCCGCCGACCCGGCCACCGGCGAGATCCGCCGCTTCCTGGTCGGCCCGGCCGGCTGCGAGATCACCGGCGCCACCCGCACCCCGGACGGCCGCACGATGTTCATCAACATCCAGCACCCCGGCGAAAGCCCCAGCGAGCGCAGCGACCCGGAGGCCGCGACCAAGATCTCCAACTGGCCGCACCACCGCGCAGGCGGCCGCCCCCGCTCGGCCACCGTGGTGATCCGGCGCAAGGATGGTGGGGTGATCGGGGCGTGAGCGGCTCCGAAGGCCCGCTCCGAGGGCTGGGCGGGAGGGGGTGGATCCGCGCAGACACCGATCTGCGAAATCCATCGTGTCCCCCCGCGCTGCCTAGAATGCGCCCCACGCCGGGGAGGGGCTTCGGCGCCACACAACGACGCCAAGCACCATGCCTGCCGGCATCTTCATCAGCTACCGCCGCCATGAGGCGCTGAAAGAGGCGCGGGCGATCTTCGAGAAGCTGTCGCGCGAGTTCGGCGCCGGCCAGGTGTTCATCGACCTGGAGGGGCTGGACTACGGCGTGGACTTCGTCGAGTCGCTCGACCGGCAGCTGCAGCACTGCGAGGTGATGCTGGCGCTGATCGGGCCGGGCTGGCTCGACTCGCCGGATGGCCACGGCGGGCGGCGGCTCGACGATGCCAACGACTTCGTGCGCATCGAGCTGCGCACCGCGCTGCAGCGCAACATCCGCGTGGTGCCGGTGCTGTTCGACGGTGCGCCCATGCCGCGTACCGCCGACCTGCCTGCCGATCTGGAGGCCTTGGCGCGGCGCAACAAGATCGACCTGGACTTCACCCGCTTTGATGCTGATATTGGCCGGCTGGTCAGCAGCCTGCGCAAGATCCTGCTGCCTTCTCCCCTGCCTGCCATACCCGCGGAGCCGCCTTCCACTCCGGCCCCAGCTCCGGCTCCGGAGCGGACCACCGTTCCACCCGCCGAGACCGTGGTGGCACCGGATGCCGCGCCAGCGCCGCCGCCCCCGAAGCGCATCCGTCGGGCCGCGCCCCGGCCGGTGGCCGCAACGCCAGCGGATCCGCCGCCAGCGCCGGAGCGTCCCTCGGCACTCAGCCGCTTCCTGAGCAGCGCCTGGTCCTGGAGCGCGGCGGCGGTCACCATCGGCTATTCGGTCTGGCAGTTCGGCGGGTTCAAGGGGACGGATGCCGGCGTCGCCCTCCCGCCATCGGCGGGCGCCTCAGCGCCGGTGGTGGTGGCGTCCGGCGTGGTTCTGCCTCGCTCGGTGGCGGTCGCTTCTGCGCCGTTGCGGATTGGGGTGGCGGTTCCGCGCGCCGCCGCGGCCAGCGCGCCGACGTCTGCCGCTACCCAACTGGCCGTCGGCCAGCGCTTCCGCGACTGCGACGACGACGCTTGCCCGTGGATGGTCGTGCTGCCAGCCGGTAGTTTCATGATGGGGTCGCCGGCCAGTGGGCCGAACGGGAATGACGACGAAGGCCCGCAGCACCGGGTGCAGGTGGCTTCGTTTGCGGTCGGCCAGTACGAGGTGACCTTCCGCCAGTGGGATGGCTGCGTGGCCGCTGGTGCCTGTAAGACCAAGCCGGGCGACCAGGGCTGGGGCCGCGGTCAGCGACCGGTGATCAACGTGAGCTGGCACGACGCGCAACAGTACGTGAAGTGGTTGAGCGGCAAGACCGGCCAGACCTATCGCCTGCTCAGTGAGTCCGAGTGGGAGTACGCAGTGCGCGCCGGCACCAACACGCCGTTCGCCTTTGGCGATCGCATCACGACGGCACAGGCTAACTTTGACGGCAAGTCCACTTACAACGGCAGTGCCAAAGGTGAGGACCGGCAGAAGACGCTACCAGTCGGCAGCCTGGCGAAGAACGCCTGGGATCTGTACGACCTGCACGGCAATGTGTGGGAGTGGGTGCAGGACTGCTGGCACGAAAACTATCAAGGTGCTCCCGAAACGGGTCGCGCCTGGGTCAATGGGTGTTCAGGTGAAGTTCGCCGCGTCCTGCGCGGTGGCGGCTGGCACAGCACCCCTGACTTCACCCGCTCTGCCATCCGCTTCGGGGACGCGCCCGATGTCCGCAACGACATCACCGGTTTGCGTGTGGCCCGGACCCTTTTGCCTTGATTTCCTTGTCTTTCTTACCCCCTGAATTCAAGACGAGCCGCAGCCTCCGCTGCGCGCCAGGAGGTGCGACCACCGCGTCTGTGACGATTTGTGCGGCGCAACAGATTTGCCGTTTCCGGATGGCAACATGTTTGCCTTGCGTTGTTCGACAGCGCTAAAGGGATCTGCCATGCCGAACCGCCCGACCACTGCCTCTTCGACCCCCATCGACCTCGCCCTGCAAGGCGGCGGCTCGCATGGCGCCTTCACCTGGGGCGTGCTGGACGCGCTGCTGGAGGATGGGCGGCTGGCCTTTGATGGCGTCTCGGGCACCAGCGCCGGGGCGATGAATGCGGCCGTGCTGGCCTGTGGCTATGAGCGCGGGCTGGCGGTCAGCCATGGGGACGCGAACGCGGCGCGGGGCGAGGCGCGCAAGGCCCTGCGGGATTTCTGGAGCGAGATCGGCGGCGCGTCGGGCTGCTTTGGGCCCCATGCGGGGTCCGCGGGTAGGGCGGCCGCCAGCGACTCGCTCTGGCCGGCCTGGACGTTCAATCTGGACAGCTGGCCGATGTACGGGCTGTGGAACGCCTGGTGGCAGCAGTTCAGCCCCTACCAGCTCAACCCGCTGAACGTGAACCCGCTGCGGCAGATCCTGGAGCGGCACGTGCAGCCGCGCTGGCTGTGCCAGCCGGAGCCGGCGATGCGGGTCTTCGTCACCGCCACGGCGGTGAGCACCGGCGCGGCCCGGGTGTTCAGCGGTGCGGAGCTGACGATCGACGCGCTGCTGGCCTCGGCCTGCCTGCCGCACCTGTTCCAGGCCATCGAGATCGACGGCGAGGCCTATTGGGACGGCGGCTACGCCGGCAACCCGGCGCTGTGGCCGCTGGTCGACCATACCGAGGCGCTGGACCTGCTGCTGGTGCAGATCAACCCGCGCGTGCGCCCGGGGGTGCCGAAGACGGCCGGCGAGATCAGCGACCGGCTCAGCGAGATCACCTTCAACGCCAGCCTGGTGGCGCAGATGCGGGCGATCGAGTTCGTGCAGCGGCTGGTCGGCGAGGGGCGGCTGGACGAGACGGCCTACAAGAGCCTGCGCCTGCACCGCGTGGCCGACGAGGAGGGGCTGGCGCCCTACGACACCTCCAGCATGCGCAACACCGACCCGCGGCTGCTGGATGCGCTGTTCCACCTGGGCCGCGGTGCCGGTGAGCGCTGGCTGGCCGATCACTTCACCGATGTGGGCCAGCGCGGCTCGACCTCGATCCGCGAGGTGTACCTGCAGGGCGCCCAGGGTGCTCCGGGCGGCAAGGCGCCGCAGGCGGTCAGCGCAGCACGGTGACGCCGACCCACTCGCTGTCGGTGGTCTGCCCCCAGCTGTCCACCGCGCGGGCGAAGTAGCTCACGCTGCTGGCGGTGGTGTCGGGCAGCACGGTGGTGAGCGCGTAGGGCGCGCTGTGGTCGCTGCCCAGGTAGGCGGCGCCGCTGCCGCTCATGCGGTAGAAGTCGACGCGCTCCACGTCGTCATCGTCACTGGCCGCGGCGGCCAGCGTCAAGGTGCTGCCGGGTGGGGCGCTGCTGGGGCTGACCGCCAGGCTGACGTCGGGCGGGTCGTCGTCGGTCCAGGTGGTGCCGACGCCGACGTAGCAGCCGCTCAGGCCCAGCAGCGTCGTGCCGAGCAGCCACCCGGCAAGGGCCCGGGCGCCTGTGTGGACTGCATGAAGGCGCCGGGAGTGGCTCGGCCAAGTGCGAGCCGTGGGGCGTTGTTGGACGCGACGTTCGTCAGTCGTTGTAGCACTCGTGCACATAGCTGCCCGGTGCTGCCTCCAGCACCGCCTCGCGGGGGATGGTGCGAGCGGGCACGGTACCACGGCTGCGGGCGCGGAGCCAATCGTTCCAGGCCTCCCACCAGGAGCCTTCGTGGCGCATGGCGGCCTGTTCCCAGGCGTCAGGGGCCATCCAGGGCGCATCGGCCGGAGTGGTGAGGATGCGGTAATGGCGCCGGGCGTGGCCGGGTTCGCTGACGATGCCGGCGTTGTGGCCGCCGTTGGCCAGCGCGAAGGTGAGTTCGGTCTCGGTCAGCGCGTGGATCTTGTAGACCGAGTGCCAGGGCGAGACGTGGTCCTTCTCGGTGCCGACCACGAACATCGGCACGCGCACGTCCGACAGCGCCACCGGCTGGCCTTCCACTTCGTAGCGGCGTTCGGCGAGCTGGTTTTCCAGGTAGAGCCGGTGCAGGTACTGGCTGTGCATGCGCGCGGGCATGCGGGTGGTGTCGGCGTTCCAGGCCATCAGGTCGTTCGGGTCGGTGCGCTCGCCGAAGAGGTAGGCGCGCATGCGGCTGGACCAGACCAGGTCACGGGCGTGCAGGAACTGGAACGAGCCGGCCATCTGCTTGCCGGTGAGGTAGCCGCGCTCGCCCATCATCGCTTCGAGCAGGTGGACCTGCGACTCGTCGATGAACATGCCGAGTTCGCCCGGCTCCTTGAAGTCGGCTTCGGCCGCCAGCAGGGTGACGCTGGCCAGCGGTGCCATCTCGGCCGCGTCGCTGACCTGCTGCGGGCGCGCCAGCGCAGCCGCGGCGATGGCCAGCAGCGTGCCGCCCAGGCAGTAGCCGCAGGCGTGCACGGGCTGGTCGGGCACCTGGCGGCGGATCGCGGCGAGGCAGTCGAAGATGCCCTGCTGCAGGTAGTCGTTGAACTCGGTGGCAGCGTCCGCCTCGGTGGGGTTGTGCCAGCTGAGGATGAAGACGGTGTGGCCCTGGCTGGTCAGCCAGCGCACGAAGGAGTTGTGCGGGCTCAGGTCCAGGATGTAGTACTTCATGATCCAGGACGGCACGATGAAGATCGGCTCGGCCTGCACCTCCGTGGTGGTCGGCGCGTACTGGATCAGCTCGACCAGGTGGTTGCGGTAGACCACCGCGCCGGGCGTCACGGCCACGTCCACGCCGGGCTGGTAGGGATGCTCGCGGGGCTTCAGGCGCGGCAGGCCCTGCTCCTCGCGCCAGTCGTCCAGGGCGTTCTCGGCACCGCGCATCAGGTTGGCGCCCATCTGCTCCCGGGTGGCCTTCAGCACCTCGGGGTTGGCGGGGAAGTTGCTGGGGCTGAGCGTGTCCAGCCACTGGCGGGCAAAGGCGCGTACCACCTCGGTGTGGTGGCGGTTCATGCCGTTCAGGTGCGTGGCGGCATCCCACCACCGCTCAGCCTGGTGGTGCGCCTGCACCCAGCCGGCCCAGGGCCACTGCTGCCATTCCGGCGAGGCGAAGCGCGGGTCGCGCAGAGGCTGGTTGTCGACGATGTGGGTGCTGGCGTCGGGCTGGCGGCCGTGGCCGTTGGCGGCACTGCTGGCCAGCCACTCGGTCGCCGCGGCCTGGGCCTGGGCCGCCAGGCCCAGTGCCTTGGCCGGCTGGGTGGCCAGGTGCAGGGCCCAGTCCTGCCAGGCCAGCGCCAGGGTGATGGGCGACAGCCCGCCGCCCACCTTGCCGTAGAGGGCATGCAGGCCGCGGTCGAAGGCCTGCGTCGGCTCCAGCGAGTGGGTGGCGTGCGCAGGCGCGGCACGCGCCGGCACGGGGTGGGTCTGGGGACGGTTCGCGGCAGCAGCCATGAGGGGCTCCGGTGGGGGTCGGTCGGGGTTCGGTGGGGGGCTCGGGGCGAGCGTGGGTCGTGTGCGGATCCAGTGCGGATCGGCCATCGGCCCGCATCCCCTGTTCAGCCGGCGGCGTCGCCGAGCAGCCGCCAGGCGGCCTGGGCAGCGATGCGGCCCTCGTCGGTGGGCACCACCCAGACCTGCACCCGGCTGTCGGGCGCGTGGATGGGCAGGCTGCGGCTGCCGTCGGCGGTCAGGTTGGCCTCGGCATCCAGGCGCACGCCCAGGTAGGCCAGGCCCTCGGCCAGGTCGGCACGCACCTGCGCGTCGTGCTCGCCGATGCCGCCGGTGAAGGCCAGCAGGTCCAGCCCGCCCAGCGTGGCGACCAGCGCGCCGGACTCCCGCTTGAGCCGGTGGCCGAAGAGGGCGATCGCCTCGACCGCCTCGGCGTGGCCGTCGCGCGCGGCGGCGCGCAGGTGGCGCAGGTCGCCGCTGAGGCCGGAAACGCCGAGCAGGCCGCTTTCCTTGTAGAGCAGGCGCTCGACGCGCGCCAACTCCCAGCCGGCGCGCCAGAGGTGCAGCAGGATGCCGGGGTCGAGCTGGCCGCAGCGGCTGCCCATCATCAGGCCGTCCAGCGCGGAAAAGCCCATCGAGCTGGCGATGCTGCGCCCGCTGCGTGCGGCGCAGAGGCTGGCGCCGCTGCCCAGGTGGGCCATCAGCACGCGGCCGGTGGCGCGCTCGCTGTGGCGGCGCAGCACCTGCATCAGGTACTCGTAGGACAGGCCGTGGAAGCCGTAGCGCCGCAGCCCCTCGTCGTGCAGCGAGCGCGGCAGGGCGTAGCGCTGCTCCAGCGCTGGCATGCCGGCGTGGAAGGCGGTGTCGAAGCAGCCGACCTGCATCAGCGCCGGGTAGGCGCGCTGCAGCGCACGCACGCCGGCCAGGTTGTGCGGCTGGTGCAGCGGCGCGAGCGGCTCCAGCGTGGCCAGGCGCTCGATCAGCGCGTCGTCCAGCGCCACCGGCGCGGTGCAGAAGCTGCCACCGTGCACGATGCGGTGCGCCACCGCGACCACCTGCGCCTGCGGCGCCGTGGCGGCCAGGTGCGCACGCATCGCGGCCAGGGCGAGGTCGAAGCGCTCGCGGTCGTTGGCGGCGGCGGGCGCATCGAGCGCACAGGCCGCCCCGTCCGCCGGGCACAGGCGCAGCTGCCCGCCGGGCTGCAGGCCGTCGATCTGGCCACCGGCGTAGGCACCCGGGTAGGCGCCGCCGCTTTCGCGCGGTGTCTCATGCGGGTAGAGCGCGAACTTCAGCGTGGACGAGCCGGCATTGACCACCAGCACGGCGTCGTTCGCGCTGGACAAGGAGGAAGGCAGGGACATGGGCAGCAGGGTGCGAGTCGAAGGGCGGGCGGATCAGGCCGGGATCACGGCCGGCGTTGGCGCCAGGCCAGCGCGAGGCGGGCGGCCAGCGCGGCAGAGGCCAGGCGCGAGGCCTCGCCATCGGCGCGGCTGGTCAGCGCGATCGGCACCCGGGCGCCCAGCACGATGCCGCAGGAGGCGGCGCCGGCGAGGTATTCGAGCTGCTTGGCCAGCATGTTGCCAGCTTCCAGGTCCGGCACCATCAGGATGTCGGCATCGCCCGCCACGGTGGACTTGATGCCCTTGATGCGCGCCGCTTCGGCGGAAATGGCGTTGTCGAAGGCCAGCGGGCCGTCCAGCACGCCGCCGACGATCTGGCCGCGGTCGGCCATCTTGCACAGCGCAGCGGCGTCGAGCGTGGAGGCGATCTTCGGCGTCACGGTTTCCACCGCCGACAGGATGGCCACCTTCGGCGTGGCCACGCCCAGCGCACGCGCCAGGTCGATGGCGTTGCTGATGATGTCGGCCTTTTCTTCCAGCGTCGGCACGATGTTGATCGCCGCGTCGGTGATCAGCACCGGCTTCGGGTAGGCCGGGATGTCGAAGCGGAAGACGTGCGA
>Ga0073899_10000696_pt1 | contig 31042 bp, 27 predicted proteins | sample KloWWTmetaKNB5Ph_FD_88975 | JGI IMG/M metagenome (GOLD analysis project Ga0073899, IMG submission 88975) | Active sludge microbial communities from Klosterneuburg, Austria, studying microevolution and ecology of nitrifiers - Klosterneuburg... | ecosystem: Engineered > WWTP > Aerobic digester >... | reverse complement strand
CTTACTTCTTGCGACGCGAGACGATGAACGTCTGCGTGCGCTTGTTGTTGCGGGTACGGTAGCCCTTCGTCAGGGTGTTCCACGGAGACACCGGGACCTGGCCCTCGCCGGTACGGCCTTCGCCACCACCGTGCGGGTGGTCCACCGGGTTCATGGCGGTACCGCGAACGGTCGGACGGATGCCCTTCCAACGGATCGCACCGGCCTTGCCGTACTGGCGCAGGTTGTGCTCTTCGTTGGACACCTCGCCGATGGTGGCCCGGCAGTCGATGTGGATCTTGCGCACTTCACCCGAGCGCAGGCGAACCTGGGCGTAGGTGCCTTCACGCGCCATCAGCGTCACCGAGGTGCCGGCCGAGCGGGCGATCTGCGCGCCCTTGCCAGGCATCATCTCGACGCAGTGGATGGTCGAACCCACCGGGATGTTGCGGATCGGCAGGGTGTTGCCGGCCTTGATCGGCGACTCGGCACCGCTCAGGATGGTCTGACCCACTTCCAGGCCACGCGGAGCGATGATGTAGCGACGCTCGCCGTCGGCGTAGCACACCAGCGCGATGTGGGCCGTGCGGTTCGGGTCGTACTCGACGCGCTCGACCTTTGCCGGGATGCCATCCTTGTTACGCACGAAGTCCACCACGCGGTAGTGGTGCTTGTGACCACCGCCCTTGTGGCGAACCGTGATGTGACCGTTGTTGTTGCGGCCGGAATTCTGCTTCTGGGGTTCCAGCAGCGAAGCCTCGGGCGCACCCTTGTGCAGGTGCTTGTGCACCACCTTCACCACGGCACGGCGGCCAGGCGAAGTCGGTTTGACCTTGACGACAGCCATTACGCAGTCTCCCCGGAGAAGTTCAGTTCCTGGCCCGGCTTCAGCGAGACATAGGCCTTGCGCACATGGTCACGACGACCGATGCGACCGCCGAAGCGCTTGGTCTTGCCCTTGGTGTTGACCACCTGGACCGCCGCGACCTCGACCTTGAACATCAGCTCGACAGCGGCCTTGATCTCGGGCTTGGAGGCATCCTGCAGCACCTTGAACAGCACTTGGTTGTGCTTTTCACCGACGCTGGTGGCCTTTTCCGAGATGATCGGCGCGACGAGCACCTGGGCCAGACGGCCCTCATCGAACTTGGCGGCGCTCATGCGAACATCTCCTGCAGCTTGTCGATCGCGCCCTTGGTGACGATGACCTTCTTGTAGAAGACCAGCGACGCCGGATCGGCGTAACGCGGCTCGACCACCAGCACGTTGACGAGGTTGCGCGAGGCGAGGAACAGGTTCTCATCCACCTCGTCGGCGATCACCATCACGTGATCCAGGTTCATCGCCTTCAGCTTGGCGGCCAGCAGCTTGGTCTTGGGCGCCTCGACCTTGAGCGAGTCGACCACGGCCAGGCGGCCTTCACGGGCGAGCTGGGAAAGGATCGTCACCATGCCGGCGCGATACATCTTCTTGTTCAGCTTGTGGCTGAAGTTCTCGTCCGGCGTGTTCGGGAAGGTGCGACCACCCCCACGCCACAGCGGGGAGGACGTCATGCCGGCGCGAGCGCGGCCGGTACCCTTCTGGCGGAACGGCTTCTTCGTCGAGTGATGGACCTCGGCGCGGGTCAGCTGAGCACGGGTGCCTTGGCGGGCGTTGGCCTGATAGGCCACCACGACCTGGTGCACCAGCGCTTCGTTGTAGTCACGCGCGAAGACGGTGTCAGGGGCATCGACCTTTGCGGCCGCCTGGCCCTGCTCATTCAGGAGCTCGAGCTGCATCAGTTGGCTCCTTGCTTGGCTTTGACGGCGGGACGCACAGTGACGAAGCCGCCCTTGGCGCCCGGCACGGCACCCTTGACCAGCAGCAGCTGGCGGGTCTCGTCGACGCGCACGATGTCCAGGTTCTGGGTGGTGACGGTCTCGTCGCCCATGTGGCCGGTCATCTTCTTGCCCGGGAACACGCGACCCGGATCCTGCGCCATCGAGATCGAGCCGGGCACGTTGTGCGAGCGGCTGTTACCGTGGGAGGCGCGCTGCGAACCGAAGTTGTGGCGCTTGATGGTGCCAGCGTAGCCCTTGCCGATCGAGGTGCCTTGCACGTCGACTTGCTGGCCAGCGGCGAACAGGGTCACGGGGACCTGGGCACCGGGCTTGTACTCGGCGGCCACATCGGCGCTGACACGGAACTCCTTCAGGAGTTCGCCCGCTTCCACGCCGGCCTTGGCCAAGTGGCCCGCCTGGGGCTTGGTCACGCGGGAGGCCTTGCGGGCGCCGAAGGCCACCTGCAGGGCGCTGTAGCCGTCGACGTCGGCGGTCTTGACCTGGGCAACGCGGTTGTTGGACACGTCGAGCACGGTCACGGGCACGGCATCGCCCTCGTCCGTGAAGATGCGCATCATGCCCACCTTGCGGCCCAGCAAACCGAGGCGCTCGCCCGGATTGGCTGTCGTCATGGTTCTTCTCCAATGCCCGACAACGATTGGTCGGGCTGACTGATTTGCCCCAGCGCACCACCCAGATCCACCCTTCTTGAAAAGGGCTTCTTCAGCGCGGCACACCGAAACGACGAAACGGGCGCGGATGAACCACGCCCGAAAAGCTTGCGAATATAGCACGTTTTACTGGTTGGCACCAACGCGCTGGCTGCGTGCGGCCTCGTGCGAGAACGACGCGTCCTCAGGCCCCATGTCGCCCCTCCTCGACCCTCCTGTGAAAGGCGCCGGCCACCCCGCGTCCTGACGTTTCGGCGCAGGCCTCGTCCTGGCCTTCAAGTCCCCCGGCACCCACCGGGGCAGGCAGACAGCCCAGGTCCCCCCATCGAGGAGCACGCCCGTCATGTTCACCCCCGCACGCCATTCACCTGCCCGGCCAGCCGCCACTCGGCCGGCGGTTGCCCAACGCGCGCTGGCCTGCACCAGTGCGGCCGCCATCGCAGCCTCGGCACTGTTTGGCGGCTGCGCCAGCCTGCCAGGCGGCAACAACGGCAGCAGCACAGCGGCCGCCCAGGCCGGCTGCGAGAAGCTCCCCACCACCTCGAACGCCACCAAGGTGGTGCTCGGCGCCGCCGCGGGTGCCGTGGCAGGCACCGTGATCGGCAACGCCGCCGGCCCCAAGAACCGCGGCCGTCACCGCGTGCAGGGCGCCCTCGGTGGTGCGCTGGTGGGCGCGCTGGCCGGCGCGGCCTTCGCCAACGAGATCGACGTCGAGGAACAGCCCGACGGCTCGGTGCGCCTGAAGATCCCCGGCTCGGTGATGTTCGCCTCCGGCCAGTCCAACCTGAGCCCGGGCTTCCAGGACACCCTGACCCGGGTGACCACCACCGTCCGGAAGTACTGCGGCATCACCGTCAAGGCGGTGGGCCACACCGACAACGTCGGCAGCCCGGCGAGCAACCAGGCGCTGTCGGAGGCACGCGCCCGCTCGGTCGTGCGCTTCATGCAGGCCCAGGGCTTCGACGGCGCACGCCTCAGCTCGGCCGGCCTGGGCCAGGGCAGCCCGATCGCCAACAACCAGAGCGAGGACGGCCGGCAGCAGAACCGCCGCGTCGAGGTGTTCGTCCGCCCACCCGCGAGCTGACCCGCGCACACCACCCTCGCCCTTCGATACGGCCCGACACACCCACCTGCTTCCCCGGAGACACCCATGCCCGCTTCCGCCTCGGCCACCACGGCTCACACGCCCGTTGTCCCCCTCCAGCCCGTACCCGTCACCACATCCGCGACGGCAGCGATGGGGCACCCGCTGCCGCCGACCGCCAGCCGCACCCCGCGCTCTCGCCAAGGATGGCTCGTCGCTGCCGGCGCCGGCCTGCTCGTGGTTGGCGCGGCCAGCGCCTGGTGGATGCTGGGACGCAGCTCGCTGGACATCACCGCGGTGCGTGGCGCCCAGCCGGTGCTGGTGGGCAACGGGCAGGCACAGCCGCTGCGGCTGTCCTACTCCGCCCGCAACAGCCAGATCCGCCGCGTCGACGTGCGCTTCCTGCGCGGCGAAGGCCACTGGTCGCCCACCGCCTGGTCGGTGCCGGTGGACACGGGCGGCAGCGGCGCCCACAACGGGGAGGTGTCCGCCGGCACCCTCCAGCAGGTCGTCACCGCCCCCACCCAGGCCACCTTCGAATACACCCTGGTTGATGCGGATGGCCGGCGCAGCGCGCCCTTCGAGCAGACCTTCAGCCTGCTGCCGCCGGTCACGCTGGCTGCGCTGCGCTGGTCACAGCCGCCGAGGCTGGGCCAGCCGCTGTCCGTGCAACTGAGCTGGCGCAAGGGGGCCGGCGACATCGTGCAGGTGCGCCAACGGGTGGTGGAATCGACCCAGCCCTGGCCGGAGGGCGAGCAGACCGTCGCAGTGCAGCTCAATGCCGCCAACGGCCACCTCAACCTGCCGCTGCAGGCGCCCAACCAGCCGCTGCGCGCCACCCTGGAGTACGAGCTGGTCGACTCGCTCGGTGTGCACAGCGCGCCCCAGCAGCTGGCACTGAACTTGAACGGCGGGCCGATCACCAGCGGCCCGGCCACCGTGGTGGGCCTCCAGCAGCTGGCCAGCGCCGCCCGGGACGTTCCGGTGGGCAGCGTGGCGGGCGCCCTCATCGGCGCAGGCATCGGCAACCAGTTCGGCCGCGGACGTGGGCGCGCAGCCGCCACGGTGGCCGGCGGCGTCGCTGGCGCATTCGCCGGCAACGCGATCCAGCAGCGCATCACCGGCCCGGGCCCATGGCAGACCACGGTGCGCTTCGACGACGGCAATACCCGCCGCCTGACGCATGGCGACGCGCCGCGCTGGGCGGTGGGCCAGCGCGTGGTCGTCAGTGCCGCTGGCGCCATCCAGCTGCACTGAACCGCAGCGTCGCCACTCTCCTCACGCTGTCAACGGCCCGCAGAGGCCTGCTCAGGGATAGAAAAAACACCTTCAGGGAGGAACCCGTTCATGGCGACCCCGACCATCGCATCGGCCCCATCAATCCACTACGGCCGCGCATCCATCAACACGAAGGCGGCCCAGTCGTGCGGGCGGGCAGCGGAGCCGCCGCCGGCCAGCAGACGCTGCTGGGTGCGCTGCAGCGCCGCCGCCCAGTCGGTGCCCTGTGCGGGTGAGCCCGCGCGCCGGCTCTCCTCGTAGAACACCCGCATGAAGCGGGCGGTCGCCTGGTCATCGACACGCCACAGGCTGGCCAGCACCTGGCGCGCCCCCGCGCCCAGCACCGCCGCGGCCAGGCCATCGATCTGCCGGCCGTCGGTGGCGTCTCCGGCCGGGGCGCCGGTTTCGCAGGCCGACAGCGTGACCAGCTGCTGGCCACGCAGGTCCAGCCGCGCCACCTCCCTCAGGCCCAGGCGCTGGCCGTCTCCCAGCAACAGCCAGGAGCGCTCGACGTGCCCGGGCCGCAGCACGAAATGGGTGCCGATGTGCAGCAGCCGCGATGCCGCCGCGTGGTCAACGGCAGGTGCTGCCAGGGCCTGCTGCAACCTGGTGGCGGTGAACTGCGCGTTGGCCACCGCTTCACCGGCCACCGGGCCCTGGCCGCGGGTGCCCCCGTCGGTACAGCCGCTCACCGCGGTGGCTGCGGCATCCGTGGCCAGCCCCTGCACCGGCCCGCGCACGATGCCGCAGAGCTCACGCGCCACGCCAGGCAGCGCCGGCAGGCCGGCGGCCGCCTCGGTCATACCGAAGGCCTGGAGCAGCGACGGCACCGTCGCGCCCCGCCCGGCGCTGCGCCGCGCGGTTGGCCCCTGCACCGCACCATCGAGCACCGGCGCGGCGTGCAGCAGCGTGTACTTCTGCGCCAGGTACTGCCGGCCATCGTGCAGCGCCGCCAGCGGCAGGTGGCGCAGCGGGCCGTCCAGCCAGAGCACCACCCGATTCGCCCGCGCCTGGCGGGCAGGTTCGTCGACCAGCCGGCCGATGCGTTCGTACAGCCGCGCGCCCAGCTCGTCACGGCCACTCGCCCCGGCGCCCGGCCGGCGCAGCGCCTCCAGCCAGCGCGCAATGTCGCGGCTGACCTCCTGCGGCGCCACGCGCCGGGCGCGCACCCAGCTGCGCTCACGCCCGACCACGACCGAGCGCAGGCCCTGGGGCGACAGCATCAGCCACGCGTGGACCACGCCGGCCTCGCGCGGGCGCACCCGCGCCAGCGCAGCCCGCTCGGCCGCATCGCTCGCGCCCGCCGCTGCAGCGCCCTGCCGCGGATGGGGGGCCGGCGCCGTCACGGCGGCCACCGTCTGCAGCAGCGCATCGAGCTGGGCCTGCAACTGCTCACGCTCCTGGCGACCCTGCTGCGCCAGCGTGGCCAGGCGGGCCTGCTCGTCGGCGGTGATGGCGCGGGCGGCGTCGAGCCGGCGCAGCCGGGCGTACTCGTCGGCCAGCGCCTGGTGGCTGGCCAGGGTCTGGGCCAGTTGCTGCTGCAGGCGGCGCTCGGCGGGCGACCAGGGCAGCAGCTCGGCCACCTGCTCGTCGTCCAGCGCCCCGGCACCGCGCTGGCCCCAGTCGGCCTGCTCGGCGCGCTTGGCCAGGCGCAGCACCGCCAGCGCCTCGGCAATGCGGCCCTGCCCGGCGAGGCGGTCGGCCAGGCTGCGGTAGACCTCGCTGCGGCGCTCCAGGAAGTGCGCCTCGGCAGCAGCCCCCAGCGCCACCACCCGGGCACGCTGGCGCTGCACCTCGGCCAGCGCCAGCTTGCCGAAGAAGATCGCCTCGTCGAAGCGCCCCGCGTCGGCGCGCACGTCTGCCTGCAGGCCATAGGCCAGGCCGAGCAGCGCCGGCGAGCCAGAACGCACGGCAGCTACGAGGGCTGCGTGCGCAAGTCGGGTTGCCGATGCAGGTTGGCTGCTTTCACGAGCCCGAGCCCCCAGCGCCAGCCTGCCCCGCGCCTCCAGATCGTGCGGCAGCGCTGGATGGTCTGTGTCGCGCCCAGAATCTTCCAACGCTTGGAGCAATGCCGCGCAGGCTGCAGTATCTGCAGGGCAGGCAAGAACCTTCAATTCCACCTGCTCTGGAGAAACATCCGGGTAGGTAGGTGCAAGCACCTGTGCCGCCTGAGACAAATCCGCCAGCAAGCCAGGCATATCGCCTCCGGCCTGCTTGAGCCGAGCCGACAGACGGAGCACCTCGGCCTGCTCCTTGCGTTGAGCAGGCGCCTTTGCCAACTCCGCTTGCGCACGGCCCAAGACACTACGTGCCTCCTCGTAGTCACCCAACTCAATCAACACCCGCGCAAACCCGCTCAAGCTCCCGATGCGATGTAGCGCCTCCCCGCCACGCCCCCCCGAGTCAATCCAAGTCTCGATGACGCGATATTGCTCAACCGCAGCGCCGAGATCGCCCAAGGCAGCATAAGCCCGCGCCAACAGCCTGCGCGAGTTCATTTCCCGCGCGCTGCCCTTGACTTGCGAGGCCTCGATCAACGCCAGCGCCTCGCGAAGCGCTTGCGCGGCTTCCAACGGTCGCCCGCGTTGCAGCAGCAACTCCGCAAGAGATTCGCGCAGGTCGGTTGAGTTATTCTGATAGTCCGAGACCGCATCAAATGTCGTTGCGATGGCCGCCCGCATCACTGCCTCAGCCTCGTCATATATGCCAAGCCTTGCCAGCGTCAACGAAAGATTCTGACGCGCCATCAACAACTCAGGCCCTTTCACCTCGCCCAAGGCCTCAAGCCAAGCAACCTCTACGCGCGAATAATTCAACGCTTTGGCGTATTGTTCACGACGAAACTCCAGGTTGACCAGCCCACTCAGAACCCATGCCTTCAAAAGCGGATTCGGTTTGGGGGATGCGGATTCAATTTCTGCCAGCAAGCCAGTCAGCACTTTTTCAGATCGATCATATTGACGAGCTGCCATCAGGATCGCGCCGAAGTTCTGCGCGATGGTCCAACGCAGTTCGCGAGCACTCGGGTCAGGATCAGAGGCCTGCTCCTGCATGGCCCGCTCCAACTCCGCCACGGCGCGGGGTATGTCCCTACGGAATGTATAAAACCCACCTATCATTCCGGACAATGAAGCAACTTCCAGTCGCCCGACTTCGGCCAATGGCATGAGCTGTTCACGTGTAGCCAACAAGATCGGGAAAGCATCGCCCGACCGACCGACCCAGAGCAAACTGGCTGCAATCGTTGCCTGGAATCTGATCGCAGCGATGCTGTCAGCCCGAAACCGCCGGACGGCCGCCCACCATCCCTGGCACGCCAGTTCCAAATGCCCTGACAGTCTGTTTTGCTGCAAGCGATCCACTTCGCTTTGTGTCCGCTGCAAATCCAGGTCTGCCGGCACCCCCGCCTCGTAGGGCGCGCACACCGCCTGCACGCGCGAGCGCACCTGCTCGGGCGACTCGGCCACCGGCTCTGCCTGGGCCCAGGCACTGCCAGCGCCCAGCCACAGCGCGGCGATGCCCGCCCCCGCGGTCAAGCCGCTCACGCACCGGCTAACGCCGCGGTATCTCCTCTTGCTCATCCCGCCTTCCCCCCACCCGGTCAAACTCGATCTGCAACTCGTTCGCCTGCGCCGGCAGCGGCGGCCACCAGCCGGCGCGCAGCAGCACCTCGGCCACGGCGCGGCGCTGTGCGGCCGGCCACTCCACATCCAACCCCGGCCGGCCCAGCCGCTCATAGGGCGCCACCTGGGCGCCGGCCGCGCTCAGTTGGCGGCCGAGCAGGTCGCGGCTCACCGGCGGGTCGGCCACGGCCACCCGGCGCAGCGTCGCAGCGGCGGCGCGCAGCGTGGCGGCCTCGTCGGCCGGCGGCAGGCCGGCGGCCATCCAGCCGCCCACCCCGCCTCCGAACAGGCCGATCCCCACCAGCCCGGCCAGCACCAGCCCACCGAGCGCGCCCGACCCCAACCACGCTGCCAGCAGCGCCCCCAGCCAGTCGCAGGCCCGGCAGCCCGAGGCCCCGCCGCGCGGACGCAGCAGCCCGGCGGCACGGGCGCGCTCGATCAGCCGCCCGCTGCGCCGCCCGGCGTCTTCAGCCCAGCCCGCTCCCTCCGGCGGCAGCACGACCGCGCTGGTGACGACGCGGCGCAGCCCCTGCGCCTCGCGGCGGTTGGCGGCATCGGCGCCGGGTGCCGGGCGGCCGGCCAGCAGGTCCAGCCAGGCCTCGTCATCCTCGGTCCAGGCGGGGGTGGTCATCGCGGATCTCCGGCGTTGGAGCCGCCCGATGACGCCTCGGATTGATGGCTGACCAGCGCATGCCACTCGGCCAGGAAGGGCCGGGCCTTCTTGCGGCACTGCGACAGGAACTCCCGCGTCGCACCGGGCGAGCGGCCGAGCAGTGCGGCCACCTCGGCGGGGCCCAGGCCATCCTTGGCCACCCAGCGCAGCACCTGGGCGTGCTCGGGGTGGGCGGCGGCGAAGCGGGCGTAACAGCGCTGGTACATGGCTTCCAGGACGCGCGCCTCGTGCTCGGCGTCAGGCTGCGTCACCCTGTCGGCGGAAAGGTGATTCACCGCCACCTGCACGGCCGGGGTGAATTCTCCCGTCTCATCCTCCAACGGCTCTTCGGGGGTGCGGGCGCGCAGCGTGTCCAGCAGCGCGTGGCGCAGGATCTGCCGGACCCAGGCAAAGGGGTGGCCTTCGGCGCGGAAGCTGGCGCAGCGCTGCCAGACCTTGATGAGCGTGTCCTGCACCAAGTCCTCGGCCGCACCCAGGTGCTGCAGCACCCCCGCGGCCTCGCGGTAGAGCGCCGGGCCGTAGCGGGCGTCGAACTCGCGCAGCCAGCGCTCAATGCGCCGCCCGCCATCCCGGCAGGCCAGCCTGAAGCTCTCCCCATCCATCGCCGGGCTCACCCCCTCCACTGCATCCCCCACGCACGTCAGCGACGGCGCCACCTGTGTCACGAATCCAGTGTAGCGGGCACCCAAATCACGCCAATCTGCCCCAGATCAATCGGTTTCCCAACTCCACACCAGTTCGACCACGCGGCCCTGCGCGACCCGGAAGGTCAGCGTGTCGTCGTTGGGCCGTTCCGGGTGCAGGGCGTAGACGAGGTCGGATCCCTGGGTGGACCAGGGCGGGCCCAGGCGGGCCTGCACCGCCTGCGGGCGCGTGCCGACGGCAAGGTCTGCCGCCACATCGGGGTGCGGCGCACTCATCGTCAGCATCATGGGCCGCTCGCGCCCTCCGGCGGCCCGGAAGGTGACGACCTCGAAACCCGGGCAGGCCGTGGTCCAGACGACGTCGAGGACCTGCGGGCTGCGCGGGCTCGGCACGCGCTCGCGCTTGACCGACAGCGGCCGCTTGCAGCGGGTCATCACGATCTGGCGGCCCAGGCGATCCAGCTCGGGCTGGGCCAGCGAGGGGGTGGTGCCCGGCTCCGGCCCCGCCACGGCAGCAGACCAGGGCAGCAGGCTGGCAACGGCAGCGACAAAGGCGCAGGGCAACACGGCAAGCGGCAGGGCAAACACTCGGGCGGGCATGGCACGACCTCCTCGCGACCGTGACATTTTTCGCCAAGCACGGCGGCGATACCAGCCCTGGGCAGCCGATCGAGACCGATCGACACAGGGCTTACCGATCGTCAGGCGGCGTCTCTGCCTCGCGGCCCCACAGCGCCAGCTTTTCGTACAGGGTGGCGCGGGCGATGCCGAGTTGGCGCGCCGCCGCCACCTTGTTGCCGCGCGTGGCCGCGAGCGCCGCGCGGATGGCGCGCCGCTCCAGCTCCGCCACGGCCTGCGGCAGCGGCACGGCGAGCAGTTCACCTGCGCCAGGTGGGGCAGACCAGGGCGGCCCCTGGAGCACGTCGCTGGCGAGTGGCCTGGGCACCCCGGCACGGACCCCTGCCGGCAGCACGGCGCGGAAGTGCGCCGCCGTGAGCAGCAGCTCATCGTTGAGCAGGGCCACCTGCTCCAGCACATTGCGCAGCTCGCGGATGTTGCCGGGCCAGTCGTGCGCGGAGAGCAGGGCCAGCGCGTCCTCGCTCACGGTGCGGTGCGCCAGGCCGCTGCGGCGGGCGATGTCCTCCAGCAGCGCCTCGACCAGCGCCTCCAGATCGCCCAGGCGCTCGCGCAGGGCCGGCAGGCGGATGGGCAGCACGTTCAGGCGGTAGAACAGGTCGGCACGGAACTGGCCCTCGGCCACCATCGCGGCCAGGTCCCGGCTGGTGGCAGCGATCACCCGCACATCCACCTTGTGCACCTGGTTGCTGCCCAGCGGCTCCACCTCCTGTTCCTGCAGCGCGCGCAGCAGCTTGGGCTGCAGGGCCAGCGGCATGTCGCCGATCTCGTCGAGGAAGAGCGTGCCACCGTCGGCGAGCTTGAACTTGCCGTCGCGGCCCTTGCGCTCGGCCCCGGTGTAGGCGCCCGGGGCGACACCGAAAAACTCCGCCTCCAGCAGGCTGTCCGGCACCGCGGCGATGTTGACGCCGACGAAGGCCGCCCCCGCGCGTGGCGAGGCGGCGTGGATGGCGTGCGCCAGCAGCTCCTTGCCGGTGCCGGTTTCGCCAAGCAGCAGCACGGTGGCGGCGGTGGCCGCCACGCGGCGGGCTTGGCGCTTGGCCTCCATCGCCACCGCGCTGGAGCCGATGTAGCCGGCGATGGTGTGCTTGGGCCGGCGCTGGGCGGCCAGTTGCCGGCGCGCGTCCTCCAGCTCGCGCTGCAGGCGCGCGAACTTGAGCATCAGCGGCTGCATCGTCGTTTCCGGGTGGTCCAGCAGCACCAGCCCGACGGCGCCGAGCACCACGCCCTGCGCATCGCGCAATGGCAGGCGGCTGACCAGGAAGCTGCCGGCCTGGTTGGTCAGCAGGTCCAGCAACATGGGCCGGCCGGTCTCGATGACCTGGGCCATCAGCGTGTTGGGCACCACCTCCTCGACACGCCGGCCGACGAAGGCCTGCTCGCTGTCGAACCCGAGCGCGGGCAGGAAGCGCTTGTAGCCCTCGCTGATCCAGACGATGCGGTGCGAGCGGTCCACCACCATCATCCCCTGGGCCGCCTGGGCGAAGACGTCGAACATCGACTGGGCCGCCAGCTGCAGCACGGCAGCGGCGTCCTGCGGCAGGCCGGTCGATGGCGCAGGGGACGCGGCGGGCCCATGCAGGGCGCGCAACGTCAGGGGGTCGTCGTGGCGGACGGGGTGATGGGGGGCGGGCATCGGCAGGCAGTGAGTGCGCCGCGGCACTGTAGCGCGGCGGCCTGCCGAGGCCCCGGCAATGGAGGAAGCCGAGAGGAACGGCACCCGGCGCTGGAGGGGCCTCCCACCGCCAATCGACTGTCTCTGGCGCACACTGCACCTGAGTCGATTGGCGGTGGGCACGGCCGGCTCCAGCGCGGGTACGTGACCTGGAGGCGGTGCGGCGACTCACTTGGGAGGGTGTCACCCTGCTGGGGAGGCCGGTCACCCGGTACCGCCGCAGCGCCTGGAACGCATTGGCGCACAGCCACCCCACCCCCAGGTAACCAGATCTGGCAACCGTGACAGCACGGCGCCGCCCCGCTGCCCGGCCGATCCAGGCCTGCGGACCCGGCCTTGCGGCGCGTCAAGCCGCGCCAACGCTCGCATTGTGGGAAATTTACCCATTCAACGCAGGGTCATTGCAGCGCTGATGGGCTGCCTGCGGTCTTCTGCATCCCGTAACAACCCGGCAGCGGCTTGTTGCAGGAACGGGCCGGCCCCGAACGTTCCGGCCGCCAGCCCAGGACGGCCCCCGCCACGGCGCGTGCCGCTTGGCACACAACCGCGATCCACGAATGAACTGGCGGTGGAAAGTGAGGTTTTTTCAATTCAAGAAACAGCCAACCCCGGCTCAAGATGGGTCACCCCGGCCCGGCACCTGCACCCCTGTGCATCCCTTGCCGCGCCGCACCCGTTGCGCCACCGAGGAGCCCCATGATCACCACTGCGCTTCGCCGCCTCACCGCCCGCCTCGCCTGGAGCGACGTGCTGCGCCCGCGCGTGGCCTGGATCGCCATGGCCGCCAGCGCCCTGGTGGCGGGCGCGGCCATTCAGCACAGCATCGAGCGGCTGGAAGCCGCCTCGGAGGCCCGCGCCCGGCTGGAGCGCCAGACCGCCGGCCTGCACGAGCGCTACCAAGCCGCACCCGGGGCCATCACCCCGGCCCTGCAGCAGATCCGCACCAGCCACGACGAGGCCGTCGCCTCGGCCGCGGCATGGAGCCGCTGGACCGTCTGGGGTTCGCTGGCCTGGATGTTCGGCGTCGGCGCCGCCTCGGCCTAGAGCCTGCAGCGCCGCGCACGCATGGTGCGCATGGCGGTCGCGCCGGCAGACACCACCAGCCTCACCAGCGAGGCCGACGAGGCCCACACCACCGCTGCGACGACGCCCTCGGCGCCCGCGGCCGCGACGCCCGACTGGCAGGCCGTGCTGCGCGAGATCCAGGCCGTGAGCGAGCTGATCGGCCCCGCCGAAGACCCGCCGTCCGCCGGCGCAGCCCCGGTGATTGGCCGCATCGAACCCGTCGGGACCGAGCGGGCGGCCGAGCGCCCCCTCATGCACCGGCTGCCCAGCACCGAGATCCACCGCGTCGACCTGCGGCTGGCCGCCTGACTGACTGGCAGGCCGCAGCGCGGCGATCAGACCGCGTCGAGCGCCTGCGCCAGATCAGCGAGCAGGTCGTCGATGTGTTCGATACCGATCGACAGCCGCACCGTGTCCACCGTGACCCCCGCCTTGGCCAGCTCCGCCTCGCCGAGCTGGCGGTGCGTGGTGGACGCCGGGTGGCAGGCCAGCGACTTGGCATCGCCGATGTTGACCAGCCGGGTGACCAGCTTCAACGCATCCTGGAAGCGTGCGCCGCCTTCGATGCCCCCCTGGACCCCGAAGGTCAGGATGCCTGAGGCGCGCCCGCCCATGTACTTCTGGACCAGGCCGTGGTCGGCGTGGTCGCCCAGGCCGGCATAGTTGACCCACTTCACCTTCGCGTGGCCTTTGAGGAACTGCGCCACCGCCCGCGTGTTGTCGCAGATGCGGTCCATGCGCAGCGCCACCGTCTCGATGCCCTGCAGGATCAGGAAGGCGTTGAAGGGCGACAGCGCCGCGCCCATGTTGCGCAGCGGCACCACGCGGGCGCGGGCGATGTAGGCCGCCGCGCCCAGCGCCTCGGTGTAGCAGACGCCGTGGTAGCTCACATCCGGCTCGTTCAGGCGACGGAACCGCGCTTTGTGCTGCGCCCAGGGGAACTTGCCCGAGTCGACGATCGCCCCGCCGATCGAGTTGCCGTGGCCCCCCAGGTACTTGGTCAGCGAGTGCACCACGATGTCCGCGCCGTGCTCGAACGGGCGGCACAGGTAGGGCGTGGGCACGGTGTTGTCGACGATCAGCGGCACACCGGCGGCGTGCGCCACGTCGGCCAGCGCCTGGAAGTCGGTGACGTTGCCCAGCGGGTTGCCGATCGACTCGCAGAACACCGCCTTGGTGCGCTCGTCGATCAGCTTAGCGAAGGCCGCCGGGTCGCGCGGGTCGGCAAACCGCACCTCGATGCCCAGTTGCGGGAAGGTGTGCGCAAACAGGTTGTAGGTACCGCCGTACAGCGTCGACGAGGAGACGATGTTGTCGCCCGTCTCGGCGATCGTCTGGATCGCGTAGGCGATCGCCGCCATGCCCGAGGCCACGGCCAAGGCACCGATGCCCCCTTCCAGTTCCGCCAGGCGCTGCTCCAGCACCGCCGTGGTGGGGTTCATGATGCGGGTGTAGATGTTGCCCGCCACCTTCAGGTCGAACAGGTCCGCGCCGTGCTGGGTGTTGTCGAAGGCGTAGCTGGTGGTCTGGTAGATCGGTACCGCCACCGCCTTGGTGGTGGGGTCCGGGCCGTAACCGGCGTGCACGGCAAGCGTCTCGAATTTCATCGCATCTCCTCGGTCGGGTTCTGGCAGGGTGCGCCGCTCAAGAACGGCCCGGCGGATGCTAGCCCAGCCCGGAAGGCGGCCCTTCAACCTTGACACGGCAGGCCTTGAAAGCGCGCCCGGGCGACCCTAAGTGACCGGCATGGCGATGCCCGGCATCGCGTTTCACCCGCCCACGGAGCCTGACCATGCTGTACCGCAGTCTTTTCCCCCGCGACCTCTTCGCCGATCTGGAGCGCCTGCAACGCGAGTTCCAGGGCGGGCTGGAGCCTTCACCGTCGATCCGTGGCCTGGGCCGCGGCGGCTACCCGGCGCTGAACGTCGGCAGCACGCCGACCTCGGTGGAGGTCTACGCCTTTGCGCCCGGCATGGACCCGGCGGCCATCGACGTGAACCTGGAGCGCGGCGTGCTCACCATCGCCGGTGAGCGGGGCCGCAGCCAGCCCACGGCCGACGAGAAGGCCACGCTGCACGTGAACGAGCGCTTCGACGGGCGCTTCCGCCGCGTCGTCAGCCTGCCCGACGACATCGACCCCAACGCCGTGGCCGCCAGCTACCGCGACGGCGTGCTGCACGTGAGCATCCAGCGCCGCGCCGCCGCCCAGCCCCGCCGCATCGAAGTGCAGTGACCACTGGACCGACCAAAGGACCACGACCATGAACACCGTGACCCAGACCCCCGAATCCACCAATCCGTCCACCAGCCCGTCCGCCCGCCCCGAACCGGCCCTGCTGCCGCCCGTGGACGTGATCGAGGACGCCACCGGCATCACGCTCTACGCCGACCTGCCCGGTGTGCCGAAGGAGCGCCTGCACCTGCGCGTCGAGGGTGACCAGCTCGGCATCGAAGCCGAGGTGGCGCTGCCCGCGCCGGCGGGCATCGAGGCGCAGCACGCCGAGGTGACGCTGTCGCGCTACCGCCGCACCTTCACGCTGAGCAAGGAGCTCGACCCCGAGAAGGTCAGCGCCGAGCTGGTGCAGGGCGTGCTGCGCGTGCGCATCCCCAAGGCCGACCACGCCCAGCCGCGCCGGGTGCAGATCCAGGTGCAGTGACCCCGCTGGGCAGGCCGGGACTCGCTGCGGCCTGAGCCCGGGGGAGCAGGTCAGAAGAAGACCACGTTGGAGTTGCCCGCCGGCAGCCCCGGCGATGCCGCGGCGGGCGCTGTGGTGGCCGTGGCCGATGGGGCGCGCGCCGCCACCGCAGCGGGCGGCGCATCCGCAGGCGCGGGGGTGTCGGTGCCGAGTTGGAAGGCGCCCAGCACCTCCTCCAGCATGCGGCCCTGTGTCAGCAGATCGTCGGCAATGCGGCGGGAGGTCTCCGCCACCGCGACGTTCTGGCGCGTCATCTCGTCCAGGTCGCGCACTGCGGCGGTGACTGCATCGATGCTGCCGGCGTGTTCGGTGGTATCGGCCGACAGGTGCTCGAAGGCGCTGCCGACCTTGCGTGCCGAGGCCACGATCTCGGCCATCGTCCGCCCAGCCCGCTCCACCAGGGCGTTGCCGCTGGTCACCGTGGCCGTCGAGCGCTCGATCAGCGTCTTGATCTCCCCGGCGGCGGTGGCCGATCGCAGCGCCAGTTGCCGCACCTCTGCGGCCACGACCGCAAAGCCTCGCCCCCGCTCACCGGCCCGGGCCGCCTCCACCGCGGCGTTCAGGGCCAGGATGTTGGTCTGGAAGGCGATGCCCTCGATCACGCCGATCACCTCGGTGATGCTGCGCGAGGCGGCATCGATGTCACGCATGCGGGCACGCACCTGGTCGAACAGCTCACCGCCCTGCTCGGCCTGCGCGGCGGCCTGCACCGCCATCGCCCGGGCCTCCAGGGCTGCCTCGGCGCTGGTCTGCACGATCAGGTTGATCTGCTCCAGCGTCATCGCCGCATCGCGCAGGCCGGCAGCGCTGCGCTCGGTGCGCTGGCCCAACTCCTCGCCACTGTGCTGCAACTCGCTCGAAGCCGCCTGCACACCGTGGGTGGCGCGGCTGACCTGGCGCAGCGTGCCGGCCATGCGCTGCTGCACGTGCTTGAGCCGCTCGCCCAGCGCCGACTCGGCCCGGACCGCATCCAGGCTGAGGCGGATCGGCCCCTTGGTCCCCATCGCACGGACCAGGAAGTGCATGTCGAAGCGCTCCCTGGCACGGTAGGCGTTGGCCCGCGCCGTGAGCGCGAGCAGCAGGGTGTGCACCGCCATCGCCACGCCGTACGCGAACAGGGACTCATCGACATGCAGCCACGCGGATTGCAGCGGGCCTCGCGCCAGCCAGTCGTGCAGCAGCCAGGGCGCGGCCGCTGCCGCCACGCCCCCCGCCACCACCAGGCCCGGGCGGCGCAGGTTGGGCAACAGGCTCAGCACCAGCAGGCTGTTGAGGAGCAGCAACGGCACCGCTGCACCTGCCACCGCCATCTGGGCCACCAGCAGGGTCACCAGCACCGCGGCCGATCCCCACGACGCCAGGACACCCTGCGGCGGCTGGCGCATGCACCACAGCCCGACCAGGCAGAGCAGGCCGGCGGCCAGCATCGCGCCCGAGGCCTCGCCGGTACCGCTGGCATGGAACCAGGCAAGCCCCGCCAGCAGGGCCGCATTGGCCAGGACCGCCACGGGCAATGCGGCGTCCAGGCGGCGCTCAGCCGGCAGGCGGTGCTGTGTCGTGCGCATCGACGGGAAGGGCAACTTCATGAACCGGGATCTCCAGCACGCACCTTAGGGGGCTCTACGGAACGGGCAAAGAAGGAGATGAGCAGCCACACCGGGCCTATTGCGGCGAACAGTCCGCCCCAGACTACCCAAGATGCGCAACACCCCAGACCACCTGCACCGGGCAAGGCGCAGGCCGCCCCATCCCGCCGTCACCATGAAACGCATCCTCATCGTCGATGACCAGCCCGACATCCGGGAACTGGTCCGCATGACCCTCGAAATCGACGGCCACGAAGTGCATGAGGCCGAGGACGGCGCCAGCGCGCTGCAGGCGGTGCGCCGGCTGGCGCCCGAACTCGTGCTGCTGGATGTGATGATGCCCGGCGGCATGGACGGCCTGGCGGTGTGCCGCGCCCTGCGCAGCGACCCCGCGCGCCGCCGCACGCGCATCGTGATGCTCTCGGCACGCGGCCAGAAGACAGACATCGAGGCCGGGCGCGCCGCCGGTGCGGACGCCTACCTCGCCAAGCCGTTCAGCCCGCGCCAGGTGCTCGACGTCGTCTCCCGCATGCTCTGACGCGGCGGGCAACCGGCTGTGGAGATCATCGAGCACCACCGTCTGCCGCGGCCCGGCGCATCGCCTGCACCACGTCTGGCCGATCGGCTGGAGGCCTGGCTGCACCGGCCCGGCATCGCCCTGGCCATCCTGATCGGCTCGCTGCTGCTGACCGGCGCGGCTTGGTGGGCCGCGCGGCTGTTCGCACTGGACGACGCCAGGCAGCACTTCGAGCGCCGCACCGACGAGGTGCATGCGCGCATCGAGCGCCGCATGGCCTCGTACGAGGCGGTGCTGCGCGGTGGCGTGGCGATGCTGGCGGCCTACCCCGATTTCGACCGCAGCGCCTGGCGCCGCTATGTAGAGACCGTGCAACCCGGACGCCACTATCCCGGCATCCAGGGCTTCGGCATCGCCCGGCTGCTGGCGCCGGCCGAACTCGCCGAGCACGAACGCAGCGTGCGCGCCGAGGGCTTTGTGGGCTACGGGGTGCGCCCGGCAGGGCCTCGCGAGCTGTATGCCCCGATCGTCCAGCTGGAGCCCCTGAGCGGGCGCAACCTGCGCGCCTTCGGCTACGACATGCTCTCCGAGCCCACCCGGCGCGAGGCCATGCTGCGCGCACGCGACAGCGGCCTGCCGGCCATGTCGGGCATCGTCACGCTGGTCCAGGAGGACGGCCGCAACGTGCAGCGGGGCTTCCTGGTCTACCTGCCCGTCTACCGCAACGCCCTGGGCCACCTGGCCGGACCGGGCCCCCAGGTCGAGCCCGCCCGCCTGTGGGGCTGGGTCTATGCCCCTTTCCGCGTGCAGGACCTGATGAACGGCATCCTGGGCGCCGACACGGGCAGCATTGCCTTCCGCCTCCATGACGGCGTGGTCAACGCCCGGGCCTCGCGCAGCGCGGCTGCGTTCTACAACAGCGACATGGCCCAGAGCGAGCCCACCGCAGCCCCGCCCGACGCGATGCACCAGGCCCGCGCGCTGGTCTTCGGCGGCCGCACCTGGACCGTCGCCTACACGGGCAGCGACGCCGAGTCGGCCGCCGACACCTGGCAGTCCAACCTGGTGGCGGTGTGCGGTGTCTCGATCGACCTGCTGCTGTTCTGGAGCATCGCCGCGCTGGCGCGCCGCAAGGCCCAGTTCGAGCGCGAGATGCGCGCGCAGAGCGACCAGTCCCAGGGCCGGCTGATCACGCTCACCGCGGTCAGCGGCCTGTCGCCGGATGCGGTGCTGGTGTTCGAGCGCGGGGACGACGGCCTGCACCGACTGGTCTTCACCAACCCGGCCTTCAGTCGCTGGTTCGGCCTGCGCCCCGAGGACCTGCTGGGCCTGAGCGAAACCGCCGTCGACGAGTGGCTCGACGGCCTCACCCACGCCGACGAGGTCATGCCGGCCCTGCAACAGGGCGACGCCCACATCGTGCTGGCCGGCCCGCCGCGCCGCGTGCTGGAGCGCCGCCGCCGCGAGGACCACCGCCAGCGGGTCTACTACTTCCGCGACATCACCTATCAGACCGAGGTGGGGCGGCTCAAGAACGAGTTCCTCACCACCGCTGCGCACGAACTGCGCACCCCGCTGGCCAGCGTCTACGGCTTTGCCGAGTTGCTGCTCGACGCCCGCATCGAGGACGCCAAGCGCCAGCGCGCGGTGCAGATCATCCACCGGCAGGCCACCGTGCTGAAGCACCTGGTCAACGAACTGCTCGACCTGGCCCGCATCGACTCCCTGCGCGGGCGCGACTTCGTGGCCGAGGAGGTCGACCTGCGCCGCATCGCCGAGCTCTGCACCGAGGCGCTGGCCCAGCCCAACGCCCCGCACCGGTTGCGCCTGGCGTCACCGGACACGTCGGACCCGCCGGCCCTGGTGCAGGTCGACCCGGCCAAGCTGCAGCAGGCGCTGACCAACGTGATCGGCAATGCCTTGAAGTACTCACCCCCCCACACGACGGTGGTGATCGGCCTGCACCGGCGCCAGGAACAGGGGCGGGACTGGATCGGCCTGCGCGTCAGCGACCAGGGCATCGGCATGTCCGAGGACGAGATCGAACATGCCTTCGACCGCTTCTACCGCGCCGACCCCTCCGGCCACGTGCTCGGCGCCGGCCTCGGCCTGTCGATCGTGCGCGAGATCATGGAGATCCACCAGGGCCGGGTCGAGCTGCAGAGTGCCTCGGGCGTAGGCACCACCGTGACCCTGTGGGTACCGGCCATGCCTCCAGCGCCTGCCGACGCCACGCCTGCATCAGCCACCACCGGGGATGCCGAGCCCGCCGAGGCGGCCCCAGCCTGATCCCGGTGATCCCCGTGATCCCGGTAGAGCGCTCCACCTAAAAGCAACGCCCACGGCGCCGTCCGGCCCCGTCCCTAGGGTTTGCCTGCGGCGACCGCCAGCACGCCGATGCCTATATTGGCCCGATGCCTGCGAGCAACCGCTCGCGGCTCCAAGCATCGAGGAGACCCCGGATGAAGCACTTCAGGATCCGCCTGGCGGTCTGCGCCGCCGCCGCATTGATGGCCGCCTGCGGCGGCGGTGGCAGCGACACGACGACCGACACCCAGATCACCTCCGTCAAGGTCTTCGGCGACAGCCTGGCCGACAGCGGCACCTTCGGCATCAAGTTCACCGTCCAGGGTGCCAACTCGAAGATCTACCCGGAGCACATTGCCGCCGCCTACGGCGCGCCGGCCCCCTGCCCGGTGTTCCTCTACAACGGCACGACCTTCGTCGCCAACCCCGCGGCGGGCTGCAGCAACTACGCCATCGGCGGTGGGCGCATCAACAATGTCACCGCGCCCACCTCCCCCGTATCGATCACGACCCAGCTCAGCCTGGCCGCCGCGGCGGGCAGCTACAAGGAGACCGACCTGCTGGTGATCGACGGCGGCGGCAACGACGCTGCCGACCTGATTGGCGCCTACCTGACGGCCGGCAGCGACAGCGCCGCCAGCTACCTTGCGCTGGCTGGCAGCGTGCTCGACGCCGCGACCGTCACCGCCACGTTGACGCAGCCCAACGGCACGGCCCTGCTCGGTGGCGTCTACATGCAGGCGCTCGCCAACCGCTTCTACGCGTCGATCAGGACCAACGCGCTGGACAGGGGGGCGGCTCACGTCGTGCTGGTCAACATCCCCGGCATCACCAACACACCGCGCTTCCAGATGGTGCTCGACGGCATTGGCGCTCAGGCAGGGGCCACCGCCCGGGCGCAAGCCGAGGCGCTGTTCAAGTCCTGGATCGAGGCCTTCAACACGGCCCTGGCCGCCAACGCCAAGGGCGACAGCCGCGTCGTGCTGGTCGACATCTACACCGTCTTCAACAACGAGGTGGCCAATCCGAAGCAGTACGCGCTGCAGAACGCCAAGGACACGGCCTGCCCGGTCACCGGCCTCGGCACCGACAGCCTGCCCACCTACGACTTCCCGACCTGCACCGACACGGCCCTGTCCGCGATGACGCCCCCCAGCGGCGCCACCGGTGGCGCCAACTGGTGGAAGAGTTACCTGTTCTCCGACGGCTTCCACCCCACGCCCTACGGCCACCAGCTCGCCTACCAGCAGATCTCGATCGACCTGGCCAAGAGCGGCCGCCTGTGAGCACGCGTCGACCGAAACCGGAGATCCAGTCCATGACCACGCATCCCGCGTCGAACTTCGCATCGGCCCTGGCGTCGATGCCCCGGCTCCTCCTGCTGGCGGGCCTCGCACTGGCCGGCACCGCCCAGGCCCAGAGCGCCGGCAGCCTGACCCTGCGTGCCGGCGCCACCCAGATCCGCCCGCAGGTGGACAGCGGCGACCTCTCCTCGCCCAGCCTGCCGTCCACCCAGGTGGACGTGCGCTCGGCCACCTCGCTCAGCGGCGGCATCACTTATGCGGTCACCGACCAGCTCTCGGTGGACCTGCCGGTGGCGCTGCCCTTCAAGCACGACATCGTCGGCGCCGGTGCCATCGCCGGCGTGGGCAAGATCGGCGAGGTGAAGGCGCTGCCGATCACGCTGCTGGCGCAGTGGCGCTTCTTCGGCGCGCAGTCGGCGCTGCGCCCCTACCTGGGCGCCGGCCTGACCTACGCCAAGTTCTTCAAGGAACGCGGCAACGCCACGCTCACGGCCATCACCGGCGGCTCGCCGTCCACCCCGACCACGCTGAAGGTCGATTCGCGCTTCGGCGCCAGCTTCCAGCTCGGGGCGGGCTACGCCTTTGACAGCCGCTGGTCAGTGGATGCTCACGTCGTGAAGACGCTGCTGAAGACCACCACGCAGCTGTCGACCGGCCAGAGCATCGACCTCAAGCTCGACCCGCTGAGCCTGGGCCTGGGCGTCGGCTACCGCTTCTGACCTCACGCGGTCAGCGGTCAGACCAGCCAAGCCCGCAGCGCTGCGGCCACCTCCGGGTGGTCGAGCAGGTCCCAGTGGTTGGCGCCGGTCACCACGTGCTGATTGGCCGGGGACACGGGCAGGGCCTTGGCCGGGTCGCTGTGCCGGCCCAGGGCGCTGGCGAGCGGCACCAGCCCATCGCCCAGCAAGTTGGCGCGCAGGCCGCCCTGGCTCTCCGTGGTGATGGCGGCCGCCAGGTACACCGCCACCCCGGCGGGCAGCGGGGTGGGTACGCGGTCGTCGCGCTTCTGCGCATGGCGGTCGCGGCCCTGCCAGTCGGCGTCCTGCAGGTTGCCGTAGCGCAGGTCGGTGATGCCCGCACTGCGGGCCCGCCCCAGCCGGGCAAAGGGCCGCACGTAGGGGCTCAGGCCCAGCGCCACGTCCACCAGCCGCCCGCCGCGTTCCAGCGGCGCGCCGTGGTGGGGCGTGCCCAGGAACACCATCTTCCTGAGCTTGCCCAGCCAAGCTTCCTGTGCCACATCCTGCGCGACATGGCAGGCACTGCGCGCCACCAGCCCGCCCATGCTGTGCGCGACGATGACGATCTCCTCGACCGGCACCGGCCACTGCGCGACCAGCCGATCCAGCAGGGCCGCCAGCTCGCGCCCGTTCTGCGACACATGCCGGCCGCTGTTGTAGTGCAGGTAGAGCGGGGTGGCACCGAGCGCCGCCGCCAGCATCTGCCCGTGGTCATGGCTGCGGCGCGACCACTGCAGGTCGTACATGCACAGGCCATGGATGAGCACCAGCAGGCGGCCGGAAGCAGGCCCCTGCAGCTGCAGCTGCGCCGTGAGCGCCGTGGACAGGTCGAGCGCCCGGCCGGCCACGCGCAGGCTCATCGGGATGGCCAGCGGGTTGCCACTCTCGGCCAAATGGTCGCCCCACACACCGTTGAGCACCGCCCGCAGCGCCTCGCGCTCGGGGGTGGGAAGCGCCTCGGCGGCGTCTGCGGGCAGCAGCCGCTCTACCAGGCTGCCCAGCAGCCCGTCCAGCCCGTGTCCGACCAGCCGGGTGGTCCCACGCACCGCGCGGTAGACCAAGCCGGTGACGCCCGAGGTGCGGCCGGCAGGGCCCGGGCCCGCTACGCCGACGGTCGACTCGATGGTGTGGTGCATCGCCTCCACCAAGTCGGTGATCCCGACGGTGGCATCCACGCCCAGGCGGGCGTAGCCACGCAGGTCCGCGACGTGGAACGCTCGGGCGAGGGGCCCTGCAGCACGGGCCGCACGGGCAGCGCGGGCCGCAGGCGGCTCGGCACGCTCGGTGGCCGCAGGCAGCGGCGGTTCGACAAGTGCCTTCACGCGGGGGCTCCTGGAGTGACGGTCCAGGCTAGCACGCCCCCCGCCCGGCGATTGGGCGGAACCCTCTAGTTCCGCCAGCCGCCGCCACCCTCTGCCACCCTCAGAGCGTCACCGCCAGCCGCCAGGCCTCGTCGATGGCGCGCTTGGCGTCCAGCTCGCCCGCCTCGCGCGCGCCGCCGATCAGGTGCACGCGCCGCCCCTGTGCTTCCAGCGCATCGGCCAGTTCGCGCTGCGGCAGCTGGCCGGCGCAGAGCACCACGTGGTCGCAGGCGATCCAGGTCGGGTTCTCCCGCTGCGGGCCGTGGGTGATGAGCAGGCCCTCGTCGCCGATGCGCTCGTAGTTCACCCCGCCGAGCATGCGCACCTGCTTCATCTTCAGCACCGTGCGATGGATCCAGCCGGTGGTCTTGCCCAGGCCGGCGCCGGGCTTGCCGCTCTTGCGCTGCAGCAGCGTCACCTGCCGCGCCGGCGGCGTGACCTGCGGGCCGTCGGTGGCCAGGCCACCGCGCGCCAGCGCTGGGTCGGCCACGCCCCACTCGGCCCGCCAGGCCGCCGCGTCCAGCGTGGTCGAGTGCCCGCCCGCGACGAGGAACTCCGCCACGTCAAAGCCGATGCCCCCCGCGCCCACCACCACCACGCGTTCGCCCGGCACGCGGCGCCCGCTCAGCACGTCCAGGTAGCTCAGCACCTTGGGGTGCTCCTGGCCGGGGATCTGAGGGTCGCGCGGCAGCACGCCGGTGGCCAGCACCACCTCGTCGTAGCCCGCCAGGTCCGCGGCCTGCACGCGACGGTTCAGGTGCAGCACCACGCCCGTGGACGCCACCCGGCGCTTCAGGTAACGCAGCAGCTCGTCGAACTCCTCCTTGCCCGGCACCCGCCGCGCCAGGTTGAGCTGCCCGCCCAGCTCGGGCGCAGCGTCGAACAGGTCCACCGCGTGACCCCGCTCGGCCGCCAGCGTGGCCGCGGTCAGCCCGGCCGGGCCGGCGCCCACCACCGCGATGCGGCGGCGCTGCGCGGCCGGGCGCACGGCCAGTTCGCTGAGCGTCTCGTGGCAGGCGCGCGGGTTGACTAGGCAGCTGGTCATCCGGTTCTGGAAGATGTGGTCCAGGCAGGCCTGGTTGCAGGCGATGCAGGTGGCGATGTCCGCCGCGCGGCCCTGCGCCGCCTTGCGCACGAAGTGGGCATCGGCCAGCAGCGGACGCGCCATCGACACCATGTCCGCGCAGCCATCGGCCAGCACCTGCTCGGCCACCTCCGGCGTGTTGACGCGGTTGGACAGCACCAGCGGCGTGCCGATGCCCGCGGCGGTGAAGGCCGCCTTCATCTTCTGCGTCACCCAGGCGAAGGCCGCGCGCGGCACGCTGGTGGCGATGGTCGGCACCCGCGCCTCGTGCCAGCCGATGCCGCTGTTGATCAGCGTGGCGCCGCCGCGCGCCACCGCCGTTCCCAGCTGCACCGTCTCCTCCCAGGAGTTGCCGCCGGGCACCAGGTCGATCATCGAGAGCCGGAAGATCAGGATGAAGTCCGGCCCCACCGCCTCGCGCGTGCGCTGCACGATCTCCACCGGCAGGCGCATGCGCTGGCTGTAGTCGCCGCCCCAGGCGTCGTGGCGCTGATTGGTGGCGGCGGACAGGAACTCGTTGATGAAGTAGCCCTCCGAGCCCATGATCTCCACGCCGTCGTAACCCGCTTCGCGGGCCTTGCAGGCGCAGTTGACGAAGGCGCGGATCTGGCGCTCCACCCCGGCGCTGGTCAGCGGCAGCGGCTTGAACGGCGAGATCGGCGACTTCAGCCGCGACGGCGCCACCGCCAGCGGGTGGTACGCATAGCGCCCGGCGTGCAGGATCTGCAGCGCCACCTTGCTGCCGGCCTCGTGCACCGCGCGCGTCACCACCTGGTGGCGCCGCGCTGCGCCGGAAGTGGCCAGCGTGCCGGCAAAGGGCTTGGTCTGCCCCACCAGGTTGGGCGAGAACCCGCCTGTCACGATCAACCCCACGTCGCCCTCGGCCCGCTCGCGCAGGAAGGCCGCCAGCCGCGTCAGGTCCCGCCCATCCTCCAGCCCGGTGTGCATCGAGCCCATCAGCACGCGGTTCTTGAGCTGCGTGAAGCCGAGGTCGAGCGGGCGCAGCAGGTGGGGGTAGGTGGCGAGGGTCATGGCAGCGGGGCAAAGTCCGGCAGAGGCCCGCAGCGTAACGCGCCCCGGCGAAATGCCGCCCGCCTCACTTCTCACTTCATCGGCGAGAACGCCAGCGGTGCACACAGCGTCGAGACCATCTTGGTCAGGTTGGCCGGCCCACCCACCGGTGGCCAGACGCCCTGCTTGACCGCCTCGGCACGGATCTGCGCACGTGCATCGACGCTGTCGTAGGCCCAGATGTTCAGGAAGCGCGGCTGCTCGCCGTCCAGCGCGGTGAAGGCGCCGATCATGGGCGACAGCGCGGTGCGCTTTGGCACGGCCTCTTTCCATGCGTCGATGGTCTGCGCCAGCACGCCCTGGCGGATGCTGTAGGTGCGCAACTCGTACCACTTGCCGAAGGCGCCCGGCTGCGGGTCGGCCAGGAAGGGGAAGAGTGCAAAGCCCTGCGACTGCAGCTTGACCAGCCACTCGCCACAGCCCAGCGGGTTGTCTGCCATCAGCATCGCCAGGCGGGCGTCGGCCAGTGCGTCGGCGCTGTCGAAGCGGCGCAGCAGCAGCACCTGGCTGAGCTCGCCGATGTCCGAGGCAAAGGCGCCCACCAGCGTGCCGCCGGCATGGGGCAGGCTCTGCTGCAGCGCCTCGTAGACCTTGGCATTGCTGAAGACCTTGATGTCGAGGGTGGTGAGTTCGTAGACAGCGGGCATGGAGGTCTCCGTGGAGGAACGATGCGGCGAAGAAGTGGCGGCGGCGCTCAGGCCGCCGGGCGGTACAGCTGCAGGTAGAAGTCCACCAGCCGCTCGCGCACGGCCTCGAACATGCCCGCGCCGGTCATCGTGGCGCAGCCACGTGCTCGGGCGGCTTCGATCAGCGGCGGCACCGCCGGCTGGGTGACGACGCAGCCAACGAAGGTGGCCGGTGCCAGCCTCTGCACGTCCACCGGCAGCGGGTCGCCCTCGCGCATGCCCATCGGCGTGGCGTTGATGACCAGGTCGAAGCCGCTCGGGTCGGCACTGCCGACCTCCGGGGTGACCGGCCCGTAGGCGCGCAGCTTGGCCGCCAGGGCCTCGCGTCGTTCCACGTCCGCCTCGTGCAGCGCCAGCGAGGCCACACCAGCGTCGACCAGCGCGTGGGCGATCGCCGAGCCGGCCCCGCCCGCGCCCACCAGCAGAGCCCGCTTGCCACGCGGCTCGCAGCCGGCGCGGCGCAGCCCGGCCACGTAGCCGGCGCCGTCGCACATGTCGCCGAACCAGCCGCCATCGGGCGCGCGCCGCACGGCATTGGTCGCGCCAATGGAGCACGAGGCCGGGGTGGCGTCATCACACAGCGCCAGCGCGGCGAACTTGTGCGGCACGGTGACGATGATCCCGTCGACGTTCGGCATGCGCCGGCACATCGCGAAGAAGTCCGCCAGGTCGGCCGGCGCGACATGGGCCGGCACGACGATGGCGTCCACCCCGACCTCGCGCAGCGAGCGGGTAACGCCGGCCGGCGCCTTGACCTGGGCGATCGGGTCGCCAACGATGAAGAGCACGCGCGTGGCGCCGCTGTAGCTGTCGAGCATGGTGGTATCACCGGGTGGAGGATGGATCGTTATTGGAATATTATTCCAATATGGAAGTAACGTCCAATATGTTCCGCTGTACGCGGCCCCGGGTGGCCGGGCGGAGGCGGGCGCCGTCACAGCAGCGGGCGCATGGCCTGGGCGGCTTCGCGCAGCAGCGGCAGCAGGCGCTCGACCAGGTGCGCGCTCGTGTACGCGATGGCCGAGACGGTCATGCCCATCGCGCCGTGGCACACCCCCTTGCGGTCGATCAGGGGCACCGACAGGCCCTGGTAGGCCGCATCGAGCTGGCCGGTGGTCATCCAGTGGCCCTGCTGGCGGGCCTGCCGCACTTCGGCCAGGAAGGCAGCGGTGTCGGTCACCGTGAGCGCGGTGAAGGCCGCGAACTCGTGGGCGGCGACCCACTCGTTCACGGCGGCGTCGCTCCAGGTGGACAGGATCACCGGGCCGGGCGTCACCACGTGCGCGGGCACGCGCACCCCCACCTGGTAGCCCACCGAGATCCAGCGCGGCGGGCTGCTGCGCGCCACGTAGACCACCTCGTGGCCGTCGAGCACGCTGACGTTGACGGTTTCGCCCGAACGGTCCGAGACCTGCTGGATGAAGGGCTGCACGATGCGCGGCAGGCGCGCCGCACCCAGGTAGCTCTGGCCCAGGCGCAGCACCCGCGGGGCGAGCCAGAAGTGCTTGCCGTCGGTGGCCGCGTAGCCATAGTGGACGAGGCTCAGCAGGTGCCGCCGCGCGGCCGTGCGCGTGATGCCGGCCAGGGCAGCGGCTTCGCTGGCGGTCAGGCGGGGATGGTCGTCGCCAAAGGCCTCGATGACGCGCAGGCCCTTGCCCAGGCCCTCCACCAGGTCCTTCGGGTTGATCGTGGGCTGGATGGGCTCGCTCACCGGTACATACCCTCATTTCGTTCGCTGATCGCTCGCACTGCGCGATCAGCGCGCAACGGGCCGCTTTGGCGATTGTGCGCCAGCCGGCGCCTGCCTATCGTCACGTCCATTGGCCGCACCGGCTTGGCACTGGGCCCCGATGGAGCTCGTCGTGCGCGCCGCCGCCCGGGTTTGTCCGGGCTACAAAAGAGGCGGTGCCCCGTTGCAGGATGGCCGGCCCGATCTCGACGCCCCTGATTCGACGGCGCCCACACCTTCCCCACCCTCACCAGCTACATCCCCACAGGAGACAACATGAACACCCTGCAACGCTCCCTGCTCGGCGCCGCCTGCGCCGTCGCCTTCGCCGCACCGACGCTGGCCCAGGCCCAGGCCATCAAGATCGCCGGCCTGTACGAACTGTCCGGCGCCGGAGCCAGCGCCGGCACGATGTTCAAGAACGGCGTCGACCTGGCGGTCAAGGAGATCAATGCCGCCGGCGGCATCCTGGGCAAGAAGATCGAGCACTCGATCGCTGACACCCAGACCAACCCCGGCGTGGCCAAGGGCCAGGCCGCCAAGGCCATCGACGACGGCGCCTTCGCGGTGTTCGGCCCGGTGTTTTCCGGCTCGATCATGGTGAGCATGGCCGAGACGCAACGCGCCGAGGTACCCAACTTCACCGGCGGCGAGGCCGCGGCCATCACCCAGAAGGGCAACCCCTACATCTTCCGCACCAGCTTCACGCAGGCCAGCGCGATGCCCAAGGTGGCCAGGTACATCGCCACCGGCCTGAAGGCCAAGACGGTGGCGGTGATGTTCGTCAACAACGACTTCGGCAAGGGTGGGCGCGATTCGATCACCAAGGCACTGGAGGCCAACGGCGTGAAGGTGGTGGCCGACATCTCCACCGACAGCGGCCAGGTGGACTTCTCCGCCCCGGTGCTCAAGGCCAAGAACGCCGGTGCGGACGCGCTGTTCGTCTACACCAACGAGGAAGAATCGGCCCGCGCCCTGCGCGAGCTGCGCAAGCAGGGCTTCAACAAGCCGATCGTCGGCGAGACCACCCTGACCGGCCAGAAGGTGATCGACCTGGCCGGCGAGGCCGCCAACGGCGCCGTGGCGCACGTGGGCCTGACCGTGGACGCCCCGAACCCGCTGATGCTGAAGTTCAAGGCCAAGTTCTACCAGGAGACCAAGACCATCTCCGACCACAACGGCATCAAGGGCTACACCGGCGTGTACGTGCTCAAGGCTGCGATCGAGAAGGCCGGGAAGCTCGACCGCAAGGCCGTCGCGCAGGCGATGAAGGGCCTGAGCGTCAGCGCCGCCAAGCACCCCGGCGTGCTGCTGGACGTGAGCTTCGACGACAAGGGCGACCTGGACCGCGAGAGCTTCCTGGTCGAGGTCAAGGGCGGCAAGCAGGTCGTCAAGGAAGCGCTGCCGGCGCTGTCCAAGAAGTGATCCGGCAGTGATCGAGAAGTGATGTTCCGCGGCGGGGCCGGGCCGGCCCTGTCGTGTTCCCCTGCGCACTGCGCCTGACCACCGCCCCCTGCGGGCGATGGTCGGCTGCGGCCATCCGGCTGACGCTCGACGGGCCCGCCCATGACAGACTTCCTCCAACTCGTCTTCTCTGGCTTCGCCACCGGCAGCATCTACGCGCTCGCGGCGCTGGGTTTCACGCTGCTCTGGCAGGCCAGCGGCACCATCAACTTCGCCCAGGGCGAGTTCGTGATGCTGCCGGCCTTCACGATGCTCGCCTTCGGCGCTGCTGGGCTGCCGCTGCCGCTGGCCTTCATCGGCACCTGCGTGGTGGCGGTGGCCGTGCTGGGCTGGGCCTTCAAGCGCGGCATTGCCGACCCGCTGCTCAAGCACGGCCTGATGCCCATCGTGGTGGCCACCATCGGCCTGGCGATCGCGGCGCGCAACGGCATCCGCGCCGGCTACTCGGCCGAGGCGCATCCCTTCCCGGGGTTGTTCCCGGACCGGCTGTTCAACGTCTTCGGTGTCACGGTCACGCTGGCCGATGTGGGCACCCTGGTGCTGGCGCTGCTGCTGGTGCTGGGTACACAGGCCTTCCTGAACCGGACGGTGACCGGCCGCGCGATGCAGGCCGTGGCGCAGAACACCGAAAGCGCCACCGTGCTGGGCATCAACGTGCCGCGCATGATCTTCTACACCTTCGCGATCAACGCGCTGCTGGCCTGCGCCGCGGCGCTGCTGGTCACGCCCACGTATCTGGCCAAGTTCGACATGGGCGAGGGCCTGGGCAACAAGGCCTTCTTCGCCGCGATCATCGGCGGCTTCAACAACAGCCGCGGCGCGCTGCTGGGCGGAATCATCGTGGGCGTCTGCGAGAACCTCGCCGCCGCCTACATCTCCCCCGCCTACAAGGACGCGGTGGCGCTGGTGATCTTCATGGCGGTCATCCTCTTCAAGCCGCAGGGACTGCTGGGCAAGAAGGTGGAACGCAAAGTCTGACAAGGCCCCGATCATGAAAAAACTCCCCCTGATCTCCGGCCTCGCGATTGCCGCGATCCTGCTGGCCGCGCCGCCCTTCCTGAAGAACTACGGCATCTACCTGTTCAGCTACTGGATGGTGTTCGTGATCGCCACGATGGGCCTGAACCTCACCGTCGGCTACGCCGGGCAGAAGAGCCTGGGCCACGCTGCCTTCTTCGGCATCGGCGCCTACAGCGTGGCCATCCTGATGCAGGCCGGCCACAGCTTCTGGCTGGGGCTGGCGGTGGCGGTGATCGGCTGCTTCGTGGTCGGCCTGATCCTGGGCTTCCCGGCGCTGCGGGTGCAGACCATCTACCTGGCCTTCGCCACGCTGGGTTTCAACACCGCCATCT
>Ga0073899_10000695_pt1 | contig 31063 bp, 31 predicted proteins | sample KloWWTmetaKNB5Ph_FD_88975 | JGI IMG/M metagenome (GOLD analysis project Ga0073899, IMG submission 88975) | Active sludge microbial communities from Klosterneuburg, Austria, studying microevolution and ecology of nitrifiers - Klosterneuburg... | ecosystem: Engineered > WWTP > Aerobic digester >... | reverse complement strand
GCGATAATCTCGATCATGAGCGGTTCTGTCTGATAGGAATTCCACTTTTGTCGGTGATAAGCCTATCCTACACGACCGCTCTATCTTTCCCCTTTTTTGGCGAAGGTATTGGATGCAGAACAGCAGTTATTATCAGTACGCCGAGCAACAAGCTTTTGTTGAAAGCTTTTATTGACTGCCAGTTCCAAGAAAATCAAATCGACTCCTTGTGTTTTACGCAAGAAGCGTTGGACGCGTCATATCCAGGGTTTCTTACGTTCTGCAAACTCGTATGTTTCCGTTCAACCATTTTACTTTTCAATGGAGGTTGTATATGCACAGAAAATTGCATCGAAAGCTCTCGTTGTTGGTCGTGCTTGCCGTGCTTGCCAGCATTGTGATGGCTTGCACCGCGCCAGCGGCAGCGCCAACCGGTGGAGCAGCGGCGCCGGCAGCCGGCGACCAGACAGCCGCGCCGGCTGGGGAGAAGATCAAGGTCGGGCTCTCCTTCTCTGACTTTGCCACCGAACGCTGGAAGAATGAGGAAGTGATCCTGCGCGGTCTGCTGGAAGCCAAGGGCTACGAAGTCCTGAGCCAGGAAGCCAACCAGGATGTCAAGCTGCAGAACGACCAGATCGACAACATGGTCAGCCAGGGCGCCAAGGCGTTGATCGTCATCGCTCAGGATGGCGACGCGGTGGTGACCGCGGTGGACAAGGCGGCGGATGCCGGCGTGGTTGTGGTGGCCTATGACCGCCTGATCAAGACGCCCAAGATCGCCGGGTATATCTCCTTCAACAACGTCGAAGTTGGCCGCCAACAGGCTGATGGCGTGATGAAGGCGCTGGGCATTGCGGATTGGGACGTGGCCGCCAATGGGCCGGCGCGCGTCGTCAAGCTGGGCGGCAGCCCGACCGACAACAATGCCATCCTCTTCCGCCAGGGTCAGGACGAGATCGTCGATCCGCTGGTTGAGGCAGGTACGGTCGAGATCGTAGCCGACCAGTGGGTCGAAAACTGGGATCCGGCCAATGCGCTCAAGTTGATGGAGAACATTCTGACCGGCGCCAACAACGACGTCGATGCCGTGGTGGCCTCCAATGACGGCACCGCGCTGGGTGCACTCCAGGCGCTCAACGCGCAGGGTCTGGCTGGCGTCGTGCCGATCTCAGGCCAGGACGCCACCGCTGACGGCTGCAACAGCATCGTCAAGGGCGAGTTGACTGTGTCGATCCTCAAGGACATCCGCAACCTGGCCCCCATTGCCGTCGACATGGTCGATGCGCTGCTCAAGGGCGAGGCCGTGGAAGGCTTGCAGGAATACACGCTGGCCGAGCTGACGACCGACGAGGCGCTGCAGGGCAACGTGCAGGCGCTCTTCCTGCCGGTCGAGCAGGTCAATGCGGACAACGCGTTCGATCTGTGCGTCGCCAACGGCTTCCAGTCGTACGATGACGTGTTCCGTGATATTCCAGAAGATCAGCGCCCGGCGCGACCCTGATCTCAGTCAGTAAGTCTTGTGGCCCGACATCCTGTAGCGTACAGGGATGTCGGGCCTGTCTAAAGTTGACGACTCCGAAAACTCACCTTTCGGAAGCCTGTCCCGCAGGCGAGCAGACCTGTCTACCTGGTCTACAGGAGCACGTAGTGAGCGACGACATCATCCTTGATTTTCGTAACGTCACCAAACGCTTTCCAGGCGTCACCGCCCTGGACAATGTCTCGATGCAGATCCGGCGCGGCGAGATTCACGGGCTGTGCGGCGAAAACGGCGCCGGCAAATCGACCTTGATGAAAATTCTGTCGGGCGTTTACCCGTATGGAACCTATGAAGGCAGCGTTATTTACGAAGGCAAAGAACTCAACCTGGGCGCGGGCGCGATTCGACAGGCGCGTGATGAAGGGATTGCCATCGTCTACCAAGAGCTGACGCTGGTGCCCAACATGACTGTGGGCGAGAACGTCTTTCTGGGCAAAGAACCGAGCGTCAATGGCTCCATCGACTGGAGTGAACTGTACGCCAACACGCGTGACATTCTGGCGAAGTACCGGCTGGATGTGTCGCCGCAGGCTGTCGTCAAGCACCTGGGCGTCGGCAAGATGCAGATGGTGGAGATCGCCAAGGCGCTCTCCGAAAACGCTAAGATTCTGATTCTCGACGAGCCGACCAGCGCGCTCACCGAGAGCGAGATCGACAAGCTGATGGAGATTCTGGAGAATCTGCGCGGCCACGGCGTCACCTGCATTTACATTACGCACAAGCTGGAAGAATTTTTCCGCATCACGGACTCGGTCACGATTTTGCGCGATGGCAAGACGGTGACGACGCAACCCACCCGGCAACTCACCCAGGAAAAGCTGGTCAGCTACATGGTTGGCCGCGAGATGAAGGAGCGTTTCCCGCGCGGCCACCGTCAGCCGCGTGAAGTCATCTTTGAGGTGGCCGACCTGCAAGCGGTGGATCCCAACGAAACCAGCCGCACTGTGCTGGACGGCGTCACGTTCAACCTGCGCCGCGGCGAGATTCTGGGCATCGCCGGCCTGATGGGGTCGGGACGCACGGAGCTGGTCACCACGATCTTTGGCGAATATGGCAAGATCACGGGCGGCGTCATCAAGTTGGAAGGAGAGGAAGTGCACATCAGCGATGCACGCGACGCCATGCACAAGGGCATCAGCCTGGTGCCGGAAGATCGCAAAGGCCAGGGGTTGGTGCTGATGCAGTCGATCCTCAAAAATATTTCGCTGGCGAACCTGGACCAATTTTCCGCTTTTTTCCGCATTGACGCCGACGCCGAGATGGTGGCGGCGACGCAGCAAGCCAAAAGTCTGGGCGTCAAGGCGCCCAACCTCCAAGCCCAGGTCGATTCGCTTTCGGGTGGCAACCAACAAAAGGTTGTCATCGCCAAATGGCTGTTGTCCAATCCCAAAATTCTGATCATGGACGACCCCACGCGCGGCATCGACGTGGGCGCTAAATACGAGATCTACAAACTGATGAACGACCTCGCCGAGCGTGGCGTGGCGATCATCATGATCTCGAGCGAATTGGAAGAGGTGCTGGGCATGAGCGATCGCATTATGGTGATGCATGAAGGGCGTTCGACGCTCACGCTTGATATAGCGGAGGCCTCGCAAGAGCGCATCATGGCGTTAGCCACGGGGATTGCTGACGAAATTTTGCCTGTCTGAGAAGAAATCGAGGAGTAATTTGTATGGCTGTATCCACCAATGTCAATGCGCCCAAACCGACGACGGGGATCGGCGCTGAACTGGGCAGACGCTTTCGCAGCAATATTCAAACCTATACGATCATCCTGGCGCTTGTGGCGATCTGGGCGCTGTTTGCCGTCCTGACCAATGGTTCCTTCCTGACGGCGCAAAACGTGTCGAATCTGTTCCGCCAGATGACGGTGACTTCGTTTTTGGCGATCGGCATGGTCTTTGTGATCGTTACCGGCAACATCGATCTCTCGGTCGGCAAGCTGGCCGGCTTTGTGTCGGTGGTAGCGGCCTATTTCCAGGCCAACGTCTGGTATCAGATGATGCCAAACCAGCCGCTGATTGCCGCCATCTTGTCGATTCTGATCGGCGTCGGCGTCGGCGTGCTCTTTGGCGTGTTGCAGGGCTATATCATCGCCTACCTGAACGTGCCCGCTTTTATCGTCACGCTGGGCGGCATGTTCATCCTCAACGGCCTGATCTTGCTGGTGACGCAGGGTAAGACGATCCCGGCCAATCAGCCCTACTTTTCGGAGATTGCGCAAGGCTATTTGCCGCCGCTGGCTGGCTGGGTGATCGCCGCCATCGTCGTCGTCTTCCTGTTCTGGAACATGTTTCGCAGCCGGCAAAGTCGCGCACGCCACGGGTTTGAGCTGCCCAATCTCGGGCTGGAGATGGCGGCGACCATCTTTTTCTCGTTGCTGGTCATCGGTTATGTGTACTGGGTCAACCAGTATCGCGGCGTCCAGACGCCTGTCTTGCTGCTGGCGATCACCGCGCTGATCATGGCCTACGTGTCGAACAACACACGCTTTGGACGCTATGCCTATGCCATCGGCGGCAACCGCGAAGCCTCCCGCCTATCCGGCATCAACATCCGTCGCAGCGTTTTCTTGATCTTTGTGCTGATGGGTCTGCTGTCGGGCGTCGCCGGCATCGTGCTGGCCTCATATGTGGGCTACGGCACGACAGCCGCGGGACAGGGCTACGAGCTTGACGCCATTGCCAGCGCCATCCTCGGTGGCACCTCGACGCTTGGCGGCGTCGGCACTGTCTTCGGCGCCCTGATCGGCTCATTGATCATGTCGAGCCTGACCACCGGTCTGCAGATGCTCAACGTGGCGCCGGCGTGGCAGTATCTGGTCAAAGGCGGCGTGCTCGTCCTTGCCGTCTACGCTGACGTCTACTTCAAGAAGAATCGGTGAAATGCGTAACGAGTAATGCGTAAGGAGTAATGCGTAACGAGTCAGTCGCCGCACATCACGGATCACGCATTACGGATCACGCATCACGCCTCGCTCCAACGCCACGCCGGGTCGCTCGAACAGATCGGTCGGCGCACCCTGCGGCGACAAGATACGTAGAGCGCCTGGCTCGACCGTGCAGGTGATCGGTGTGGCGCGGTTGAGTTCGCCGTCCAGATGGAAAGATTGCGGCCGCTCCGTCTCGATGATGACGTGACGACCCGATAAGCGGGTGATGCCCGCGCGTGCCGTATGACAGCCGGCCATAATGCACGCACTGTGCATCAGCATGTGGGGCGAAAATCGGCCGCGCAGAATCCATGTATCGAATTTGCCGTCGTCAAAGACATTGTGTGGGCTGAGGTTGAACAGGCCGCCCGCGTACAGCCGTGTATTGCAGACGATCACAGCCAGCATATCGCCTTCTACGCTTTCGTTGTCCACGCTGACGCGCGTTTCGCTGCCTTGATAGAGCAAAAAGGGCAGCGTGGCTTTGGCGACATAGCCTGCCATGCCGAAACGTTTGAACAACCGCGAACGCGGCTCGACGCTCTCTACGATCCGGCTGTCGACGCCAACCGCGGCCCACAGCAAGAACGACCTGCCGTTGCTGCACCCGCCCATATCCATCGCCTGAACCACGCCGGCAGCCAGGCGTTCTGAAGCGTCCAAAAGCCAGTGGGGGTTGCCGCTGTCGGGCGTCGGCAGCCCCAGGTCGCGTGCGAGGCAGTTGGTTGTGCCGGCCGGCAAAGGCGCTAACGTCGTCTGCGAGCCAAGCAAGCCATTCGCCACTTCGTGGATCGTGCCATCACCCCCGGCCGCCAGCACGAGATGATGGTGCGCGCGCACCGCAGCGGCAGCCAGTTCAGTGGCGTGTGCAGGGTACTCGGTCTGGCGTAAGGTCACGTCCCAACCGCGGGCGCGCCAGAAATTCCTAGTATCCTCAATATGTTCCTGCCAGTCATCAAATCCGGCATGAGGATTGTAAATAAGTGTGGCTTTCAAGGCAATGGGGATCACTTGACCGTCTCCATCTAAAACTTTGTTGCTCGATGTTTACGGTATCACTGTAGCCGATCCACTGCGCGTAGCTCTGATTCCCATGCAAACAAACATACAATTTTTGCGTTGTTTTTATCTTTTGCGTGCGCGCGATAGGGCGCGCCCTTCTCGACATTTCTGAAGCAATAGAAGTGATCGTCCTGTCATTTTACGGATAAGTGTCACTTGAACACCTAGCGAAAACACGTTATAGTTAGTGCAGTCGATCCACTCACAACTGTGTCGAGTGGAACAAAAATTCAAAATTATATAAAGGACACGAGAACTATGGATTCCGCGATCCCAAATGAAGTGCAAAATGTTGAATTAAACCGTTGGGTAACCGAAATGGCCGAGCTTTGTAAGCCCGACCACGTCCATTGGTGCGACGGTTCCCAGGAAGAGTATGATGCTCTATGTGAGCAAATGGTCGAAAGCGGCACGTTTATTCGTCTCAATGCCGAAAAGCGACCGGACAGCTTTTTGGCTCGCTCCCACCCCAGTGATGTCGCACGCGTCGAGGATCGCACCTTTATCTGCTCCTTGAGCCGCAAGGATGCTGGCCCGACCAACAACTGGAAGCAGCCGCGCAAAATGAAGGAAGAATTGACCCCACGCTTCGACGGCTGTATGCGCGGCCGCACGATGTATGTGATCCCCTTCAGTATGGGGCCGATCGGCTCCTCGATCGCACACATCGGCGTCGAACTCACCGACTCGCCCTATGTCGTCGTCAACATGCGCATTATGACGCGCATGGGTGCAGCCGTACTCGATGCGCTGGGCGACGGTGAATTTGTGCACTGTCTGCACTCGGTCGGTATGCCGCTGGAGCCAGGCCAGGAAGACGTCCCGTGGCCGTGCAATCCGGATCCGTCGCAAAAGTATATCGTCCATTTCCCGGAAGAACGCTCGATCTGGAGCTATGGCTCTGGGTACGGCGGCAACGCGTTGCTCGGCAAGAAATGCTTTGCATTGCGCATTGCTTCGGTGCTGGCGCGCGAGCAAGGCTGGTTGGCCGAGCACATGCTCATCCTGGGCGTCAAAAGCCCGGATGGTAAAAAGACCTACGTGGCGGCTGCCTTCCCCAGCGCGTGTGGCAAGACCAACTTTGCGATGCTCATCCCGCCCAAGACCTTCCAGGAAGAAGGCTGGGAAGTGACCACCGTCGGCGATGATATTGCGTGGATCAAACCCCACAGTGACGGTCGCATCTATGCCATCAACCCGGAAGCCGGTCTGTTTGGCGTCGCGCCGGGGACAAATTACAACAGCAACCCGAACGCGATGGACTCCATCCACGCCAACACCATCTTCACGAATGTCGCGCTGACCGACGACGGTGACGTTTGGTGGGAGGGGATGGGCGACGCACCCGCTCATGCCATCGACTGGCAGGGGCAGGATTGGACGCCAGACTCCGGACGCAAGGCGTCACATCCCAATGCGCGTTTCACGGCGCCGATCAGCCAGTGCCCGTCAGCCGACCCCGCCTACGACGACCCACAGGGCGTGCCGATTTCGGCCTTCATCTTTGGTGGGCGACGCAGCAGCGTAGTGCCGCTGGTGTATCAATCCTTCAACTGGGCGTTTGGCGTCTACAGCGCGGCCACAATGGGCTCCGAGATGACCGCGGCCGCCTTTGGCAAGCTTGGCGAAGTGCGCCGCGACCCGTTCGCTATGCTGCCTTTCTGCGGCTATCACATGGGCGACTACATCAATCATTGGCTGGACTTTGGCCGTCACATTCCGAACCCGCCGCGCATCTTCAACGTCAACTGGTTCCGCCGCGACGCCAACGGCGACTTCCTATGGCCGGGCTTTGGCGACAACATGCGCGTCCTCAAGTGGGTCGTCGAACGCGTGCGTGGCAAGAGCCTCGGCGTTGAATGCCCGCTGGGCTGGGTGCCGCGCTACGAGCACCTGGACTGGCGCGGTCTGGAGAGCTTCACCCGCCGCGACTTCGATGCCATCATGAGCATCGACCGCGACGAGTGGACGCGCGAGATCGCCTCGCACGATGAACTTTTCTTCAAGCTCTACGACCGGCTGCCCAAAGAAATGACCTTCATCCGCGAGCTTCTGCTTTCCGGCTTGTGGCGCTCGCCGGAGCGGTGGAGTATGGAAGAGATGGAGTTTTTCGACGATATTGGATGATGCGAAATTTCGCTTGACGTATCAACGCTGAGAGGATGCGATGGCTAATCCAGGCCAACTCACTATTTTTCGCACTGTCGGCTAGATGAAGGAAACTCCACCGATTTGGCTAAAGACAGGAAGCTCGCTTCTCGTTTTGGCCCGAATCGGTGGAGTTCTGTCGTTACCGTCCTGCGCTGGAGCTCGATCAAACAAGATACATTACGAAGGAAGCGACATTCCATCCATGACCGCACAAACGATTTCACTCCGGCGCACGCCGATGCAGACGCTCTGGTATTGGCTCTTTCGGCTCCTTGGGTGGAAGGGCGAGTATCGCCATCCGGACACGGAGAAGTTTATTATCATTGTGGCGCCGCATACGTCGAACTTCGATTTCTTCATCGGCTTTATCTTCAGCCGCGCCTATGCGATACCCTTTCCCAATTTTCTGGCGAAGGACTCTGCGTTTCGCGGCTTGATCGGCAAGCTTGGGCGCCGCGTGGGCGGCATTCCGGTCAACCGCAGCGAACGCACCAACTTCGTCGACCAGGTGGCGGCCGAGTTTCACAAGCGCGAGCGCATGATCCTGGCCGTCACGCCGGAAGGGACGCGCAGCTACACCGAATATTGGAAAACAGGGTTTTATCACATGGCGCAAAGAGCGAACGTGCCCGTGATCCTGGCCTCTATTGACTATGCACGTAAATTTATCTCCTGCGGAGATGTGGCGGAGATTACCGGCGACATGGACGCCGACATCGCCAGGATTCGCGCCTATTACGCCGACGTCACGCCGCGCCACCCAGAGCGGCACGGGGAAATTCGCTTCCGCCCAGAGTCTGGTGAAAAATAGAGAGCGTGAGTAAAGAGCGTGAGTAAAGGGTACAATCGGCCACGGATTAGGCGGATTTTTACGGATAAAAGCCAAATAGGTTTTGAATGAAATCCGTGAGCATCTGTCTAATCCGCCCAATCCGTGGCCTATCTTTGCACTGGCCTGCATCTTCATGGTCGTGGATACGCTAGGCAGCCTAGTGCAGAATCAGGTAACGTCCCCGGCACGCAGCACCGCACATCTGGCCAGTGAATTCATCTGCTGCGTGCCGGGGACGTTGTCTGTGGAAACACTAAGCGGCGCCGAGCGCGTCGATGCGATCCTGCTCCAGCGCGGCGACGCCCAACCGTCCGCACGCGTTGACGACCTCGTCCAGCCCGGCGAAGCGCGCATCCTGCGTGTGCCCGCGCCGATAGCGTGCGTAGATCTGCTGGACGATGACCGCAATCTTGAAAAGCCCATAGAGGTAGTAGAAGAGGGGATTGTCCACCTGCCGGCCGCTGGCCGCGGTGTAACGCGCCACCACCTCGCGGCGGCTGAGGTTGCCGGAGCTGGCGGTCAACCCCAACATTGCCTGCAACGCGGGCGGGTCGCCCGGCTCGATCCAGTAGCCTAACGTCGTGCCCAAATCCATCAACGGGTCGCCAATCGTGCACATCTCCCAGTCGAGCACGGCGATAATTTCACCCAGGTCGTGCGGATTCAGCATCAGGTTGTCAAACTTGTAGTCATTGTGGATCAGCGCGGCGCCGCTTGAGGTCGGTTGATGCGTCGCCAGCCATTGGGCAAGCGCTTCGAGCGGCGCCAGGTCGTCGGTCTGCGCCGCGCGATAGCGGTTAGTCCACCCTTCGACCTGGCGGGCCACATAGCCTGCCGGCCGGCCCAGCTCGCCCAACCCGGCCGCGGCATAGTCCAGCGCATGAAGCTCGGCAAGGGTGTCGATGGCGGCGACGGCGATCCGCCGCATTCCCTCTGGCGTCAGGCCGAGTGACGCAGCCGCGCTCCCGCGCAGGATCACGCCGTGGAGTCGCTCCATCACATAAAACGGCGCGCCGATCACAGATGCGTCGTCACAATAAAGCAGCGGGCGCGGCGCCTTGGCGTAGAGAGTGCGCAGCCCGTGTAGCACGCGATATTCGCGCCCCATGTCGTGCGCCGACTGGATGGCAGCGCCAAAGGGCGGCCGGCGCAGCACCAACTCCTGATCGCCCAGCCGCAACAGATAGGTGAGATTCGAGAAGCCTCTGGGGAATTGCTCAATGCTCAACGCACCGTTGGCGTTCGGCAGGTGTTTAGATAAATAGCGCGCCAAGGCGGCGACATCCAACGTTTCTCCAGGCCGGATCGGTTGTGCTTGATCGAGAATGTTCATCAACAATTATCCCAAAAGATGGGGAAAACACGATTGTGTAGTATGGTAACGGAAATCAGCATTCAGGCACAACATTGCCCACCGCAGGACAAGCTATTTGCGTTTCCTCAGGTGACTGCCCTAGACAATTGATCATTATTTCTGGACGCACCCTTGTAAGCGATATCCAAAACTGCAAAAGCAGCAGGGAGAGTCATGCCCAAACTTTATGGCGAAATCACCGGCTGGGGCGCCTATGTGCCACCTCGGATCGTCACCAACCACGAATTGGAAGCTACGCTCGACACCACCAGCGAATGGATCGTGCAGCGCACGGGGATCCACCAACGCCATATCGCCGACGCCAGTGAAACCACCTCCACCATGGCCGTCAAGGCCAGTTGGTCGGCGCTTGCCCAGGCGAACTTGCCTTCCACCGCCCTCGACCTCATTCTGATCGCGACCTCTTCGCCCGACTATTTTACACCGCCGGTGTCGAGCATGGTGCAAGCGGCGTTGAACGCGCATAATACGCCCGCGATGACGATCGTCACCGGCTGCACCGGCTTTGTCTATGCGCTGGTGACCGCCCATCAATTTATCGAGACCGGCGCCTATCGCAATATTCTCGTGGTAGGCGTCGAGTTATTGAGCCGCTTTGTCGATTGGGAGGATCGCTCGACCAGCGTCCTCTTTGGCGATGCGGGGGGTGCGGTCGTGATGCAGGCCACCGAGAAGCCGTGTGGACTGCAAGGCTATGCGCTTGGTTCGGATGGCAACGGCTTCCAGCATATCATCATGCCGTCGGGTGGGTCGGCGCGCCCCTTTGGCGCAGACGTGCTGCACGAAGGCAGCCATCACCTCCAAATGAACGGTCGCGAGGTTTTCAAGTTTGCCACGCGTATCTTTGGCCCCGCCAGCGACCAGGCGCTAAAGATGGCCGGCAAGACGATAGCAGACGTGGACTGGATCATTCCGCATCAGGCCAATCTGCGCATCATCCAGGCTGCGGCCAGGGACATGGAGATACCGCTCGATCGCTTCATCGTCAACATCGACCGCTATGCCAATACCTCAGCCGCGTCGATCCCACTGGCGTTGGCGGAAAACCTCGATTGTGGACGCATCAAGCCCACCGACACCTTGCTGCTGGTCTCCTTTGGCGCCGGCATGACCTGGTCGGCGGCAGTGGTGCAGATGCAACCGGGGAAATAGTGCGATTGGCTACGGCTATTGCTTGATTGTCTGGCAACTTGCTTGCCCGTTCTACCAAAGTAGGAAATGATTTATGCCCATTCATTTTGGCACCGACGGCTGGCGCGCCGTCATCAGCGAAGAGTTCACTTTCGACAATGTTCGCACCGTGGCGCAAGCTATCGCCGAAAAGACCCTGGCCGATGACGCCGTACAGGCAAAAGCCAACGGCGCCACACCCCATCGTCGCCCCTCGCTCGTCGTGGGTTTCGACACCCGTTTTCTCAGCGATCGCTATGCCATTGCCGTCGCCGAAGTGCTGGCGGCCAACGGCATCCATGTCTGGCTGACCAGCAGCGATTCGCCTACGCCGGTGACCAGCTTTGCCATCGTCGATCAACATGCCAGCGGCGGCGTAATGATCACCGCCAGCCACAACCCGCCGCGCTACAACGGCATCAAGCTCAAGGCGGCGTTTGGCGGCTCGGCCAGCCCTGGCGACTGCAAGGATGTCGAGCGCCGCATCGTGGCTGCCGACGGCGCGCTGCCGCGGCGCATGGAGTTCGAAGACGCCCTCGTCCAGGGGCTGATTACACGCTTCGATCCCTTTGCTGCCTATGAGACGCATGTGCGGACGCTGGTGGATTTCGACAAGATCGCTGCGGCCAATCTCACCATCGCGGTCGATGCTATGTACGGCGCCGGCCGGCTTTACCTGGCGCGGCTGCTGCGTGAAGCAGGTTGCCAGGTGCACGAACTGCGCAACGAAATGAACCCCGGCTTCAACGGCATTCATCCCGAACCGATCGCCCGCCACCTGGAGCTGCTGATCGAGACGATGCGATCGGGGGAATATCATCTGGGGCTGGCGACCGATGGCGACGCTGACCGTATCGGCGCGGTCGATGTGTCCGGCCAGTTTATCGACCCACACGCCATCATGGCGTTGCTGCTGGAGCACCTCGTCGTCAACCGCAACCTGCGCGGCAGCGTCGTCAAGACGGTCAGCACCACGCAGATGTTGAACCGCCTGGCGGCGCGTTATGGCCTGACCGTGTACGAGACGCCGGTGGGCTTCAACTACATCACCGACCACATGCGCCGCGAACCGGTGCTGATCGGCGGTGAGGAAAGCGGTGGCATCAGCATCCTGGGTCACATCCCCGAAGGCGACGGGCTGTTGATGGGGCTGCTGCTGGCGGAAGTCGTCGCCGTGCAGCGTAAGTCGCTGGGCGCCTTGCTCGACGCACTGATGGCCGCGCCCGATGTTGGCGTTTTTCGCTATGCGCGCATCGACCAGCCGGTGCGCCCCTTCCAAAAAGCCGACCTGGTGGCCAGGTTGATGGCAAAGGCGCCGCAGCAACTAGGCGGGGAAGCGGTCGCCCACATCAGCGACAGCGACGGCGTCAAGTATATTCTGGCTGACAACAGTTGGCTGCTGATTCGACCGAGCGGCACTGAGCCGGTGCTGCGCATCTACGCCGAGGCGCGCACCGACGCGCAGGTCAAGGCGCTGCTCAAAGAAGGCGTCGCGCTGGCGGAAGCACAGATCGTGGCCATGGCAGTGGCGTAAAACGAAACAGGTGACAGTCACTTCCTCAAGTGACTGTCACCTGCCCCACGTTCAACTTCCCAACACGTACGCAAAAATCAACGGCGCGACAATGGTGGCGTCGCTCTCCACGATGTACTTCGGCGTGGTGATGTCCAGCTTCTCCCACGTGATCTTCTCGTTCGGCACCGCGCCGGAGTAGGAGCCGTAGCTGGTGGTCGAGTCGCTGATCTGGCAGAAGTAAGCCCACAGCGGGATGTCGTCGCGCTCCAGGTCCTGGCGCATCATCGGCACGACGCAGATCGGGAAGTCGCCGGCAATGCCGCCGCCAATCTGGAAGAAGCCGATCGGCTTCTGCACCGCGGTGGCGGAGTACCATGCCGATAGCTCCATCATGTATTCGATGCCGGTGCGCACCGTGTGGACGTTCTTGATGTCGCCGGTCATGCAGTGTGCGGCGTAGATATTGCCGGAGGTCGAATCCTCCCAGCCCGGCACGAAGATCGGCAGGTTCTTCTCGCACGCGGCCATCATCCACGAATTCTTGGGGTCGATCTGGAAAGATTGCTCCAGCTTGCCGCTGCGCAGAATCCGGTAGAGAAATTCATGCGGGAAGTAGCGCTCGCCGGCGCGGTCAGCCGCGGTCCACTCCTCCAGGATCGCGTCCTCGATGCGGCGAATCGCCTCCTCTTCGGGGATGCAGGTATCGGTGACGCGGTTGAGGTGGCGCGAGAGCAGTTCGTGCTCGTCCGCCGGCGTCAGGTCGCGATAGTGGGGCACGCGCACGTAATAGTCATGCGCCACCAGGTTATAGATGTCCTCTTCCAGGTTGGCGCCGGTGCAGGAGATAGCGTGCACCTTGCCCTGGCGGATCATCTCGGCCAGCGAAAGACCAAGTTCGGCCGTGCTCATGGCGCCGGCCATGGCGACGAGCATCTTGCCGCCATGGTCAATGAACTGCACATAGCCTTCCGCTGCATCGACCAGCGCGGCGCCGTTGAAGTGACGATAGTGATGCTTGATGAAGGCGCGTACTGCGCTTGCATGTTCCATAATGAACTCCTGATGGAAAGGGGCGAGGGGCGAGTTGCGAGGGGCGGCAGGAACCCGCCCTCGTCGCAGCGTTCAACCCGGCGCGCTGTGACGATTGGGTGACAAGATGACATACGAAATTGCCTTGTACACCAGCTTGGCGACGGCAAAGTCGGCCATGTGCAGCCCTGGGGCGGGCGCCAGTTCGACGCAATCCATGCCCACGACAGTGGCATGTGCGGTCAAGGTGCGCAGGATGTCGAGCGCCTCCGTCCACGTCAGGCCGTCTGGTTCAGGCGTGCCGGTGGCCGGGACGACCGCCGGATCCAACCCGTCCACATCGATGGTCAGAAAGACGCGTTTGCCGCGCACACGTGCGATAAAATCATCGCGCCAACTGCCGTCATGCACGGCTTCCGCGTACCAGACGCACGCACGGTCGGGATGGGCGCGCACAAAGGCGACCTCTTCCGGGCAGACCGAACGGATGCCCAATTGCAGCACCTGCTCGACCTCCGGCGCGTCCAGCAAACGCCGGGCAATGCAGGCATGGCTGTAAGGCGTCTCCTCGTACTCGTCACGCAGGTCGCTGTGTGCGTCGAGCTGCACGACGGTGAGCGCGCCGCCCAGCGCGTCGAGCAGGCCGCGGCCGACGCCGACGCTCACCGTATGTTCGCCGCCCAGCCCAACGACCAGCTTGCCGGTGCGCGCGGCGCTGGCGACGGCAGCCCGAATCGTCTCGACGGCGGCCGTTGGTTCATCCGGCAGTTCGGGCGCGGGCAGCGTGTGCACGCCATACGCCAGCGCCGGTTCGCGGTCATACTCACGGTCGTACAGCTCGACCTGTTGCGACGCGGCGATGATAGCTGCCGGCCCGGCTGCTGTACCGCCGCTATAGCTCACCGTCGCCTCGAAGGGCAGCGGCAGCACGAGCACACCGGCTTGCGCCAGCGCACTGTATTCGTCTTCCAGCCCCAGAAAATTGTTGGGTGTCGTCGTCATTTCAATTTTTGCTGCTTGCTTTCATCGGAAAGGACGAGCCGCGCAATTCGCAACTCGTCCCTCGCCCCACATCAAATCAAAATTGCGGCGCTGATCACAGTCGTCCACACGCCGCCGGGCGCGGCGGTGACAGCGATCGTGATGCTGGTGCTGTCGACGATCTCGCCGCCCATCATGTACTGTTCCTTGCGCTCGTTATAATCCTTGCTTGCATCAAAATTGATGCCAAGCGTGGTCGCCAGCATGGTCGCGGCCAGATCTTCGGCGTAGTCCCCCGCTTCTTGTTCAGTCTGACCATAGGTGTGGTGCTCGGAGAGATAGCCGTACTTGTCATGATCGGTGGGGCGGGCGACGCCGATCGAGGCGGCCATGCGCCGGCCCGGTTCGTTGCTCGACATTTCGGCGATCACGGCAAAGACAATTTCACCGGGCTGCAACAACTGCATGCCTTCCTCTTTCGAGACGATCTGGCAATGCGGCGGAAAAATCGATGAAACGCGCACCAGGTTGAACTGGGCGATGCCGGCCTCGCGCAGCGCCAACTCGAAGCTGGTCAGCTTCTCCTTGTGGATGCCAACCCCGCGCGTCAATAACAATTTTCGTGGAATCAATCGCATATCAAACTCCCTCCCATAGAAACGAACAAAAAAGGCGCCGGCCAGCCAAAGACCGCGCACCAACTATGCATAGTATGATCTTTAGCGGTGTGCGTCAAATAGAAGATACAAATTGTATGTAAATAGCAGGTGGAGAAAGGGCGAAGTCTCGGCGCTGTTGCCAGGGTTGAACCTCCTGGCGGCTCTCGAAAAAACAAAGGGAGCCAGGATTTCCTGGCTCCCTTTGCCTGCATGTTACTGTTACAAACGACTTGCTTGGGCTTCAGTCCACGCCCAACATCACTTCCGTCGCCTTGACGACGACGTAGACGCGCCCGCCTTCCTGGATGCCCAGGCTGCGCACCGAGTTGGCTGTGATGGCGGAGGTGAGTTCTTCGCCGCCGTCGAGCTTGACGACGACTTCTGCCATGACCGCGCCCAACGTGATCGACTGCACCGTGCCGGGCAACTGGTTTCTTGCACTCAGTTTCATCGTGTAACTCCTTTCGAAAATGTGGATTGGAGATTGGAAAATAGAGATTTTTATCTTCGCAGAGATCACTGCCCTGTGTAGTTGCCTAATCTCCAATCTCTTAATCTCTAATCTCTTACTTATTCCGCCACGCCTCCGAGTCCGGCGTAAAGAGCGACTGGCCGAACTCTTCCTGTCCGAAGGTTGCGATCAGCTCCTGCGTGGGCACGGAGACGATCCAGTCCACGAATTGAGTGGCCAGGTCGGTGTTGACGTTCGTGCATTTCTCCGGATTGACCACCATGACGCCGTACGGGTTGAACAACACCGGGTCGCCTTCCACCAAAATTTCCAGCTCCGTGCCTTCGAGCGTGCGCGCAAGATACGTGGCGCGGTCGCTCAGCGTGTATGCCTGCTGCTCGTTCGCCATCGTCAACACCGCGCCCATGCCCTGCCCGGCGGAGATGTACCAGTCACCGACCGGGTCGATGCCCGCGGCTTTCCACACCGACTTCTCCTTGGTGTGCGTGCCGGAATCGTCGCCGCGCGAGATGAAAGGCGCCTGCGCCTCAGCGATCATGCTCATGGCCGCGCCCGCGTCGGTCATGCCCTGGATGCCGGCCGGGTCGGACGCGGGGCCGAGGATGACGAAGTCGTTGAACATGACATCCTCGCGGCGCGAGCCGTCGCTATTCGCCATGAATTCATCCTCGCGCGCACGGGCGTGCACCAACACGACATCGGCGTTGCAGTCCGTGCCAAGCTGAAGCGCCTGACCGGTGCCCACCGCGACGACGTCCACATCGGCATTAGCCTGTTGCTCAAAATCCGGCAGGATCACATCGAGCAGACCTGAATCCTGCGTGCTGGTGGTCGTCGCCAGGATCAGCTTGGCGGGCGCGGCGGCTTCACTGCCGCCGGCCGGCGCGGTCACCGGCTGACACGCACCCAGCACGAGACTCAACGCCAAGAACAGAAACACTCCCAACGGAAACTTGCGGTTCATAGTGATTCCTTTCTTCCTCATGAATTGACAGTAACGAAACAGCGATAAAATTGGAGATTAAGAGATTAGGAGATTGAGATTGTGACAGGTGGACTGCCTTTTCATTTACACTTCACAATCCACCATTCACAATTCATCCTTCTTTTCTTCCCTCGCCTCTCACAACCCGCCCCTCCTCAATACACCATCTCGCCCCGCACAAACGCGCCCGTGCGTGCGTCCTGCGGCGCCTCGAAGAACGTGTGTGCGTCGGCCACCTCAACGGCGCGGCCGTCGAGCAGAAAGAGCACACGTTGCGCCAATCGTCTGGCCTGATGCACGTTGTGCGTCACCAGCACGATGGTCGTGCCATGCTCCTGATTGAGCCGCGCCACGATCTGCTCGATCAAGCCCACGTTGTACGGGTCGAGATTAGCCGTCGGCTCGTCGAGCAGCAGCGCGTCGGGGCGCAACACCATCGCACGCGCCAGCGCCACGCGTTGCGCTTCACCGCCCGAAAGCGTGCGCGCCGGCTGTTGCGCCAGTTCGGCCAGCCCGACCTCGTCGAGCGTGGCCGCAATTTCGGCGGCGCTGTCACGCTGGCCGCGCAGCCGCAGTCCGTAGGCAACGTTTGTCTCCACCGTGCGCTTGAGCAGCACCGGCCGCTGAAAAACCGTGGTCACGCGACGGCGCATCGATAAAGGCGCGTCGCGATTTGCCGCAAACACACCACCGTCGAAACGCACCTCACCCGTCGTGGGCGGTTGCAGGAAATTCAACAGCCGCAGCAGCGTGCTCTTGCCCGCGCCGCTTGGCCCCACCACAGCCAGCATTTCGCCGCGGTGGATGTCCAGATCGCTTACGGACAACACGGTGCGGACGCCGTAGCGCACGGTCACATCGCGCAGACTGTAAAGCACGTTCATTCGTCAAAGGAGCGTCCCTGCAGGCGCAAAATGATGAAATTTGTCGTAAATGCCATGCTCAGCAAGATCACGCCGAGCGCCATCGCCAGCCCAAAATTGCCTTTGTTGGTTTCGAGCACGATGGCGGTCGTGAGTACGCGCGTCTGGCCTTCAATGTTGCCGCCCACCAACATGACCGCCCCCACTTCCGAAATGATGCCGCCAAAGCCAGCCACCACCGCCGCAATCACGCCGACGCGCGCTTCATCCAGGATCGCCCATGTCGTCTGCCAGCGCGACGCGCCGAGCGATTGCACTTGTAGTCGCAACGCCGGGTCCACTCCCTGCACCGCAGCCATCGTGAAGCCGGCCACCAACGGGAACGCAATGATCACCTGGGCGACGATCATCGCCTCCGGCGTGAAGAGCCGCGGCATCCACGCGATGTTCAGCCCGCCCAGCACGCCCGAACGCGAGAGCATCAAATAGACAAAGAGGCCGATCACGACGGGCGGAAAGGCCATGCCCGTGTAGACCAGCGCCACCGATAGCCGCCGCCCGCGAAAGCGCGCCAGCCCCAACAGCGCGCCGAGCGGGATGCCGATGATCGTGCTGAGCGCCAGCGCAATCCCCGACACACGCAGCGAAAGGAGGACGATTTCCATCAACTGGCTGTCGCCGCCGATAATCAGTGTAAAGGCTTCGCGGAAGCCTGTGAGCAATTCCTGAATAGGTCCCGATCCTTTGTCTATGCATCAATCTACGCACGACTCGGTTGACTATCGCATCCATCCACCTGTCGACAACGCTGCGTTGAATACACTTTTTGCCGCGGCCTGGCCCGGTCACACGCCGGTTGATTTCACCGCACAACTTACTCACAGCCTGCTTTACGTGTGCGCCTACACCGCGCAAACCGACCTCATCGGCTTTGTCAACGTGGCGTGGGATGGGGGCATTCATGCCTTTCTGCTCGACACGACCGTACATCCAGCCTGGCAACGCCGCGGCGTTGGACGTGAGCTTGTCCAGCGCGCCACTGTTGCAGCGCGGCGCCGCGGCATTGATTGGCTGCATGTCGATTACGAACCTGGCCTCGACGCGTTCTACCGCGCCTGCGGTTTCACTCCGACGCTTGCCGGGCTGATCCGGCTGAACGGGAGCGCATGAACAAACTTCACCACCAGGACGCAAAGAACAGCTTTCTCGGCGCCGCTTTGTGGGCTTTGAGCCTTCGTGGTTACGCTTTCTTCTTGTTCACACTTCCGCCATGACGCGCCCCATTGGCTGCGTCCGGTAGCCGCCCAACGCCGTCACGCGGTCGCGGAAGGCCGTGTCGCGGCGGCGCAACAAGGCCAACAGTGGCGCCAACAACGCGCTCTCGAAATACTCCACCGGGATCACCAGGTCGAAACGTTCCTGCATCACCGGCACAAAATCAAGGTTCAACGCCTGCGCGGCGGCCTGAATGCCCATGCCGCAGTCAGCCGCGCCTTGCGCCACCGCCGTCGCCACCGCCAGGTGGGTCGTCTCTTCGCGCGTATACCCTTGCACGCACTGCGGGTCGATGCTGAGTTGGCGCAGTTGGTAGTCGAGCAGGACGCGCGTGCCCGCGCCTGATTGCCGGTTAACAAAGCGTACATCGTCCCGCTGCAGATCGTTCAAGCCTGCGATCTGCTTCGGGTTGCCGCGCGCCACAAAGATGCCCTGCATCCGCTCCACAAACCCCACGATGACGGCATGCACGCCTTGTGGTGCGAGCAGCCGGCGCACCGGCCCGATGTTGAAATCGCCCGTTGCCTCGTCCAGCAGATGGCTGCCGGCCAGGTGCGCTTCATGCTGGATAAGCGCCATCAGCCCGAGCAAGCTGCCGACGTTGTTGGCGGCGAAACGCAACTCGGGGTGCTCAGCATGGAGCCAGTCGCCCAACAGGGTCAACGAAAGGTCGTGGCTGCCGATCATGCGGATGATGCGCTGCGCGTCGCTTCTGGCTGGCAACGCGGCGGGGCGCGCGGTCAGTTCTTCCTCCATGCCCAGCCCGGCGCGCAGGTGTAGGGCGGCGATGCCGGCATACAGGTTTGGCTGCGCTGTGATCAGCGTGGCGTTGAGCTGCATCGCCTGCGCTGCCAGCAAGAGCGAGTGCGCCATCTGCGCGTCGCCAAAGCCCGTCCCCCCGCCAATGCGCCCAAGATAGTGCGCGGCTTCGGCGTCGAAATCCACCACGACGAGCGGCAGCAAGAATTGCTCCAGCGCGTGTTGGTTGCGCACCACAGCATGGGAACGGCGTGCATAGGCGCTTAACGCCGCCACTGTCAACGCAGAGACAGCGACCTCGCCGGGTCGATATTGCTCCAGGGCGACTTGGACGAGGCGCGGCCGCGTGCGGATCAGAAACAGACAATAAGAAGTGTCCAGCAGCAGCCTGATCACACCCGATCCTGTCTTCATTTGCGCTTACCCACTTGCACCAGGGGATGGATCGACGCCAAAATCGTCGGTGAAGAGATCCAGGCTTGCAAAGAGGGTATCCCACGGCGCATGTTGCGGCAGCAGCACCACTGCGTTGCCGGCGCGCTGGATGTAGACCCACTCCCCTTCGAAGCGAAAGTCTTTGGGCAGGCGCACGGCCTGGCTTTGTCCGTTGGGGAAAAGGCGCGCGGTTTGCATAACGTTCCTCCAAGGCAATCTATATGAAGAGTATATACTATCGTTGGAACAGGATCAAAACCAAAGAAATCATTCGGATGCATTCCAGGGTGCGTTACCTGTAGAATTTAAGGTCGGTTAACTGATTGCCAAAGCCGCGCCAAACCTTTGTTTTCCATAAAAGCCGCCAACTCCCCTTGATAGAGGTAAGCTTGTCTTTTATACTGAGGGCGCTGTAAAATTTGACCTTGCAGCCGGGCCTGATTTTGAAGGGTCACATTGTTTTGAAACGTTGCGAGCATGAATTCAGAAAATTCGTCGTTTCCGTTGACGATGGTAAAACGTGGCCAGCCGGTGCGGCTGGCGAAAATTATGGCAGGACGCCAACTGACGCATCGGCTCACCGAGTTGGGGCTGACCCCCGGCGTCAATTTTGAGGTGCTGCACGACCACGGCGGCCCGCTGTTGCTGGCGGTGCGCGATTCTCGCCTGGCGCTTGGACGCGGCATGGCGAGCAAGATTCTCGTCGATGCAATATAAAGCCAGCCCATTATGCACGATATCGTGATCGCGCTGGTCGGCAACCCGAATGTCGGCAAGAGCACCGTCTTCAACGCGCTGACGGGTGCGGACCAGCACGTGGGCAACTGGCCCGGCAAGACCGTCAAAAAGCGCACCGGCCTGTTGCGGCCATTCGCAGCAGCGCGTGAGACGGACGGCAACGCCAGCGCGTATGCGCCGCGCAGTGAAGACCCACCCCGCATCACCATTGTCGATCTGCCGGGAACTTACAGCCTTTCAGCCTATTCGCGCGAGGAAGAGATCGCTCGCGACTTCATTGTCGAGGAGCGGCCGCACCTGGTCGTCAATGTCGTTGACGCCTCAAATCTCGAACGCAACCTCTACCTGACCGCGCAGATCCTCGAAACGGGCGTCCCGCTGATTCTCGTCCTCAACATGCAGGATCAGGCCGACGCGCGCGGGATCAAGGTTGACTCGGCCCGGCTCTCCAGTCTACTGGGCAACACACCGGTGTTTCAGTTGGTGGCGCGCCGCGGACAGGGAATCGCTGCGCTGCGCGAGCGCATCGTGGCGGCGGCCAGCGCTGCACAGCGTGCGGTATGACGGCGCCCCGGCTGCAAGCGCGCGCTACACTTTACTTTCCATACGACGCCGCAATTGAAGCAGAGATCGAGCGCGTCAGCGCTGCGATTGACGGAGCGCCGCAGTTGGCGGCAAAGTATGCAGCGCGCTGGCTCGCCGTGCAACTGCTCGAAGGCGATGCTGCACTGCTGGCGAAGGTGAGTGATTTTCCGGACGCCGGCCAGGTCATCGCGGTGCTGGCGGAAAGCCGGGCGCGCCTGCAGCCGATCTACGGCGATGACATCGACGTGGCGCTGGTGGATCGCCGTTATGCGTTTGTGCATCGGGTTGTGCAGGACGCCGTGGTGCAGCGAGACGCACACCGCGTCAGCCCATCGGACAAGATCGACCGCGTGGTGACGCACCCAGTGTTAGGCATCCCCATTTTCCTGGCCCTGATGTGGCTGGTGTTCAAGATGACGATCGACGCGTCGGCGCCCCTGCTGGACTGGATCGAGCTGGTGATGGCCGGCCCGGTCACCAACTTGCTCGGCGCGCTGCTGAATAGCGTCAGGTTGGGCGGTGGTTGGGTGGAGAGTCTGCTTGTCGACGGCGTCGTGGCGGGCGTGGGCGGCGTGCTGGTCTTTATTCCGGTCATGTTTGCCCTCTATCTGGTGCTGGCGGTATTGGAAGATTGCGGCTACATGGCGCGCGCGGCGATGGTGATGGATCGCCCTATGCGCAAGATCGGCTTGCAAGGCAAGAGCTTTCTGCCGATGGTGGTCGGTTTTGGCTGCTCGGTGCCGGCGATCTATGCCACCCGCACGCTGGAAAATCGTCGCGACCGTCTCCTCACCGGGCTACTGACGCCCTTTATGAGTTGCAGCGCCCGTCTGCCGGTCTATGTGCTCTTTGCCGCGATCTTCTTTCCCCAGTATGCCAGCCTTGCCATCTTCGCCATGTATCTGCTCGGCATTGCCGTCGCCATCGGCATCGGGTTTTTGCTCAATCACACGCTGCTCAAGACATCTGAACCGTCGCACTTCATCATGGAACTGCCGCCTTATCGCCTGCCGATGCTGCGCAATGTGTGGCGCCAGATGTGGGAGCGCACTGCCTCCTTTATTCGCAACGCCTGGACGATCATCCTGACCGTGAGCATCGTACTCTGGTTTCTGCTGGCGATCCCTGTGCGCGGCGAACATGCTACGTTTGGCGCGGTCGCGATCGAAGACAGCGTCTTTGGTGCGGTGGCAGGCGCCGCGGCCCCGGTGTTTGCGCCGCTGGGCTTTGGTAGTTGGCAGGCAAGCGGCGCGTTGATCAGCGGGTTTGTCGCCAAGGAGGTGGTGGTGGCTACGCTGGCGCAAGTCTACCGCGTGGAACTGCCGGCGGCAGCAACGCCGCCTACGACGTTGCTCGAAGATGCTGCGCTTGTCGTGACAAGTTTTGGGCAGGCCATGCTTGACACGCTAAAGTCAATCCCGCGCATGGTCGGCATCGATCTCGCTGGAGCCGACGATGCGGCGGAGCCGACCGCACTGATGCGTGCGGTGCAGACCGATTTCGCGGCGGCGAGCGGTGGACACGGCGCGCTGGCCGGTCTGGCGTTTATGGTCTTCGTGCTGCTCTACACACCTTGTATGGCGGCCGTCGCCGCGGCAAAACATGAATTTGGCGTAAAATGGATGTGGGTCAGCGTGCTGGGGCAATTTGCCGTTGCCTGGTTGGCGGCGTTCATCGTCTTTCAGGGCGGCAGGTGGTTGCTAGGATAAACAGCTATGTTATGGAAAATATTGCACGAAATCGAGGCGGCGCAAGGGCCGCTCGACCTCAACGAACTCAGCCGCCGGCTCGATGTGGATCGCAGCGTGCTGGACGGCATGATCCAATTCTGGGTGCGCAAAGGCCGGCTGGTGGACGATGCGAGCGTTGCAGGGCAGGCGACCACCGTGTGCGCCAGCCACACCTGTGGCAGAAACTGCCCAAGTTCTCCAGCCTGCCCCTTCACAATGAAACTGCCGCGCACGATTTCGCTGATCCCGCTTGATGCAGACTGACCGCGCCTATCTTCGCTGACAAGCTTAGATCAGCCAACAACTGGTTATCCACACCCTTGGTTCCACAAGCCGAGCTTCTTCAAGAAGCTCGGCTTGTCATTTGACAAAGCGTTGGCTGTCGCCTACAATTTTCATACTCAAACTCTATATACTTATTCTTTGAATACTCGGTCATGCGCGCATCTGCACCTTTCCTAACAATTGAACAGGCCTTGTTGGGCTTTGTCTATGCGCGCCCCTTGCATGGCTATGAGATTTATCGGCAATTGTCCTCTGCGAGCGGGCTATGGCAAGTCTGGCGATTGAAACAGAGCCAGCTCTACGCGCTGCTCACGAAGTTGGAGGGCGAGCACTACCTCACCGCCACGCTGCAGCCACAAGATGCACGGCCGCCGCGCAAACTCTACGCGCTCAGTGAAGCCGGGCGCAACGCCTTTGACCAGTGGCTGAAGACTCCGGTGCCGCACGGCCGCCAGATGCGGATTGAGTTTCTTGCCAAGCTTTATTTTGCCCAGCGCCAAGATTCAGTCATGGCGCTGCAACTCCTTGACCAGCAGGCCCTTGTTTGCCACCAATGGTTGGAAGCACACCAGGCGCAAGACGCGGCGAAGCAAGGGGAGGACTTCTTTGTGTACGCCGTACAACAGTTTCGAACCAGCCAGGTCGAAGCCTTTCTGGCCTGGCTGGCGATATGCCGACGCGCATTGGAAGCGTCCGTGTGAAAAATCAAAATACCAGCAGAATCAAAAGATGTGTACAGGAAGGATCTTATGCGCAGTCTAATTCGTAAGATAGTTGTTTTGTTGACACTGAGTTCAGTTGTGCTGGGGTGTGCGCCGGTTGCGCCTTCGTTACAGAATTCGGCGTCGGCGGGTGGCGATGTCGCGGCTGGCGCGACCACGCTCACTATCTTTGCCGCCGCCTCGCTGACTGACGCCTTCAATGAAATCGGCGAGGTTTTTGTTGCAGATCATCCGAACACAGAATTGATTTTTAACTTTGCCGGCTCCAACCAATTGGCCACGCAGATCGGGGAAGGCGCGCCGGCGGATGTCTTTGCCTCTGCCAACCTCAAGCAGATGAACGTTGCGATCGAGAGTGGTCGCATCATCACCGATGCGCAACGCACCTTTGCCCACAATCGACTGGTGGTTGTCACACCAAGCGACAACCCGGCTGGACTTATTGATCTGCAGGGATTAGCGACGCCGGGCGTGAAGATCGTTTTTGCCGCCAAAGAGGCGCCGGTCGGTCAATATTCACTCGATTTTCTAGAAAAAGCCGACGCTGACGGGAGCCTTGGCGCTGATTTCAAAGATGCCGTGATTACCAACGTTGTTTCTTACGAACAAAATGTGCGCGCCGTGCTGGCAAAGGTGGCGCTAGGCGAAGCTGACGCAGGCATTGTCTATCAGTCCGACGTTGCCGCCGGCGAGCAAGCGGCAGTCGGCCAAATCCAGATTCCCGACAACCTCAATACGATTGCCGACTATCCGATGGCGGCGGTGAATGACAGCCCGCACCTGGCGCTGGCCCAAGCATTTGTGGATACCGTATTGGCGCCGGCAGGGCAGCAGATTCTAACCCAATATGGCTTCGTCCCTGCAAGCCAGTAATGCCGATAACGAACCGATTGGGGTGCAGGTGCGCATGGAATTGAGGCTACCCAGGGTGAGCGTGCGTCGGCAGGAGGATAGGCGAGCGACGCTTTGGCTCCTGTTTCTCTCCGCACCAATGCTGATCTTTCTAGTTTGGCCGCTGGTGGCGTTGGTGACCCGCATCCCTTTATCGTTGCTGATCGAGAACCTAAGCAACCTGGAAGTGATTCAGGCCATCCGTCTCAGCCTGACGACGACCGCGCTCAGCACGAGCACGGCGCTGTTGTTTGGCACGCCGCTGGCTTATCTGCTGGCGCGACGCGATTTTCGGGGCCGCGCCAGCATCGATACGCTGATCGACCTGCCGATGGTGTTGCCGCCTTCGGTGGCCGGCATTGCCCTCTTGATCGCCTTTGGGCGGCGCGGCTGGCTGGGCGCCGCGCTCAATGATCTTGGCCTGAGCCTGGCGTTTACGACAGCCGCGGTGGTGATGGCGCAAATTTTCGTGGCCGCGCCCTTTTACATTAAAGCAGCCATTGCAGGATTCGCCGGCGTGGATCGCGATCTGGAAAAGGCTGCCGCCATTGACGGCGCCAACGCGTGGCAGATCTTTCGCCATATCACCGCGCCGCTGGCGCGATCCGCGCTTTTTGGCGGCGCGGTCATGACGTGGGCGCGTGCATTGGGCGAGTTCGGGGCCACGATCATTTTTGCGGGCAACTTTCCTGGCCGGACGCAGACCATGCCGCTGGCAATTTACATCGGGCTTGAGTTGGAATTGAGCGTCGCGCTGACGCTGTCAGCCATCCTGCTGGCGACTTCGTTTCTCGTGCTCTTTGTCGTCAAGCGCTTGTTACGCCAGCAACTCAGCGCCGTGTAGATCAGCGCCGTGTAGGTTCAGTGCATCACCACCGTCACCGACTCCCCCGCGCGCACGCCGTTGGAGTCAAGTGGGATTTTAATCGTCCCTTCGGCGTTGACAAGTGTGTAGATCAGATTCGATTTGCCGAGCACCGGCACGGCCCAAAGCTCGCCGTCGCGTGTTTCGAGCCGCACCTGGATGTAATCCTCGCGCCCGGTGTCAGACGCTAGGTTGCGCGCAAGGCGCGCGGTCACCCTGGTTTGTGGTGACGCCGCCGCGCCCAGCAGCGCGCAGATTGTGGGCGTGATAAACAGGTCGAAGATCACCATGGCCGAAACCGGGTTGCCGGGCAGCCCGAAGATCGCCTTGCCGTCGCATACCGCCAGAATCGTCGGTTTGCCCGGCTTGACGCTGACGCCATGCACCAGTACGCCCGGCTTGCCCAAACCCTCGATGATGTCCGCGGTCATGTCGCGATAGCTGACCGAGCTGCCCGCCGAAAAGACGACGATGTCGCATTCCTGCACTGCGCGCGCCGCGGCCGCGGCCAACGCCGCGCGATCGTCAGGCACGATGCCATAGCGGATGGCGCGCGCACCGGCGCGCGTCGCCAGCGCGGTCAGCGTGTAGGAATTGATGTCGCGCACCTGCCCTGGGTGCACGGGCTGGTCGGGCGCCACAACTTCATCGCCGGTGGAGACAATCCCCACCACCGGCGGGACGGCGACGGCGATCTCGGTGATCCCGAGCGCCAGCAGCCCGCCGATGTCCTGAGGCCGTAAATGATGTCCCGGCGCCAGAATGGCCTGCCCACCGCGAATATCCTCGCCCACCTGAATGACATGTTGCCCTTCCGCCACCGCGCCAAAGACTTCGATGTTTGCATCGTCGACGCGTTGGGTGTTTTCGACCATGACGACGGCGTCGGCGCCGGGCGGCATCATACCGCCGGTGTGCACCAGCACGGCCTCGCCAGGGCCAATTGCAAGCGTGGCGGCGACGCCCATCGGCGCCTCGCCCACCACGGCAAGAAACGCCGGCAAGCCCGGGGTCGCGCCGTAGGTGTCGGCGGCCGCCACGGCATAGCCATCGACCGTGGCGCGCGGGAAGTCGGGCAGATCCTGCGGCGAAACCAGCGAGGCGGCGAGCACGCGATCCAGCGCATCGGCGGTGGCGATCCATTCGCTGCGCACCTGTGGATGAAAGTGGGCGGTAAAGCGAGCCCAAGCCGCGGGCGGGGTGTGGACAGTGAACAGTTCTGTCATCGATCGGTCTCCTCTGCAAGTAAAGGTAACGCGGCCTGCCATGCCTCCGGCGTGTTGGCGTTGACAAAAGAATGCAGCCGCGGATCAACAGCGCGCAGTTCAGGCTCCGTCACATAACGGGTGCGCACGTCGCTCATAAAGCTGATCACGCGTCGCTGCCCCTGCGCCAGTTGCGACTCGATCGCAGGCAGGCAACGGCGATGATAGAGGGCATGGAGTGGCTCCGCGTAGCCGTCCACCATCGGCACGATGGCATCCCACTGGTTGGCCGTCGCATCCGGCGCCGCGGCAAACCGCGCGAGCAAGGCGAACACTGCCGGGCTTACGAGCGGCAGGTCGCAGGCGACGACGATGGCCCAGCCGTTGATCTGTTGCAAACCGGTGGCAATGCCGCCCAGTGTGCCCGTGTCGGGGTAGGCGTCGGCTACGAAGATCGCCTGCGCCGGCAACTGGGCCTGTGCGGGCAGGCCAGGGTCGTTAGTCACCACGATCACGCGGCCGAGAGGCAGCCCGGCGAGCCGGCGCGCCATGTGGGCGATCAAGGGCGTTGCATCAGGCGGCACGGGCAACAGCGCTTTGGGTCGCCCCATACGCCGGCTTTCACCGCCGGCGTTGATGATCAGGTCGAGGCGTAACAAATCAGCGGATTCCGTCATGAAGTTTTCCCTCAAAGTCTCCCCTTCTCCCTGTCTCCCCCTCTCCTAACTCTCCAGCCTGCCCGTTTTCTCCACTGTCTCCGTAAAGGTTACGCCGGCGCGGGCAAGCTCGGCGACGAGTTCGCGGAAGAGGTCGCCGGTGAGCAGCTTTTCAGGCGTAACCCAGCCAATGGCGCTAAATGCCCCGCGCGCGGCCATGCGTGCGACGATGGCGCCGGTAAAGGCAGTGACGCGCGCCATCGACGTGAAGCCGAGCGTTTCGTCGAATCGATCCACCATGTCGATCGCATAACGGCGCGGAAAGCCGTCCTTGACGCCGCTTGCCTCAACGCGGAAGATCGTCAGATCGCGATCGTCTTCCTGCATCTTGACGTGTGGATAGAGCACCGCGTCGACGAGATATTTGGGCGCCACCGCTACGCCATCCACGTCAACCGGTGTGACGCTCAGCAATCCCAATTCGCGCAAGGCCGTCGCTTTGGCGGCATAGCCGGGCCAGCGCACGGTCTTCTGCGTGCCGAGTTTGAGGCTTTTGAGCGCGTCCAGCTCCAGCAGCCACGGCATGAAGCCTTCGTGCCACGCCTCGACCTCGCCGACGCCCTCGCACTGGAAGGTCTCGACGCCTGAATAGCGCGGCGTGGCGCGCAGTGCACCATGTTCGGCAATGCGCGCATCGTATTCGCGCAAGGGCAGGCGTTTGCCGCCAAAGACGATCCGATAGTTCAGCGGGCCGTCGGGCTGGAGGGGAATGCCGCCGCATTTGATGTGCAACTCGTCGGCGCGGTCAAGCTTCTCGGCCAGATAGCGCGCCATGATCTCGGTGAGGCCAGGCTCAACACCGCAGCCGGGGATCACCAATGCACGGTTCTCCTCGGCGAGCCGTTTGAGTTCGGGCAACTCAGCATCCGCCGGCCAGCTCAGGTCGATCCACGGGGTGCGCGCGGCCATCGCCGCGCGCACCCCGTGCGGGATAATCGCACTCGGCAGCGCGGCCACCACCGCGTCGTGCTGCGCCATGAGGCTGGCGGCAGCCTGCTGGTCGGCCAAGTCGACGACTGCTGTGCTCAAGCGCGCGGGATTGGCGAGCAATGGCGTCAATCTCGCCTGGGCGGCGGCCAGTTGCGCGGCGTCTTTATCGGCCAGCGTCACCTGCGCCACGCGCGGGTCGGTCAGTGCGTTGTACGCGGCAGCCGGCCCCATCAGCCCGCTTCCCATTACCAGAATCTGCATATCACACCTCGTTTTTGTGCTTTAGGTTTTTCCCACATTGACAAGAGTCGCTGCGGTGTGTAGGATACCGTCCAGTGCAACGCCGAACCAAATCGCATCACCTGAAATTCCGTCACCCGATTTCTGCTGCACGGTCGAACCGACCTGAACACCGATTTACACCATGGCTCGATATATTTTGACCCGCCTGCTAGGGCTTCTATTTGTTTTGTGGGTGCTCTCCATGATCACCTTCTGGCTCATGCACGACGTGCCGGGTGGCCCGTGGGCGTATGGCCAGCAGTTGATGTCCGACCAGCAGTTGGAAGCGCTCAAGATCCGTTATGGGCTGGACAAGCCGGTCTGGCAGCAATATCTGATCTGGCTGGGAGGCGTGGTGCGGCTGGATTTTGGCATGTCGTTCAAGCATCCTGACGAGTCGGTGATGGCGCTGATCGGGCGCACCTGGCCCGTCACGTTGCATCTTGGCCTGTTGACGTTGCTCGTGGCCTTTGGCATCGGCATCCCGCTGGGCATCGTGGCGGCCATGAAACAGAACACCTGGATCGATTATCTGGCGACGCTGCTGTCGATCTTTGGCTTTGTCACACCGCACTTTGTCTGGGGCATTCTCTTTATCCTCGCCTTTGCCCTGTATTTGAAGTGGCTGCCGACTGGCGGGTGGGAAGGGCCACAATATTGGATCCTGCCGGTGCTGGCCTATGCGTTTGCGCCGATCGCCATGATCGCCCGCTACACGCGCGCCAGCGTCGTCGAGGCGTTGCGCGCCGACCATGTGCGCACCGCACGCGCCAAAGGGCTTGGCGAACGCTCGGTCATGTCGCACCACGTCCTGCGCAACGCTTTGATCCCGATGGTGACCGTTTTCGGCCCGCTGATCCCTGACCTGATCACCGGCTCAATTTTCATCGAGGCGATTTTCCGCATTCCAGGATTGGGCAGCTACTGGGTGACCAGCACCTTTGACCGCGACTACCCGATGATTATCGGCCTGGTCATGTTGTGGGCGGTGCTGATCGCCATCACCTATTTGATTACGGATGTGCTCTATGTCTTTCTCGACCCCCGCGTTCGTATCCGCTGAGTAACGGATCGCACATGGCTACTGCCGAACTTGACGTCGTCAACCGACCTGCCCCGCGTGTGCTGCGCCGCCGCAGCCTCTATCGTGACGCGGTGCGCCGTTTTTTCCGCAATCGCCTCTCGATTGTCGGTTTGGTGATCGTCGCCATGCTCTTGATCGTCGCCATCTTTGCCGACGATTGGTTTATAGCACCTTTGTTGGGACGCGACCCGCAGCCGCTGATCGCTCACTACGGCTACGACGAGGCGTTTATTGGGCCGACCGGCGCCTTTCCTTCCGCCGACTTCTGGATGGGCGCCGACCTCAACGGCCGCGATGAGTGGAGCCGCATCGTCTATGGCGCGCGCATTTCGCTGAGCATTGCCATCTTCTCGCAGTTGTTTGCCCTGTCGATCGGCCTGCCGATGGGCGCGCTGGCCGGGTGGCGCGGGGGCAAGGTCGATTTCGTGATCATGCGCGTGGTGGACATCATGTCGGCGCTGCCCGTGCTGCTGCTGGCGTTTCTGCTGATGTTGCGCCTCGGGGCCAGCTATTGGAACGTCCTGCTCGCGCTTTCGCTCACCACGTGGATCGAAATCTGCCGGTTGACGCGCGGCCAGTTTCTGACGCTGCGCGAGAAGGAGTTCGTGGAGGCGTCGCGCGCGGTCGGGTCGCGCACGCCGCGCATCGTCTTCGGGCAGATTTTGCCCAACGCGCTGGCGCCGATCATCGTCTCGGTGACGCTGGGCGTGCCGCGCGCCATCTTTGCCGAGGCCGCGCTGAGCTTTCTGGGCGTGGGCATCAACCCGCCGACGCCAAGCTGGGGCCAGATGATCGGCCGCGAGGGCATCGCCAACATGACCTACTTCTGGCACCTCGCCCTCTTCCCGGCGCTGATGATCGCGTTCACGATGCTGGGCTTCACCCTCGTCGGCGACGGGCTGCGCGACGCACTCGACCCCAAGATGGTGGAGGGGAAGTGAAAACGTGATGCGTAATGCGTAAAACGTAATAAGTCACAAGCGCGCATTATCACGCATTACACATTACGCAT